>Ga0180438_10009390_pt1 | contig 12197 bp, 2 predicted proteins | sample SS_ome_12_FD_132455 | JGI IMG/M metagenome (GOLD analysis project Ga0180438, IMG submission 132455) | Hypersaline lake sediment archaeal communities from the Salton Sea, California, USA - SS_3_D_2 metaG | ecosystem: Environmental > Aquatic > Non-marine Saline and Alkaline > Hypersaline >...
AGTAAGTCCAGTTCGAGTAGTGATTCTAGTTCAAGTAAGTCAAGTTCATCGAGTGATTCTAGTTCAAGTAAGTCCAGTTCGAGTAGTGATTCTAGTTCAAGTAAATCAAGTTCTAGTAGTGATTCTAGTTCTAGCAAATCCAGTTCATCCAGTGATTCCAGTTCAAGCAGGTCTAGTTCTAGTAGTGATTCTAGTTCTAGCAAATCCAGTTCATCCAGTGATTCCAGTTCTAGCAAATCCAGTTCATCCAGTGATTCCAGTTCAAGCAGGTCTAGTTCTAGTAGTGATTCTAGTTCAAGTAAGTCAAGTTCATCTAGTGATTCTAGTTCGAGTAGATCCAGTTCGAGCAGTGATTCTAGTTCGAGTAGATCAAGTTCGAGCAGTGATTCTAGTTCAAGCAGATCCAGTTCAAGCAGGTCTAGTTCTAGTAGTGATTCCAGTTCAAGCAGGTCTAGTTCATCTAGTGATTCTAGTTCGAGTAGATCCAGTTCGAGCAGGTCTAGTTCAAGTAGTCAGTCAAGTAGTAAATCAAGTTCCAGTAGTAAGTCTAGTTCAAGTAGTCAGTCAAGCTCTTCTCATGTGTTCTGCTGTGCTGGTTGGGTAGCTATTAATAACGATTGCGAAGGCGATTCGGGCGATTTCGAAATTGAATATGACACTTGGTATGCTGGCGACCCATTCGAAACTGATGGATGTGATCCATACGAAGATTGTTACACATATGATTGGGATTGTATCTATAATAACTTGTTACGTTATCGTCAATGCACTGCTGGTTCATGTTCAGAAATATCAGAAGACAATCCTCTGAAGAGACCTGAGGATGATGGTTTTTCATTAGCGGAGGATTACGGTGGTGGTTGGTATTATTTCTTTGACTGTGACGTAGATAAAACACCAGCAGATGGGTATTTTACACGTCAGCCCGGTTATTTTGGTGGTTGTGACACTTATTTCGAAACAAATTGTAGTGCCAATTCTACTTGGACTTATATAGATCAAACAGGATCAGAATGTTATTGGCAGGGCTACTACAAGTGCGGTTGTAATGAAACTAATCTTGTCCCGCCAACGCAACAGGAAATTTGGGATAGCTGTCCATGTGCCAGCAGTAGTTCTCAAAGTTCAAGTTCAACAAGCTCAAGTAAATCGAGTTCGAGCGAATCTAGTTCGAGCAGATCTAGTTCATCGAGTGATTCCAGTTCAAGTAGATCCAGTTCATCAAGTGACTCTAGTTCGAGTAGGTCTAGTTCGAGTAGGTCAAGTTCTAGCAGTAGGTCCAGCAGTACCTCTTCAAGTTCCAGTACAGGTTAGGTGACGGCGTATACACTGGATTAAGCAACCCGATGAAAGCGGTTGTCCTTGATTATGTAATTTGATTTTATGGAGAAAGAAAAATGCCAACACCATTTTGTAACAAACAAGCAAATCCATGTGACTTTGAAGAGTGGTATGCCTGCTCGATTGAAGCGGAAAGCGAAGAATCCGATCTTGGAAAACAGCAGGATGTCGAAGTCGAAGGAAATACATTCGTGGTTTGGACACGTTTCAAAGGCTTTATGACGTGGATTTACAACGAAGAAACAGAAGAATGGGTTGAAGGTGAAAAAATGGTCTATCAAACGACGGTAGATTTACCCAGTGGCGTTCCTTTTGATCCTGAAAATCCGTATCATGTGAAGTATTACAATCAGAAGAGACATGAAACAATGGATGATGCGGAAGCAATGCAGCAGGCTGTAAAGACTGCTATTATAAACGATGAGCCGCTCCCAGACGCGATAGACTAAAGTGATTGTGAAACCGGAAATTCGGTGAGGTAGTAACATGGCAGACAGATGGTGGGTAAACGACGATACTGATAACGATTGGAACAATGCCAATAACTGGGCAACTTCAGAAGGTGGCACTGGTGGTGCCGGTGTTCCAACAGCTTCCGATGATGCTTATTTTTCAGATGCGTCTAGCTCTGCAACGTGTAATATAACGACATTTGGACTGACATGTAACCATCTCTATATGGACAATGCAGATACCGGAGGGACGAATGACTACTCTGGTATTCTGGCTATGACAACTTGGAATTTTGCAGTGACCGGTGACTTAAAAATGTCATCTGGAGCAACAATTTCTGGAACAGCAACTGGCATTTTGGATATTGCTGGTGATGCTGATTTTGCTGGAACTTTATCAACCGGAACAAGAACGACTCGATTAAATGGTTCAGGGACACAGAATCTTGATACGGGTGGTAATACTATTCAAAAGTTGAATCATAGCGGCTCAGGCACTGTAGAATTAAACTCTTCATTAACTATTACGGACGATCTTACATTATCAGGGGGTGGAACTTTTGATTTTAATGGTAACACTGTCTCCATTGGGGATCAGTGTTCTTTAACAGGTAGTTCTATTTTAACATGTGGTGCATCAAATTGGTCTGTTGACGTATTAGGTAATAACGGTGGAACTATTAATGCAAATACAAGCACCCTTACAATAGAGGGTAGTTCGATAAAATTTGGAGGAAGCAATCTCTATAATCTTATCATTGATAACACCGGAGGTACCATAACACTGAATGACGCAGGAACGATATCGAATGATTTGACTGTTACTGCAGGTGAAATGAGGCTAAATGGCTTTGATATAACTGTGTCTGGCGATGTCGTTAATTCGGGGACCATAAGATTGGCAGATTTCGGAGGAACCACTCCAAGCGATCTGTCAATTGACGGCAGTCTCACTTCTACAAGTGGTACTTTTGAAAATGCGAGTGGTAGTAGAGTTATAATGACCGGAACTGGCAATGTTAATACCGGAACTGCTGATATTGAAAATTTTAGAATTGATTCTACCGGAACCGTTACACTGACCGGAAACTTAGATGAAGTTTTAAACGTGTTTGAGGTTTGGGCAGGGACATTCAACGGTAACGGTTATAATCTTACAACTGATACGATCTCTCAAACTGGCGGTACATGGAACGCCGGTTCGGGAACAATTTCTAGCGGCGGCGATGTAACTCTCGGCGGTGGTACGTTTAACAGAAATACAAGCTTATTACTCATAACAGGTATAACGAACATCAATGTTGGATCATCGATATTACATGATCTTCAAATTGATGCAGGTTCTAGTAATATCATAATAACTAGCACTTGTAATGTGAATAATGATTTCACTATTGATGGATTGGCTCAGTTAAACACCGGTACTGTTAAAGTAGTTGGAACGATTGACATCAATGATACGAGCGCTACTGGAACGGGAAGTATTGAAGCAGCCGGAACAGGTGATCAGAATGTTGATATTGCTGTTGGCTCTGTCAATCTTGGTGCGATCACTTTTGTGGTTTCTAACACTGCAGGAATTGTTAAAATTGCTGGTGGGACTGGAAATATATTCAGAACAGATACTGTAACTGTTAATTCCAATGGTGTTCTTTGTACAAATGGTAATGATATTACTGTCGATGGTACTCTCACTAACAATGGCGCTGTCCGCGAACTTGTTGGTGACACTGTTTCGTATGGTGTCCTTTCTGGAAATGCGATTGATGAAGGATTTTCAACTTGTGATGCCACTTCTTCAGGCTCTTCGGCATCGTCGGAGTCTTCTTCAAGTTCAATAAGCAGTTCTACATCTTCTTCAAGTTCAAAAAGTAGTTCTTCATTTTCTTCAAGTTCAAAAAGTAGTTCTTCATTTTCTTCAAGTTCTGTGTCTTCTTTAAGTTCAATAAGCAGTTCTTCATTTTCTTCAAGTTCTGTGTCTTCTTCAAGTTCAATAAGCAGTTCTTCATTTTCTTCATCTTCTGTATCTTCTTCATCTTCTGCAGGGGTTGACGGTAGTTCTTCTAAGTCGAGTGAATCCAGTGCTTCCAGTTCAAGTAGCAAAGTAGCCGCACGATGGTGGGTCAATGAGGACGCCGATGGCGATTGGAACAACAATAATAACTGGGCATACACAGAAGGCGGAACTGGCGGCGCTGGCATTCCTACCGCTTCTGACGATGTTTTTTTCTCAGATACATCTGATGAAGAAAACTGTGCAATAACAGGTTCTCCTGCGGTGTGCAAGAACCTCTATATGGCTTCTGCGGACACTGGCGGCACAGACGACTGGACTGGTACCTTATTCTTGTCCGACCAAGGGCTGTCAGTAGCTGAAGAATATAAAGATAGTACTACTGCTACCACAGATAATGGCAGCAGTACATTGACTGTTAGTGGAAGTACCTTCACTATCGGAGGCTCCTTCACGAAGGGCACTGGTACAGTAAAATTTACGTATGGCGGTTCGGTAGCAGTTGATGTTGGTTCTGAGACTTTCAATGATGTTGAATTAGACGATGTAAGTTTGGAATTGAATATTACAGGTACCATGGATGTGGATGGTACTCTCACATTGACCGAATTCGAAAGTATTGGATCAGGCACACTTGCTTGTTCGGGAGATGTTATTACCTTGGCAACAGGTGCTGCGAACGCGGCTGGAACTCTTAAATTTGATGGTACAAGCCAAGAACTTTATACCGACAAGGGCGGTACACAAGGTAAATTGTCATGTATCATTGAATTTGCTCACTCAGGAACTGTTACTGTTTATGATGACATTCTCCACAGAGGATCATTGGTTTATACGTCAGGAACAGTTGACTTCACGACTAATAACTCGGTTTGGACATGCCGTGCGCTGCAGGCTTGGGAAATGGATTTAAGTGCCGGTGATCTTACTTTCTACGATGTTGTTTTTAATGCAACAAACCTTGATGTAAAAACAAATGCCTTCATAGTTTCAAACACTTTTACAATGACGAATTCTGCAGGGATAGATTCTGTCTCTGGCGGCACTATTGAACTACAAGGCAATGTAGTACTCAATGATCCTTCTGTCGGTGGTGATTGTCCGATCTCATTTACTGGAGGAAATGCTCAAGCGGTTTCCGGTAGTGGAATGAAATTGACAGATGCCACTATTACGGTTAACAAGTCCGGTGATACTTTAACTCTTGCTGATAATTGGGAATTAAGTGGTTCGGGTCAGGATTTTGTCCTTCAGGCTGGTACGTTTGATTGTGATACGTATGATTTTACTGTCAATGACACTATTACACAGAATGGTGGAACTTGGAATGCTGGCTCTGGAACAATTGAAAACGATGGTGCTATCAATCTCACGGCTGGAACTTTCAACGCTGAAACTGGGAGATTCAAAGTAACTGGCGTTGGTGTTACTTGGGATTTCGGGACTACAACATTCAATGATTTTGAGATTAATATACCAGATGCTTCGGGCACTACCACTCTTGTTAGCGATATTGATGTAGATGGCGACTGCTACATAACCGATCACCATACTCTAAGCGCGTCAGGCAGGACACTCACCTTTGCCAATGATCTGATTTATACCAAACCGATTGGAGGAGCTACTGCCTTAACTTATAAAGCTGATGGAAGTGGTGCCCAAGAGTTTAAAAATGATGGTCTTGGTGCTACGATCAACTTTAACGGCAGCCTTACTGTTGACAAGTCTGGTGATACATTAACCATTAGTGATCCGATTACTTTTAATTCTGGTTCAAATCTCAGGCTCACGTCGGGTCCTTCTACTCTAGCGATTAATGAGCATGTTGATCTTGGAATGTCTCAGCTTTACGCCACTGGTGGCGACATCACCATGAGTAGCTCTGCTACGATGAATCGTGGTTCTGGCAACACAACAAACTTCAATGGTCCCAATTCTGTTATTATTCAGGGAACATTTACCCTGAGTGAGATTGGGACAATTAATTCTGGTAGCGGGGGCGCTCTCGAACTTCAAGGCAATGTCGTATTGAATGACAGCGCAGTTGTGGGTACGCTCCCAGTAAATTTTACCGGCAGTAATCCTCAAACTATTTCCGGCACAGGAATGAAACTTCCTGACGGAACTGTGACAGTTAATAAATCAGGTGACACATTAACTCTTGCTGATAATTTGAATTTGGATGGTTCGGGTCAGGATTTTGTTCTTCAGGCTGGTACGTTTGATTGTGATACGTATGATTTTACTGTCAATGACACTATTACACAGAGCGGTGGAACATGGGATTGTGGTGATGCTACTACGATTTCTTGTGGCGGGAACATCACGCTTGACGGCGGCACGTTCAACGAAGAAACATCAACGATTAAAATAACAGGCGCTAGTACTATCGACTTTAGAAATGGTTCTATTTACAATTTGATTTTTGATACGAGCGGCGCTGACATATCAGTGAATTACAATGATGTAAGATGCGTAGGTGATTTTACAATAGACTCCATTGGTGATATTAATGATTTTGGTTATTTGTTTGCAAGGGGAAATGTAACCATCAATGCAAATCCCGGCTCTACTACTTTAGAGTTAGTTCCCGAAAACACAGGAGATGACTCAATAGGTGGATCAGTTGGGACTTGTACTGCATTCTCTGCTTTTGATATGAACAAATCTGCTGGTACATGGACATTCAATATTCCATTTTCCACTGCTGGTGCGTTTGAACTTACGAATGTAGGGACAATGGATTTGAATGACCAAGATATAACTTGTGGTTCGTTCAATATGGATAACGGTGTATGCAATGCTGGCTCAGGAACAATTTCATGTGCTGGAAATTTCACTGTAAGCAGTGGGACATTTAACGCAGAGACCTCTACTGTAAAATTGACTGGTTCTTCTCCTGCTATTAATATCGGATCAGAAACATTAAACGATTTTGAACTTGATAACAATGACATGGATTTGACCGTTACTGGAACGGTTGATATCGATGGAACTTTAACAACCACCAATTACAGATCTGTTCTTACCGGAACATTGTTGTGTTCCGGTGATATTATCTGTGTTGAGGTAAGTACAGCGCTTGCCTCGACAGCCACAGTTAAATTGGACGGCAGTAGTCAGGAAGTATATGTTGATAAAGCGGGCGGATCAGCGCGTCTTTGTGGTGGTATTGACATCAGCAGTAGCGGCACTGTTACCTTTTATGATATTATCGAATTTGAAGGTGGCTTTGACTACAATAGCGGTACAGTTGCGTTTGACTCTACTAGTACTGTTTATATGAGAACGTCTAATATTACTATTAATGCCCCTAAAGACAATGTCGTCTTTAATCATTTCGGTTTTGCTCGTAATGGTAATTTTACTGTTGCCGCTGACATGAAAACCGGCGATTTCTCAATTCTCAATGGACAGGGCATTAGTGGATCGGATATCGAAGTTACTGGCGATATTATAACTAATGATGGGAGTGTTTATGGTACATCAACAATTACATGGAACGGTTCTGGATCAAGCACTTTAGATACCAACGGTGGTGTAGGGGGGCTTCCGGACGGGATTTTTACAGTTACTGGTTCTGGTACTTTAACGCTTACTGGCGATCTGACTCTTGATGGAACAGGACAGGATTTCCTCCTTTCCGGCGCTACTTTTAATTGTGATACTTACGACTTCTCCGTAGCAGATACACTCACCCAAACCGGCAGCACATTAGAACTCGGCTCTGGAACCGTAACTGTTGGTGGCGATTTCATCATTAGTTCCGGAACTTTGGACGCTGGCACAAGCACCCTTGAGATGACCAATGCGACTGCGGCAACCATAGATATTGGTTCCGAAAGTCTATATAATGTACATCTCAATGGTGGTGTCTTACAAGAGATTACTGTAACAGGAACTGCAGATATAAGTAATGATTTAACAATGAATTGTGAGAGGCTTGTTTCAGGAACTATAACTCTCAATGGCGATCTCATTGTTACGTCGGCAGCCACTTCCGGCAGAGGAAATGGTATCATTGATCTTGATGGAACAAGCCATGAAGTCTATGTGGACAAGGCGTCTGGTTCCGGATGGTGTGGTGCTAGATGGAAATTTTCTCATTCAGGAACTGTTGTTTTTTATGACACAATTACTCTTGCGTCTACAGCGGGTGGGGCCGATGTAATTGACTACGGCAGTGGAACTTTAGATTTTACAACTAATACGTCAACAATCGTTTTCAATTTGGGCAATGACATGGATGTTGTTGCTCAGGCAGCTGAAATAACGTTTTATAATCTTACAATAAATAATTCATCTGTAGCTTCTGTCGATCTTGATGGTGTCAATGGTGTAACAGTAAGTAATGATTTCACGATTACTGAAGTTGAAAACATCAATAATAATGACCTTACACTGCAGGGCAATTTAACGCTGAATGATTCAGTTGTTGGCGGCACGTCAGGCGTGAATTTTACTGGATCCGGAACACAAACGATTTCGGGTTCTGGAATGAAATTGCCGGATGGAACGGTAACCATTAATAATGCCGGTGGTCGGGTAAAACTTGGAAATGATCTGGATCTGGATGGTACGAGTCAGGCAATGACGATGGTGTCTGGTGCGGATTTCTGTACCGATGGTCATGATTTGAATGTTGATGGAACGCTGACAGTTCATGCCAATGCAGATCTTTGGGAAGTTATTGGCGACACCGTTTCATACGGGGCGATTTCAGGATCGGTTACTCCTGCGACAGAATGTGGCGTTGCGGCTGCGAGTTCCAGTTCTTCGGACTCTTCAGCTTCGTCGTCCTCTTCAAGTGTGTCAAGTTCGAGTAGTCAATCAAGCTCAAGTAGTTCTTCGGTATCAAGTAGTTCATCGAGCAGTCAATCTTCGAGTTCTTCAGTTTCTTCGAGTTCTTCGAGTATCTCTAGTTCTAGAAGTTCTTCGAGCGTATCGAGTTCTTCGAGTTCAATTAGTTCTTCGAGTTCAGTTTCTTCGAGTAGTATTTCTAGCTCTAAATCTTCAAGTTCAAGTAGTGAGTCTCAATCTTCAAGTTCCAAGAGTAGTAGTCAGTCTTCATCAAGCAAGAGCAGCAGTAGTCAATCTTCATCAAGCTCAAGAAGCAGCAGTCAATCCTCATCAAGCTCACAGAGTAGTAGTCGATCTTCTCAAAGTTCTAGCGGAAGCAGTGAGTCATCGTCGATGTCCAGCAGTAGCAGTCAGTCGTCATCGATGTCAAGTAGTAGTAGTCAATCCTCTGGTGCAATTGGATATATCATTTCAAAAGACAGCGCAGACCTGCCTGATGCCACAACTATTCAAGGTGGTTTCGACTTGGTGTTGGATGACGGAAATGATTATTATTTGACGATTACTGACTTTTCAAATTACAAAGAACAAGCCGTACTTGCCGCACGTCCGTTAGGCGGACATGTCTATCTGCAGGCAATGGATTTTGACTGTAACAATCGTCCCACTATTTCGTATTCTGGTGGCGATGGGAATATCCTTGAGTTAAGAGCCGACCACACAGTCAAGGGAATTAAGTTTGATTATTCAGAAAACACTCAGGGATTAGCTGATCGGCGTTGTATCTATGTTCCTACTGGATATGCGGACTATTCTGAAGTTTCTCATTGTGAATTCCATCTTGGTGCCCGTTATTACTATGAACCCGGTAACCAATGGGGTCATATCGGATATGAGTCAGAATGGGATGTAGGGACTGTAAAATTCTACAATAACTTAGTCCGTAAAGCAGGATTTTACGGAATGAAATTCGATCCCGCCAACGGAAACACTGTCGATGTTGTTTGGAATACGTTCGTAAAATGTCAGGAATGCGTCGTCATCGAAACAATGACCGGTGGCGCTACAATGAACCTTTTCAACAATATCTTCGATATAGATCCGACTATTGGCGATTGTACCAAATTTTATGCTATTTTCGTGAATGATTGGAATGAACCACCAACCGATATTGATATTCTGAACTATAACCTTTATAGCGTAAGAAATGCAGAGGCTGCTGTTGGGGCGTATGTATACTGGAGCAGCCCCGCTAAAGCCTATACGAGTCTTGCCGCACTTCAGAGCGCATATCCATCAGTGGAAGTGAACGGAGTTGAGGCTGATCCTAGTTACTGTGTTTATTGTGAAAATTATCATCTCCAAGACAATAGTCCTGCGCTTGGAATGGGAACGACATACTCAGGCGTTACAGACGATGTTGACCAGAATGCAAGACTGAGTCCTCCAAGTGTTGGTTCGTATGAATTGAACACGATTTGCCCGTGTGTTCCGTATGAAGAAAAATGTATTTGGAACCCTATTGATTCTGGCTGCGTAGAAGTTGGTTCTCCTATTTTCTTACCGGATGGACTGGTTCTTGAAGATTGGTCGATTGATACTCGCAGTGAAGGAACAAGAATGTATAGGGTTGGGGATAATGAGGTCATCATAACGTCCCAAACTTGTTATTTGGAAGATCCTTTTATTCCGCCGCCTGATTTCTCGATTTATCCACCAACTTTACAGGCACCTCCTTCTTTGCTCAGTAGTGCCTCATCTTCTTCGTCTAGTGATTCGTCAAGTAGTGAATCGAGTTCGAGCAGTAATTCGAGTTCTTCGAGTAAATCAAGCTCAAGCAGTGATTCAAGTTCAAGTAGTAATTCTAGTTCATCCAGCGACTCTAGTTCGAGCAGGTCTAGTTCATCCAGTGATTCAAGTTCAAGCAAATCCAGTTCGAGTAGCGATTCCAGTTCGAGTAAATCCAGTTCATCGAGTGATTCAAGTTCAAGTAAATCCAGTTCGAGTAGTGACTCTAGCTCAAGCAGGTCCAGTTCAAGTAGGTCCAGTTCATCGAGTGATTCTAGTTCGAGTAAGTCCAGTTCATCGAGTGATTCTAGTTCGAGTAAGTCCAGTTCAAGTAGTGACTCTAGTTCGAGCAGTAATTCGAGTTCACAGTCTTCTTCGAGCAGTAATTCGAGTTCTAATTCATCTTCAAGTTCGAATTCAAGTTCACAGTCTTCTTCGAGTAGTAACTCTAGTTCTAATTCATCTTCGAGTTCGAAATCTAGTTCAAGTTCGTCTGAATCTTCAAGTTCTTCTAATTCCTCTTCAGACTCAAGTGGAAGCTCCTCCTCAAGTAGTGCTTCGAGTCAGTCTTCAGGAACGCCTGAATATTATTTCGCTTTCAGACAAAGCGGCCCTGACAGATGGGTTGCCAGAGGATATGACATCAAAGAGGATACTCCTTCTCTTGTTTCTCCTGACACGACTGTTGCGAATATGCCTGCACTGACTTGGTATAATTCTAATCAGCCTTTCCATACTTCTCTCTCAGACGGAAACGCCTTGTTAGGAAGTGTTTTTTATGACGGTGGAGGAGTTTACTATTACTATTGTCAGGAAATGGCTCACGATGGAACTGCGATTGGCTCTAACTTCCAAGTAGCCAATGGAGGTGTGGGGAATAACAATTTGGCATCTGACAAGGTTTTTACTGGTCTATTGAACCAAAAAGCTGTTTATATGACAGCTTACAATTCTGGTGGATCTTACAGAGATGTTGGCTTTAGCCTCATAACAACAGATGGATCAAGCCAGCCAACAGCAACTGGCTTGACAGTTATGAACACCTACACTGGAAATAACAATGGTTTTCTTGCAGGAAGTTATTTGGACAGTGGTGGGTTTGTCGCTATTTGGCGTGGATGGCTCGAATATGGAGGAACTGAACATTCTATTTTGGGACGTGTTTATGACTCCAGTGGCTCTCCAACAACGAGTCAGTTTAGGATTTTTAATGCTCCTAACTGGGAATCACCACTTCCAAGAGCATGTGTTGGATTGAGTGGTGGTAATTTTATGGTTTATTATATACACTTAAGTGGAGGAACTTATACGACATATGCCAAAAAATATAGTCCTAGTTGGAGTGAATTAAGTTCCTTTACTGTGTTCTCGGACACTGCTCTTCTATCAGTTTCTCCTTCTGCTATACGTCTTACCAATGACAGAATTGTTTTCTTCCTTGCCAAAAATGTTCCTTCTTCATTAATGCGCTTTATTATTTATGGTTCTAACGGAACGACTGTCATAAAGAGTGAGACCATCGTATCTCCTTCTAATACGGGAACTACTGCATTTCCTCTTAGCGATGGTGGCTTTATTGTTCGGAATTATGGATCGGCACCAACTAGTACTAGATTTGATAACGATGGCAACGTCGTTTCCACATTTAATGGACCGGCTTGGTATGCCGCTCCAGTAGGGGGAGAACTTGTGTATCTAGTATAAATACAAAAAAAATCTCAAATTTTCGGATTTTTTTGTATAATATATATTGAATTGAAACTTGAACAATTTCCTCAGTTTTAAAGGGAGGATGAACGTGG
>Ga0180438_10009391_pt1 | contig 12197 bp, 10 predicted proteins | sample SS_ome_12_FD_132455 | JGI IMG/M metagenome (GOLD analysis project Ga0180438, IMG submission 132455) | Hypersaline lake sediment archaeal communities from the Salton Sea, California, USA - SS_3_D_2 metaG | ecosystem: Environmental > Aquatic > Non-marine Saline and Alkaline > Hypersaline >...
AAAGACACAGTCTGTGTTTGCCGTTTTATACAGACTGTATAAATATTGATGGCACGGACGCTACGCTCCGCGCCATCGGGGCTGCGGATTGCCATCCACTTGTTATCCCGTCGCTTCGCGCCGGGCCGTCAAGCGGCTGGTGTTGACAGCCCTTCATCAAAACAGGTTTTGATTATGGGCTGCAACTCATCCGCAGCCCCGTTAGGATTGGAGGAACAAATGAAAAAGACAATAATGCTTTTGGCAATAATTGTGTCTGTTGCAACAGTCTTTGCCGCATACCCATTTAAATCTGAGAAAATCAAAGGTAGCCCTTTGGGATTCTTTAGCTTACGTTCTCCGGTTACCACTTGGAATTCGCTGGATGAGAAGAATAGACTGACTGGTGATATTTCCAAAGTCATTGAGTGGGATGCGATTCAAGAAATTACCGTATTGTATGCAGTGTTACATATCCGAGGTCCAAAGGATACAGAAGATTATATCAAGAAATTTATTGGGGCGGGAAAATTGACCCCAAAGATAGATAAAAACATAAAGGTTGACACATCTTACGAAGATAAGAAATTGAGTTTGCAAGCATTGCTAAAACTAAAGAATGGCAAGGTTGCACTGGTAAGCATTAGCCCCAATTATGTAATTGTTGAACTAGATAGGAAAATCGGATTAAAGAAAAAGAAATCCTAAACAGAGGATGCACTTGACAAAAAATAGCTGCGCCTTTTTTTACAAGTGATCCTGATCGTTATGTGAATAATACAATTCAGTGAGATCATAAATTGGGTGTTTTGAACTTCATTAGTGCTAGCGAACTTGCATCGCTGATCAATTCGCGTGAAGTGTCAGTCACGGAAGTGATCGACGTCTATCTGTCACAAATCCAGCGTCATAATGGCAATTTGAATGCCATTGTCACGCTCGACGAAGAGGGTGCTCGCATGCGTGCAATGGAGGCGGACGCAGTGCTCGCGCGGGGTGTAACCTGGGGGCCTCTTCACGGTGTCCCGGTCACAATCAAAGATACACTGGAAACTGCTGGGATGCGCACAACGGCGGGGTTTCCTCCTTTATCCGACTACATACCAACTGTTGATGCCACCGTCGTTACCCGTGTACGCCAGGCTGGCGCCATCATCCTCGGCAAGACGAATCTTCCAACACTCGCAGCGACATACCAGTCCGACAATCCCATTTTCGGCCGTTGCAACAATCCTTGGAACCTTGAACGGACACCAGGGGGCTCAACAGGGGGCGGTGCAGCTGCTGTCGCGGCTGGATTGTCGGCACTGGAAATTGGTAGCGATCTGGGTGGTTCCCTAAGGATCCCGGCTCATTTCTGTGGACTCTGCGCGATTATGGCTACGAATCACCGCATATCAAGGATAGGGCATATTCCCGAGCTGCCGGGTTCACCGAGGGGGCTCAGATTTGCCGGTGTCGTAGGCCCCATCGCACGATCTGTTTGCGACTTGCGGCTTGCGATTCGACTGTTGGCCGGCCCGGATGATTTCTGGTGGGAAGTTCCGCCCGTGCCTCTTGAGGACGTATCTCCACGGAGATTACAGGATCTGCGAATTGCATGGTTTGACGACTTCGAAGGCGTACCCGTGACAGCCGAAACGCGGGCAGGAATGACCAAGCTGGCAAAGGAACTTGTTCAGGTAAGGGCCACCGTAGCACGAACGATGCCGGAGGACTTCGACCTGGATTTGGCCTCGGAGACGTTCGGGGAGTTGGTGTCAGCTGAATCCGGTTCCGCTATGTCTCTCGATGCAGAACTGGCACGAGCCGAAGTATTCGCCACCGATCGAGATCCGGAAGATCCTTTTACGCGTGGCTTCTTGCGAGGTGTCAACGCGTCGATGAGACAGATCACCTTAGCCCGTATGAAGCGTGACGCACTCATCTCAGCTATGGAGCGATTCCTAAAGGATTGGGATGTCCTACTGTGTCCTGTCACGCCGTCGCCCGCTCCACCACACTCTACCGTGGGTAGTCCGATTAACGTTGATGGATTGCAGGTACCTTACTGGAAGGCTGGTGGTGGCTACACAATCCCTTTCAACCTTACTGGTCAACCCGTTGTAGTCATTCCATTGACGCATTCATCAGAGGGGCTGCCGATTGGCATACAGGTCATCGGAAGGCGCTGGGGGGAAATGCCCTTACTGCAAATCGCCGAACAACTTGAGGCACACATCGGAGCCTTCACACACCCACAGGGATATTAGAAATGGGACAAGCCAGCGATTTAAGATCACATAACCAGCCAGTGCACCAGAAGCTTCGCAAAAAGCCGCTCAGCGCTGGTGACCGGCGACGTTAGCCATCCGTTAAAAGGAGATTAATCAATGCTACCTTTAGTAAGTATTTATTTTGGTGGGGTCTTATCATTATTGATAGCAGTATTTCATACCCAATATTATAAAATGTTTAAGTGGGGAAAAAATTTTGAAAAAATTACCATCCTAAATTCCAGGATTATTTATACTATCCACTTAGCGTTATTGCTTTTGTTTTTCATGATTGGCGCTATCTCAATAATTTATGCCAAAGAGTTAAGCCAAAGCGTTGGCTTAGCATTTGGATTTAATCTGTTATATTCCATTTTTTGGATGTGGCGGTTAATTTGGCAATTTGTATATTTCAAAAGGGGAAAAGGACAAAAGATACCTCCAATAGGAATTTTTTTGATTATAGTTTTTATACTATTGGTCATTTCCTATTTGATACCAGTTATTTGGCGATTTTTATAATAAATTAAAATGGCTAACCATGCGCTTTCAGACGGACGCAGCAAACCCGCGCCGCTGAAGCGCGACGTTGGCAGGAGATATGCATGTTTGGTTTTAAAAAAAAGCGTTCGATTGAGCAGCTCGGTGAAGAACTAAAGCCGACTCTTGCTTTACGCGATGAATCCAAAATATCGGCCTTATTCGATGAACTTATCTCTTCTAGGAAAACCGATCCTGTGAAGGCTGAAGGATACCTTGGATGGGGAATACTTGTTGTCTGCGAATTCAAACTGAACTGCGCTGGTAAGTATTTGGAATGGTTCATGGATACATATCCTGAATCTGTCATTCCCGTGAAAATGGAATACGCGGAGTTCATGGCCTGTACGGAGAAACCAGATGCTGCCACTCAACTTGCCCGTGAATATCTCTCTTTAATTAAAGAGAAAGGAAGCCTTTCTGATTCGATAGACCAGTTCCCGAATATTCAAAAGGGAGTAAGCAAGGCTTTCATTATTCTGACTGCCGCCTATACGCATGTGGGAGCAAGGTCTTATAGTAGCAGAATAATCAACTATGCATCCAGATTTCCCTTAGATCCCACGTATCTATCACATTACAGAGTTGAATTAGAAAGATTGGAGGAAGAACTTCAAAACCAAGAAAATCGCCAGGTTAATGCACTCTGGGAATCCTTTTTTCAAACCGGGCAATACGCAAATGATCTTTATGAACTGTGCAAGAAAAAAGAATGTGAAATGCTTGCAGACAGAATAGAACTACTTGAAGGCAACTTTCGCTTTTTAAGCAATTATCGTATTGATGACGATGAAATGTTCATGTTGATTTATGAGATGAAAGGCGAAGACGGAAAGATGTGTCGAATTCTAAGGTAGGAATATGCCAACAAATCAAATGCAGGTGACGCTATAACGCGCATAATGTTGAAATTGTAGATTATCACTAAGGAGATATAATATGTCCGCAAAAAAAATACCTCCTGTTCACCCCGGGGAAATACTTATGGAAGAATTTTTAAAACCCATGGGGCTAAGCCAGAATAGAGTCGCCCTTGATATTCGTGTTCCCGCGAGAAGAATTAACGAAATCGTATTGGGCAAAAGACGAATCACACCTGACACGGCATTGCGGTTGGCTAAATATTTTCAAAATTCGCCACAGTTTTGGCTCGGACTCCAGATGGACTATGATTTAGATGTTGCTGAAGATCGCTTATCGGAAAAAATTGAAAAGGAAGTCCGGGAATATAGTGAAGCGGTCTGAAAATTTGCTGTAACCAGCTCATGAACACGGATACCGCTTAAGCGGAACCGGTTTTTCTCAGGTTTTTATCCCGATTATCCCAATAAGAAAATATCGAATAGTTGTGATGGCTTTCTCAACACCCTAAAATTACCTGATCCTTCATAAAATCACAGGCGAAACATTTTAAAATAAAAAAGAAGAGGTGTCTACATTATATTTATTTAGTCACCTAAAATTCAGAATACTTCGCCTGTGATTTTCTCCTTCGGACTCGTCCCTTTTGAGCGCTATTCCCTTTCGTTTCAAGTCGACGTGCAAAAGCACGCCTTCCTCTTACGAAAGGAAATATCATCTCAAAATGAACTTCGTGAAGGATCAGGGTAAAATTTTAACCTTGCTTTTTTTTAGGGAAAAAGACAGGGAATTAACTATTCCTCGGGGAAAATTCCTCCGGTATTAAAATTAAAAGACAAGAGATTCCACTGAAAAGGAGCGGTTGCATGGAAATTTCCTGTCCTCATTGCAATGCCAGGCATAAGATTGATGGAAACCCGCTTCCCGCCTCGATTACCTGCTCGGTTTGTCGCCAGGAAATCCCCCTTGCTTCTGAGGCAATTGCCGCTCCTTCCGAGGCTCCTCCGCTCCCAGCTTTCACCGCGCTGGAATCCCAACCCAATGTTTCCCAATGGATCGACCAGGCGGAAAAGGCTTCCCACTACCGCCTTCTTCATAAAACCCTAAAACCCGCAGGATTCGGGAGCATTCTTTTCGGCGTTATTGCCATTGTCATGGGCGGCGCCGGTATGCAGGATAATCCCATTAATGCGGTTTTAGCCTTGATCGGGTTGCTGCTTTTTGCCGAGGGTTTGTGGATTGTAATCGCACCTTCCCCAAAGGGCATGATCATAGATGGCATCGCCCTTATCATCCTTGGGGTTTGGAATATCCTTGTGACAATTGCCAACGCCTCTTCCGGGGGCTCCGGCGGTTTTCATTTTTTTGCTGTTTTGGGTGTTTTTCAGATCATCTGGGGCTTTAAAAGTTTTGGCAGGTATTCCCGCTTTTCCCAGAATCCCGTTCAAAAACCCTCTCCTGAAATGCAAAAACAAATCGACGATCTTGCCAATGCCATAAGGAAAGCCAAATTTAAAAACGCGCCCGATATTATTGAATTCCAGGCAAAATCCTTCTCAATAACAAAACCCTGGAAGGGAAAACTCGAACACGATAGAGCCATATTTGCGGATATCGCAGGAGAGGAAATTATCTTTGCGGAAAAAAACAGGGTCCGGTTTTTCGAAGAAGGCTCCCAACTCCTTGGAAAATCCCTCAAAGTGGATATCCAGCTCCGCGATCGCAAAATGAAAGGCACAATCTCTCCCGAGTCCCTTGAACGTTTTACCGAATGGAAAGGAGAGGATTAATATCCCTTGTCCAAATCCTAATCGCTTGCCACGCCATAGTTCCTCCATCGGAGGAACGACGGCTGGCACTCGAAAATCGCTATCGCTATCGGTATCGGTATCGAGAATACCAATCGCAGTTGAAGATCGAATATCGATCCCGATCCCGATATCGATCCCGATCCCGATACAAGATCACGCATTATTTTTCCCTCCCAATCCTAGTCGCACTCGCACTCGCACTCGCACTCGCACTCGCTTGCCACGGCGAAGTCACGCCAAAGGCGCGACAAAGCCGGGTACTCGTATTCCTATTCTATCCTTCCCCTTTTTTTCAGGCTCCCCGAAATTCATTACCCTACATAAGGATGGTTAATCATGGATGTTGTATGCCTTGGTGAAGTGATTGTTGATATGATAGCCATGGACAGGGACAAAACCCTGGAGCAAACCGCGGGATTTTACAAGTTCCCCGGGGGCGCCACTGCAAATGTGGCTGTGGGAATTTGCCGCCTTGGGGGCACAAGCGGATTCTGGGGCGCGCTTGCGGATGATGCGTTCGGACGCTTTTTAAAAAACAGCCTTAAAACCGAAGGCGTGGATGTCAGCGCCATGAAACAGCGCCCCCGCGAACGAACTGTCATCGGATTCATTGCCGTAAAAAGCGATCAAACCAAGGATGTGATCTTTTACCGGGATTTTGAATCCGAAATGTTCCTTGCTCCCGAGGAAATCAATGAACAAACCCTTTCTCAATCCCTTATCTTTCACTTTGGAATCATCTGTTTGCGAACCCCGTTAAAAACACAAACCACGCTGAAATGCCTTGAATTGGCAAAAAAACATGGCAGCTTCGTGTCCCTGGATGTCAATTACAGGGCGCATGCGTGGGAGTCCAGGGAAATGGCTTACAACCAGCTTGTGCGCGCTCTTCCCAACGTGGACCTCCTGAAAATGGCGGATGAGGAGTTTCCCCTTCTTTTCGGAATCCCTATCACTGAACAGAAAGCCGAAGAAATTCTGAAAAAAGGTCCTTGCGCCCTGGTTATTTCCCACGGCGCTCGCGGCGCAACCGTGTTTACGGAAAAGATCAAGCTTACTGTTCCGGGATTTAAAATAAATGCTGTAGAAACCACAGGCGCGGGCGATGCGTTTACCGCATCCCTCCTCGTTCAAATCTCAAACGTTCTTAAACAAGGGAAATCAATCGATACACTCTCTTCGAAAGAATAGAAGGAGATTCTCACAAGATGCAATGCATCCGGTGCGCTTGCCTGCACAAAACCCGGGGCCATGCCAGCCATGCCCCGGGAAAACGAGGTGCTTACGCTGCTCGGAAAATAATCCGGCTGAATCTTAAAAAACGTATTTTTGAATATTGTTATAATCCCCCCATTGGTTGGAGAATACAACGAAATATACTGTATGCAATCGATACATAACAATCCCGCTAAATTAAAAAATATAATACAATAGTAATATCCCTTTTCGATCATCCCTGATTTGGTTGCATATTTAGTTCATAAATTATCCTTGACACATGAAAAAGGTCAGATAATTTAATATTTTGCTGTTAATTCATAATTTGTTAAAAAAAAATTTGGATATGAAGAAGGATTCAAAGTCAACAAAATAAGGGATTAAAGAATGATTGAACTTCCTAACTTTGACAAGGCGTTTGAGTATGAGAACGGTTTTTATCTCTCCTGTGACATTACACGCATAAGTAAGATACTTGCGCACTATGAGCTGTTTAAACAGGTGTTAAACGTGCCAGGGTCAATTGTTGAATGCGGTGTATTCAAAGGCGCATCCTTAGCACGCTTTTCAATTTTTCGAGATCTCTTTGGTAATCCTTATTCAAAAAAGATAATCGGCTTTGATACTTTTGGCGATTTTCCTGAAACGTCGTTTGAAGCCGATAAAAAAGTACGGCAGAAATTTATTGATGAAGCTGGAAATCAAAGCATTTCTGTAGAACAAATGATACAGGTACTGAAGCATAAGAAATGCGATAGTAATGTTGAACTTGTTTCTGGCAATATATGCCACACTGTGCCAAAATATGTTGAAGGTCACCCTGAACTTAAGATTTCGCTATTGAACCTTGATACAGATATTTACGAACCCGCTGTAACTATCCTTGAACATCTATACCCAAGAATTGAAAAAGGCGGTGTTCTTATATTGGACGATTATGGACATTTTCCAGGAGAAACAAAAGCGATAGATAAATATTTCAGGAATGAGAATGTTACAATTCATAAATTCCCGTTTTGTATGAGACCATGTTACATAGTGAAAGAATGAAAATCCTCACAAGGAACGTAAACCCACTATTTAATGTTGAACGAAATTGAGTATGAAAAGGATTGAAAACAAGCTTACCCGCGATATGAATGATAGTTGATTGGCGATTTAAAAAAGAATGTCATCAATTTTCTTTTCTGATCTCCCAGAGCGCACGGTTTGCCACGGCATGGCTTGGATTGATCCTGGTTGCCTCGTGAAGGTGAAACGCACCCTCCTTGTTTTCCCCGAGTTCTAACAAGGCAACTCCCAGGTTGCAATGCGCATCCGCATGGCGGGGCTCAATCTCAAGCGTTTTTTTGTAATTAGCAATTGCCTCCCGGAACTTCTCCATCTTGAAAAACGTGTTTCCCAGGTTGAAATAGGGCTCCGGAAACGAGGGATCGATCCGGGCGGCTTCCTTGTAATGCTCGATCGCCTCGCTAGTTCGCCCCATCCCGGAAAGCGCATTCCCCAGGTTATTGTGCGCCAGGGCATAATCCCATCTTGCCCGGATTGCCTTTTCGTAAAACGAGATCGCCCGATTGTAATCCTTTTCAATAAGGGCAAAAGTGCCTAGATTGTAACACGCAGCCTCGTAATCGTTTTTGAGCTCGTACGCCTCCTTAAAATGGGAAAACGCACGGTTCATATCTCCGCGCCTTGCCAGGATTTCTCCCAGGTTATTGTGCGCCAGCCAACACCCCGGATTCTTCCGGATCGTGTCCTTCCAAAGGGTTTGCTCATCCTTGTAGCTCCGGGATTGCCGGAATGTTATAATGCTGAAAATCAGAAGAATCGCCCCGCAAATCACCAGCACAAGCTGCTTTTGTTTCCCAGGGGAGGATTCTATTCTTTTTCCCACAAGGTGCGAAAACATCACAATCGGCGCAATGCTTGCAAGGTATTGAAAATGATCCGCAACAAACGAAAACCGCATAAAATACATATCAATAAACCCGAGCGTGGGAAAAAGAAGCGCGCCAAAATACCCGAAACCCAAAAGATATCCGCGCCCCCAGCTGTGCCTCTTCCAAAACAGCACAAGCAATGCTATTATAATCCCTGCAAGCGGAATATACCAGAGTATCGAGGCGGTATCCGCTTCCCACCGGGGATAGATAAAAACCAGGGGATGCGGAACAATAAGCTTTTGCAGGTAAAACCAGATTTGCCTCGAAGCGAGCAGGATTCTCTCCAAGATCGTAAAATCCCACTCCGGTCCTGTTACCCCCGCATGATATTTTTGCTCCCACATCGTCCATACGGATGAAGCCAGGGATAAAACAAAGAAAGGTATGGTATAGAGCGCGGGCTTTAATGAATAGCTTCTGTTTATCCACCATAAAGCAAGGATAAGCGCCACAGGTAGCATAACCGTGGAGGTTTTGCTTAGAAGCGCCAGGATGAAAAATACAAGCGAGAATGCGTACAAGCGATATTTTTTCTTCGATGGGGGAGGATTGGCACCAGCTTTAAATGTATGCAGCTTGTAAAACCTTAAAAATGCCCAGATACTTAAAAGGTAAAAAAACGCCGATTGAGTGTTTTTCAGCTCTGTTATCCACGCAACGGATTCCACGTGAACCGGGTGAAGGGCATAAATCGCGCACGCCAAAAGTCCCCCTTTGAGCTTCAATTCCCGCGCCACCGCCCAGATTAAACACGCATTGAAAAAATGAATGAGAATATTTAACAGGTGATAGGGAAACGGGTGAAGATTGAAAAACCTCCGCATGATCCAAAAACTCGTTAACACCAGTGGATAATACACCCCTGCAGAACTCGTCCAGATTCTCTTCAATCCAGCAAAATCCAGAAGATGCGGATTCTCTGTTAAATGATCGTTATCGTCCCACACATAATCCGCTTTCAAAGCCGGAATGTACGCCACAATAACCACCGCCAGGAGTATAATGAGCTTTATAACAACGCCTTTATAGTTTTGTTTTTTGTTCGGGTGGTTTTCTGGTTTCATCCGAAAAAATATCCTGGTTTTTTTGCTCTTCTAATTGAAAGGTTTATAATTGATAACACAGAAGAGTAAAGGATTTTCCCACCCTATCCTTGGAAAAAAGCATAATCCCGTCTTTGTTAAAACTTCGGGGACAAAAAATCCCCCTCCGTATTCGTGAAGATTCTTTAGATTCGTGGTTCCAAAATCTTAAAACTTATTGATCATGAAAAAAAATGTCACAATAAATGAAAAAGACTTGTTTTTTTAACGGTGTTGTGAAAAAGACATGTTTTTTTAAACCATGAAAACAAGACAAACAGCTTATTATTTTCTATTTTGCCTGATTCTTTTGATGAATCAGGTTGCCAGGGGAGAAACCCATATGGAAATTATGAAAAACGGATTAACACTGATCCATAAACAAACCAAGGTAAACCGCATCGTGGGTGTGGTTTGCATGATCCGCACCGGCTCCGCATACGAAAACCCGAAGCAAAACGGCATCACAAACCTTGTGCAATCGCTGCTCCTTAAGGGAACCGAGAATTATTCCGCACAAGAGCTCGCCCTCAAGCTGGAAAGCCTGGGCATTATGATGAATACGGATGCATCGGAAGATTATGCCTCCCTTACTGCCGTGGCAACCCTCGATCAGCTCGAAACAGTCCTGGAACTCATCTCTGAAATCCTTTTTCGCCCTTCGTTTCCTGAAAGGGAAATCCAAAAGGAACGAGCCAATATTATCGCCCATATTAACCTCCAGGAGGATAATAAATTCCAGCTCAGCCTCAAAAATCTCAGGGAAATCCTTTTTCAGGGGCATCCGTACAGTATGCCACCCGAGGGAACCCCGGAAACTCTTGAAAAAATAGATAGAAATGAAATTATCCAATTCCATAAACAATACTACCATCCCCCGAACATGATACTATCCGTTGTGGGCGATGTTTCCTCCGATGACCTGAAACAAAGCGTAGATCGTTATTTTCAAAGGCAATCCCCCCCGGATTTCCAGATTTTCACAATCGATAAAACCATCAAGCCGGAAACCAAAATACGGCAGATACAAAAACCCCTTGAACAGGGATTTTTGACCATGGGTTTTATAGGCATTCCCATGAGCGATCCGGATTATCCCGCGCTTCGCGTGGCGTGCGCGGTTCTTGGAGAGGGTATGGCTTGCAGGCTTTTTTCCGATCTCCGCGATCGACAAAGCCTCGCTTATATGGTGGGCTCCTTCTACCTTAACCTGAAACTCCAGGGCTCGGTTGTCGGTTATATAGGAACCAGGCCCGAAACCCTTGATCAGGCAAAAAAAGGCATGATGGATATCTTCGAAAACCTGGATGAGAAACCCATCCCCCCGGAGGAACTGGAGCGCGCCAAGAACTTTATCATCGGGAAATTCCTCGTGGCGCACCAGACAAACCTCAAAAAAGCCTTTTATCCCGCCTGGTTCCACCTTTACGGGCTAGGCATTGACTTTGACGATAAATATCCGGAGCTTATTAAATCCGTGACGGAAAAACAGGTGCGGCGCGCTGCGAGAAAATATCTACGCTATCCCTCCATCGTCACCCTTGTTCCGGAAAATTCAACAAATAATAACAAGTGAGAGGTACACTATGACTGAGCTCAAAATGGATACCCTGGTGTCGCTTTGCAAACGCCGCGGCATTATATTCCCGGGCAGCGATCTATACGGAGGCTTGGGTGGCACGTTCGACTTCGGTCCCATTGGCGTGGAACTCAAAAATAACGTAAAAAAAGCCTGGTGGAGGTCTGTTGTGTATGAACGCGACGATATCGAAGGACTCGACGCCGCTATCCTTATGCACCCCAGAACCTGGGAAGCCTCCGGGCACGTGGAAAGCTTCACCGATCCCCTGGTGGATTGCAAACAATGCAAAAAACGCTTCCGCGCGGATCACATCGAGGAAAAAGACTTCCACATTTTCGATATCCTTATCCAAAACCCGGATTCCGATTGGAAACCCACTGGAAACACCATTTATGCCGGGAGCAAAAAAGAGGCAAAAGCCCTTTTGAAACAGATGGACATTTCCGCCCCCCAAGGCGCGCGCATCAAAGCCCAAGTTAGGGAGGGCGAACCCTTTCACGGCAAACGGTGCCCCGAATGCAGCGGCGATCTTACTGACCCCCGCCAGTTCAACCTCATGTTTAAAACCTATGTGGGTCCTGTGGAAGATCAATCAACCACCGTGTATCTCCGCCCTGAAACCGCTCAAGGCATCTTTGTAAACTACATAAATATCCTGGATACCATGCGAAGGAAAATCCCCTTTGGCATCGCACAGATCGGCAAATCCTTCCGCAATGAAATCACGCCCCGCAACTTCATCTTCCGCACCCGCGAATTCGAACAAATGGAAATCGAGTTCTTCTGCAAACCCGGAACCGATGAAAAATGGTACGAATATTGGGTGAACGAACGGTATAACTGGTATATCCGCTTCGGAATCCGGAAGGAAAACCTGAGGCTTCGCCCCCATGAAAAAGACGAACTCGCGCATTACGCCCTGGCGT
>Ga0180438_10009392_pt1 | contig 12196 bp, 10 predicted proteins | sample SS_ome_12_FD_132455 | JGI IMG/M metagenome (GOLD analysis project Ga0180438, IMG submission 132455) | Hypersaline lake sediment archaeal communities from the Salton Sea, California, USA - SS_3_D_2 metaG | ecosystem: Environmental > Aquatic > Non-marine Saline and Alkaline > Hypersaline >...
CAGTATTCCCACTGGTTCTCGAACTGGAACCAGTAATCGACGCCCTCTTCAGCGGCGCCGCTCGACGAGCTGGAGCTGCTCGCGCCGGGGCACGCATTGGGGTCGTCGCTGTCGTCGGCGTACATCCGCACGATCGCCCCGCGGCAGCTCTGGTCGTCGATCGAGCTGCACGACACGTCGCAGGAGCCGGACTCCACGCCGGCGGGCAGCAGCCTGCACTCACACTCGCACTGGGCCTCTTCCGCCTCGCTGGCGGCGGAACCGCTCGAGCTCGACGACGGGTCGCACTCAGGGATCGGCTTCACCCGCTCGTCGACGTCGATCCCGTTGCCCTGCATGCCGGCGGCCGAGTTGTGGGCCTCGACCGTGTTCAAGGCGAACCCGCGGCGCCCGCCGGCCACGTTCCTCCACTCCCGCTTGCAGCAGTACTCGGCCGGGCCGTCGGCGGAGCTCGAGTCGGAGCAGTCGACCAGGACCGGCTCGACCTCGCAGAACTTGTATCGCCAGCGGTTCGGGGCGCACTCCTCCCACGACACGAGGCGGGCCCAAAACCCCTCGCCGTCGCAGCTCTCGGCCGTGTGGCCGATGATGCCGTGCAAGAGCTCGGAGATGCCAAAGTTGGCGGGCAGGCTCGTCACCCGGGTGTAGGCCGCGTAGGGTGCTCCCCCCTCGGGTCCGAAGTTGGGGCCGCTCGGGTCCTTTGAGTCGCGAGCCTGCAGGGCGCCCCAGTGCCACCAGATGGCGTCGTCGAAGCCGGTGGGCTCCCACTCCTTGAGCCCCGCCCAGCTCATGTCGTAGGTCTCGGGCGCGAGCCAGGCGTAGTAGTCCTGGGCGATCTGCGTGGCGAGCGTGGTGAGCTGGCCGGCGTTGGTCGGCTCGCCCGTGCAGTTGGCCGAGACGGCCCGCGCGGTGTCGAAGAGGGTCTTGGTCGTCCCGTCCGAGACGTCCTCGGCGTTGCCCGTGAGGACCTCGCCGGCCAGGATCGTCTTGGCCCAGACGTCGTCGCAGCAGGGCCCGCGGCGGAACACGACGCGGACCGCGGCGGGCCGGCGGAGGTGCTCGCGGATCTGCGCGGCCGGCTCGGCGGGGTACTCGTTCGACAACCCCCCGGCCCAGATCGTGCCGGCCAGGGTGTTGGTCTTCATCGGGTCGCGGTCGGATGGGACCACGGGCGTGATCAGCTGCCCGCCCACCAGGCCGCCGCCCTGGGTGTTTTGCGCCAGCGTGCCTTTCGACGTCGAGGCCTTTTGGGCCACGACCGTGCCGTCGAGCTGGCGGATGATCCGCTGCCCCACGCACCAGGCGGCCGCGTCCAGGAGCACGGCAGCGTTCTCGTAGGGCCTGGTCCACTCCTCCGGATCGGGCCGCTCGTAGGCGGACGGGATCGGGTCGGTGCCCACCTGCTGGCCGATCCGCTGGCCGAGGTGGATGAACAGCGCGTCCCAGGTGGCCACGCAGTGGTCCAAGTCGCCGGCGTCCTTGAACTGCCAGTGGTAGCGATCGTCGACCAGGGGCAGGATCCAGAGCTTCTCGACGTCCTCGTCGAAGACCGTGGCCGCCGGGCGAGGCGGCAACATGAACATGTCCGTCGAGATCTCGCGCCCGCCCTCCTCGGTCTCGCTGAGCGCCAGGGTCGCGGAGCCGGTCGAGCTGAGCGCCGAGCGGATCTCGGTCAAGGAGGCGTCACCGACCAGGAAGAGCCCGAGGGCGAAGCGTGAGGCCCCTGTCGGCCACCAGAGCGTGTTGAGCTTGAGCCGGCTGGGGAGGTGGCTCCAGTTGGCCGTGGGCAGCCCGACGGCCGTGCTCGAGTCAGTCCGCGGGCCGGTGCGCCCTTCGGTCAGGGCCACCGGCTGGTCGCCAAAGAGCCGCAGATCCGCCAGCGGGAGCGCGCGCTCGAGCCAGGTCGCGAAGTGGCGCTCCGCGTCCTCCAAGAGCAACTTCTCGCCGGCGTAGGTGATCATGAGAGATCCCAATCGAAATCCACACCAAACCCGACCGCGATCCTCGCGATCTTGGTGTCGAGGTTGTACTGCGGCCGCCACGCTTGCATCGCGTAGATCAACTGCCTGAGCAGGTAGTTCCCGTCCTCGTCCTCGAGGTCGTGGCCCACCAGGGCCTTGAGGATCCTGAGCTTGATCGGGGCCATGCCCCGGTTCACCTCGTGGATGATCTTGGTCGCGCGGTCGCCCGGGTCCAGGGCGATCTTGGCGTAGGCGGTCACCGTCACCGACCCCATCTCCATCAGCTGGTTGGCCCCGGCCGCGTCCTGCATGTCCACATCGAATCGGCTGTCGCCAGGCGAGACGGTGATCAGGTAATCGCCCCCCTTGGGCACGAGCGGGTCGGTCATCGGCTCCAGCGTCTCGAAGCATCTGTGATCGGGCAGATCGAGCTGGTCCCGCAGCCTCGCGACGATGCGGGTCAGCACCACGTCCTGGGTCGTGTCGATGCGGGTCATGCCAGGTCTCGGTTCTGGTAGTACTCCTGGAGCCGGTCCGCGCCGCCGGCCGCCAGGTAGGCGGTGAAATCCTGCATCCAGCGGGTCACGGTCCCGCCAGGTCCGCGGCGGAACCGGTCGATCGCCTGCCCGGGGCTCTCGTCGCCGCAGCCGTCGGGCTGGAGAATCTTGTCCCACAGGTCCCACAAGACCAGCGCTGTCCCGGCCCACTCCTCTTCGTGCCGCTTGAACCAGGCCCGCATCGACGGGGTGTAACTACCCCACGCGCGGTCGTGGAGGACGTGGCACGCCTCGTGGACGTCGCGGGGGAGGCGATAGCAGGGCGGCGCCAGGCCGTGCGTCTCGAGCTGCAACAGCCCGGGGTACATCAGGTCGTAGACGTCCTGGAATGGCAGGCGCCCGCCGTGCTGGAAGAACTTGAGCGTCTCGAACCACTCCTTCTCGGCGAAGAACACGTCCTCCAAGAACTCGGTCTGATCGACCGACGGCTCGGGCTGCCAGTAGATCCACGGCACCTGGGGGAAGAGGTCCCAGTGGTCCTGGAGGAACGCCCAGTAGCAGTCGTCGATCAGCGTGGAGAAGGTCGTGTTGAGCGGGTCCTTGACGTCGCGGATCCGCTTCTTCCAGTCGTAGGTGTGGGCGACGATCCGCCGCAGGTTGCCCATCGCGACGTGCGGCCGGTTCGTGCGGAGCCAGTCGCAGGTCTTGGCCAGCCGGCCGGGGCCGTGGATGTACTCGACGTGGTTGAAGCTGACGTACTTGCCGCAGACGAGCGGCCAGACCTCGCGGACGCCCTGGCACACGTCCCAGATCGGGTAGTCGTTGGAGTCGCGCGGGTGGTCGACGTCGTGGACCTCGACGCGGAACGGCTGCTTCGCGGCGATCCGGCGGATCGAGTCGCTCGACTTCCGCTGGCTGACCACGACCACGTTGATCCGGTCCCAGACGGACGGGTTCAGCTCGCGGACCGCGCCGAACCAGCGGTGGTCCCAGGTGATGGGTTTCTCCGCGTCCACGAACAGCAGGATGGTCAGGTCGATTTCAGCAGCCATGGTCGTCCTCACTCGTACTGGAAGGCGTGGTAGTCGTCCGCAAAATAGTCCCGCACCTGCTCGCGGAGCTCCGGCGTGTAGGCCTCGCGATAGTCCACCGGCGGGCCGCTGGTATGGATATGGGGTAAAGGCACCTGGTCGAGATCGGCCCACTCGCAGAAGCGGGCCCAGTCGTCGTCGATCGACTCGTACTTTCCCAGGAAGTCGATCTGGGTCAGGTCGCCCAGCAGGTGGGCCTGGCTCAGGCCGGCGTGCCAGAGGGTGCCGAGGTGCAGGTCCTTGTTCTCGAGCACGAGGGCGGCGAACTCGGGGAAGTCGAGGTGGCCCTCGGGGATCGACGGGCACTTGACGTGGATGTAGCGCCACGCCGAGTGGAGCCGGTCCTCGGGATGGCGCGTGAACGAGGCCTTCCGGTAGTCGTCGAGCCCAGGCATGGCCTCGATCATCCGGTCGACGAAGCTGCGCCGCCGGAGCTTGGCCTCGCCCCAGAGTTTCGGGTTGGCGGCCGGGTGCTGCCGGAATCCCTGGTGGAAAAGGGCCCCGGAGATCGAGTAGCTGCACACCTTGGGCATGCGGAAGATCGCCAGCTTGTGGACCTCGGAAATCAGCATCAGTCGCCTCCCAGGTCGTAGAGGCAGACGAGTCGGGAGTAGGCCGGCGCGGTCGTGCTGGGGACCTCGACGGAGTCGACGGGCTGCCGGCCGAACCACTCGGCCAGGGTCTCGCTCGTGATGCCGACGTGATCCGTGCGCCGGACCGTGTCGGGCCACTCGTAGGGGACGGAGACGATCGCCCAGCGGGCCACGCGGACCACCTCCTGCCACGCGGCGTGCTGGCGGCCCGCGAGGTGCTCGAAGACCTGCAGGGCCACCACGAGCTTGTACTGGCCCGTCCGGATCGGCCAGGGCGTATGCGTGGCGTCGTGGGCGTAGGTCCGCTGGAGGCGGTGGTCGCGGTTGTCCATGGTGTGGCAGCCCGGGACCAGCGGGAGCTTGTACGGGCCGATCTCCAGGACGTCGCTCGGGTGGAGCTCGGTGGGGATCGACTTGGCCAGGTGGATCGCCTCGCGGAAGTAGCCCCACCGGTCCCGGTAGCGCGGGTCGCCGAGGGCGGTCATGTCCTGCTGGCTCACAAACCGCATAGGACCTCCGGCCGGAACTCGGCGATCTCGGTCTTTCCGAAGACCAGGTAGTCGGCGATCCGCTGGCCGGCCAGGCCGTCGCCGAAGCAGGGGACGGCTCGCGACATCGCGTCGAGCTCGATCGGGTCGCTGAGCAGCTCGTCGGCCGTGCGGAGGAAGTCGGCGCCGACCAGGCGGGCCACGCCGGCCTCGACCGACTCGGGCCGCTCCGTCGTTTCGCGGACGATCAGTGCCGGCACGCCGAGGGTGGCGGCCTCTTCCTGGACGCCCCCGGAGTCGGTGATCACCATCGACGACTCGGCGAGCCGCTGGGTGAACGTGGCGTAGTCCAGGGCCGGCAGGATCTCGACGTTCGCGCTGCGGGCCACGGCCAGGACGATCGGCCGCGAGACCCGAGGGTTGGGGTGGACGGGCCAGGTGAACGAGACCTCGGGGTGGCGGAGGGCCAGCCGGCAAACCGAGGCGCCGAGCCAGCCCATCCGCGGCCAGTTCTCGCGGCGGTGGAGCGTGACCAGGACCTCGGGGTGCTCGGGGTCCGGTCGAGACCGGCTCACCTCGCGGTGCCGCAAGGAGTCGACGATCGTGTTGCCCACCATGTGGGTCCGCTCGTCGGTCTGCAGCTCCTCGAGGAGCAGGTTGTCCATCGCTTCGGTGGTCGGCGCGAAGTGCCAGTGGCTGCACGCGTCGATCTGACGCCGAATCTGCTCCTCGGGCCAGGGCTCATGGCGGTGGGTCCGGAGCCCGGCCTCGACGTGGGCCACCGGGACCTTGGCCAGGCTGGCGCCCAGGGCCCCTGCCAGTCCGCTGAGCGTGTCTCCCACGACGATCGCCCCGTCGTAGGGCTTCTGCCCCAGGAACGTGGAAACGCCCACGAGCATGTGCCCCAGGGCGTCAGGGAGGCCGCTCGACTCGGCCGGCTGGAACCGGTGGATCGAGCAGGTGGCGTCGAGGCCCAGGTCGCCCAGGACCACGTCGAGCATGTCGCCGTGCTGGCCGGTGAGGCAGACGTCGACGGCCGCGCCCCGATCGAACAGGGCGCGGACTACCGGGGCCAGCTTCACCGCACTCGGCCGGGCCCCGAAAATCACTGCGAAGCGTTTCATGGTGGTCGTCTCCATGAAAGTTCACGAACGACCCGGCGGCGCCTACGAGGCGTCAGTGCCGTCGGAGTACCGCCAGATGCCGTTGGTCTCGTCGTACCAGATCGGCTTGTTCAGCGTCGTGTCGTAGTAACAGAAGCCCATCGGGGCGTTCGCCGGCCGGTTGGCCGTCGTGCCCGACTGCGCGATCCCATGCTGGACAGTCTCGGCCATGGATCACACTCCTTGTGCAGGAGGAAAGGAAAAACCAGCTAGCGTGAAGGTGAGCGCGAATTGTAGCAGACCTGAACGGATGCCCAGGTGCGTGATGGCCCACCCCGGCCGGGCTACGTCCAGTTCTTCGGGATCAGGTTGCCGCCGGTGATGGGCAACAGCAGGCCCTTGGCGTCCATCTGGAAGATGCGGTTGTACCACTCCTGGATGCTGCCGCTGCGGTTGTTGGAGACGGCCAGGGTCCAGGTGTTGTTGGGGTGGGGCAGGGTCGCGCCGGCGAAGACCGCGACGTAGGGACCGCCCGGGTAGAGCGATCGCCCCTGGACGATGGCCACCTCGTCGAACACGATCGACGCCGTGTTCGAGACGGCCACCGAGATCCGGATCCGCAGGTAGACGGGCATGCTCGTCCCGGGCGGCACCCGGAAGCTGAACCAGACGCTGTCGTGGGCGGCGGCGCTGATCGCCGAGGCGGTCAGGGTTTTTCGGGCGGCGTTGCCCTCGCCGTCGGTGATCACGGTCCCGTCGATCTCGTCGACCAGCTCGATCCGGATCTCGCCGGCGGCCGCGGCGCCCACGCGCTTGACCCGCAAGTGGCAGAAGTAGACCGTCTCGACCGACACGGTGAGCGGGTGGTAGAGAGCGGTGAGCTCCGAGCCGTTGGAGTCGAACTCCAGGCACTGGCCGCGGTAGGCCCCGGTGTGGGCGGGCGTGCCCGTGGCGTGGGCGATCGCCGGCGCGCCGCCGGTCAGGTCCGAGACGCTGGTGAGCTGGTTGGGGTCGCCGGTGACGCCGGTGAACGTGATCGTGTGCGTGTAGTCGGGCGAGATGCCCGAGCTCGACACGGTGACCTTCCCCAGGCCGGGGATCTGCCGAAGCCCGGCCTGGACCGTGGACGCCGTGGCGTTGTAGGCCAAGGTCGGCGTGGACCGGACGATGCCGTCGGCGTTCTCCCACTGGATCAAGTAGCTGCCGCCGGTGGGCGTGCCCGAGATCGTGACCGTCTGAACCTCGACGGCCGGCACTTTGAGCGTGGTGCCCGGGGTGCCGACGTGGCAGATCCAGTTGTCGGGCACGTCGTCGATCGTCTCGTCCTCGAAGTCGCCGTTGCTCAAGAGCGAGCTGGCCGGATCGGTGGCCGTCAGCGAGAGGTCCACGCCGCTGCCCTTGGGCCAGTCGTGGGCCAGGAGGTCGCTCTGCCCGAGAGGCGAGCGGAGCCGGATCTGCTGGCTGGCCGCGTTGGCCACGGTGACCGCCAGCGTCTCGGCCAGGCAGTTTTCCTGGATGCGGCCGTCGCCGCGGAGCTCGCTGTAGCAGATGGCCAGGTCGCCCGTGTTGGAGCCGCCGGGCGTGAGCACCAGGCCCACGGTGTTGGCCGCGACGTAGTCGCCGTCGGTCTCCATCTGGGAGATCAAGTACTCGAGCGCGAACTTGATCGTGTCCTCCGGCTGGGAGGCGTCGTTGGCGACCAGCTCGCGCAACATGAGCTCGAGGTTCATGCGGACCTGGCCCGAGAGTGTGCCCGTGGCGCTCTGCCAGGAGCTCACAGCGGCCGGCAGCCGCTCCATGGTCTCGGCCACGTCGAGGTCGTCCGAGTCGCTGCGGAGCTGGAACTGCGCGAGGAAGGCCTCGACCTTGGTGGGCACCGTGGTGAGCGCCGCGGTCAGCAAGGCCTCCATGGCCTCGAAGGCCTTGCCCTGCACGTCGAAGAGGCCGTCGCCGTCAACAGCGTCATGAAGCTCAATGGTCATGGTCCGAGGTCCTTATTGGTGAAGACGAGGGCCGTGTCGAAGACCACCTCGTCGTCGGTCTTCTTGAATTTGGTCTGGGGCTGCACGCCGATCTGATACCGCTCGGTCATGGTCGGCGGCCGGTTCATGGCGTAGACGTGGTGGGCCGTCACGCGGTAGATCCGGGTCACGCCGTCAGGCGAGAGCGTGGGCGGGTAGCTCTCGACCGAGGACCGGAGCAGCCGGCCCTTGAGCGGGTTGCCCGGGTGGCTGACGTTGTCGGTGTACGTCTTCTCGGGACGGACCACTTCGGGCCACGCGCCGGCCCGCTCGAGGTCGACGTCGATGGTGCGATGGCACTGGCCGAGGGCCAGCTGGAAGACCTGGCTCGTGTCCTGGGGCGCCTCGTCGTCGCCGGCACTGGGGTCGCCGGCCACGGGCAGCTGGACGTTGCACTCGTTCGACGCGTAATCGCTGCACTGCCGGACCATCGTGTAGACGTTCTCTCGCGCGCCGATCGACCAGTCGTCGTGCGGCGTGTAGACCAAGACGCCGTTGGGCGCCTCGGTCACGTCGGGGACGTAGCGCATGGTGTGCTCGTCGTCGTCGGGGTCGCCGAGGCTGCCGCCGGTGAACTGCGCGATCCCGTGGAAGTCGAAGCAGGGCTGCTGCAGGTAGCACTGAAGAAGCAACGTCACCGCCGGCTTGCGCTCGCCGCCGAGGCGGTCGTTGGTCGGCGGCGTGTACCCGTAGAGCGCCAGGATCCGGCTCTTGCCCGGGTCGTAGGGCGAGGGCTCGCCCGGCATGGCCGGCAGCGTCTGCATCCGCCGGCCCATGTTGTCGCGGAGGTTGGCGTAGAACTCGTGCGGCCTGGCCATGGCGCCGCCGGCGACCTCGGGGACCGGGACCTCGCGGAACCGGACCGAGGCCTCGACGCGGTTCTGCTCACCGATGTGATCGGTGATCATCACCTTCTCTGGGAAGTACTGCTTGCCGTAGCCCAGCTCGATCTGCGAGAAGTTGAGCTTCTGATCGATCACCTGCATCGCGCGGCAGATCATCTGTCGCTTGTCCGCATCGGGCGGGCCCTCGAGGACGACGTGGACCTCGCTAGACATCGAGAGGCCGTCGCCGGTCGACTGGACGTGCCTCGCCTGCATCTTCGTGGCCGGCCAGGGCGCGGAGGTGTGGACCTGGCGGTCGACCACGCGGTAGTCGGACTGCAGGCCGGTCTTGTCGGTGGAGAACTGGATCGCGTTGCGGCGGAAGCCGCACTCCAGCCCCGGGACCACCAGCCACTTGGCGTCGATCCCGCTGGTGGCCACGGCGGCGCTCAGGCGGAGCTGGCCGGCGATCGTGCGGGTCAGGAACCCGTTTTCGTCCATGTCCTCGTCGACGCTCCAGCGGTTGTTCAGCGCGATCGGCACCTTTTGGAGCCCGACGTCGCTGCCGCAGACCAGCTTGGCGCACTCGATCTCAAAGGACACGCGGAGGCTCTTCGCGCCGATGACCTGGAGGATGCGGAACGCCTTGGGCCTCGGCCCGTTGTCCACGTCGCGGTTCGGGTCGGTCAGGTCCACGGCGAAGGCCCCGGCCGCGTCGCCGCCGCAGGGGTGGCAGCGGAAGACTTCGTTGGCCTGGCCGTCGGTGTCCGAGACCCAGATGATCAGCTTGCCGCGGGTCTGCAGGATCAGGCTGCGGACGTCCATGTACTCGCCCGGCATGTTGCCGGTGGCGCCCGAGGTGACCCAGGTGGTGTCGACGTTGAGGTCGCCGTGCAGGAGCCCCTCGAAGCGCATCCTGAAGACGTGGTACATCGCGTCGGTGTTCGAGGGGTCGTAGCGGACCTCCTGGGACCACTCGCGCGTGACCACGTTGTAGAGATGGACGCCGTTGTAGTTGAGCTCGGTCGCCATGATCACTCCTCGGGCCGGTTGTTGCGGCGGGGGCCGTCAGGCGGCCGGTTCCGCGGCTGATTCGGGTCGGCCCAGTCCTGGAGGAAGCCCATCAGCGGCGGCCTGGTCTGGCCCTCGGAGAGGCTGTCGTTGAGCCGGTCCGCGCTCTCCTGGAGGGCTCGCAAGAGCGGGTTGGCGGCCATGACCGTGGCGACGAGGCGGGCCGCCCAGGCCGCGGCTCCGGTGCCGAGGTTTTTGGCGTTGGCCCACAGCTCGCGCAGCCATTGCGTGTCTTCGCGGAGGCCCATCGTCTGCTTGCCGGCCCAGGCGGCCGTGCCGCTGGTGGCCTGGGCCGTCTGTGACTCCAGGATCCGCTTCTGGTAGTCCATGCCGGCGTAGAGGGCCATCAGCTCGGCGGAGTAGATCTGCAAATGCCTCTGGGCGTCGAGCAGCCGCTCGGCGAACCGGGCCGTGGCCGACGGGAGTTTCATCAGGGCCACGCTTGCCCCGATGGCCGCCACGCCCACGGCCACCATGGGATGACGTGCCGCAGCGATCAGCCGGCTCGCTGCGCCGCTGGCCGCTCCACCGGCAGCCCCACCCGCTGCGCCGCCGGCAGCTCCACCGGCAGCCCGGGGGCCGAACCGCCTGGCGATCCTCTGAGCCGTGGCCAGCTTGTCCAAGAGCTCGGTCCGCTGGCGCTGCTCGCGTCGCTCCGACTCTTGGACCATGTCCCGCGGGCCGACCCTGTCCTTGAGCGTGGCCGCCTTGACGTCCTCCTCGCTCATCAGCTTGCCCGAGGACTTGAGGCGATCGAAGCGCTCGCCCCAGGTGAGTCCGGCCACGTCCTGGGCCACCGTGGTCTTGGGGGCGACCACATGGTGGCCCCCTGCCAGCGCGTGGGCCAGCCGGCGGACCGCCTCGGTGTTGTCCTTGAGGGCCTCCTGGTGCTTGCTCTCGGACTCCGAGGGCGCTGCCGGGCCCCCGGATTGCCCGGCGCCGGACGTCTCGCCCGGCCCCTGGCTCGCCCCGGTGAGCCCATAGATCTTGGGCGACTGGGGAGCACCGGCCAGGCCCAGGGCCTCGGCCGCGGTCCGCAAGAGCTTCTCACGATCGCGCGACCGCTCCGCGCCCCGGGCGTTGCCCTTCACGCCGGCCAGGTTGTTGATCATCCCGCGGAGCTCTTTGTCGCTGAGCTGCTCGAGGTGGGCCGGGACCTGCTCGATCGAGACGCTCTCGCCCGTGGGTCTGGCCGGGGTGATCGACGGGTAGCCCTTCGAGGCCGGAGGCTGCTTCTGGGCCTCCTTGCCGGCGAGGATCGCCGTGTAGGCCCTGGCGTTCTCCGGGCCCACGTCGGTCATCACCGGGCCCTGCTGGGAGCCCTGGCCCTCTCGCTTCATCGCCTCGAGGGCGCGGAGGATGTCGCGGTAGTCGGCCACGTCGTCAGCCTCCTTCGCTCACGGGAGCGGCGCGCTGCGAGCGGTTCCACGCCGCGCGGTTCTGGCTGAGGTTGAACAGCGCCTGGGCCTCCTCGGGAGAATCCGCAAAGGCGTCGAAGTACTGCTTCGGCACCTCACCCGAGGTGGCGCTCAGGATGGCGTCGCTGACGGCTCGGACGAGGGCGAAGCCTCGACGGTCGGTGACGCGTCGTTCGAGGAAGAGGAGCCCGCAGAGGAGCTCGTAGGTCCGCTTGGGGGCTCCGGGGCAGTCGAGGATCCGTAGACCGAAAGCAGATACGGCATCTGCGACGGGTCGGTACTTTTTTTTAGCTCGTCGAGGTACTCGTCGAACTGACGAATCAGGTCGAGCGTCTCCCAGTCGGTCAGGCCCGTCAGGGTGCGGTTGTCCCAGGCGCTCACCTCGAAGACCTCGCGGATCGCCTTGAGGACGATCGAAACCTCGGGCTCGTGCCCCTGATCGGCCAGGGGCATGTGGTCCTCGAAGTTCATCTCCGCGTGGTTGATGAGCGCTCGCCACACCCGGGCCGGGTCCGCGCGACGCTCCTGGGTGCCGTCGTAGAAGACGAACAGGGCACGCTGTCGTTCTCGGCGCCGATCGGCCCATCGTTTGAATAATCCCCACATTGGTGGTCCTCGCAAAAGTGGTCGTCGTGGTCGTCAGTCGGTCGCAAGATCAGGTGGAGACCGCGTTGTAGAGCACCCCGTTGGCGTCCTTGTGGGCCTCATACTCAAGCACAAGCGTCGAGTACTTGGTCCCCTTGTTCATTTCCCACACGTCGCGGAGAAACGCCCGCGGGAAGTTCCAGGGCCCCGTCGTCGGGTTGATCAGAAGGCGACTGCACTTGCTGCCGCCGAACATGAGCGTGCCGGGGGTGCCTGGTTGGCCCTCGGTGTCGCCGGCCAGCCGGGCCCGAAGGTTAGTGGCTACGGTCTCGTCCCACTTGGTCAGCTCGAGCCGGATCCTGGCGATCTCGCCAAGGTACTGGACGTCGATGGGCGGGCCCTGGTCGCCGCCGTACTGGTCGCCGGGCACGTCGATCCAAAAGGCCTGGTCGCGGATCTCGGCCCCCTGGCGTGTATACCCCAGGGCTGTGAGCCCGCTGCCCACGTCGACCGAGATCGCCGCAGGCCCAAATACGTTGACGGC
>Ga0180438_10009393_pt1 | contig 12194 bp, 10 predicted proteins | sample SS_ome_12_FD_132455 | JGI IMG/M metagenome (GOLD analysis project Ga0180438, IMG submission 132455) | Hypersaline lake sediment archaeal communities from the Salton Sea, California, USA - SS_3_D_2 metaG | ecosystem: Environmental > Aquatic > Non-marine Saline and Alkaline > Hypersaline >...
GGAAGAAGCTCCCAAGCTCCTCCTCTCAGTGTCGCCTCACATCAGAACCAGGACCGACATCCAGGTCGTCATGTACTCTGTGGTGACCGCTCTCGTCCCGGCAATGGCCTGGGGGGTCTATGCCTTCGGGCTCAGGGCGCTGTGGCTCACTCTTGCGAGCACTCTCTCCGCCGTGCTTACCGAAGCGATATGCCAGAAGCTGAGAGGGAGGCCGATCACAGTGAGTGACGGCAGTGCCATCATCACCGGAATACTGCTCGCCTACAACGTGCCCCCTGGTGTTCCGTACTGGCTGGTGGTAGTGGGCTCAGCGTTTGGGATAGTCGTGGGGAAGCATGTCTTCGGAGGATTGGGGTACAACATATGGAACCCTGCCCTTCTGGGGAGAGCCTTCCTGATGGCGTCCTGGCCTGTTCACATGACTACAGAATGGATCGCTCCCAAACTGGGAACTATGTCGGGTATCGACGCCGTTACCACGGCGACCCCTCTTAATCTCCTGAAGGAAGCTCAGCGGGTATTCGCGGATCCGACGTCGCTTCCACAGGCGATAGAACAAGCTCGCGCGAGCGTATCGCAGCTATACGCATTCAAAGGTCTTGTCAATCTGTTCTGGGGGAACATAGGCGGATGCATCGGAGAGGTCTCAGTCGCGTTCCTGCTTCTCGGTGCGGTCTTCCTTTTCATTAGAAAGATAATCGACTGGAGAGTCCCCCTCACCTACGTGGCGACAGTGGCGGTGCTGGGCTGGATATTCGGAGGAGCCAGAGGATTCTTCGCTGGCAATGCTTTCTTCCATGTTATGTCAGGCGGGTTGATCCTCGGCGCGTTCTACATGGCGACCGACATGGTCACCTCCCCCATAACCCACCGTGGTAGGATCCTCTTCGGCGTGGGGTGCGGGGTGCTCACTGTCACAATAAGAGCCTTCGGCGGGTATCCCGAGGGCGTTTCGTATTCTATTCTTCTCATGAACGCGGCAGTCCCGCTCATTGACCACTGGACTGCACCCAGGAAGTTCGGCTTCGTCAAGAAGGGCTCTTAGGGGTGGAAACGCCGTCTCTTAAACTCATAGCAACGCTCACTGTCACCTGTCTGGTGGCCGCCGCCACCTTGGGGGCGGTCTATATGGTCACCAAGGAGCCCATAGCGGAACAGAAGAGGCTCGAGCTCCTGAGAGCGCTCAAGACCACTCTACCTGAGTATGACAACGACCCCGCGGCATCGTCGAGAGTGATTTCCCTCACTCTCGACGGCGGCCAGACCAGGGATATCACCTTTTACTACGCCAAGATGGGGCCGGACGTTGTCGGGGTAGCGTTCGTCGTCATCGGTCAGGGGTTCCAGAGTTTCATACACGTGATGCTTGGGGTGACCGTTGATTCAGAGATTTCAGGCATAGAGGTACTCGAACACGCCGAGACCCCGGGTCTGGGCGCGCTGATCGAGCTCGATTCCTTCAAAGAGCAGTTCAGCGGCAAGTCACTGGAGAACTCGAAGCTTGTGGCCGGGAACATGGCCGTGGTCAATGACGGTGGAGACGTTCAGGCGATCACTGGAGCTACCATATCTCCGAGAGCGATTGTGCAGGCGGTCAGCGCCGGCATGAAGCTCTTCGGTGACCACCGGGCCGAAATAGTCGGAGGACCTCTCGAATGAGCCTCTGGAAAGAGTTCACAAAAGGCTTTGTCAAAGAGAACCCTCTGTTCAGGCTGGTGCTGGGACTCTGCCCCACGCTGGCGGTGACCACAGCAGCCATCAATGGAGTGGCGATGGGCCTTGCTGCAACCTTCGTCCTGGTGGGATCGAATGTCGTCATATCCATGCTGAGGAAGATCATCCCCAAGAAAGTGAGAATACCCGTATTCATCGTCGTCATAGCCAGCTTCGTTACTGTCATCGATCTGACCATGAACGCGTATTTTCACGAGCTCCACAAGGTTCTAGGGCTCTTTGTCCCCCTTATAGTTGTGAACTGCATAATACTCGGCAGAGCGGAGGCTTTCGCCTCCCGGAACACGGTCTTCAGGTCATTTGTCGACGGGCTCGGCATGGGACTCGGCTTCACCATATCGCTCGTTGCCCTCGGCGCCATCAGGGAGTATTTCGGCGCGGGCACGATATTCGGCGTCAACCTGATGCCCGCGTCATACGAGGTGGCGATCATAATGCTTCTGCCCCCGGGGGCATACATAGCGCTCGGTTTCATGCTGGGCGCAATGAACAAGCTCACTAAGCACGAGGAGAGCTAAGAGGTCATGGAGCTATTCGTCATATTCATCGGCGCAGCGCTGGTCAACAACTTCGTGCTGGCAAGGTTCCTCGGCATCTGCCCCTTCCTCGGTGTATCCAGGAGGCTGGAGACGGCTTTCGGCATGGGCATGGCGGTCATCTTCGTCATGACACTCGCCTCGGTCGGTACGAACATCGTGTATACCTATGTTCTCCTCCCCCTGGGACTGGGATTCCTGCAGATAATCGCATTCATACTCATCATCGCGTCTCTTGTCCAGCTCGTCGAGACTGTGCTCCAGAAGGCTGTGCCGACTCTCTACAAAGGACTTGGCATATACCTGCCGCTGATAACGACAAACTGCGCCATACTCGGTCTTGCCCTGCTCAACGTGCTCAAGAGTTACAATCTTCTGAAAGCGATCGTATTCGCGCTGGGTGCCGGGATGGGATTCACGCTGGCGCTGCTCTTGATGGCCGGCATCAGACAGAAACTGGTCTTCGCGGACGTGCCCAAGTCGCTCAAGGGTGTCCCCATAGCTCTTATCATCGCCGGACTGATGTCTCTCGCCTTTTTCGGGTTCTCTGGACTCGTCAAAATGTAGTTCGCTGAGGTGCCTGGAGTGGATGAGGAAATGGAAGAGGGGCGAATGCCTCTCTTGAAACACCTGGACGAACTCCGGGGCCGCATCATGAAGTGCGCGGTCGCCGTCATCATCTGCGCCGCAGGTGGATGGGTCCTGGGTCCCAAGGTTCTGGAGCTTCTCTCAAAACCTGTTGGCACACTCTATTTCTTCGCTCCCACAGAGGCCCTGATAGTCAGAATGAAACTCGCCCTGGCAATGGGGGTCGGTTTCGCCTCCCCCGTGATCTTCTACCAGATCTGGTCGTTCATAGTGCCGGCCCTCACAAACCGAGAGCGCAAGTACGCCATTCCCACCGTCATATTCTCAGTCATCCTCTTTCTGGGTGGTGTCGCGTTCGCATACTTCCTTGTCATGCCCCTGGGGCTCAAGGTCCTGCTTTCATTCGGGGGGCCGGCCTTAAAGGACCTCATAGGTGTCCAGAAGTATTTCACCTTCGTCATATGGCTTCTCATGGCGTGCGGTATTGTCTTCGAGATGCCGGTGATGATCTTCTTCCTCACAAAGCTCGGGGTGGTCGGTCCTATCATGCTGCTCAAGAAATGGCGGGAGGCGATCCTTGTTATCTTCATCGCGGCCGCGGTCGTCACCCCGTCCATAGACGGCATAACCCAGGTGATTCTGGCCATCCCCCTCCTCTTCCTCTATCTCGTCAGTATACTCGTCTCGTTCACGGCTAGAAGAAGAGTGAAACCGGAGGACGAAGAGATTGAAGAGGACCTCGCCGACGAGGATGAGGAGGAAGAAGAGGTCGACGAGGAAGAAGACTCCGACCCGGAATCCGAAGAATAGAGGACGAAGCACGCCATGTTCGATAACCTGACCGGAGCCCTTCAGGGCATATTCCGAAAGCTTAAAGGTTACGGAAAGGTATCTGAGAAACAGGTCAGGGAATCAGCCAGAGACCTGAGAAGGGCTCTCCTCGAGGCCGACGTGAACTACAGAGTGGCCCGGGACTTCATTGCCAGTGTCGAGGAAAAAGCTCTGGGAGAAAGGGTCTTGAAGAGCCTTACTCCGGGCGAGCAGGTCATGAAGATCGTCTACGAGGAGATGGTCGAGCTTCTCGGCACGAAGCGGAACGAACTCAGGTTCGGTCCGGCCCCGTCCTTCTTGATGCTGGTCGGGCTCCAAGGCTCGGGTAAGACCACGACAGCCGTAAAGCTTGCAAGTAGGTTCAAGAAGAAGGGGAGAAACCCTCTGCTCGTCGGATGTGACGTGAAGCGGCCGGCCGCCGTCGAACAGCTGAGATCCATGGCAGTATCATCCGGCATAGACTTTTTCGAGTCCAGAAGCGACACCCCCGTGGAGATATGCAGATCCGCCCGCGAGAACGCGATAAGGTCCTCGCACGACACAGTGATTCTTGATACCGCGGGTAGGCTTCACATTGATGAGCCGATGATGGCAGAGCTTGTCGAAATAAAGAAGTCCGTTTCCCCCAGCGAGACCATACTTGTAACCGACGGCATGATGGGAGCGGACGCCGTGAACGTTGCCAGGGAGTTCTCCGAGAAACTTGGCATCGACAGCGTCATCCTGACCAAGATGGACGGCGACGCAAGGGGCGGCGCCGCGCTCTCCGTAAGATCCGCCGCAGGAGTGCCGCTCAGCTTCGTGGGTGTCGGCGAGAGGTTCCAGGACCTGGAGGAGTTCCACCCCGAAAGGTTCGCTTCGAGAATACTTGGAAGCGGCGATATGGACTCCCTGCTGGAAAGGGCCGAGGCGGCCGTAACCGAAGAAGAAGCGAAGGAACTGGAGAGGAAAATAGCTGAAGGGTTTACTCTGGACGACTTCCTGACGAGCATAAAGCAACTCAGGAAAATGGGTTCCCTGAGAGAAGTCATAGACTTGATGCCCGGCGCTTCCGTGCTCAAGGACATGCCCATAGACGAGAAGGCCCTGGGAAGAGCCGAGGCCATAATAAGGTCCATGACCTCTCAGGAGAGGAATAATCCCCGGATCATAGACGGCGGCCGGAGGCGGAGAATAGCCAGGGGATCAGGGGTGCGTGTTGAGGAAGTGAACAGGCTCCTCAAGCAGGTCGAATCTACAAGGAAGATGCTGAAGCACCTCTCGAAGCATAAAGGCAAGTTCCCATTCCCGGGGACAGGCCCTTCGACAGGCTCAGGATAAACTTCAACTCTTAGACTTCTGCAGAGATCCTTTTACAGTACTTCCCCTCAGCGCGGATCCACTCCCCTACCGCAGCTACTATTCCGCAATTCTACAATCGTAAAAGTGATGAAATAGCGTCCATGGCTCCCGTAGCAGCATCATGAACGGCTGACCGAGATTCGATGATGCGGTGAATTGAAAAGTTCAAAAGTTGATGTTTATCCTGTCGAAGGGCCTGTCCCCAAAGGTTATGGCATCATCTTCTTGGCGATTTCCATCCCCTCTTTGTGCGTCACTGCCGGTATAACCACGATATCGAAAACATCGTCCCATGCTCCGATACTCGCCATAATAGGCGCGACGCTGTCTGCCTCTAGAATCGTGACAACGCTTGGATTCTCGCACTGGAGCCAATACTCAGCCACTAGCTTCGCTCCTTCCGGATAGTCCCATTCGAGACGGCGAGCAACGCGTTCCCGAGACGTGCTTTCCTTCACTGTGCAGAGTGCCACGAACAACATTGTCTACCTCCCCTGTGTGAATGTGTACACACCAACGAAATATGCACTGACACCCAGACGCTTCTTCACCTCCCTCCGATGGGAATTTAACGCGATCCAACGCGGTTGCCCGCATACATTCTGATTGGACTCGTTCACCGCAACCCGACCGCCCACCACAACAAAATGAGAGTAAAGCACCTTATCCCCATCTCTGCAAGCTCAATATCTTTGTTTCAGGAGACGCCGCGTGAATCGTGAGCGCGGGAACTGGCGCCTACTTCAGCCAACGGTAATCACTTCTCTCACAAGGCTTTTCGGGAATCGTTGACAACTTGTTAAGGTGCTAGTATAATGAGCGTTTAAGTCGGTCGAGAACAGAGGAGGAAGTTGCCGGACTACGCCTTTTTCTGGGGATGTCAGATCCCTGCCCGCTTTCCCTTCCTGGAGAAGTCCACTAGACTGGTCCTCGACGCCCTCAGGGTGAGATACAGGGATATAGACGGATTCACGTGTTGCCCCCCGAGCATCGCCATAGAGAACCTGGGCAACAAGATCTGGCTTGCCGCGGCGGTCAGGAACCTGGCAGTCGCTGAGAGAAACGACCTCGACCTTCTCACGGTCTGCAACGGTTGTTATTCCACCCTGAAGAGGGCGTCTTCCATCCTCCGGTCCAACAAGAGCCTGAAGACAGAGATGAATGAGAAGCTCTCAAAATTCGGGCTTTCTTATGACGGCAGAACTGAAGTCAAACACCTCATAGAGGTCCTTTACGACGAGGTGTCCCCCGATGCGATAAGGCGCAAAGTGAAGAAGCCCTTTTTCCGAATGAACATCGCGGCGCACTACGGATGCGACCTTCTCAGACCGAGCACCCATATACGGTTCGACGACCCGATGAACCCGACGAAGTTCGACCAGCTCATCGAGGCTACCGGCGCGAAGTCGATCGACTACGAAACCAAGATGATGTGCTGCGGCGGCATGCTGAGCGAGATGAGCGATGAGAGGGAAGCTCTTCTCGCCGCCAAGAAGAAGCTCGACGAGCTCTCGAGCGTTAAGGCGGATGCGATATGCGTCTGCTGTCCTTCGTGTTTCATCCAATACGACGCCAGGCAGACTCTCCTCCGGGCGTCAGGAGAGGACTTCAACGTCCCGGTCATCTATTACACCGAGCTCCTCTGCATGGCCATGGGGGTGCCGCCTGGAGAAGTCGGGGTGACAAAACACGCTGTCAAGAACCGGGATTTCCTGACGAAGTGGGAGAGCGCGAACCGGGCGTCAGAAGTCGCAGGCAAGTACTTCGATGTCCGCTTCCTCGAGAAGTGTTTCGAATGCAAGGCGTGCGTAGAGGACTGCCCCAGCGCCAAGGCCCTGGAAGCCTACGATCCGAACAGCGTGATAGGGAAGGTGCTCGACGGCGGGCTCGAAGAAGTCCTCAGGTCCAGGGACATCTGGCGGTGTCTCGAGTGTTACACATGCTACGAGCTCTGTCCCCACAAGATCGGAATGGTGAACGTCTTCACGAAACTGAAGGAACTCGCCACCGCCAGGGGCTTGGCCCCTCACGGCATCAAGGCGGCGCAGGATTCATTCAGAAGGGACGGGACACTGGCGGAGGTTATCGAGATCTCCAGAAGAAGACTGGGACTCCCTCCTTCGAAGAAGAGTGGAAGCGACGAACTCCTCGAACTTATAGAAGACCTGGAGAAACCCTCCAATGATGGATAGAGACGAAAGGAACATCTCGGGCTGCGGTCTCACCGGGATGCTGAACAAGAAGGGACTGAGAATCAACGGGCAGGCGATCACGCAGTCCATGTCTGTGCTGAGGGAAAGAGGAAATGGTCTTGGAGCCGGCTTCGCCGTCTACGGTCCGTACCCCGACAGAAAAGACAAATACGCTCTTCACCTGATGTACGACAATCCGGTGGCAAGACGCCGTACTGAAGAATACCTGAGTGCCCAGTTCCAGTTTGACTCGGAGGAACCCATACCCACGAGGAACACACCCTCCATCAAGGATCCGCCCGTATTCTGGAGGTACTTCGTTCTGCCCAATGAAGATGTGCGCCAGGCCGAGAACCTGGGTGAGGAGGATTTCGTCATAAAGAGAGTGATGCATATCAACAAGTGCATCGACGGCGCGTTTGTCGTCTCCTCGGGCAAGGACATGGCGGTCTTCAAGGGGATAGGGTATCCTGAAGACATAAGCGAATTCTTCATGATAGAGAAATACGAGGCCTACACGTGGATCGGTCACGCCCGCTTCCCCACGAACACGCCGGGATGGTGGGGAGGCGCGCACCCGTTCACCATCCTCGACTGGTCTGTGGTCCACAACGGGGAGATATCGTCCTACGGGATAAACAAGCGATACCTGAAGATGCACGGGTACGAATGCACAATGCAGACGGACTCCGAGGTCATTGCATATCTTTTCGACATGCTCATAAGAAGGCACCGGATTCCGCTGGCGCATGTGCCGGACATACTCGCATCCGATTTCTGGAAGAACATCGACGCAATGGACGACGGGCAGAGGAGATTGAAGACCGCGCTCAGGATGGTGTACGGAAGCGCGCTGGTGAACGGACCCTTCGCAGTGATAGTGGGACACAACAACGGGATGATGGGCCTCTCCGACAGGGTCAAGCTGAGACCCATGGTCGCCGCTGAGGATGCTGATTGGCTCTACATTTCGAGCGAAGAAGCCGGCATAAGGGAGATCTCCCCCGACATTCCGAGGGTCTGGCATCCAGAGGCGGGAGAGCTTGTGGTCGGCAAGCTGGAGGTAAATTGAACGGAACGATACTCCAACCGGAATTCCTGGTAAAGATCGACGGGGACAAGTGTGACAAATGCAAGAGATGCCTGGATTACTGCGGGTTCGGGACCTTCTCCTTCAACGAAGAAGTGCTCCCTAACCACTTCAAGTGCGTCGCGTGCCACCGGTGCGTCACATACTGCCCTCACGCTGCGATAACCGTCGTCAGCAATCCGCTCAGTTTCAGAGACCACCCCAACTGGACCCCCCGGCACATACAGAATATCTTCAAGCAATCCGAAACAGGCGGTATGCTCCTGACCGGGATGGGAAACGACCTTGCCTATCCCGTCATATTCGACCGCATAGTCCTTGATGCCTGCCAGGTGACGAACCCCTCCATTGATCCCCTCAGGGAGCCCATGGAGCTGAGAACCTATCTGGGGAAAAAACCCGACACCGTCGCTTTCGCCAGGAAGGAAGACGGCTCGGAAGAGATATCGCCCGCAATCCCCGACAACATACAGATAGATATTCCGATAGTCTTTGCGCCCATGTCCTATGGCTCCATAAGCTTGAACGCCATGAAGGCGATAGTCATGGCCGCCGACAGGCTCGGCACGATTGCCTACACGGGCGAGGGCGGTCTGCCCAGGGAGCTCTACCCCTACGGCCACAGGATAATACTCCAGTGCGCCTCCGGCAGGTTTGGAGTCTCGGCGGAGTACCTCCAGGTCGGCATCGGGACCCAGATCAAGATCGGGCAGGGCGCCAAGCCGGGTATCGGAGGGCACCTGCCGGGCGAGAAAATACCTGAACCGATATCCGAGACTCGGATGATACCCGTGGGGACCGACGCGCTCTCCCCCGCTCCCCAGCACGACATCTACTCCATAGAAGACCTGCGTATGCTCATCTACGCGCTTAAAGAGGCGACCGGATACAAACCCGTCTGCGTCAAGATAGCAGCCGTCCACAATGTGGCCGCCATCGCATCAGGAATAGTGAGAGCGGGAGCCGACCTCGTGTATCTCGACGGTTTCAGAGGAGGCACCGGAGCCGCCCCGAACATCGTACGGGACCACGTCGGGATACCGATCGAGGTCGCCGTGGCTGTTGTGGACGAACGGCTGAGACAGGAAGGCATAAGGAACCAGGCTTCCATCATCGCGGCCGGGAGCATACGCTCGGCAGCAGACGTATGCAAAGCCATCGCCCTGGGTGCTGACGCGTGCGCCATTGGAACCGCCGCGCTTGTCGCGTTGGGCTGCCACGTCTGCCAGAAGTGCTACACAGGCAAATGCTCCTGGGGCATAGCGACTCAGAAGCCCGAGTTGGAGAGGAGACTCGATCCTGAGTGGGGTTCGGAGAGGCTGTGCAATATGCTGAGAGCATGGTCCATTGAGATAAAAGAGGTCCTGGGAGCGCTCGGGATCAATGCGATCGAATCACTGCGGGGGAACAAGGAGCGGCTGAGAGGAGTCGGACTCGACAGGCCGACCCTCGACGTGATGGGTCTCAAGCCCGCGGGCGTGGGCATGGGTGACTGAAATGCAGATCCAGGCGAAGAATGTTCACTACAGGACGCTCAATAACATGGTGAGGGAGGCTGTCTCAAGCGGCGCCAGAGACATAGAACTGGTCGGGGTCAACGGCCAGAGATACATAGGTGACGGACTGAGAGGAGACTCTCTCATAACAATACGCGGAACCGCTGGAAACGACCTGGCAGCTTTCATGGACGGCCCGACGATAGTCGTCAGGGGCAACGCCCAGGACGGCGTGGGCAACACGATGAACTCAGGCAAAGTCCTCATCCACGGAGAGGCGGGCGACATACTGGGCTACGGCATGCGCGGCGGCAAGATATTTGTGAAGTCAAACGTGGGCTACCGGGCCGGAATACACATGAAAAGCTACGAGGGTAGAGTTCCCGTCGTCGTAGCGGGTGGACGGGCCGGGGATTTCTTCGGTGAGTACATGGCCGGGGGCATACTGGTTCTGCTCGGGCTGGAGACCGACGGCAAACCGATAGTCGGTGACTACTGCGCCACAGGCATACACGGCGGCGCTATATTCATAAGAGGAGAAGTGGAGAAACACAGGATAGGGCAGGAAGCCGCGATCGAGGAGCCCAGCCCCGAGAATATGGATACTCTACGCAAGATCCTCTCCGAATACTGTTCCGACTTCGGCCTCGATGTGGCTCACGTCATGAGCGAGAAGTTCATAAGGCTCTACCCCTACTCGAGCAGGCCTTACGGGAGACTCTATGCCTACTAACAGGAAGAGCGAGAGGAAGAGCCTTCCTGCCGCCGAAGTCCTGAGGAAACACCGGGCCGCCGTAGTCAAGAACTGGACAAGCCTTTTTCCGAAAACCAGGTGGAGCAGGAAAGAAGCCCGCCAGGTATCCAATGCCACATTCGACGCGATCTTACTCCTTGTCCAAACCGGCAGAAGCAGACCTGCCCTCGAGGCGATCCGGCCGGTACTCGACCTCGCAGCCAGCAAGGATGCTGTGCTCAGCTCAGGGCTGGCGCAGATCGCCTCTGCAAGGACCTCCATACTCGACACTCTCCTCTCCTCCAGGGAACTCGAGACAGAAGAGCTGCGGAAAGCTGTCCTCAAGGTGAATCAGCTCTTCGACAATCTTGCAGGTTCCGCCCTCAGCTCGAGGCTCCGTGCAGCGTCTGCCACCGAGGAGCTCTTGCGTAGAATATCGTTTCACCACGGGATACTGAAGAACCCGAGTCTCGTCGTGTTCGCTTCGGATCAGAAGGGGAAGGTGGTCCTCTGGAGCGAAGGTGCTGAGCATATCACCGGGATCACGCAGAAACTGATCCATGGGAAGAGACTCCCTGCCATCTTGAGGGAAACGAAGGACCAAACCGCTTGGGAGATTCCGGAGGCAAAGGTAGTTGAGGCTCTCGCGGCCCTCAGGGGGAAGCTTGGCCTCCCGCCGGTCAGGCAACCTCTCCACCTGACGATAACTCTCTCGTCGGTCGCTGACAACGCGGGGGTCTTCCTGGGCACCGTCGGTGTGGCTCTGGACATGACCAGGGTCACCACCGCTCGGAGACGTCTCGAGGAGCACGCCAGGCTTCTCGATCAAACTCACGAGGCTATCGCACAAACTGATGCAGATGGAAAGGTGGTCTTCTGGAACAGGGGAGCCGAAAACCTGACCGGCTACAGCAGAGAGGAAGCTCTCGGGAGAGGAGGGGAGTTTCTAAATAGCGTGACCCCTGAATACGATCGCGAGAAGATGCTCAAAGCCTTCAAGAGGGGCAAGGTGTTCACGAGAGAGCTGCCACTGGTGAAGAAGAGCGGGAAGCGTATCACAGCTCTCGTCTCACAGACCCGCCTACATTCATCCGACGGTGCATATCTGGGAGCGATCGCGATAGCTACAGACATTTCTGAACTAAGACGCACGCGTGAGACCATCAGGGAACAGGCTGATCTCCTGGATAGGGCGAAGGATGCCATAGTACGCACAGACAGTGAAGGCAGGATGATCTTCTGGAACACGGGTGCGGAGAATCTCACAGGTTACAAGAGGAAAGAAGTACTCGGGAAGCCCTGGTCCTTCTTCAAGAAGATATGTCCGGACATAGACAGGGAGACGATAATCAGCGCAGCTCGGAAGAGAAATGTATTCAGAGCGGACATGTCGGGGATCAAGAAGGATGGGAGCACTTTCACAGCTCTCGTCTCCATGACGCCCCTCATATCTCCCTCAGGTGAATACGGAGGGATGCTAGGCATCGCCACCGATGTCACCAGGCTGAGAAAGGCTGAGCGGAAAGCACTGGAATCCCAGAAGCTGCTGCAGACTGTGCTTGACAACATAGACGACCTTGTGGCTGTTGTCGACCAGGACATGAACCTCGTGTTCAGCAACAGGGCTATCAGAAGATACACAGGATTCAGCGA
>Ga0180438_10009394_pt1 | contig 12194 bp, 1 predicted proteins | sample SS_ome_12_FD_132455 | JGI IMG/M metagenome (GOLD analysis project Ga0180438, IMG submission 132455) | Hypersaline lake sediment archaeal communities from the Salton Sea, California, USA - SS_3_D_2 metaG | ecosystem: Environmental > Aquatic > Non-marine Saline and Alkaline > Hypersaline >...
ACCGTTGACGGCAACGTAGACGTCATAGGTGGCCACGCCGGAGCCGCCGGCGTCGTCCTGGCCGGTCCAGGTGACCATGAGCGGGCAGGTGTCGACCATCTCGGGCAGCGGATCGACGGCCGAGCTGGGGGCGCCGGTGTCGATCGTGTTCAGGGCTTCCAGGGCCGGATCGGTGCCTTGCGCGGGATCATGGGGGTCGACCTGGTTGGTGGCGATCGTCTCGTTGCGATCGAACGTGATCAGGGCGACGTTGCGGATCTCCGTGCCGGTTGGCAGGCCGGCATCGGGATAGATGGTGTAGGTGAAGTAGCCCATGCCGCGGCCGGTGCCGTCCTCGGGCGGCAGGAAGCCGGTCAGCACGTCGGGCGGCAGGCCCCAGGTGGGATCGATCGACTGGAAAGACACGTGGATCTGGCCGGTCTCGGCGTTGAAAGCGAGCTGGACGTCGACTTCAAAGTCCTTATCGTTGTGGCTCATCTCCACCGTGATCCGGAAATACTGGCTGCCTTCCGGCACGGCGATCAGATGATCGCCAAACCCCACCTCGGTAAACTGAAGGCTGCTCCAGTCCAGGTTCACATCGAGCTGATCGGTAACGTCGACCCTTTGAGCCGGGGCAGTGGCATCCTCCTCGTTCTCGAAATCGACCCGATAAGACAGCACCACGTCCGGCCTGACAAATCCCACGTCACCAAAGCCAGCCGAACCGGTTTTCTCGTTCGGGTCAATGGCCATGGCGATCTGTGAGGTTCCATTGCCGCCACCGGCACCGCCCCCTCCGCCCGGTCCGCCGGAGCTACCACCATCGTCATCGCATTGCGAGTCGCCTGCTCCGCCTCCTCCGCCGGGTCCGCCTCCGCCACCTCGCGGCCCCTGACTTGCTCCTGCGCTACCCGGGCCGCCATGGCCACCCGCACCCCCGTCGTTGATTCCTGCAATGTGGTCCGGGAGGACGGGAGCCCCCTCGTCATCGTAATAAGAGCGCCCAGGAATCCAGTGGTTGCGCTCTAGCTCTGCCTCTCGCACGGATTCCCAATCGCGTGGATTCTCGAAGTATATAGGATCCCAGCCTGTAGGCCAAAACGACGGGTTGTCCAGAGGGTCTTCTGGCATCGTCGGAGGGCTACTCAACTTCATCAGGCCCAGCGGATCAATGTACTGCAGCGGATTATTCGCCACGTACGTGTATGCGTTGTTGCCGGCGAAGTGCAGCGGGTCCACGCCGAGAAACCGCCCTGAATCCGCGTCGTAGAAGCGGTTTCGCATGTAGTAGAGGCCGTTACCCTCGGCCATCACGCCGTGCGCTCCCACAAACTGGAACGGATCGGGCAAACTGCCGCTTTGACTCACGGGTTCGCCGAATGGGCCAACATGATAGCTCTTCTCGTAGGCGCCTGAGGCGCTGGACAAGCCAATGACCGTTCCCAACTCGTCCGTATCGTAGAAGAATTGCGTGCCATCGGCTTGCAGTCGGCTGGTAAGGTTACCAACCCCATATGTGTAAGCGGACAAGAACTGGCCGCCGCTGTCGTATTCTGCCACCACATTTCCCCATCCAAATAGATCAACCAGGTACTCGGTTCGCTGCCCATCCTGGGTCGTGGCAATGCGCTTGCCGAAGGAGTCATAGTCGTAGGCCCACGTTCCCAGTGGCGAGTCGACGCCGATCAGTCGGTTGTCGGGATCATACGCAAATGTGGTGACGTCGGCACCATCGACCTTTTGGAGGAGGTTGCCGTCCGCATCGTATGTGTATCGGACCGACCCGACCTCCTCGTATTGATTAAGGTTGTTTGACACGTACTCTGTGGTCTGCCCATTTCGAGCTGTTTGGATCCGATTCCCGACGGCGTCGTAGGAATATGTGAACTGCTGATCTGGGATGTCGGGATTGGTCGATTGAAACGCAGCGGATGCCAACTGGCCTGCGACGTCAAACTGGTATGCCCAAAGTCCATCATTCGTATTCATGCTCGAACGGAGGTTTGCGTTGTCGTAAGTGTAGCTGTAGAAGGAACTGACCGATCCGTCTGTGGCGTAGTTCACCAGGTCCATCAGCCGGCCCAGTGCGTCATACTCGTAGGTAGACCACGTCCCATTGGCAAGGTCTCTTCTGGACAGCCTGCCGGCAACATCGTACGCGTAGCTGGCAATCAGCGCCCCGTCTCCATCCCTTAGGGCTTCGAGACGGCCCAATTCGTTGTAGCTGTATTCGACCTGGTGACCGTCCTGATCGGCTATCTGAGTCCGGCGACTGGCTGAATCATAGCTGTACTGGAGATACCTTCCGGACGGGTAGGTGATTCTGGTGAGCAGACCGTCGCGTGGGGAGGGCTCGTACTCGAGAGACGTTGTGCCGCGGGAGTCGGTTACCGTAATCAGGTTGCCGGTAACGGGGTCGTAGTCAAACTGTTCGGCCGTTCCGTCTGAATAGGATCTTGAGACGATTCGCCCGGCGTCATCAGTAACGTATGTCACCGGATCTGCGCGGCGATTAGTCTTGGCCGTGAGATTGCCCAGCGAATCAAAGGCAAACCTGTCAATGGAGCCGTCCGCGTAGGTGATAGCGGCCAGGTTGCCCGCGTCATCGTATCTGTAGTTGGTTGTGTTGCCGTTGGCATCCGTTGCCGCCGACATGCGGTTGAACGGCCCGTCATGGTCGAACGCTGTGACGTTGCCCAGCGGATTGACAGACTGCGCGAGATTGCCGTGGGCATCGTAGCTGAGGGTGTATACCCTCCCGAGCGCATCGGTGACACCAACAAGCTGCATGTCCTGGTCATAGCAGAAGTACCTGTAGTTCGAGAGTGGGTCCTTCACGGCTAGGAGCAGGTAACGATGATCGTAGAAGTACTCGACAGTATCGTAGAGGACGTTTGTCGCGGACACCTTGCCGGCCGTGTCGTAAGCGTAGGTCACCGGGAGGGCACCACCCTCGCGGGTGGTCTCGATGAGACGTCCCTGATCATCATAGCTGAAGAAACGGCTTCCAGCGGGCCGCTCGACGGAAAGCAGCGCGTGCATGGTCTGCAAGCTTCCGGCCGTCTCGTAGGTATAGTACGTGGTTTGTCCGTCCGTATCGACAACCGACGTCAGGTTGTCACCGTCGTAGCCGAAGGTTGTCGTGCGGCCTGCGGAGTCGGTCACCGCTTCAATGAAACCGTCGGCGTTGTACGCGATCTGGAGAAACTGGCCGGACGAATGGGTGAGGCCGGTGAGTTGGCCGTCCCTGTAGGTCGCCGTAATGCGGTTGCCGTTGGTGTCTTCCCAATAGTCAAGCCGTCCGTCCGCCAGGTATGCGGTCAACTTCCCATCCGGTTCGCGCAGAAGAAAGGCGCCATCGGGCATCGCCTCCAGTGTCGCATCGTCTCCCGCCTGAGAGACGTACCCACCGCGGATGTCGGGCTGGAACCTGCGGTGGGAACCACGCGGGGTAGTGACCACAACGGTCTCGTTGGACTGGAAGTCCAGTGAGGTGCTCCAGGAGTGGAACCAGCCTCTTCCCATCGACGTGACCTCGTTGCGCCCGAGGATGCACCCGGAGTAGTACCGCTGGAACAACAGGGGAAGGCCCGGAGTGACGAGCCTCGGGTCCGTCACGTCTTCCAGAAGCGCGGGCTGCCGGAATCCAAAGCCCTGCTTTACCTCGAACCACCACAGGTCGCCCACACCGGTAACCTGCTGCCCGAGTCGGGCTAGGTAGGCGGCGTTCTCGCCGAGCATCCGCACGTAGTCGCCCCAGGTGGGGCCCACATTGGCCGCGATATTGGCAAACACAGCATCCCAGGCCTCCGAGGTCATCGTCCCTGGGTAGGTCTCCCCCTTAACGCCATCCCAGTCGATCGGTCGGGTGTCGTCGATGGTGAGTATTTCGAGGTTGAAATGCACGGAGGTAGCACCTTCCGGGTCCTCTAAGGCGATGTAGTAGACGGGAACCACAGCAGCCTCGCCCGGCTGCAGCAATCCCGGAGTCTGTTCCCCGGCCAGGAACTGGACCGTGTCGCCAAACCCGTCCGGTGAGGCATCCGTCCAGAACCCGTTGGCGAGCCGCGATTGGTCCAACGTCATGAGCGCCCCATTGGAGCCGTGTACGGTCAGAACCGGTGCGGGCATGGCGACGGCGCCTGTGTTTGCGTATTCCACGAAGAGCGTTGCCAGGCCGCGGACGCCCACTTCGCCGGGAACCACTAGGTTGGTTTCCAAATTCGGCTGGCCACCTTCAAGGACATCGAAGGCATCCGGCAACTCGGCGAATGATCCGCCGGCACCCGTTACACGGACGGCATAGGTGCCCATAGGCACCGAGCCGGCGGCGAAGGTGGCGCTTAGCCGTGTGGGCATGACGATGTCGCTTACGACGCCGGCGTACGTGGTGTCGTCGGCAGCCACCAATTCCACGGTGGTGGCCGAGTCGAAGCCTGCGCCGGTGAGCGTCAGCATGGCGTCCGCCGCGTTGCCGTGCAGATCGGGTGTGATCGTCTCGAGCAGGATCTCATCGACCGTTGCCTCGAGGGAGTAGTCACCCGGCTCGGCCACACGCGGGCTGTATACCAACAGATACCAATCCCCGGGCGCGGCGGACGGCACTGAGACGCGGGCGTCGGCCGAGGCGGGCAAGGCGGAGCGGAATTCGTAGGCGTCGCGCGTGGGCCGGATGCCTTGGCTGACGTAAAGCTCGTTGCGATTGAGCTGCGACGCGTCGTCGAGCGAAATCGCCAGCCTGGTCTGCTGGGCCACGTGGATGCGAAACAGTTGTGACTGGCCGCTGCCCACCAACGTTCCGGAGTAGGCGACGTCCGCAACCAGGTCGGTGATCGTGTGGTCTTCCATGGAAAAGGCGTAGTCGCCGGGTTGGCCCGCCGGCGAATAGGCCTCCAGCACATAGTCGCCCGACTCGGGCAGCGTGACCACCTCGGAGTCGGCCGTGACGTTCTCGAAGCCAATCCAGCCGTTGGGGCCGCTGAGCTTGAACGAGATCGATGGGTCCGAGGCGGCAGTCAACTTGAATTGGACCTGCTGGGCAGTCCGGGCTGCGAAGGTCCAGCGGTCGACGCTGCGGGCCGTCTCGAGCTGGCCGAAATGGGACTGGTTCAACATCAGCGGTGCCGTGTCGACCGAGGTGTCCCAGACGCTGACCAGGTAGTATCCCGTACTATCCGACTGAGCGGCCGGGGCCGACACCCGCAGCCGGTAGGTGCCGTCGGCCGGGAGCTGGACGTCGGGCAGCAGGACGGGCTCTCCTGCGGTGGTGGTAGCCGCGGTTCCCAGCACGTTGTCGCCTGCGTCGAGAAGCTGTATTTCGGCGTAGTCGATCGCCGGCGACAGAGGTGCGGGTGAACTCGCTTCGCCGGTGTCGACGACGGCCGAGATCCATTGCCGCCCGCGTCCGAAGAAGGTCCACTCGTCCGCCTCGCCGACCGTGGCAATGCGACCGGGCGTAAAACGGTTCAGGCGGAGCGGGCCGCCATCGGGAACGACCTCGATCGAGCCGCCCAGGACCGTCCCTTCGATCCGTGCGGCCCGGGCGTACATATGCAAACCATTAAGATCCAGCGTGCTGCCGGCCGGCAGGACCAGCGTGCCCACGTAAAGGGCCTCGCTGCCGGTCCCGACGCCGTTGTCGACTTCGTCGACGAGTTGCACGTAGTTCCAGTCGCCGATGCGAAGCGTGCCGTAGGCGAAATTGCGGTCGAACCCGACGGGCAAGGCTCCACGATCTTCTCCCATTACCTCCAATCTTTGGGGCGCCTGGCCATCGTGCCATCCGCCAAGCTCGACGGTGCCCTGCGGATCGAATTGGCCGGCGTTGCGGGTCGTACCTTCCAGATTGTCGTCGAACGAGATCGTGGTGCCCGGCCGCGTGGCCAGCCGGCCTTGTCCATCGAACGCCATGGGACTGGCGAAGCTGAGGCCTCCGCTCAGCAATTCAATGGAGCCGCGGTTGTTGACGGGGAAGTCGAAGTGCGTGGTCTCGGTCCCAGAAGACTTACGGAGCAGCCCGTCGTTGGTGAAGGTGAACTCGTCTCCGGACTGGTGCCAGAACTGACGGTCGCCCTGGATGTCGAACGTAGCCCCAACCAGGTTGGTGATGGCGGCGCCGTTAAGTGTGGATAGACCCTCCCAACCAAGTCGCCCTGCCGGCATTGACCAGTTGATGGTCGTCCAGGCGCTTGGTGCCATCACCGTCGAATGTGAGTTGGTCGTAGACGATCATCTGCCCGCCCGTGACCCGGACATCGCCTGCGAGTTTCTGAGCACCTTTTCCCGCGGGCATACTATAAAGCGTGCCGAGCCGGAGCAGCGACTGCTGCTCCAAGGCGATTTCTCCGTTGGGCACAGCAATCGATGGGATGGCGAACTCGTCGGCAAAATGGACCGTGCCACCGTCGATGATTGTATGGCCGAGGATGTCATAATCGCCGCGAACGTTGACCGTGCCGCTGCGGAACTCCACATTGCCGGCGCCGGTGAGGCTTGAGGTCGTATCGAGATCGAAGGTCTCGATGACATCAAACACCAGTGCGGCATCCTCGGCGACAAAGAAACTTCCCGTGGCGCCTCCTCGCGATAGTCCGAGCTGGCCCGTTCGCACCTCCACAGTACCCAGATTGCTGAACCAAGTCATAAGGAAGTCAGCGGCCCCGTCTCCAGCCGTCTTGCGAACGATTCCTCCGTTGTCGAAGGAGGCGGCCTCCATATGATGCGCCCACATCGAACGATCACATTGGATGTCGAAGGTGGCCCCGGCGTCGTTGATGAATGTAGGGCTATTATGGAGCCGAATGTCGCCGTCGGTCCAGATTGCCATGGCGGAGTTGATCAGGGTATGGTCCTCCAACGTCTTCCAGGGCGAGTCGCTGAATTCCAGCCCACCCTGGGCCAGCGTCCGGCCGCTGCCTCGCAACATCCCGGCCTTCCAGAGGAATGGCCCAGACACTGTCATCTCGCCTGCCACGTCCATGGTGCCATTGGAGAGAATCAGCCCTGGGATGCTCACGTCGTTGGCGAAGTGTGCTGCCCCACCGCTTACCTCCGTGGTACCAGTAAGCCCATAAGCCCCCAGTATGTCAACAGCCCCACCGGTGAACCCAACCGCTCCAGCACCAGTAACACTTGAACTTGCCCCCAGCATGTACGCGCCGTCTGAGAACATTAGTGTTGCGTCTGCACCCACCACGAAATCGCCGCTGCTAGCGCCGCCCCCGGACAAGTTCAGAGTCCCGCTCTGGACCTCGATCAGGCCAGAGTTGCTTAGCACTACTGCAAAGGTGCTGGTGCCAGTCCCACTCGATTTCCGAACGGTTCCTGCGTTGTCCACGTTGGACGCTGCCCCGCTCCAATTCCGGAGGATGCCATCACTCTGAATGTCGAACGTGGCTCCAGCCTCGTTGGTGAACGTGGCGCCATTGTAGGTGTGAAGATCTCCTTCGGCCCACGTCGCTGTCGCTGGATTCACTACTGTGTGGCCGTCCAAAATCTTGTCGGCTGTCCCGCGGATTTCTAGTCCGCCCTGGGCCAATGTCCGACCACTACCCGTGAGCGTACCGCCAGTCCACGTAAACAGATCCTCCGATACTGTCAGAGCACCACCAACGTCCAGTGTGCCACCGGCAAGCGTCAGCGTACCGCTAAGCGTCAAGGTCGCGGGAATCGAGAGCGTGCCGCTGATGACTTCTGTGGTGCCAGTAACGTCGCATGTACCGCGCATCTCGACAGTTGCCCCGTTGAACTGAACCGTTCCCGCACCACTGACGCTCGAACTCGTATCCAGCGTGTGAGTGCCCCCGACAAACGCCAGTATGGCGTCGCCCACCACCGAGAAATCGCCACTGCTGGCGCCCCTGCCAGAGAGGTTTAATGTCCCACTCTGAACTTCGATCAGGCCAGAGTTGTTTAGCGCCAGGTCCACCGTGCTGGTGCCGTTTCCACCCGATCTCCGAATGGATCCATCATTTTCAAGGGTGGACGCTGCCCCCGACCAATCCCAAAAGGTGTCGTTACTCTGAATGTCGAACGTGGCCCCAACCTGGTTGGCAAAGGTGGCACCGTTGTGGGCGTAAAGAGGTCCTTCCGTCCACGTCGTTGTCGCCGCATTCACCAGCGTGTGGCCGACGAGGGACTTATTGCTGGCCTCTCGAATTTCGAGCCCGCCTTCGGCCGATGTCCGGCCGTCACCCGTGAGTGTGCCGCCGGTCCACGCAAACAGACCCGACACCGTCATTTCGCCCGCTACGTCCAGGGTGCCGGCGGATAGCGTTAGGTCGGGGATGCTCAAGTCATTGGCGAAACGCGCTATGCCGTTGCTCACCTCTGTTGTGCCCGTTACGTCGTATGCCCCTTGAATATCCACAGTTGCCCCGTTGAACTGAACCGTTCCCGCGCCTCCGATGCTCGAACTCGCATCCAACGTGTAGTTGCCTCCAGCAAAGACCAACACGGCATCTGGCATGACCGAGACATCGCCACCGCTAGTGCCGCCGCCAGACAGGCTCAAAGTCCCACTGTGGACTTCAACCTGCCCGGAATTGTCCAGCACTACGTCGTAAAACGTGCTGGCACCGGCCCCGCCTGATTTCCGGATGATTCCCGCATTGTCGAAGGTGGGCGCTGCCCCGCCCCAGTCCCAGAGGTAGTCGTCACTCTGAATGTCGAACGTGGCCCCAGCCTGATTGGCAAACGTGGCGCCGTTGGAGGTGTAGAGAGATCCTTCCACCCATGTCGCCGTCGCCGTATTGACAAGGGTGTGGCCGACCAACCACTTACTGCCCGCCGTGCGGATGTCCATCCCACCTTGGACCACCGTGCGGCCACTGCCCGTGAGTGTGCCGCCGGTCCACGTTAACAGACCCGATATTGTCAAATCACCACCCACATCCAGCGTGCCATTGGCAAGTGTCAACGTATTGCTGGCCGTCGAGGTCGTGGCAATCGAAAACGTGGCGCCGGTCAATGAGAGCGCAGCCGCGCTATCGAGCGAACGGATTATGACGTCACTGCCCGAGGAAATCGTCACATCGGCGAAGTCCACGCCAATCTCAACATCGTCATCCGCCTCGGGTAATGCATCCCCGGACCAGTTCGCCGGATCGTGCCAGTCCGTGCCGGCCCCTGTAGGGCCACCGTCCCATTGGACGACGGCAAGCAGCAAGCGATGTTCAAGAGGTTCGAGCAAGAGCCTTCGAGATCGGGCAAGTCGAAATGGCTTCGTCTTGGGCCCGCGAAAGTGTGGCCAATGAGATCTACGGTGACAGAGGCAACTGGTTGTCATGAATGGGGCCTCCAAGCTGGACTTGTGAATAGACTTTCCCAATAGCGAAATCTTGCTCAAGTTATCGATCATATCGTCGGTCTGTTCGCAGCGACGCTAGCGCCTGTCGTTACGGCCGAAGAGCCTGGAGGAGTCCAGTTGGCGATGTTGAACCAGTCGTTGTCCCCCCAACCGCTTCACTCTCGCACCTCCGAATGGGCTTCGTTCGGTACGGCTAGGCTGTTCACGTCCACCATTCCCTCTTCGGGAGTGTAAACGAAGGCGAAAACCGGACCCATTTCATTTGACCCAACATGACAGGGTTCTCCTTTCGTCGATCCTGGCCTGTGTGGTACAATGCAGTGAGCCATCTTCCCGGGCGCGCTTGCCGAGCCGCTCGGGGGATGTCCAGCCCGGTGAGGAACGGTAGGTAGTGCTCTGGTCCCCACCGCGCGTCTTTTTGTTCCGCCGGTCGCTTCGCTGTTAGGCTTGGCCTCTACTTCTGTACTTTCACAACATGCCGTCTTCGACTTTCGCCGATCTCAGCCAAGCCCCATCGGAAGGGGCCGGCCTACGGCCTTCGCCCTTTGCCTAAATGTGGCCCTGCTGGTTGATCGCGCTGTAAACGTCGTTGGCCAGCGTGCGGAGCAGCTCTTCGTCGTCGTCGATGCCGTCCCCGTTAGCGTCGTAGAGAACGCCACCCGTGGACATGCGGTCGGTGGCCAAGAGCATGTCGATGATCTGCATCTCGGTGTTGTCATCCACCTCGAAGGCCGCGCTGCTGTTGCCGACGTTGAAATAGCACGACCCCACGCCACCGGCAGTGACGTCGAAGCCATACGATTCCACCGCGGCAATCAGCGCGGCGTCGATCGTCGCCGTGTCGCCCTCACTCAGCTCGTAGACGCCGTCAACGTCCACGTCCGTGAACAGGAAGCTCTCCTGCGTCAGGCCGCTGTCGTCGTAGATAAGCCCCGCCAGGCCCTCCTTGGTCACGTAGGTAGCCAGGGCAACTGCCAGCACTTGCGCATCGAGCTTCGGCGGCCCGCCGGGCGAGGTCCTGGCGTTCCGCTTGAACAGGTCTCGGTAAAGCGTGGCAACTTCGACGTTGGTGAAGAGCGCGTTCGTGCCCTCGTACACCACGGCGGTGCCGTACATGTTCGGGAAGGTCTCCGACAAGTACTCCGCCAAGAGCGTGGAATCCTCGTCCCCGTTGAGCGACTTGATCAGATTCTGGCCGTTCTTGTTCTGCCAGAAGCCGATCGTGGCGGTCTGGCCCGTGGAAACCTCGCCTCCGTCGACCCGCTCGCCGAAGTTATAGTTGATGCCTCTGGAGCCGGCGACTAACACGATCTCGGAGAAGCTCGAACCCACCACCGCCCCGGCTGCGTCCGTGGTGTCCGCGTCGGCGAATCCGTCAGCGCCGGTGACCACGGCCGGCGGCGCCTCAACGACTTGGCCCAGCACCTCCTGGCCGTCGACGTAGCCGGCCGGCTGCGACTGCGTGAGGACGTACGTCCCAGGCCGCAGGTCGACGAACTCGAAAACCCCTTGGGCGTCCGTATTTTGCGGGATGTTTACCGTGCCGCCGCGGTCGTCCGTGCCGCTGAGCGTGATCGTCACGCCGCCGATCGCACGCTCGCCGAGGTCAACGTTGCCGTCGTCATCGAAATCCTCCCACACTAATCCCTGGAGCCTGGCAGGCAGAAGCTCGCCGAAGTTGTATCCGGGCGTGTCCTGCTGGGTTCCCGGCGGGCCGATCACGACGTCGGTGATCTCGTTGCTGTCGGCATCGTCGATCGTGGCCCCGTTGTCCGCCGCCGGCCCGCCAAGGTCGCCGGTCGATTCCCGGCCGTCGAAGTACCCGGCAGGCTGGCTGCCTTGGCGGATCGTGTAGGTGCCTTGCGCGAGATTCTGGAATTCGTAGACGCCGCCGTCGGCGGTCGTTGCCGTTTGCACGACGGAGCCGTCGGATTGATCGACCAGCTCGACGAGCAGCCCGTCGAAGCCGGCGTCGCCGTCGCTCGGGTCGAACACCGCATCGTTGTCGCGGTCGTCGAACAGCCGCCCCGACAGGTCAACCAGGTTGCGGACAGCCACGCCGATCGTCACGCCTTCAACGGTGATCGCGCTTTCAGGAGTGCCTGCCGGATCGCCCGTGTCGGTGACGTCGTAGGTGAAGCTGGCTGCTCCGTTCGCGTCCGGGCCGGGGAAGCCGGGATTCGGCTCGAACCGCGCCGTGTAGCCGTCGGGCAGCAGCGAGACAGTCCCATTGACGGCTCCCCTCACGGCGAACACCAGATCGTCATCCGCGGTCTCCACGTCTTGCACCAAGGTCCGCAGATCGACCTCCACCGCGCTGTCCTCATCGGTGGTGAGCGAAGCGGTGCTGGCGACGGGCGCGTCATTGACCGGATTGACGGTGATGGTCACCGTGGTCGCCGCACTCTCGCCACCGTCGTCGTCCACGGCCTTGTATTCAAACGTGTCGGTGCCGTTGAAGTCCGCATTGGGAACGTAGCTGAAGGAGCCGTCGCCGTGAAGCGTCAGCGTGCCGTTGCTCACGTCGGTGACCAACGCCGCTGTGAGCGGGTCCGCGTCGCCCACCGGGTCGGTGTCGTTCTCCAGCACGCCGGGTGCGGCGATATTGAGAGGATGGTCTTCATCAACGCCGTACGCGTTCGCAACGCCCGTCGGCGCCACGTTGTTAACCGTCAGGGTGAACCCGGCGGTCGTCGTGCCGCCCTTGCCGTCGTCGGCAGTGATCACGACCGTCTGCGTGTCGTCGGGGCCGTCGAGGTTGGCGAGCGACCAGCTCCACGCTCCCGCGTTGCCGGAGCCCTGGACGACGTCGCCGACCGATGCGTTCAGGGTCACGCTGTCGCTCAGGTCGAGATCGGCGAAGGTCCCCGCGTTCTGGGCCGTGTCGCCTTCGTTGACCCCCACC
>Ga0180438_10009395_pt1 | contig 12193 bp, 6 predicted proteins | sample SS_ome_12_FD_132455 | JGI IMG/M metagenome (GOLD analysis project Ga0180438, IMG submission 132455) | Hypersaline lake sediment archaeal communities from the Salton Sea, California, USA - SS_3_D_2 metaG | ecosystem: Environmental > Aquatic > Non-marine Saline and Alkaline > Hypersaline >...
AGGTTGGTCGCCCGGACGAGATCAACGTACTCCATGGCCCCAGCGGCGCTCTTCACCGACGTCGGCGATATGGGCGCCGCGCGATCCTTTCCGAAGACGACGGCGCACGCCCCGCAGGCCACCGCCGAACGCACGATGGCGCCGAAATTATGCGGATCTTCCACGCCGTCGAGGACTACCACCAGGCCGTCGGCGGGAAACGGCCCGGCAGCCCATTCGTCGGCCCGCGATACCGGCAACGGCTCGGCCTCGAGTACGACCCCCTGGTGGACGGCGCCGCAGGCAAGCGTATCGAGTTTCCGCCGATCACACGCCTCGACAGGTATCCCCGACGCCTCGTCGCGTATGTGCCCGAGCCCTTTGGCGCCGTGCAACGTGAAAAGCCGGATGGCCCCGCGTTTCTTCGCGCGCAGGCACTCAAAGACGGGGATCCTGCCGACGACGCGGGCTACCATTTTCTTCCGGGGGCTATTTCGTGTACTTCGCGCAGCTTATTGATCCGCGTCTCGAGATGACTGTTTGGCGGCACGCGGTCGTCAATGCTCTTCGCGTTGTTGGCCAGCATCGTCTCGAGGATCTCGATGGTGGTCTCGTAATTGCCGAGTCGTTCGTGACACCGCGCCAACCGAGACATGTTAAGCCAGTAGTTCCGGCCGTTGGGATAACGGTCTACCGCCGCCTGCAAAAACTGGATAGCCCGTTTGAGACGCAGCGTCTTCATCTGGAAATTGCCGTGGAACGTCAGCCCCGCTTCATGTTTCTTGTCCAATGCGGGGTCCGAGCCAGGTTCCACTTGGGTATGTTTGTTGTAGAAATAGTTCGCCGCGGACGGCGTGAAAAACCAGAAGATTGCCAAAAGCAGCAAAAACAAAATCGGCCATTTCAGTTTCCCTAAGTCCATGATCGCCCCCTTTACTTTCCTATGAGGTTACGAATCCACCAGCCAATGTCGCTCAAGATTGGTATATTATAATTAGTGAAAGCGGAAGCCAAGCTAAGAAGTATCAACACGATGACCAGAATGACCGCCCGTTTCACCCACCGCTTGGTCGTGCTTGCCATGACGAGGCGGCCCCGCTTGTCCTCATGCTGCTGCGCGCGTTGGACAAACGCCTCGTGTTTCTCCTTGCAGCCCTGACTACAGAAGTTGCCCGTGGGACCCTGGACGCGGCACGCACTGCAGAACGGCTTGTTGCACTGCTTGCAGTGACCAATCGCTTCCACCCCCGGATGGTTGACACATACGGATTCAACGCCTTTTGCCATTGTCCCACCCTCCTTCCACTGCCGCCCCTCGCCGCGCATTCCCGACGCCGGCTGACACATAGAATAGCACATTTTCCCCGCGCCTGCGGCCACGAATCCTCGAGCTTCGCACGACATTCAGCCGTCAAGCGCTCTCGAAACCCTCTCGGCCTGCACCCGCGCCGCGAACGCTTCCAAATCCATGGCGCCCAGGTCGCCGCGACGGCGATGACGCACCGAAACACTCCCGGAACGTTCTTCCTTTTCGCCGACCACGAGCATATACGGCACCTGCTGTGTCTGCGCGGCCCGGATTCGGTAATTCATCGTTTCATCGGCCTCATCCACGCCGACCCGCAGCCCCAGGTCAAACAACGTGTCCCGCACCCGGCCGGCGTACGCCGCAAACGCGCCGCTCACAGGAATCACCACTACCTGCACCGGCGCAAGCCACAGCGGAAACGCGCCGCCGAAGTGTTCCAGCAGAATACCGAAAAACCGTTCGATAGACCCGTAAATCACCCGATGAATCACGACGGGACGGTGCCGCGCCCCGTCGGCGCCCATGTACTCGAGCTCGAACTTGTCCGGCATGGCGAAGTCCAGTTGAATCGTGGCGCACTGATGCGACCGCTTAAGCGAATCGCGAATGTGAAAGTCGATCTTCGGACCATAGAAGGCGCCGTCGCCTTCGTTCACCTTGTACGCGACGGCTTTGGCCTCGAGGGCGTTTCGTAAGCCCGACGTGGCCGCCTCCCACATCGCGTCCGTCCCGATGGCGTTGTGCGGCCGCGTGCTCAGCTCGACGCGGTACGGCAGCCCAAAAACGGAATAGACCGCATCAACAAAATCGATGATTCTGATGACTTCATCCTGAATCTGATCCGGCGTCATGAAAATGTGTGCATCGTCCTGGGTAAACATGCGCACCCGCATCAGGCCGTGCAACACGCCGGATTTCTCGTGACGGTGTACCGTGCCGACCTCCGCCAACCGGAGCGGCAGGTCCCGGTAGCTCCGCAACGCGGTCTTGTAGACGAGTATGCCGCCGGGGCAATTCATGGGTTTCACGGCAAAATCGCGATCGTCGATTCGCGTGAAATACATGTTCTCCTTGTAGTGATCCCAATGACCCGACTGCTCCCACAGGCTGAGATCGAGTATGAGCGGCGTGCGTACCTCGCCGTACCCCCGTTTTCGGTGTTCCTCGCGCCAGAACGCCATCAATTCGTTGAGCACGACAAGACCCTTGGGATGGAAGAACGGAAACCCCGGCCCCGCCTCGTGAAAACTGAACAGGTCGAGTTGTCGGCCGAGTTTGCGGTGGTCGCGTTTCTCCGCTTCGGCGAGCAACGCAAGATGCTCATCGAGTTGCTTCTTCGTCGGAAATGCCGTCCCGTAGACGCGTTGCAGCATCGGATTCCGCTCATCGCCGCGCCAATACGCCCCGGCAAGACTGAGCAGCTTGAACGCCTTGATCCGCCCCGTCGAGGGCACGTGCGGGCCCCGGCACAGATCCACGAAATCGCCGTTGCGGTATAACGACACAACCGCCGCGTCGAGATCCTCGATAAGCTCGACTTTGTAAGCCTCATCTTGTTCCTTGAAGCGGGCTGCCGCATCCGCAAACGACAATTCGTCGCGTGCGAACGGCTGGTCTTCTTTCACAATCGCGGCCATCTCCCGCTCGATGCCCTCGAGATCGCCTTCCGTAAGCGGCGGATCGGCGTCTACGTCGTAATAGAACCCGTCCTCGATAGCCGGGCCGATCGCCAACTTGACGTCCGGACGAAGCTGCTTTATGGCCGAGGCCATCACGTGCGACGCGCTATGCCGAAACACGTCCCGACCTTCATCCGAATCGAACGTCACAATCTCGACCATGTCGCCGTCGTGTAGCGGCGCGGCCAGATCGGCAAGCGCGCCGTTAACCTTCGCGCATACGGCCGCCTTGGCCAACCGAGGCCCAATCTTCGCCGCCAACGCCGACGCCGTGCCGCCTCCCGGCAGCTCACAGCGCGAACCATCCGGCAACGTTACCCGAATAACGCCCATGAGAACTCCTAAGCCATCTCGCGACAAGTTCCGAATCGCCGGTCATCGCCGCGAAGCCCAGTAACCTTGCTTCTACTACCATCAACGACATGGGCACCGCCCGCCCCCGTCGCAAGCCCGATTGTGCCACGAACTTGCCCAGGAATGAAAGTGCGCTCGCCGGCCGGGCAGCCCGTTTCCCAAGCCTATCCAGTCAGCAACAGCTCGCAAAATGTCCCCCAACATCGCCGAGCGGGCTCTATAATGTAGGTCGGCGCTGTTGCGGACGTGGCACTTGCGCTTTCTGTACGGAGAGCCGCCTCTTGCGCGATTCTGAGCGAAAACGGAGATGAGGGCTTGCCTTTTGAACAAGCTACCGGCTAATTATGAAGAGGAAAGCGGCGAACGGGTTCCCCCCGGCCATCCCGGCCGCACCAAACGCGGCTATCCGTCCGTGTGTGTCCGTGTTAGTCCGTGTTCTTAAGAGGTAGTCGGGAAGCGGCAGTACGAGTAGGAGTACGAGTAGGAGTAAGAGCAGGAGTACGACGGGATGTTTCGGCGGGACAGACTCTCAGACGCGCAGATAGTCCGGCGGGTGTTGGCAGGCCGGCGCAACGATTTTGGCGCGCTCGTCGAGCGGTATCTGCCGACCGTCCACGCGCTGGCCTACGCGAAGATGGGCAACCACGCCGATGCCGAGGACGCCGCGCAGGAGACGTTTGTGAAAGCGTTCCAAGGACTCGATTCGTTGCGCGACGCGGCCAAGTTCGGCCCGTGGCTGCTCACAATCGCGCGAAACACATGTGCGCGTTTCCTGCGCACGCGCGCTCGCAGTTCGGCCGTCGCGGAAAAGGCAGAGCCAGCCACCGTTGCCGCGCAACCCGACGTCGAGAAACGGGAAATCCGAGAGCTGCTGCGGCAACAGGTTATGGAACTCGAGGAAGGCCCGCGCGAAGTGCTCTTGCTCCACTACTTCGCCGACAAGAGCGTTGCCGAGATCGGCGCACTGTTAGGCATCTCGACGGAAGCCGCCAAGAAACGACTGCAACGCGCCCGCCAAACGCTCAGCGGCCGCCTAGCGGATCAACTCGGCGACATCCTCGGCCCGAAACGTTCCGCAAAACAGCGCACCACACGTCTGATGGGCATCCTCGCGGCAACGCCCGCACCGTGGCAGCTCACCGCACCGTCGGGCGGCCTCACCTTGGCAACCGCCGCAAATGCCCTGGGAGGTCTGTTGATCATGAAAAAACTTATCCTTGTCGCCGTCGCCACGGCCTTGCTTGTCATCGCGCTGTGGCGCTTTGGTATCAAAGCGCCACTATCGACGCCAGGCGTCGCGATTCCCGCAGCGAAGACTGCCGTCGACGCCGAAGTAAAATCGCAGGGCGCGGCAGGGATGCCGGTTGCGGCGTCTGACCTGACTCGTGTGACAGCATCGGCTTCCGACGACGCGCGAAAGGAGAGGCGAGCGGCGTCAGAGCCGAAGCTAACAGGCCCCGGGGCCATCTTCGGCGCCGTGATCGATGCCGATGGCGCACCGGCCCCGGGCGCGACGGTCGAACTGCATTTGGTGAGCGGCCCTCACAGCATGCTCCGACAGGCCGCGACGGCGGGGTTTCCCCAAATGGTCCAAGCAGACGAGCGGGGACACTTCGAGTTCACGGCGCTGCCGGTGTCGCGCCACGCCGCCCACGCTCGTGTGATGTCAGAGGCCGTCTACGTTGTTCAAGCTCACGCCGAAAGAGCTTTCGCCTCGCAGTGCGTCAACCTTCAAGCGTACAACCAGCCGCAGAAAAGACTGACACTGCAGCTTGGCCCGGCGGGCGTGATCGCGGGCGTGGTGCGCGACGGCTCGGGTAAGGCAGTTCCCGGCGCCACGCTCTACGCGCACCCACCGACCGAGTTGTTTTGGGGAGGCAACACACTTCGAGCCGAGACTGATGCGGCAGGCAAGTTTGTCTTCGACAATCTGCCATACGGAGACTCACGGTTCCTTGTGCTGGCCGACGGCTTGCCCAATACACTCACGGATTTCTTCAGCATTGGGGACCGATCCGTGGACATCGTGTTGGTGCCAGGGGCACGCGTATCCGGGCGGGTAATTCGCGCGGGTTCGGAAGCCCCTTGCCCCGACATTCATCTTATCGTGGTTGCTGAGCGCTTTCCTCAGAACCACGTCGAGTGCGATACCAACGCCGCGGGCACATTCATGATACCCTCCCTTGCGCCAGACGCCTACGCGGTCATCGTGGATGATCCGGTGCTCATCGCCGCTGGTGGCCCGCTAACGGTTGTTGTTGCGCCCGGCCAAGCCGAGAAGCAACTGGAAGTCGTTGTTACTCCCGGCGGCGTCATTGCGGGCCGCGTGTATGACGAAGACACCGGGAACGGCATCTCAGGAGTGTCCGTCTATGCGAAGCGTGAGGACAAGGCGCAGTGGCGGCGCACAAGCGCACCGTCTGACGATGAGGGCCGATACCGCATCGAAGGACTTGCAACGGGGTGGCACGTGGTCGCCTCGTACGCGAATGACGACTACACAGACGAGCGCCCGGTACGAACCGACAAAGGACGGGTAGCTGTCGAGGCGGGCGCCACAGTGAGCGACGTGGATTTCGCACTGCCCGCGGGAAGAATCCGTGTCGCTGGTAAAGTTGTGGACGAGAAAGGCGCCCCGGCGCCGAATGCGCCCATTATGCTCGGGACAGTGGCCGGGCAAGTTACTATCTGGGGCGGCCAGACGCGCTGCACTGCGGACGCCACAGGCGCGTTTGCGTTCCGCGTAACGCCCGACGGAAGGGAGCTCTTCCTGATGGCACAGCACTTGGAACGCGTTTCGGCACCCTACGGCCCTTTTAGGCCTCCCGAAACCGGCGCGTCCGGCATCCTTTTGACGGTCGGGCCTGGCAGTTCGCTGACTGGCGTGGTCGTGGACAGGTTCGGCCGTCCCATGCCCGGGGCAAGTGTCTCGGCCTCGTCGCGTGAATGGGGTGTAGGCGTTGGTCCGGAGCAGTCGGCGGACACAGATAACCAAGGGCGGTTCGAGATTGTGGGGCTCACCGCCGGCGCACACCTGCTGCGCGTCTTGCCGGAGGGCCGCAATATCATCTGTGACCGCGGCCCCATGGAAGCGACGCTTGCCGCCGGGGAACGAAGAACAGGCATCCGCCTGGTCTATGACGATCCGCTGGCGGTCTCCGGCCGCGTCACGGATGAGGCCGGCCTGCCGATACCGGGGGCAAAGATCGGACTGCCGCAGCATGGGGATGTGTTGACCACGACTGACGCGGACGGCTCGTACACCGTCATGTACCTTGACGAGGCGACGCGCGAGCTTTGGGCCACGCACCCCGCTTACCAGAGCGCGTGCCGCACGGACGTCGAACTTGGCCGTGACGACATCGATTTCACTCTTCTCCCAAAGACCCCGCCGGTATGGATCGAGGGTCGCGTACTTGACAGTGAAACTGGAGAGCCATTCAAGGAGTTCGAGGTCACTTGGATGTACGGTAAGGACGCCGAACCCCGGCGGATTATGACACTCGACTATCCCGTCGTTCATGATGCCGAGGGGCGCTTTCGCCTATCGACGGACCTTCGCGAGAATGACGACGGCTATCGAACAGTCATCGCGAGGGCGCCAGGATTTCCGCCAGCGGCCGAGGTGATTTCGCTTTCCGAGGCGGTGGACGGTGCCGTCCACGTCGAACTGCGCCTCGAGCCAGGCGCGGAGATCACAGGCGTTGTGACGAACACCCTGGGCCAGCCGCTTGCCGGCGCATACGTGGTTATCGGCGCGATGGACGAACTCGCGTACCGTTCGGACGCGAGCAGAATCCACGTACAGGCTCTCCGTCGCATCGCTGCGGCCCACACCGGACAGGACGGCGTGTTCCACATCGAGACACTGGCGCCGACGGATCGACTCTTGACCGCGCATTGTCCGGATTATGCACCCGGTTGGGCCAACATCACTCCCAACATGTCTCAGCCATCTGAAATCAAGATTGTGCTCTCGGACGGCGGCGCGCTGTCAGGGACGATCAGCGTCGGTGAACACTTGGCTGGAGGACGATCCCTTGGCGGAGAACTCAAGTACACCAATCAAGAAGAGTTTGGCCGTGTTTACCTCGACTTCCCGCTCGAATTCCTTTACCATCCCGAGGCAGGCTATCGCTTCGAGCGGCTTGCGGTCGGGGAAGCTCGACTTGTGATGACCTTGCCCTCGAGGCTAGAAACGGCCGACCCAAGAGATCATTCCGGCGCCCCGCATGTCTATCACTGTCTCGCGCGTAACGTGGTCATCGAGGAAGGTAAGACGGCCACGGCGGATTTCGACTTCGTGCGCGGCGACGCCGTCATCGCGGGAGTGGCGACAATAGACGGTAGATGTCCGAGGCCGAACTCGATCGTCGCGCGCGCCCTTGGCGACGGCGCTCCCGGCGAATACTTCTACACGTGGATCGACGAAACACACTGCACGTACCGTTTCGAGGGACTCCCCGAGGGGACGCTGGCCGTAGAACTTGCCTGGCCGGGTTCTTCCGATCCGCCGTTAGCCAGCGCCGTCGTCGAGACGCGGAGCGGCGAGGTCACGCGGCAGGACTTAGCGTTGTAAGAGAAGGCTGCCAAGACCATCAAGCCCATCGCGTCAAGCCCGGCCCTGCATGATGCACGTCCTGCTCGGCGCAGAATATGGCCCCGCCACCCTCGGCTGGAGTTCTACGGATTGGCATCACTCGCCTTTCGCCCCGGCCGAAAGCGGCCGGGGCGCATTTGGGGACAATATTCCGCTGACATGACGCCGCCTCGGCTAGGAGAAGCCGCTGAAGTGTTCCTACTCCCCAACGCCGACATACTACTGTGACGTGCCAGGTTTGGCTCTGGTAGAGTCGCGTTCCACCGCGACCGCAAAAACGGTCGAGCAGGAGCTCGACCCTACCAGGATCCACTCCTGGGCCGCATTTGCTTCGAGATCAGCGGTGTTTCCGTTGCGTTTTGATGCGGCTGCCCGCGAAATCCCCTCGATTCCTTCTCGACAATCCTGCTATTCTGTCAACAGAGAAAGTCCCGCGTCGTGATAGGCGCGGCGGACGGGGCGAAGGATGCCGCATCCACAGCGTGGGCGCCCACGGCGTTGGCGTGGCCACACTGCGGGCGTGTGGAGTGCCTCTGTTGGGTTTGGTCGTGCATGAAGATCGGATTCCGTCGGTGCGGGGACTGGTCGGGACGCATAACGTCGGCGGCAAACCGTTTCGGCTGGTAGACCTCGAGCGGTGGGTGCGGCTGAGCCGGGCCGCATTTAACACTGGAAAGGTCGACGTACTTGCCTGCGGCCGCCTGGCGGGGATTCCGGACGAGCTGTTCGACACAGCGCGGGAACTCGATGTGAGACTGTCGTTGCGTACCGACGCGACGGCCCCGCCCGAGGGGCTCGAAAAGCTGGCCGAACGCGGGTTGCTGGATGTGCTCCTCTGCCCGCCCACCCTGGAAACGCCCCACCTCGACGCGTGGTTCGACGCGTGCCGGGCTGTCGGGTTGCCTGTGCGCCTCCAGCTTCAAGGTCCTTTTCAGCCGGGACAGAACGCAGACGCCGTCGCGGCCCGATTGGCGCAGACGACAGCCGTAGCCGTAAACGTCACGCTGTGCGATCCTTTCACAAAAGACACGTCGTGCCGCGACGCCGCACACAGCCGCGCGACCCTAGAATTCATGACTGCGCTCGGGGCCGCGCTCGACGCGCGGGACATCGAGGGCAACCTACTCGGCCTGCCGTTTTGTGTTGTCGGCGAGGCCGATTGGCCGCAGGTCGTGAATACCCGCCAATTCCACTTGGACCACCAACACTACGCGCGGGGTGCTTACGACCTTGCCCGGCGCCTGTTCCACATGGGGCCAGTGCGCGCAGCGATGGTACTCGAGATGTTGCTGGTTCGGCACACCTGCTACGACAACCCGATTGACCGCAAGCTGCTGCCATGGCTGCTTGACTGGGGTTGCCTGCGCGCGCGAACCTGGGCGTGGCACAAGCTGACGCGGCATCTGCGCTTCCTGGGCACAGCGCCCAAACCTCGCGAGCAAACCCCCGAGGGATACGAACGTGCCATTGCTCGCATCAAGGCAACGCGCGCCAAGTCGCTCCGCCCTGAATGCAGCCGGTGCAGCCTGCGCCGAATTTGCGACCACGATACGGACCTGGTCAAGCGGATGCTGCCCGGCATCGAAGTCTCGGCCGTCGCCGGCGAGGACATCCTCGATCCGCTCGAGTTCGCGGCGCATCAGCGGAAGTATTACGACCCGATCGACGCGGTGCGCAGAGACGCCCCGCAAGCTAGCCTGGAACTCGCTCAGCGTGCCGACGAGCGCGTCAACTCGGGTCCCCCCACGCGTGAAATCCGGGCGCTCGATTATGAGGTCCAGGGTACGTACTGCCACCGCACCGAGGACAGCGTTCGCTGGTATTCATTCACCAATTCCGAGAAAACCAGCACGCCGCTAGGGCGCGTCGAGCCGCCCTATACGTTGTCAGCGACGTTCGGCGGCGGCATTGCCGAGTACGTCGGGTTTGGCTTTAGCCGGCACGGCCGCGTGACGTGTCCCATGACGGCCAGTGCGCACACGCTCGTGCTGCACGTCGAACCGGACGGACGCTACGCGCTCCTTCGAGACGGCCGGCCTGTCCGCCCGCTCGAGTTCGACGGCGACCGGTGGGCGCCGACACGACTCGGGGATGCCGTCGAACCGCGGTTGGTCGCCGGCAACATCGACGGGTGGATTGTCAGCCAGAATGTTCTTGTGTGGGAAACCGAAGCGCCGCGCGCGACGGATGTTTCGCACATCCGATATTCGTTCGTTATCGTATCGGTGCGTTACGCCCGGCGCCTCGAGGCCGTCTTGCAGAGCATCGCGCATCAGGACGTCGCCACCGAGCAGCTCGAGGCGGTAGTTGCCTACGTGCCCGGCTTAGACGCCACGGACGACGTCGTTGACACAATCCAGTCGGCATACCCAAACCTGCGCATAGTGCGGTCGCCCTTTCTCGAGAAACACGCGACCGCCAAGGGATTCATGATCAATGAATCGATACGGCGCGCATCGGGAGAATGGGTCATTCTCCTTGATGCGGACACCATCCCGCCCCCCGGCCTGTGCGCCGCGCTCGGCGGCCTCGACGCGGCGTGCCATTTTGCCGTACCCGATGGACGGCAAATGCTGGCGCGGGAAGCGACCGCCGGGATATTGCTCGGCGAGGTGCGGCCGTGGGACGATTGGGACATGCTCGTGGACGGCCCAGGCGACCGGCGGTCATTCGAAGCGGACGGTGTCCCCATCGGGTATTGCCAGTGCGTCCGCCGGCAGTGTTTCGAGGTCGTGGCCTATGAAGAGCATGGCCACTTCGAAGGCGCCGACTGGAAATTCGGCCGCGACCTCCGCGATCGCTTCGGCCCCGAGACGCGCCTCGAGGGACTGCCTGCCCTCCACCTCGACCATGGCGGCAGCAATTGGTACGGCACACAGCGCCACCACTGAGAACGATTACGCAACGCACCCGGATCCCGTTGGTGGGCAAAGACATTGCTGAATCCATGAAACAAGCTTGCCGGTCACAGGTTGACATCCACGTCAAGATGCCGCACAATAAAACATATTGCTGAATTTACGTAAAGACGTATAACGCCCGAGGTCGGCCCCATGGATCAATCAGAAATGAAACAGAAGTTTCGGGAGGGCAAGAGACGCTACAAAAGAAAAGAATATGTCGAGAGTCTCAAGATCTTTGAGAAGCTTGCCGAGGCCTTTCCGCAGCACAAAGAAATAACCTACATGCGCGCCCGCTGTCTGACGGCGTTGCGGCGTCCGGGGGAAGCGTGGGCGCTCTGCGAGAAACTGTCCGGAAACGGCGAGGTCGATCCGCGCATCGAGAAACTCAAGGCGAAGTTGACTGCCGAACCCCCGCCCTTTGACTCCTCTTCCTTGAAAGGGCCGCCCTTGGACGGCCTTGCCTTTGAAACACCGCCGCCACCCGTCGAACCCCGGGACGCTGCGTCGTTTGAAGAGCCGTCGAATGAACCGCCCGAAGACTACCTGAGTCCCGTAGACGTCTCGGAGTTCACGCGAAGCGGCCGGCGCGCCCGGCGCGTCTGGGAGTCAATAGCCCTCGTATGCATGATGCTGGCGTCGTTGGGAGCTTGTGGCGGCGTGCTCGCCCTGCATTTCCTCGGCCCGGAACTGGGGGGCCAGGCATTGGCCGCGCGTCCGGCGGCGCCGATCGCCGTCGTGTCCGAGTCGACGACGGATGCGACGGAACCTATCGAGCCGGTTTCGACGGCCCCCGTTGCACGGGTAGCCGTGCCGTCCGATATCGCGCCCGAACGCACGCCGGAAACGGCCCCGGAACCCAAGCCGCAACCCGCCGTACCGGCGGTGCCGTCTGTCCCCCCGCCGCCTGCACGGATCGTTGCGTTCTCGCTCAATGTTTCGCCAGGCAAACTCCGAACCCGCCAATGGGGTTCGACGGACGACGCCTGGGAACGGCTCGCGGAAGCGCGGGGCCGCGTGCGCGTACCTGCGGGTCTCGAGCTGCGGCTCGACGTAGTCACCGTTGACAAGACCGATCTCTCGTTTCTGAATACCCTCGAGAGCGACACGTTGCAGGGACTGAGTCTCGCCCGCGCCAAAATAACCGACGCCGACCTGACCCTCGTCACCACGCAACGCGGCCTGACCTGGCTTGACCTTCACGACACCGCGATAACCGACAACGGCCTGGCGCACCTCAAGTCTTTGTCGCGGCTGCAGAGCCTAAACCTCGTCCGAACGAGGGTCACAGACGCCGGCATAGCCGAATTGAAGAAGGCGCTGCCGCACTGCACGATCATCAAGTTCTAGCCGTCCAGTACCACCCTTTCAA
>Ga0180438_10009396_pt1 | contig 12192 bp, 21 predicted proteins | sample SS_ome_12_FD_132455 | JGI IMG/M metagenome (GOLD analysis project Ga0180438, IMG submission 132455) | Hypersaline lake sediment archaeal communities from the Salton Sea, California, USA - SS_3_D_2 metaG | ecosystem: Environmental > Aquatic > Non-marine Saline and Alkaline > Hypersaline >...
CAAATAATTCTTTTAATGCCTCAGTGAGCGGAAATGGCATAATCTTTTTGCCTTTGACTTCTTTAAGTTCATTCTTGCGACCAAAAGTAACCGCGTATATAATGTGGCTTTTTTTAATATCAACTTTTCTAAAGGCACGAGCCTCAGAAGGCCTGCAACCTGTGAGCATAATAAAAGTAAAGATAGCACGATGTCTTGGAGATATATTTTTGATAATTTTGAATTGTTCATTTGCCTCAATCCATCTTATTTCAGGTTTGACAATCTTATTTTTGCCAGTCAACTTAGGGAAAATGGGTATTTGCGGGATATGCCCCGATTCATAAGCATCACGAAGCATCTGCTTGAGGGCATCCATGACATTCTTTTTGCCTTTAGGGGCTCGCTTAATTGAGTTCAACAGAGTAGTCAATTTGGCTTTATTCAAATCCTCAATGTACTCCGCGCCGATGATAGGATTAATATGCTTTTGAAATGAGTTTCGGTAATCATAAATAGTGGCCGTGGAAATGCTCGGTTCAATCTGATCTAGCCAGGTTTTAGAATACCCCCTTACGGTAAACAGTTTCTTTGCCCTACGCTTCCAGCGTTCAGGCCGGAAAATACCTTTATCGATTTCGGAGTCAATGACATCTTTCGCTTTTCGAGCCAGGGCTTCGTTATCCCTAAAAGAAATGATACCGAGATATGTAGTGATATAATGCCGTTTCCCTTGCCAGCGTAGGTAAACCCAAAACCCCCCCTCGTCCTGTCTGAGTTTGGCTTTCTCGGACATGATTATTAGCCCCCTTTGATGTTCAGAGGGAAGCATAACACAATTTGGGGGGGCGGAGGTCATTATATTTTTTCAACCCATTCAGCTTTGTCATTTATCGGTTGTGTAATTTCCTTTACTAGCTTTGCTGCTTCTTCTGGAATAAAAACAACTTTCAGGTATCCATATTCATCTAATTGACAAAAAACTGCTCCGGGGTGTCCGTCATGCCATTCATCTTTGACCAAATCAAAAATCGGCTTGAGCGGTTTGATTACAATATCTGGCAAAATGATTTCAGCTTTTAATGATTTCACCTTCCTGCCTCCCTCCTTGCGGGGTTCATCTATTTTTCTTCTCTCTCTTTCCAGTCGTCACAAGTTTCATCGTCCTCATGCACGTCCTTCTGGCGTAGTTCACACCACTTCCATTCACCAAGCGGGTCTAACTCATGGTGACGGTCGCTGAGATGATCGCAGTTGTGGCATATTTTTTCGAGGGTGGGTTTAGGCAAAATCCTCCTCGTCTTTTTTCTCCGCACACTCAGGGCAGAGCAACATGGGGATGCCGTTGGAGTAATAAATGACACCCTCATCTACAAATATTTTCCGCACACAGATGTCACAGGTGGCGGTTTCATCCTGTGGAAACTCGGTCATTGCCCCGCCTTGTCATACTCTGTCCAGGTGGGACAACCTACCCGTTGATCACATTCATTGCACACCACTCCGGGGAAAACAGATCGTCCGTCACGATTTGGGCAAGGGACTGAGGGACGGCCTGCAATATCTATATGAGCGCCGTCAACAAGGTTGAGTATCTTTTTTGCTTCGTCGGGAATTTCTACCTCACCCGACTCCGTTTGCTCTTCCTCATCCGGTTCGCCAAAATCCTGCGGGTTTTCTTCGGGATTGTCCTCATTTTCCTTCTCAGGAGGAGCATCCTGGGGCATCTGTGGACTTTCTGCCTTCACCCAAGGGTAAGTATCACCCTCAGCTAAGGTGCCGTAAAATTGAACCCATTTTAAGGTGATCTCTTCTTGGTTATGCTTGGGAAAAGTAGGAATCCCCTCGACATTTGCCATGACCCACGCTTTGAAGCCTGATCGCTTGAGCCTGATATACTGTTCACGGATGGGATCTTTGTCGGCCTCGGTTTTTTCTTCTCCGGTCTCACCCTTCAACCGCTCTTTAAGGTCCTCCGCCTTTTTCTTTGTCTGATCTATTGCCATCTGATAAGACCCGTTGGCCTGTCGTTCCAGGTCCACAAAGTCAAGAATCTCCTCGGTAGTCTGTAAACCGAGCAGAACTTCCGGGCAATGGAGCCGGGCAAAGAACATGGCGGCACGGTAGTTGAACATGAGATCTCGCAGAGTATTCCACTTTGACTTGATTACTTCGCCAGTGGTCCTGTTGGTCTTATCCTTATTCCATCCCTCATCGACTACCATCTGCCACGTTACCCAGGGACCATAGACGACTTTCTTGGTGCCTTCGCGGGTTCCGTATGCCCTGCATTTCTGCTTGTCGGTGCCCTCTCCTTCCATCTCAAATTCGAGGGGATCAGTGAATTTTCCACTACCATTGATAAGGGCAATGGCGAGTTTCGCTTCTACTCCCGGCCTGCCATGCACAATATACATGTTCTGCATGAGCATAAAGGGGTCTACGTGCATCCGCTCTGCGAAGTTGAGAGCGATCACACAGTTTCCAATATTGCCCTTAAACTGTCCGGGCACCATTGTTGATTCTGCGAACACGCGAGCTACGCGCTGAGCGTGCTCAAACTTCGCTACATTGAAAAAGAGCGAAGCACCTTCCCTGATCATTATTGCCTGATCTTCTTTTGTGGCTAATGCTTCTTGTGTCACGCTTGTTGCCTCCCATCTAAAAAGTATGGCCGGAAACTCTTGAACGGGTTTCCCTGTTTTGCATACCGCTCATAGACTTCCGGCAGTTCTGTTTTAAGCCGTTTGGTATCTAAGGAGATCCGCCCGGCCTGCTCTCTCCAATAGGCCCGGAGGCCTCCGCCCTCGGCAACGTCTGTCTCATGTTCCTGCATGAGATTCTTGATTCTATCCTGGGCCTGCCTTTCCAATGCCTCAGCTTCTTCTTTCAATTCCCTGGCATCCTTTAGCGTCTGTGCGGCTGTGAGCCAGTCCGGGGTTTCTATTCTGATAAGTTCGCCGCCTATCGGAGGTAAATCCAGCGTTTCAATCTGAGGTTGCGGCATCCCGCCATATTCTACACAAGTCCAGAAATCGTTTTCCTTCTTAATGATATGTTCAATGAGTTCCGGATCTTTCTCCACCGGCACAACCATGAGCTCGTCAACCTCGGCGCAGAAGATAGCAAAGACCACGAGGCCTTTCTTCTTGACTGCTAGATAATGCTGGCCCTGAATCTGAATGTCCTCGGGGATGCCTCCGAGTTTGTACTTCCGGAAGGTAGGAAAGCGGGGGCATTTGATTTCGAGCACGGCATCTGCGCCAAGGATCTCCCGGTCGATATGGGCGATCATAAAAGGATAGTCCTTATTTCTGAGGAGCGTATTAAGCCGGCGTAACTTCTGCCCTGTCTGCTGCTCGTAAAGCTGTGCTGCAATCGGCTCTTGCCTTTTGCCTCTCCGCATGTCAGGATTATCACCATCGGCGGGGGAGATTTGCCCTGTTTTCTCTAGCCAGAGGTCATAGGTGGTTTTGCCGTAATTCTCACCTAAGACAACGATAGGGGCATCACTTCCGCCGATCCCCGTTAGTCTTTCCTTATGGAATTGTTCGTCTGCCATATCAACCCTCCAATTTTTTCATAGCATCCAATACCGTTTCTGCATTGAAATGCTCTTGCAACAAAAAATCCTCTGTGTAGACAGTCTTGCGGATCGGAATTGCGCTGTAGCCTTCATTCGCTTTCAGGATGAGCACAGCGGGGATGCCTTGTTTATTGAGTTTGTCTAGCATTTCCTCAATGCTCACAATTCCCGCCTTTCGGGGGTTGGTTTCGCAGACCCCCACTGCGCTCTATGGAGAAGAGAGGTTAGCTATTCGGGTTGAAGTAGCCGGATTTCTCCGGGAACCTCCTTATGGTGGACCGAGGCAGGATGATAAGCCCCACGTTTGGGTATTCTACCGTAACTTAATCGGAGACTGCTGAGCCGCTACCCTCAGCACTTTTACTGCTCATCAATCCCGCCCGGTCCTTGTCTGCCCATCTATGCGGGCATCAGTTTGGGTGCTGGCAGAATCAGTGTCGGCCTAGAGTGATTTGTTATCAAGCTCGCCCCGTAAGGCGGGGGTCCTAGGTCTAGTCGGATTGATTACCGAACTCTAGGCAGTTCCTTACAGCCCACAGAGCCTAACCTCGATCCGCAGTTCCTACCCTTGACAAGCAAGGGGCCAAAATAGCTGTATAGCCTATGGCATCTTCTCGTACTTTGCGGCATCCGCTAGGGTGCGCGTCTTGTCGCCCTCACTTTCGGCTTTTGTTTTCTCCTCTGCCAGCATTTCAAAGAACTGTTAAGGTTTCGCCTCGCGTTTCAGGTTGCCTATCCCCAGCCTTACCCTCTTTCCGCAATCTGCCTCATGATGCCGTGATCTGCTTGCATCGTCTTTATACGAGAAGTCTTATCGCGCACATCGAAGCTGTTAGCGAAAAAGAGGTTTACGTCCTCTCGTAAAGCCTTGTACGTCCGGGCCATGATAACAACGGGTCCGGCGCACTTGGTTAAGACCGTAATCGATTTGTAATCGGCTTTCTCTCTTATGGGAATATCAGAACACATGATTTCCTCATCCACCACCAAAGCAAGTGTCCTCCAAAATAAAGGATGGTGATAATGCAAGTGATCAGGGTTGCGATTTTAAGGGCTCGTTCGGTCACCAGTTCACCCCGTAAGCACACTCAAACAACTCGTCTGGCTTGACTTCCTGGGGCTGTTCTTTCTTAGGCAATTCTCGCTCGATACGCTCAAGCCTTGCCTTGGTGTCCATAGCAACTTGTTCTATGGTTTTGGCTTCATAGTTGTCGATGCACATGGTACCCTCCTGTTGGTTGCGGCTGGACTCGGGGAGTTCGCCGGTGTTATTTGGGTTCTGGAATAGGCTTATTTGGATAATATTTAAGGTCAGTCGTGGTTTCCTTTCTAAAAGCATTCCAAGCCGTAATAGATCTACAAGCCATTTCATGAAATGATGCAATCTTACCCGGAACACCACCCGTGCCTCGCCCTCTATTCCAATTGTGGGTCATAAGAAAGTTCCGCAATTTGAACGCAGGCATGCTACGTGTTAAAGCTTCACCGTCTCGAACATCTGTCCAGAATCGCTTTGAATCAGATTGACTTTTTTCCCAGGTTTTCAAGATGGAATAAACTGTTGGAAGCCTGCGCAGGTGAGCGTATTCCTTACCAGCATTGATGCCATTTTCTGCTGTAAAAAGTAGATCATTGAGAAAATGACCCTGCTTTAAGTATGAGCCAAGCAACTCTCTTTTTTGATATTTGGGCGCCTGATCCATTTTTTCAATGATCGAAGCCGCACCCACCAATAAGGAACAACACTTAACGGACCAATCAAGCTCCATTCCATAGGCTTCAGCTTTGACTACATTGGCGAGGGTACGAGGGCTGTGATTATCGAATTGGCTGTAGAGAAGGGAAGCATCTTGTGGGCTCTCACACTCATAAACAGTGTATTCAACTTCGATAGGTTTATTGGCAATAGCTACAGCATGTAATTGATGCTGTCCATTGATCAAAACCTCTTTATCGCCATCATACTTCAAGACAGCAATGCCAATTTCACCCGTAAGGAATAGACCTTCTCTTATGATGTTCGCCAACGTACTAATCCATTTTGTTCTAAGCGGTCGTTGGGCACCAAAAAGATCAAGTTTCAATAATTCTTCTGTCATTCGGGGCGTTAACTTGATGGTTTTCTTTGACTTCCTTACAAACATATTTTCCTCCTTATGCGGTTATGACATCCTTTAAGATGCCTACATATTTGAGAGCCACCCGCTTAGAGGTAGTTCTCCATTTCAATGCCTTTGCGTTTTTGATTTCTATAAGGAGAAGTTCATAAGCTGCTTTAAATTCATCGCTTACGATATCTTCCTTGGGTTTCGGGGGCTTGCTACCCCTTATCTTGCCAAGCACATCCCTTGATGTTGCTATCCTTCCTTCTTTACGGGCTTCTTCTTTGGCTTTGGCAACAGCCCAACCATGCCGAAATAGTTCTTGGGCTTCGTGGGATTGCTGTTTTGTGATGCCTTCTGGAAGGGTTTTTACCGCGGTTCCACCTTGAGAACCACGGTGAAAATCTTGACCCTTTAATTGACTGGCCGATTTATCTATATCATCCAACATCTCCCCCAGCTTGACCTCAGCATCCAGGAGAATGTCTGCTATATCCTGGGTGTCTTGGAGGGCAGCTTCCTTTGCAGCAAGGGCCATATTTGCTTTTTCGATTGCTCTAATCTTGGCCTTTTGTGCCTTGAGGGATTCTTTCCCTATAAGGATGAATCGTTGGAGATCCTCAGTTGTGACGGGAAGATTGTTTCGATATTGGGTCAGATCATTCATGCTCACCTCCAGTGTTTGAGGCAAGCATAATCTATTTTAGACTGTGAGTCAAGCTAAAAATGCAGTCTATATCATTTTTTTTGAATTACGCTACTGGCAAGCCCTTCAGGAGGGTAGTTGGATCAGATTTGAGGATTTTGGAAAGAATTAATAGCTCTGAGCTTGATGGTTCTTTACGCCCGCACTCGAACTTAGAGATTCGTGATTGTGCCTGAGCACGGCCTTTTTCATCATTAGTATAACCAAACGCTAAGATGCCAAGTTCATCTTGGTCAAGGCGCCTTTCAACCCTTAATTCTGCTAGACGTTGCCCGAGAGCTTTTTTAAAATTATGATTCGAGGTCATAAGCAGAAATAACTTGACACACAGTCCAATTTAGATTATAAATGCCACATCATGGAAATTCACGAATGGCAATCCGAAAAGGGAATTTCAAATTCTCAACTCGCACGTCTTTTGGAAATCCATCCTTCATACATCACGCACCTAAAAGCAGGGCGGCGTAACTGGTCGCCCAAACTGGCCGAGGCGGTTGAGATACTTTCTGAGGGGAAAGTCAATCGCCTTAGTCTTTTGTACCCTAATTCTACTCCAAAAATTATTAACCATACCACACATTTTCTTACCGCTGTAAAAAATTTTCTACGGAGGCCACATGCCTAACTTCTTTAAGAAAAAGGAGAACACATCCATTTCAGTTTCCGCCCAGCTTATGGAAATTGTCAAAGAGATTGCTGACCGTAAAGGAATGACCGTCTCGGGCTTTACAGAACAGGCACTCAAAGACCGTGTACTGCAAGAGCAACGAGACGATTGCTTCTTTTGGCAAGGACTCTATCAAAAATTTTTCGGCAAGTCATGTTAGGAACTATTAAGTTTTATTATATTTATTAAGTAACCATTTCAAAGACTTAAAGGACACAGGGAGAAGTGATGGGTGCCGAGCGAGAACTAATCAGTATCGTAAAGAACCATATTCGGCAGAATCGAAACCCTATGCTGGCCTCCCATCAGGCAACCAGCGTCGTGTCCTTTTTAAACAAGTAAACCATTTCAGGGGGTTATGAGCAAACACCAAGCAGCTGCATGTAAAAACGTCCGGGGCAAAAGCAAGGTTGAAAAAAAGTGCCTTAATTGCGGCAGAATTTATCGGGACTTCCCTTCAGGAGTTAAAAATCCTCACGGCATGGAGCGGGGCCTGTGTCCTAAGTGCACCAAATATAATAGGAGTGTAGACGTAGGCGATTATGGCCCGGAGGATTGGAACCAGCAGGATATTAGGGAATAAATGCTTGGGAAATACAAATGCCTAAAGTGTGGGCATCTCTGGAAAACAAGGCATGGATATGTAACCTGCCCCCAATGCGGCCATGCTTATTGTAAGTGGCTCAATTATGAAGCGATGAAGAAAAGAGAGTTTAAATGACCCACCTTACCCAACAAGAACTTGACTTAATCACCATCCGAAATCCGCACGTCCATCCTGAGGGCGAACCTCCCCCCAAAGAGGAGCCCGAGGAATCTGAATCGAAGCTCCAGGCCAAATGCACCCAATGGCTCCGGGACCACGGGATTAAGTATATCCACGTTCACGGCAAGAAGAACCGCGCCGGGATCCTAGACCTCTATTGTTTCATGCCGGAGGATCACGTCATTGTCTTTGAGCTCAAGGGAGAACGCGGAGGCATGAGTGATGAGCAAAAGGAGTGGGTGAGCTATTTGAATTTTCATGGATATGAGGTGCATGCAGGGGTGAGGAGTTTCAAGAGGTTCTTAGAGGTGATGGAAGGGTCTGTGATAGGGCCACGGTGGGAATGTAAGAGGGTGGAGAGGATTGAGCAGCGATGAAGGCCATATTGATGTTTTTACTGGCATGGCCGGCTTCACCCTTGCCTGTCATTGGGCAGACATACAGACGGAGGTAATGTGTGAAAATGACAAACGATGCCGACAATTCCTCGAACGAACATGGCCAGGAATCCCAATTGTGCCTGATGTTCGAGGGTTCGACGGAACCGAATGGAGAGGGCAATTCTTGCTTACCGCAGGAGTACCCTGCCAACCTGCGAGTCGTGCCGGGAAGCAAAGAGGCAAGGAAGATGACCGCTGGCTCTGGGACGAAACTCTTAGAGTCGTTTCCGAAGCAAGGCCCGATTGGTGCCTTTTTGAAAACCCTCCTGGAATCGACGACGTGGGCCTCGGAGGAATACTTGCTGACCTGGAAGCCCAGGGTTACGAAGTCGCACCGCCGCTTATCATTCCAGCTTGCGCCGTCAATTCCCCGCAACTCAGGGCAAGATATTGGATCGTGGCCTACAATAACAAACAATCCATCAAAAAGGATACTGACAGAGAGGGGAAATCAAAGCAAACCGACTGGGGAACGTTATGGAATATCAACCCATCAATTGGTCAAGGCAACGTGGCCCTCCCCATCGGCGGGAGACAGGAGAGGGCCGAACAGCAACCAGCAGGATATTCACAGCATAACAAGGGCGACATGGCCGACACCAGCCGAGCAGAATGCTTACAGGGGAGGAACGATAAACCCGGAAACAAGGAAGGGGCACACACTAAACCTACAAGAAACCCTCCCTATCAAGCGCAGTGGGATAACTCCCTCTGGCTCCCTTGCGCTGACGGAAAAGTTCGTAGAGCGCCTGATGACACTTTCGGCGTGGTTGATGGGTTACACCGTAGCTTACTTGCAGGGCTGGGAAACAGCATTGTCCCGCAAGTCGCATATGAAATCATAAGGGCAATAAAGGAAGCAGATGCAATCACCCCCTGAAATAAAACCCGATTTTTATTGCCCGGTGTGTGACACCTATCCGATGAGGCCGAGCCATTACAAGGGGGAGTATTTTGTTTATGTGTGTGCGGATCCGGAGTGTGAGGGGAAACGGGAATTCAAGATGACCCGGTTCAATGACTTTCGGGAGATTTTGAGGCCAAGGGAGAAAAGGGAGGGATGAGCGAAGCACCGGCCTTTCAATTATATTCCGCTGACTTCTACGTTGACACGAACGAATGGTCTGTTGATGAGGTTGGTATCTACACCCGCCTTTTGCTCTCTCAATGGAGTAACAAAAGCCTCCCCGATAACATCACACGCCTTGCCCGGATCGCCGGGTGTTCTCCACAAAAGTTTCAAAAAGCATGGGGACAGATTGCAATTAAGTTCATAAAAAATGGTGACGGCAGATTACAAAACCCGAGGCTTGAAAGAGAGCGGGAGAAACAACAGAAGTATAGGGAATTACAGGCAGAAAAGGGCAAACGTGGTGCTGAAAAGAGATGGGGAGAGGATAGCAGCGGCCATAGCCACGGCCATAACCCAAGCAATGACCGCAAGATAGCTCTTCAGTCTTCATCTTCTAAAGAAGAAGAAAAGAAAGAAATCAAGAAAGAAAGAAAAGAGCAGCCTTCGGCTGGCTCCCCTTCGAAACCCTCAGAGTATTTCGGAGAGGACTTGGAGCACGCAAAAAAGCTGGTAGATGATTTAAGCCTGTATTTCAAGAAAGATCTCTGGCCTTGGGTGGGGAAGTGCATCAAAAGAAGGTGGCGAGCCGATGCTGTGCTTTATGGTTTGGAGCAGCTTTGGAAATACCGGGATACAACGGACGATCCTTTTCCGTATCTCGAAAACATAGTGTGGAAAGAGCATCAAAACAGAAATGAGGCTGAAGGCATGGTAGAGCATGAGAAACTAAAGAAAGAGGAATTGGACTTTGTTGGGATTGTTAAGGGCATTAAAACAGGCTAATTTCCGTACATCTTAAAAAAATGGAGGTTTGAAATGGCCATACCAGAAGCGTTTGACTATTACGAGGCCACAACGGTTGAGCCAATACAAAACAAGAGCAAGGCACAGCTCGAGGCACAGTTTAGAAAGCTGACCAAAGAGGTGGAGATCCTCAACCGCCAGTTGAAAAGCAAGCAGATTGTGATTGAGATCAAAACCAAAGAAGCCGAGCGGATGAAGCAGGCCCTGGATACCCTGCTCGATGCGGCAGCTTTGGTGAATATGGTTTTGGAAAGGGGGTGAGGGAGATGGTTTGACGAAGAGTTAGTCGGAGCAGAGCTCAGCTTAGCCCAGCTGAGCATAGCTGAGCGCAGCGAAGCAAAGCGTAGCTAAGTACATTTACTGAAATCTTTAACTAAAAATGGAGGGATACACCATGCAAAAAAAAGACATAACAGTAAAACTAGGAGGACTAGCGCCGATCATGTTTGACAAATTCTATGATCAAACAAAGATAGAGCGCAAAGCTGAAGACAAGCTATACCTTAAAGACGGGATCGTAGTTTTGCCGACTGCGAATCTGTGGGCTTTCCTTACGTGCCAGCGTACAGGATGCGTCCGTATTTTTCCGGGCAAAGGCTGGATGGATTATTACCGCAGTGTACAGTCTTTTGTGCGGATCTTAGAAGCGGACCCATTGCCGCTCTTGGATGATAAAGACAAGCCGATCAAGTTTGATGATTTCAAAGACAAGGTCTATGTCCATACGGCCAACGTTATTGTCGGCACCGGTAAAAATATCAGCAGAGTGACGATTCACCGGCCTGCTTTACGCTTGCCCTGGTATTTGAGTTTTCACTTAGTCGTTTTCCAGAATGATCTGACACCGGTTTCCCTGCTTGCACAATGGTTTGTTACCGGGGGCCTGCTTATTGGCCTCGGCAACGGGAGGCCCAATTTCGGAAGATTTGAGGTTGTACAATGGGACGTGAAGTAAGCGGAGCAGAGCGCAGCTGAGCGAAGCATAGCTTAGCTTAGCATAGCGAAGCGAAGCCCAGCACAGTAACCATAAACCAGAAAGGAGTAAACACATGGAAGAGTTCAGAGGAAGCGTTTTAAATCTCGCTAATAAGGCGGTCACGATTATGAACGAGTATTTTGACGGCGATAGGCATGGGACTGACAAGGTTCAGGAAGCAAGTTCCATGATCCGGGAAGGAGTTAAGATCAGTAACCGGGATCAGGTGGATGTGCAAGTCAAACGGTCCCAGGCTATCCGCTTGATGCCCTATATCCCCAAAGAAAACCGGACTGAGTATATCAAGTTTACCAATCCGGAAGTCCCGCCATTGCTGTTAGATGCGAGCAATGTCGGAAAGAAGAAATAGACGCAGCACAGCCTAGCTAAGCGAAGCATAGCCTAGCATAGCAAGGCGGAGCACAGCTGAGCGGAGCCAAGCGTAGCAAATGACCCAAGAAAAACCACTCAAAGGGCTTGCTGACGACATTGCTGCCCATTTAGGTACAAATGCGAAAGCAGCCAAGCGACATTTGGAAAAACACAAGGTGCCAACCTTTAAAATTGGGCGTTATGTTTGTTGTTATGCTTCCACATTAAAAAAATGTGAAGAAGGTACTTATTGGCATAGCAATGACCCCTCAACTGCCTTGTTACCGGCCATTAAGTGACCCACCAATGGCACATATCCCGATTTGCTTTCTCCCGTTTCCCGTTTTACCCTTATCCTGCATGGTGACTCTTTTCTCAACCGCCGGGCCTTATGGTTTGCCCTCCTTTTCCCAGAGGCCCGGTCCTACCCAAAGGGGTAAAGAATGAAAATCGTTCTTGATCCAGGACACGGAGGGGAGGACACAGGTGCTAGTTTCCGGGGCCTGAAAGAGAAAGACATTGTTCTTGACATTTGCCTAGCCTGCCTTGAGCGCCTGCAGCTTTTCCACTGGGTAGCCCTTACCCGAACCTCGGATATGTACGTTCCCCTCGGCAACCGCACCAAGATGGCGAACTGGTGGCAAGCGGATCTCTTTGTTTCCGTGCATTGCAACGCGGACCCGGACAGTGACGAACCCGGAATGCCCGAGGCGAAAGGTGAG
>Ga0180438_10009397_pt1 | contig 12192 bp, 11 predicted proteins | sample SS_ome_12_FD_132455 | JGI IMG/M metagenome (GOLD analysis project Ga0180438, IMG submission 132455) | Hypersaline lake sediment archaeal communities from the Salton Sea, California, USA - SS_3_D_2 metaG | ecosystem: Environmental > Aquatic > Non-marine Saline and Alkaline > Hypersaline >...
CGATTGTGATAATAAAAAAGCATTGGGGCAGGATTTTTTAAAAGAGCTAAATTTTTCTTGGGCAATTGGGGCGTTATACCAAAGCCTATCTAAAAATACGCCTTTTTTCCTTAAAATCATCAAAATTTTATCTCTTAAATGACTGTATTCAGGTTTTAATCTTATTACAAATTGATAAAAAGAAGGCTGGCTGTTTTTTTCGATCTTTTGCGCCAAAAAATATCTACTTTTATCAGTTAAGGCAAAATATATTTTTGCTAACTTTCTTTTTTTTTCAACTTCTTTTTCTAAATTTTTAAAACCCTGTTTAAAAAGATTCAAAATCAATCGGTTAGGCTTTATTTTGTCAGTAAATTTCTGCTTGGCAATTTTTGGCAAATAAGTTTTTTTTAAACTATCCAGATAATATTGATGTATTCCTTTTGTTTTCATAAAAAGCCTTTTTTTTAAATTAAGAAACGATTCTTCTTTTTGATTTAATAAGTTTAAATTTTTATTGCTAGCTAGAATTGCGCCGTTTAAATTAGGAACTTGCTTGTATAAGCTGAAAAGGGCAGCATCCCCTGCCTTGCCAACATATCGGCCTTTGATTTCAGAAAAAAGCCCGTGAGCGCAGTCTTCAATAATAAAAGCTTTGGGTAAAACTTTTTTTATTCTTAAAACATCTATAGGATTGCCGAAGGCGTGGAGAGCAACCAAGCACTTGATTTTTTTGCCTTTTAGCTTCTTTATGTCTAAGTTAAAAGTTTCTTTGTTAACTTCAAGAAGCTTGACTTTTTTACCGGCCGCTAAAGCGGCATCGGTAGTAACTGAACAGATAAAAGCCGGAAAGTGAATTGTTTTGTAAGGCAACCCTTTAAAAAGGGCATAAAAGGCATTTCTGCCCCAATTGAAAAAGCTAAGCTCTTTGTCTTTACCAACTACTTTTTTAACCTTTAAAAGTTCTTCTATATCACCGGCTTTAGTAGAATCAAAAAATGACTTTACTAAACTAAAGCAGGAAATTTTTTCGCTAAGATCCATCGGGTTAGTAGCTAGCAGTCAGTAGCTAGTAGCTATTTTTCTTTGGGAAACATTATAGGGATACCATTTTTAACCTGAAATACTCTTTTGCATTTTTTACATTTCAGGGTTTCTTTGCTGCCTTTTTCCTGATGTAAAATATCTCCCCGGCAGTCAGGACAAGCAAGGATTTTTAAAAGCTTTTTATTTAACATATTTTTTATAATTTTTATAAATCTTATAAATTCCCTGTGCTGTCTTTTCCCAAGTGTAATTTTTGGCAACTAAATTATATCCTCTTTGCCCTATTTTTTTCCATTGTTTTTGTTTTTTAAAAGCCTTTAATAGTCCTCTGCTTAAACTACTAACACTGCCGGATTTAACCAAAAAACCATTCTTCCCTTCCTTAACCATTTGCGGATTGTCGCCAACATTTGTTGCCAAAACCGGTAGGCCCGCTGCCCAAGCCTCAAGTAAAGTTAAAGGCTGGGCTTCACTTCTTGAAGGCAAAACAAAAAGATCAGCCTTTTGGTATTCCCTGATTAAACTCTGACCAATCTTTCTGCCAAGGAATTTAACTTGCCCGCATAGGTCCGCCCTCTGCACTAAATTTTCCAAGTTTTTTCTCCGGCTCCCCTCTCCAACAATCCTCAACTCCCACCCAGGCGGCTTATTTTTAACTCTCGCCAATGCCTTTAACAAAATATCAACTCCTTTAATTTCTTCCAACCTCCCAATAAAAAGCAATCTTATTTTTTCATTTTTAATATGTGTTTTTGATTTTTTATATTTAATTTTTAATTTTTTTATATTCGCTCCGTTAGGGATTACCTTAATATTCTTATTTACATTTTTGTGTTTTAAAAAGCTCCGACTCACTGAAATCTGGCAATCATATTTAATCTTGGTTAAAATTATTCTCTCCAACCAGGCTTTTAGCCCTTTTTTCCCAAGGTCCAAACTGTTTGCTCCATGAACTGTAAAAACGATGGGAATGTTTAAGACAAGGCTTAAAATTTTTCCAGAAAAACCGGCAGAGTAAGCATGGGCGTGGATAATGTCAAATGGTTTTTGGAGGTGAGCAATCACAGCTTGGGGAATTACTAGTAAATTCCAAAAAGCTCTGAGGATGATATTGCCGCCAAATCCATGAAACAAAACAATATCACAATTGTATTTTTTCTTAAGTATTTTAGTTGTTTCCGGAACGTGCACCTGCCCGCCCCCATAAAACGGCAGCCAGGCATCAATCAACATGGCAACCCGCACCTTTTTCATAAGGCTAGGGACTGACCCTTTAAAGGGTCAGTCCCTTCTCTGATAAAAACTCTTTCTGTTTGCTTGCTTAGGCTTTCCCAAGAAAACTTTTTAGCATTCTCTATGCCGTTCTTTCTCATTTTTTCATACAATTTTTTATCTTTAAAAAGTTTCGAAATATTTTCAGCCAAATCTTTTGCATCCTTTTTTTCAAACAAAATTCCCGATTTTAATTTTTTAGCAAGCATTTTGCTGGTCGGTATATCAGCAGCGATAAATGGCGTGCCAGCACTTGCTGCTTCCACTAAAACAATCCCAAACCCTTCAACTATTGAAGGATGAATTAATATATGCGACCGACCCAAAATTTGCGCTAATCTTTTTTGATCAATGCTTTCATAAAACTTAACTCTTTTTAATATTCTCATTTTTTTAGTTAAAGAAAGTAAATTTTCCTTTTCCGCCCCACTGCCGATAATTTTAAGAACTGCTCTTTCTTGTTTGTTAATGTAGGCTAAGGCTTTTATAGCATCTTCCACTCTCTTGTAGGGCAAGAGCCTAGAAACAACACATAAGGTTTTTGTTTTGTATTTCTCAAAAGGCTTAAAAGCCTTTTGATCAACGCCGCAAAAAATTACCTTTATTTTTTCTGAGGGGAAACCTTTTTTTACAAGCCTTTTTTTAACAGCCGGCGAGATCGTTATGATCTTATCCCAAGAAAGTTTAAAAAAAATTCGTTCGCTGACTTCACCCAAAAAACCCACCAAACCAAAATACTTCCGCCACTTGCCGATTAAAGTATCCGGATACCAGGCAACTTTAGGAATTTTTTTTAAAATGCCTATTAAAAAGGCGGGGATAAAGCTAACATAGTTTGAGCCCTCGATAACATCAACATTTAATTTTATCCCCCTAAAAAAGGCCAAGATAGTAAAAGTTAAACGGTTTAAAATTGAAGAAAAAGTAGCTAGAGAGCCTTCTGTTTCAGTACCAACTCTAATAATTGTCAGGTTTTTTCTTATTTCTCTTTTTTCCTGACCTTTTTTCCTTCTTGCTATAACAAAAACCTGGTGGTTTTTAGATAAAAAAAGGGCAGTATAAAAAGTTCTTGCCTCGACTCCGCCGGTAAAAGTTATTTTTCCAAAATCTGGAAAAAACTCGGTGAGTAAAAGAATTCTCATAAATGTTTATAATTTTTATAAAGTTTATAACTATTATATAATCTAGGTATGAAAAAAGCCCTTTCTATCGTCATCCCTGTTTATAATGAAGAAAAAAATTTGAAACTCCTTTATAAAAAAATAAAGGCCGTCATTGACAAAATCCCCGCAAAGACCCTCCCTGTACGGGGGTACGAAACCATTTTCATAAATGACGGCAGCACAGATAAAAGTGAAAAAATCTTAAAAGAAATTGCCAAAAAAGATAAAAGATTTAAAGTTATTTCTTTTGTCAAAAACTTTGGACAGACAGCCGCTTTGTCGGCCGGTTTTGAAAAAAGTAGGGGAGAAGTAATTATCACTTTGGATGCCGACCTTCAAAATGACCCGGCCGATATCCCCAAGCTCTTGGCAAAAATTGACGAAGGATACGATGTAGTTTCCGGCTGGCGAAAAAAAAGACGCGATCCTTTTTTACGCACTCTTCTCTCCTCTATTGCCAACATAATTATTTCCAAAACAACCAATGTTCGCCTGCACGATACCGGCTGTACTTTAAAAGCCTATAAAAAAGAGTTTGTCAAAGACTTGGAGCTTTTTGGCGAGATGCACCGCTTTTTGCCTGCCTTGGTTGCCCAAAAAGGGGCAAAACTGACTGAGGCTGAAGTTGCCCATCACCCGAGAAAACACGGCCAATCAAATTACGGCCTGATGCGCACTTTTAAAGTTTTGCTTGATCTTTTAACTGTTAAGTTTTTTGGCAGTTTTGCCACCAAGCCGATTTACGTTTTTGGGGGTGGCGGATTACTTTTGCTGTTTTTAGGTTTTTTGTCCGCTACATTTGTGGTAATAAGAAAGGTGTGTCTTGGAGGTGAATGGATCTCGCCAATGCTTTTTATTGCCGTACTTTTAATAATTGTTGGCGTTCAGTTTTTACTGATGGGTTTACTTGCTGAAATCCAAATCAGAACTTACTTTGCTTCGACAAAAAAGCCGTATTATAAAATCAAGCGTAAGTCGCGAAAATTGCGTAAGATGCGTAAACGCTAATTTTTTCTTTCTAATCTCTAGTCAACTAATCAACTAAGTCCCATGTGTGGTATTACCGGTTTTGTCAACCCTCCAAATAAAAAGGCCTCGCTTGAAATCCTCAAGCGGATGAACAAAACCATCGTCCATCGCGGTCCGGATGATGGCGGTGAAAAGATTTTCGGCAATGTTGCTTTAGCCAATAGGCGCTTGGCAGTCATTGATTTAACTGCCGAAGGCCGCCAGCCAATGCCGAGCTTTAATAAAAAAATCTGGATTGCCTACAATGGCGAGGTCTATAACTTTAAAAAATTAAAAGAAAATCTTTTAAAAAAAGGTTATCGCTTTCGTTCCACTTCTGATACAGAAGTAATCATTAATCTCTACCAGGAATATGGGCTTTCGGCAATCAAACGGCTTCGCGGCATGTTTGCCTTGAGCTTATGGGATAGCCGAAAAAAACAGCTTGTCTTGGCCCGGGACCGCTTTGGCATAAAACCTCTCCACTACTATTTAAAAGATGGCCTTTTAATTTTCGGCTCGGAAATAAAAGCAATCTTAGCTCACCCCCAAGTTAAAAAATCTCTCTGCCACAAATCGCTATCACACTACTTTTCCATTGGTTTTGGAGCAATTCCCTCGCCTTTTACTATTTTCTCTGGGATTAAAAAACTGCCGCCAGCCCATTATGCTGTTTTTAAAAATGGCCAATTGTCTATTAAAAAATATTGGCATCTTGAAAAGGTAAAAGAAATTAAAATTTCTGAAAATGAAGCCAAAAAAAGACTTTTAGAGCTTATTAAACAGTCAGTCAAAGACCAACTTATAAGTGATGTTCCCTTGGGTGCTTTTTTATCCGGCGGCATTGACTCGTCAATGGTAACTGCCTTAATGAGTCAAAATATAAACCGGAAGCCCAAAACTTTTACCATTGGTTTTGATAATCCAAATTTTGATGAGTCAAAATATGCCCAGCTGGCAGCCGAGAAGCTGGGTACCGACCATCATATTAAAAGATTTAAAACCAAAGAATTGATTACAACGCTTTCTGAAGTTGTCAAAAAGCTTGATGAGCCAATAGCCGATGCTTCCATCTTGCCAACCTATCTTTTATCGCGTTTCACCAGACAACATGTGACTGTTGCCCTGTCCGGCGACGGCGGCGATGAGCTTTTTGCAGGCTATCCAACTTATATTGCCCACAAGCTAAATCGCACTTTTCCTTTTTTACCATCATTTTTATTCAAGCCCTTTTTAAATCTTGAAATATTAAATAAGCTTTGGCTGGCCAGGCATTCGCCAAATCTTTCCTTTTCTTATAAACTAAAACGCTTAATAAGCGGCTGGAATAAAAATTTAGCTTTAAGGCACCTTAATTTTGTCGGCCCCATTCCTTTAGAGAAAAAAACTAATCTTTTTACAAAAGAAATAAATCAACAGCTTGGAGAAAAAGATGAGGCTTTATTTTGGGCAAAAAAAATTTTTAAATCAGCAAAGAATTTTGACCAACAAAAAGCTTTGCAATTTTTTGACCTTTACTCTTACTTGTCAGAACAGGGTTTAGTCAAAAGCGATCGGGCCAGCAGTTTCAACTCTTTGGAGGTTCGCGTTCCTTTCTTAACCTGCGAAATTGCTGAGTTTGCTTTTTCACTACCCTCGAATTTAAAACTCCATGGTTTTAAATTAAAGTATATTTTCAAAAAAGCGGCGGCGGATATTTTGCCAAAGGAAATTATTGAAAGGCCAAAAAAGGGTTTTGGCATCCCTATCCACGCCTGGCTTAAAACGAGCCTTAAAAAAGAAATGCTTGAAATGTTATCTAAAAAACGTCTGGAAAAACAAGGCATTTTTAACTATCAATTTATCAGTCGGCTTGTTAACGAACACCTAAACAACCAAACTGACCACCGAATGATCCTCTGGAGTCTCTTAATGTTTCAATATTGGTATGAAAACTATTTTAAATTATAGGACTAAGGGACAGTCCCTGTTTATACTTGCAACAGCAATCCTATTTTTTTTAAACCTGTGGCAAAACCGCTGGGCTTATACTCAACCATTTAATGCAAATCTTGCCCAGTTTCGCTTTGAACATTCACAATACAATCCTTCAAAAAAACTATTTATCTTCCAGGACTGGGAAGTTTACTCCTTGGCCGGCTATCAGTATCTGAAAACCTGGCAGCTTGATCAAATCAATCCTGAACATCCGCCTTTAGGTAAATACATCTTTGGCCTCTCAATTATGCTCTTTAAAAATCCTGTAATAGTACAAATATTTTTTGGGATAGGAGTTTTAATTCTGCTTTATTTTTTGGCTCAAAGATTTTTGAGAAACAATCTATTAACTTCTTTAGTTGTATTTTTATTCAGTTTAGAACAATTATTTGTCAGTCAGCTATCTTTGAGCCTTCTTGACTTAATGCACCTTTTCTTCCTGCTTTGTTTTACTCTTGCAGTTTTGCAAAAAAGAATTAAAAAAACCTCCGAGGTTGACGCATGTCATCCTGGGAGATTGAGGAAGAAAGCAAGGTGGATTATGGCTGGTTTAAGTCTTGGCGCTTTTGCCGCCACTAAAGCGCCAATGCCGGCAGTAGCTGCCAGTTTGGCTATTTTTTTTTCAGGCCAGGCCTGCAAGTCTTGGCTGAAGATTAACCTAATAGCTCTTTTTGCTTTCCTTTTAACCTATCTTCCATTTATTTTAAAAAATGGTTTGGTTGCTTTCTTAGGGCTTATTGAAATGGCTGCAAAAATTCATTTATCCCATGTGCCTGAGTATCCAGTTGGTTCTGTTTTTGGCGTTTTGTTTGGAAATTTCTGGCGTACCTGGTGGAATCCGGAAAATCTTTTTTGGAAAGTTGAAGGATGGAGTCTTGCTTGGCCCGTTTTAGGAATATTCTTCTTGTTTTCTCCTTTTATATTCTGGCGCTGCCAAAAAAAGCTAAAGGACTTTTCTTTTATTTATTTTTTCTCCTGGTTTTATTTTATCTTTATTGCCAGCCGGTTATTCTTTCCAGGATATCTCTTGCTCCTTTTGCCCTTTTTGTATTTGATTGCTTTTAAAACAACAATGTTGGTTTTTCGAAAATAAGCAATTCCCTATTTTTTCTTCCCCTGTAAGGCGACTTCCCTTACTATCTTAGTAATTTCATGACGGATGTTCTCAAGAAGCACATGCAGCCGGAAAACAAGATAAAAAAGAATAATTACCGAAGCATAAAGGACAACATCAGCTCCTCTGCCAATACCTAAAAGCTTTGCCAAATAAGCGGTAAAACCAGGATAAAAAACTGTAAAGATAGCTGCTGACCAAACTGCAAACCAAAAAAGCAGACCCCCAAGCGAGATCCCACCGTCTTTAAAACGCAAAAAAGCCCGGGATAAGGCCCACAAGAGCGCTAAGGTTATGAAAAGCTGAATCGGTAAAAAAATAAAATCCATTTTATCTAAATAGCCTCAAGATTAATTTTAACAAAATCTGTATGCTATTTAAATTAGTTTGGCCTTTTTTTCTGGAATAAGGGGTATAGATTACTTTAATCGGCACTTCTGCCAACCTTAGTTTATTTTTTTTAATCTCCCCAAAAAACTCTGATGAAACCTCCATCCCCTGGGTCCTGATTATAATAGTGTCTATTGCCTTTTTGGAAAAGGCGCGAAAGCCTGATTGGGAATCAGAAGTTAGGATGCCAAAAAGAAAAAAGGTTAGAATATTGCTGGCTATTGTTATAACCTTTCTGTCAAAAGGTATCTCTCCGTGGTTTGATTTCCACCTTGTACCAATAACAACGTCAGCCTTACCATCTAAAATTGGCTTAACAACCCTTTTTATGTCCGCTGGATCATGCTGGCCATCGCTATCAAGAGTTACCGCAATATCGGCGCCTGCTTTTTTAGCAAAAGCTAAGCCTGTTCCCAAAGCCCCGCCTAGACCCCTATTTAAAACATGACGTAAAACCCCGACTTCTTTTTTTCGGGCAATTTTAGCGGTTTCATCAGTTGACCCATCATCAATCACAACTATTTTTGCTTTGAGCTTCTGTTTTTTTAAGCTGTCTAAAACCTGCTCAATGACCGGCGCTTCATTGTAAGCCGGCAAAATTATGCAAACCATACTTTGGCCTCCATGCTAAAACCTTTTTAGCTTTTTTATTATCCAAAACGCTATTTTTAATATCCCCTTTTCTGGGTTTGGCAAATCTAAGTTGGCTTTTTGAATCGATTTTGTTTTTTAGTAGCTTATAAAGGTCTAAAATGGATGTTTCTTTATTTGTAGAAATATTAAAGACACCCCCTATCTTTTTCTCCGTTGCTAGCAAGTTTGCCTGGGCAACGTCGAAAACAGATACAAAATCTCTTGTTTGTTTACCATCGCCATAAATTATGCAATCCTTATTTCGCACTAAATTATTGATAAAAATAGCAACCACGCCGCCCTCGGCGCTTGAATCCTGTCTTGGTCCATAAACATTACCATATCTGAAAATTGTCGTTAAAAAGTCACCTTTGTATAGAGTAATATATTTTTCACTAATTAACTTGCTTATTCCATAAAAAGAAATCGGCCTAAGCCGTGCATTTTCTTTTACAGGAAATTTTTTTGGCTCTCCATAAACAGCAACCGAGGAGGCAAAAATAAACTGTTTTACCTTTGCCTTTTTAGCGTTTTCCAAAAGATTAAGTGTTCCTAAAACATTGACTTTACCATCCATGGTCGGACTCTTCATGGACTCTGAAACATTAACTAAAGCAGCATGATGGTTGACTACTTGAGGCTTGAATTTAGAAAAAATTCTGCTGATTTGAGGACTAGTGATATCCGCGTGAAAAAATGAGGCTTTTTTGTGCACGTTTTCTTTTCTGCCATGTGAGAGGCTATCAATCACGGCAACCTGATGGCCTTTTTTAACATAAAGGTCGGTTATATGCGAGCCGATAAATCCGGCGCCGCCGGTAATTAAAATTCTCAAGTTATTAGTTATTAGTTATTAGTTATTAGTAAAGAAATGCTAATAACCAAAGACTAATTTCTGGGGAAATTTTAACACATATCTAAACATTTCAGCTAATTGCACTCTTCTTATTATTAATAATCTTTGGTAAAATAATGCCAGAAAAGAATTTGCGTCTTACGCGTTCCTGCCTGCCGGCAAGCAGGTTACGCGATTTACGCGCTTTCCGCATTTTTCTATGAAAAAAGCCTTTATCACCGGCATCACCGGCCAAGACGGTTCATACCTAGCTGAATTTTTGCTTAAAAAGGGCTATGATGTTTATGGTCTAACACGGCGGACCAGCACGCCAAACTACGACCGCATAAAAAAAATAAAAGACAAAGTTACCTTAATTTCAGGCGATCTTTTAGACCAGCATTCCCTAACTTCAGCAATTAAGCAAGTCCAGCCTGATGAAGTTTACAATTTAGCTGCTCAGTCGTTTGTCGAGGCCTCCTGGAATCAACCGGTTTTAACTGGCGAATTCACTGCCTTGGGGGTTACCCGCATGCTTGAAGCAGTCCGCATTGCCAAACCTGATGCTCGCTTTTACCAAGCCTCATCTTCCGAGATGTTTGGTAAAGTGCGAGAAACTCCACAAAATGAAAAAACCCCTTTTTATCCAAGAAGCCCTTATGGAGTAGCCAAAGTCTATGGCCACTATATAACTGTCAATTACCGGGAGTCTTACAATATGTTTGCTGTTTCCGGGATCTTGTTTAACCACGAATCGCCTCGTCGGGGCTTAGAGTTTGTTACTAGAAAAATTGCCCACGGTGTCGCCCGCATAAAGATGGGCAAACAAAAAAAGATTTATCTGGGGAACCTGAATTCCAAAAGAGACTGGGGCTATGCACCTGATTATGTTGAAGCCATGTGGTTGATGCTCCAGAAAAAAAAAGCAGAGGACTATGTAGTCGGCACTGAAGAAACCCACTCAGTCCGTGAGTTTTTAGACGAAGCTTTCAAAGTTATTGGCATCAAAAACTGGAAACCCTATGTAATTGCTCGCGACCCGCGCCATATGCGGCCGGCCGAAGTAGACGTCCTGGTCGCCGACGCCACCAAGGCCAAAAAAAAGCTCGGCTGGAAATTAAAAACACCGTTTAAGAAGTTAGTAAGAATTATGGTCGAGGCGGAATTAAAAGAAGGTAAATAAGGTAACAAGTAGGGGGTCGACCCGAAAAGTTTGGAATTTTGAATTTTAAATTCTTATAAAAAAGAATAGCATTTTGCGCGCTTTCCGCAATTTCCGCGTTTTGCGCGTTTTCTTATGAAAACAGTCATCATCATTCCCACCTATAACGAGTCAGAGAGCATTAAAACCACCATTGAGGGTTTGCAAAGAGAATTTAAAAAAATCAAGGGCCATCAGATGCATATTTTGGTGTTTGACAGTAATTCTACTGACGACACTCAAAAAATAGTCAAAAATCTCCAGAAAAAATACAAAAATCTACACCTTCAAACCGAGAAAGAAAAATCAGGCTTAGGCGGGGCTTACATTAAGGCAATGCGCTATGCAATGGATAAAATGGCCGTTGATGCTGTTTTTGAATATGACGCAGACGGCTCCCACCAGCCAAAATATATTCCGGGAATGGTTAAGGCTTTAGAAAAAGGCGCTGATGTTGTTGTCGGCAGCCGTTATATACCGGGCGGCAAGATGCCGGCTGATTGGGGAATCGACCGCAAGCTTATTTCTTATTTTGGTAATTTCATAGCTCGGGCCGTTCTTTTTACTCCCCAGTATAAAGACATGACCAGCGGTTTTCGGGGAACAAAAACAAAATTTTTAAAAAAGATTGATCTTGAAAATCTTTTATGCAAACAGTTTGCTTACAAAATCCATCTTTATTATGCTTTACACAAGCTGAGGGCTAAAATCGTTGAATACCCGATTGAGTTTATTGACCGGGGCAAAGGCAAAAGCAAATTTCCAAAAAACAATATAAAAGACTCTCTAAAAGTAGTTTTTACCCTAAGACTTCGCGAAAGCCAGCAATTTTTAAAGTTTTGTGTTGTTGGCCTTGTCGGCTATATAATTAATGCCTCGGGCCTGGCGATATTTGCTTCTTTGGGTTTTGTTGAGTGGTTGATCTGGGCGCTTTCCACAGAAATGGCGATAATATCCAATTTTACGCTTAATAACTTATGGACCTTTAAAGCAAAAAAAATAACCGGACTGGCTATTATCAAAAAGTTCTTGCAATTCAACCTGACCTCGGCCGGGGCCTTGCTTATCCAAACAGTCGCCGGCACTATCGGCACATATATTTTAGGACCCCAATATCGACAGCTTCTTTTACCTTTTATCGTCGTCTTCTTAGTCTTGCCCTATAACTACTTTATGTATACAAAGGTTATTTGGAAAACGGGTAGGAAATAATCTCAAATGTCAAATGTCAAAACTCAAATCTACCTGCCCGCAATCGCTAAAGCTCAAGCTTTTGCAGGCGGGCATGTCAAATGTAAAATCTTAAAAAGTTTTGAGTTTTAAGTTGTAGTTTTGACATTTGAGTTTTGCGTTTTGAGATTTTAATGTGGCTTCAAAAAAACTTTTTGATTTATTGAAAACTAAGGAATTTCTGCTTATCTTCTTTATTGCGTTAGTCGCTGCTTTCCTGCGCTTTTACAGGCTGCGCGAGTTGATGGTCTTTTTAGGCGATGAGGGTCGGGATACTTTATTAGTCAAGCGCCTAATCGTTGACCGCGACCCAATTTTAGTCGGCCCAACCACCTCTGTTGGC
>Ga0180438_10009398_pt1 | contig 12189 bp, 8 predicted proteins | sample SS_ome_12_FD_132455 | JGI IMG/M metagenome (GOLD analysis project Ga0180438, IMG submission 132455) | Hypersaline lake sediment archaeal communities from the Salton Sea, California, USA - SS_3_D_2 metaG | ecosystem: Environmental > Aquatic > Non-marine Saline and Alkaline > Hypersaline >...
CGAAAAGCACGACGACCTTGTCGGCCGGGTCGGAGCAGACCGCCGCGTTCGCGCGCGGCACGGGCACGGGCGATGCCAGCCGAGCGACGGCCTCCAGCTCGCAGCCCGCGCGCGTGAGGCCGGCCAGCACCTCGCCGGTCAGTCTGCCGTCGGCCAGTGGCTTGGCCTGGGGTTCCAGAAGAGCGATGGCCTGCGATGCCCGCTTAACCATGGCCGTGCCCTGGGCATTCAGCAGCTTCTCACTCATGAGGGCGACATAGTCCTGCAATTCGCCCAACACGCCGTGGAAGTCGGGCAGGACCTCCTTTTTCACGCGTTCGGCCTTCTGGTCGGCGGGGTGGTCGAGGTAGTAGAGGCTGCGCGCCCGGCCGGTCGCATCGGCCAGCCGTCGGGCGCGGGCCGGCCACTCGGCCGGGGCCTTGGCTTCGGGCAGGCGCGACCAACTCTTACGCGCCAATGAGAAGGCCCAGTTGCCGACGGTCGCGCCGGCGACGTTCGGTGCCTGCCCGCCGATCAGCAAGAGTTCGCTGTTGACCGGCTCGTGGACCAGTGCCGCGCCGATCAAGTCGGGCGGGGGCGTGAAGGCCGGCGTGTCGATCTCGTGCTCGGACGCGATCTGGCGCCAGGTGCGCGCCTTGACGTTGTAGAACCAGAGGCAGCCGGGCTTGATGTCGACAAGCCGCCGCGGGCCGCGAACGTAGAGACAGAACCCTTCACCGCCCCGTGCCACGGCGAAGCCGTTCTCGCAGCCGAGCCGCCCCGGCGGACGAACGATGCCGTCCTTGTCCTTGAAGCCCCAGTAGTTGACCGAATGGGGGAATCCGGCTCCCTTTGCGGCCCCGGTCGGCCCGCCCCACTCGCCCTCCTTGCCCGGCGGGAAATGGTTCAGCCACTGGGCCTTGGCCAAGTCCAGCGTCTGCACGTCGTAGGGCCGGACGATCTTATCGTCGTGGCCCAGCCCCCCGGCCACGACAAACCGCTCGATCGCCTCGCTGTAGAAGAAGGCCGAGTTCTGCCGCACGCCGGTCTCTTGCTCGGTGATGCGGACCCAGGTGTTGGCCGGCGCGTCGGCCAGCGGGGTCACCGGCGTCATCGTCGGCTCAGCAGCGATTAGACCGCTCGTGCAGGCAACCACGATCGCGCCTGTGATGATCGCTAGTCTTCTCATCGGCCGAATGTCCTTTCCAGGGCCAGCCCGGCGGACCGGCGCACGGTTTCGTCGGGATCGTGAAAGTGTGCGGCAACCAGCGGTTGTACGCACGGCCATAGTGCCGCTTTGTTCTTGACCTTGTACGCAAAGAGCATCACAGCGTGCGCGGCATACCTGCGGCGTTTGACCTCGCCGGCTTTCAGGGCCTCGGCCATTGGCGAGACGATCGATTTTAGCGCCGCTTGGTCGTCGACCTTGTCCAGCACCTGCTTTAATGCCATGTAGGCCAAGTCCGGCGCCTCAAGGGCGCCGTCGCGGGAATCCTCGGCTTGCAGCGCGGCGGCCGTCAGCGGTCTTACCATCTGGCCCAGGACCGTCGCGTCCTCGAGCTCGCTCACGTTCTCGTACAGCGCGTGAGCGTAATAGCCACGCATGGACGAATCCCTGTGATTCAACGCGGCGAGCCACGACGGCACGACCTTGATGAGCGCCCTCTCGTCGTTGGTCTTTCTGAGCACGATCCGCAAGGCAAACCCGACAAAATCGCCTGCCTCCATACTCTCGGCCTTCAGCGTTGCGGCATTCAAAGCCGGCATCATGCGCACCAGCGCCGCTTCGTTCTTGATCTTGCTCACGACGCCCGACAAATCGTGGGCGCAGTGGGCTCGCACCTGTGGATCCTTGTGGCTCAGCCCGGCCAGGAACGACTGCGCGACGGGAATCAGTGCCGCTTCATCTTCAACTCGACTCAGCACGTCTCTCAGCGCGAAACGGGCGTGCAGATGTACCTCCGCGCTGGGGTCATCCAGCGTCGCGGCGATCAGCGGCGCCAAGAGTTGCTTGAGCTCTGCGTCGCGCTTGACGTCCGGGACCACACGCTGCAAAGCAAACGCGGCTTGCCGCCGCACTGCGGGGTCCCTGTCTTTCAGCCTGGCGACCAATCCCCGCCAGTTGCCCGCCTGCCCGAGCGCAGCGATCTCCCGTCGGATCGCATCCTGCGCTGCGTCGGCCGACTTGCCCGCATCGGCGCCGGATTTGGCCTTCGCCGGGCCGGCTTGTTTCTGAGCCCGCACCGGCCCGGTGCCCAAGAGAACGGCACCCGTGAAGACCAACATCAACAACCCCGCCACGCGCCGGCGGTGGGACCGCTGCGTGGGCTGCCTACCTTCTCGTTGGGTCAACATTGGCATTCTCCTTGTGAAGCGAGTGGGGAATTGAACAACGCTAACGGCAAATCCGCTGTTGAATCGAACCGGATTGACGACTACTGTCCGTGGAGTCATTGCACCAAAGGCAAGACTATCTCTCCCTGAGCCTGCTCCTGAGTTCTCTCGTACGCGCCGAAGAACGGCGCACCGCAGTCGAGCCACAGCGTAATCCGATGCAGTTGTTCGTCGCTCAGCTCGACGTCGTAATGTCCTTTCTCCAGTAGTCTCAGCAGCTTCGAAGTCCTGGCGCCAACCCGGCCCGGGACGCTTCGCACCGCCCCGCTCCCGCCCGGGTACTTCGCGAGCGAGGCGTACGCCTCGCTCCAGCCGAGCGGGATGTCGGTGCGCTCGACCGTATCCTTGATGATGGCCGTGCCCAGCGGCGGGGCCTTGGCCTCCTTGGCGTGGCAGGCGACGCACTTCGCGTCGAGCACCGGCTGCACCAGGCGCGGGAAGGTCATCGGCCAGGAGCCTTCCACCTCGGGCCGAAGCCGCGAGGGCTCGCGCTGAAGGGCCAGCGGGAGCGTGGCGGGAGGCGTCGCCTCTCGGCGCGGCTCGTGGCACCCCTGGCAGATCAGGCGCTCGCCCGGGTGCGCGTAGGTGTCCGACATCATCGACTGCACGGCCAGCCCGTCGGACCCCAATGCCTGGAAATAGACCGCCTTGCCGGCCGGCAGGATGAAGTGGGCGCTGCCGTCCTCCTCGACCGGCACGGTTCCGAGCACGCCGCGGGCCAGTAGCTGCTGGCGCCCTCCGATCCGCGGGACGACGTTGATCGGCGTGCTCTTCGGGAACACCTGGACCACCCGCAGCGAAGTGATATTGGTACCTTCAGGCCAAGGCAGCAGGCCGTCGTAGACGTTCATCACCGCCACGACGGCCTCGCCCTCGAGCTTACCCTCGGGCGAGGCCGACTCGGCCGCGCGCTCCACGTCCCACCGCTCGGGAAGCACGGGAGGCTTGACCCGGGGACGCAGCGGGATGGGGCTCCAGCACCGCAGGCGTTCGTGGCGATAGATCAGCTCCCGGTTGCCGAAGCTGTCGACCAGGTAAATTCCCGCTACGGGGCGCACCCCGTTTCTCGGCGTCGCGCGCGGCTGGTAGACGGCCAGGAAGAAGTCCTCCGAAAGCGGCCATGCCGTGGCAAACCAGCCGCTGGAGGACTTGCCGGGCCCCTCCGACTCGGGAAACGGCATATCCGGCGTCAGGCGCTTGACCTGGCTGACCATGTCATCGTCCGGGATGCTGAAGTCCAGCAGCACCAGCGAGCCCACCGACTGCCCGTGGTGCGCCGTGGCGGTCGCCAAGAATCGCTCGGAGCCGGGTACGGCGCGGACGTGCGCCTCCATGTGCGGGCGGAACGTTTCGTGGACGGGGTAGTTGCCGTGCAGGGCCCGGGCGTCGCAGCCGTCGGGCGTGGTCAGCCACGGGTGATGCGCGATCACGGCGAACCGGTCGACGTAGTCCCAGCGGGCGTAGATGATCATCCCGTTGTGCGTCACGCTCGGGTTCCACTCGTTGGTCTCGTGGTAGCTGAGGCAGACGATGCCGGTGCCGTCGGGCCGCATCGAGTGCAGCGTGTAGGTGGGCACCGGGCGGCCGTGGCAGCGCCCGAAGCCACCCCGCCGCTCGGAAATGAACGCTACCCGACCATTCGGCAGAAAGCACGGGTCGAACTCGTTGAACGGTCCGTCGGTGAGCTGTTCCAGGCCCGTGGCGTCCACGCTGACCTTGAAGAGGTGGAAACAGTGCTCGGGGGCCCAGCACTCGTCGGTGTATGCGTTGGGGCGCTCGGCCGTCTTCTCGGCGTAGGCGAACGCGAGGGTCTTGGCGTCGTAGCTCAGCGCGGGCGAGAGGAAGGCCCCGCCTTGGAGTTTCTGCCCCTTCAGACGTCCGCGCTCGACTGGGGACTCGGCCAGGACGTCGCGCAGGACCGGCTCGGGACCAAAGGCGCCCTCCAGCACGAAAAGCCCCCCGCCCCCGTCGTTGGTGAAGCCGAAGTACTGGTCGCAGCAGTGCTCGTGCGCTCCGGCGCGAGTGATGAACGCGATGTCCGAGAAATCCAAGAGCGGGTTGGCCAGCACGATCGCGCGCCGCAGCCGGCAGAGGTCCGCGAACAGCTCTTGCCGGGCCTCCTTCTGCCCCGGCGCGATGCCCGCCGCACGGGCGGTCAACTCCTTGAGCCGGCCTTCCAGCGGCGTCAGGTCCACGGCCGGGCCCAATTGCCCAATGGCCGACAGCACGGCCGCCGTGCGCCGCGCCACTATGTCCACCGGATCGCGGTCTTCCGGCAGAATCAGCGCCTCGTGGCGGAATGTCTCGCCGACCAGGTCGCTGGCGTGGTCCAGCGGCTCCATGTAGCCGGCCCGGCGGAACCGCTGGACCTGCTCGCGGTGCTTCTCCCAGCCGGCGATCTGCCGGCTGAGGTCCTCGAACTGGAACTGCCACTCGGCGTCCAGGTCGATCTCGACGGCCCGAGGGCCCGCCGACTCGCCGGTCTCGGTTTCCGCGGCCTGCGCTGCAACGGCCAGCAGGCCGGCCAACAAGATGGCCATGACTTGTGCTCCTCCGACTATGGCAAGAGTGCCGTCTCCTCGGCGTGATAGCCCAGCCCCGCCCGCACGATCGCCCGGTTGCAGACGTCGTGGACCCACATGGCCCGGTCCGTCACGGCTACCGAGCGTGGGAGGTTGAAGGCGAGCTGCTTCTCCAGCACGAGGCTGTCCAGGTTCCCGTAACCGCCGAGCCGGGCCGTCAGGTTGCCGTTGCTGTCGATCACGTTGACCGTGCAGGTCTGTGCCGCGGGAACGAAGCAGCGTTCGTAGTCGTCGAAGCCGAACGAGGACTTCAGGCAGGTGCAGGAGCTGTAGCTGGTCGAGAGCGGGGCGACGCCGCCGTAGGACCAGAGGGCGCCGTCCAGCCGGACCTTCCATTTGTGGACGCGGTGGGTGGGATTCTCCGGGGGCTCGTTCTCCCAGAGCCCGACGATCCGGCCGGCGGGGAAGCGGTCGAGGGAGCCCTGAAACTTGACTAACGATCCCCAGCGAGACTCCTCGTACTCGCTTCCCTCGGCCAGACCGCGGGGAAGCGGCTGCTCGATCGGCTTGAAGCCCTGGACCACGTAGATCGATCCGGTCCGTCCGACCCGGAGCCCGTCGCTGATCCCCAGGCCCGGCAGCGCGCAGCAGGCCTTCAGCTTCCCGTCGGGCTGGTAGACGCGCAGCAGATGGATGTGCGTGCCGAGTTGGGCCGGCGTGGGCAGCCCGGCCTTCTGAAGCTCGGGGAAGTATTCCTTCGGGCAGTAGGTCGTGACGTAGATATCGCCGTTCGGCGCGACGCAGAAGGGGTCCTGAAACTGGTGCGCCCCCTTGCAGTAGAAGACCGGGATGCCGATGGGCGGTTTGCCGTCAATCGGCAGCGGCAGGCGCCACTCCTCTCTGGCGTCGACCGGCTCGCCGTGTTCGAAGGGGACGTACTCTATCGTGGCCGGGTTGTAGCGGATCACCCAGTACTTGTTCAGACCGTGGAGCAGGTGACGGAGATAGATCAGGCCGTCCGGGCCCAGCACTCGCTGGTCCCAGGTGACCAGCCGGCCGGTTTTCTTGTCGACCTGGAGATACGTCTTGTGGTCACCGAGGCGCCGGTCCCCCTCCCCGGTCTCCGCCGAGAGGCCGTTGGCCTCGAGTGCGTCGACGGCCGTCTCCAGCCGGTCGCCCCGGTCCTCGATCCGGATCACGATCGGCAGCGCTTCCCGGCTGTAGTGTCCCGACGCGAACCAGAGCGACGGCGGGTCGGACGTGCGGTCCAGGGCGAAAGTCGTGGGGATGAGCCATCCGCCGTGCGACCTCGACTCGATCGTCATGGCGGCGACTTCGGCGGGCTCGGCCAGGCTGCCGAGCTTCGCGATGCGCACGTCGCGGCTCTCGTGCGACGCCCCCCCCGACTGCACGTAGATCGCGCCCGTCTTCGGGTGGACGGCGATTGCCTGGGCCGTGACGTCCGGGATGGTCTTGAGCAGGCTCCCGTCGGGCTTGAACACCTGGATCCGCCCGTTGCCCGTGTCGGCGACGTAGACGTTGCCCTGTTGGTCGCAAGCCACGCCCTCGGGGCTGTCGAAGTGCGCGTCGTCGCTGCCCGACTGATGTACGTCGCCGGCGAACGTTTCCGGCGGGCCGGGCTCCGCGAGCGACGTGCGCATGACGGCGTGGCTGGGCGGGCCCCCTCCGTGGTGCTCGCCCATGCCCGCGAAGTAAAGCCACTTGCCGTCGGGCGAAATCGCCATTCCGGCCGAGCTGGTCCGGCCGATCTCCACCACGCTGTTCGGCGGGGTGGCGCCGTCCTTGGTGTCGATCAGGAGGAGCTTGGCCACGGGCGTGCGGTACCAGTGCGTGGCGAGCAGGGCGAGGCGCCCGTCCGGGGTGACGACGGCGGTGTGCCGTTTCATGTTGAGGAAGAACCCCCCCAGCCGGTCCCAGTTGAACTGCCACCCCCCGCCGGTGCGAATGCGGCGCGGTACCCAACGGCCCTGGTCGGTCCGGTTCCCCTCGACCAGCGACACCTTCTCGGGCGGCAAGTCGGCCGCGTGCGGTAGGATGGTGCGCAGGTACTTCCCCTGCCGGTCGAAGACGTGGATGCTCTCGCTGAGGATCCCGTCGAAGGTCGTGTAGTACAGGCAGCCTTCCTGGTCGACCGCCAGGGCAAAGGGGCGCGTGAACAAATACTGCTTCTCGATCTGCTCGAAGCGGGCGTTCAGCCCCAAGCCCACCTTGGCCCGGCACCCGGCCGGCGCGGGCTTGCCCTGGTCGTCCTTGCCGTCCCATTCGATGCGCTGCGCGAGCGTGCCCTGTTCGAAGGGGGCGGGGGCGTTGTTGCCCAGCACGCCGGACACCAGGTGGCGCACGGTCCGGCCGTCGGCGTCGATGATCGACACCGTCGCGTCGCACGCCCCCTTGGCGGCGAAGGTGACGACGTACTTGTCGCCCTCCTTCTTCACGGCCGGCTTCTCGGCGAACTCGTACACCTCTTCGCGCTCTTGCATCCCACGGAACGGGTTGACGGGCGCAGGCTGCCCCGTGCAGACCGCCGACGCCGCGAGCGTCCACACCCACGCAATCGTGGTTCGCATGATACGTCTCCTTCGCTGAGGGTCGGAGCAGCCGACCCGCTACCGATGGGACAAAGAAGGGATCGTGTGTATCTTGCCGAAACGGCCCGGGGGGTACTTCGCACAAGACATACCTGGTCCCTTTTTCGTTCTGTTGGGGCCCCTGCAAACTAGCACACCGGGCATGGGCGCACAACATACGAATAAGCCGCGATTCACGCCGAGGAACAGCTATCCCGGGAGAGGCGTTGTTAGCACCTGCGTTGGCATCTCTTTCGGCAAAGGGTGGCCTATCTGCTCTTCGTCCGCCGAAACGGATTCACCCACGACAGGAACGACGGAACGTGGCGTGTCTGGATCCAGACTTTGCCCTGGCCCGAGAACTGGCAGACGAGGCCCTCGCCGCCGAAGAAGAGGGTCTTCAGCTTGCCGCCGGCGCGGAGGCCGGGAAGGATGGTAACGCGGTATTGGAGCGTGTCTTCGAAGGCCACGATGTAGCCGGTGTCGACGATGTACCGGTCGGTCACGTCGACCTGAAGGATGGCCCCGTAGGAGTTGAAGAAGATGTCGCCGTTGCCGGATGCCTTCAGCAGCACGAGGCCCTCGCCGCTGAAGAACCCCTTGGCGCCCTGCCACTTGCCGCTGAGCTCGACCCCTTCACTGTGCAGCATGAACGCGCCTCGCTGCAGGTAGAGGGTGTTGCCGGTGAGCCGATAGTAGGTCACGTCGCCGGGCGAGCCGGCGGCAAACGTCACCTCGCCGGGTCCGTCTTGGGCGGTGAAGGTGTTGATGATCAGGCTTTCGCCGCCCAGCGCGCGGCCGAGGGTCTTGCCCAGTCCGCCCTTGAAGCCCGCCTTGAGGTGGACCGACGGCGACATCGAGGCCATGGCCGACGGCTCGGCGAACACCTTCTGGCCCGGCTGGAGCTTGACCGAGACCAGCGCGAAGTCGGGCCGCTGGTTGATTTCGTAGGCGAAGTGGTCGGTTGCGCCCTGCAAGACCTCGTCGGAAGGGGGCACAGCCGGGGCGGTTTTCGCCGGCCCGGGCGCCGCCGGCGACGGCTGCCCGGCCGTTGGCGGTGCCGACCCGACGGCCGCCGGTGCCGACGGTCCCGCGACCGCGTACTCGTCGGCGTCGTCGGCCGCCGGCATGGGGACCTCGAGCACGTCGCCGCACTCCTTGCACTTGGCCCGCTTGCCGGCCAAGTCGTCGGATACCCGGTAATGCTCCCCGCACGACGGGCAGGTGAATTCGATCATCTGGCTACCGTGGCTTGAGTTTTGGTCCGAGAAGTTTTCCGAAGCTGGGCGGGTTGTGGCTCTGGCAGTAGAGCCTGCCTTGTCCGCTGAACTTGCAGACCAATCCTTCGCCGCCCAGAAAGCTCCCGATGAGGCTCTTGCCCGCTTTTCCGATGCGAAACTGGAGCGTGTCCTCGAAGGCCACGATGTGGCCCGTATCGACGACGTACTCGCCGGTCACGTCGACCGGGTAGATCGCGCCGAAGCTGTTGAGGAACAGGTCTCCCGAGCCGCTGCACTTCACCCAGAACATCCCTTCGCCGCTGAACAGGGCTTTTCCGAGCCCTTGCCAGGTGGCGTCGATGTCGATGCCCGTGGCCGACGCCAGCCAGCTCGACCCCTGCACCACCAGCGTGCCGCCGCGCATCGGGTAGTGGATGACGTCGCCTAAGAGTCCCGGGCCGATGATCAAAGTCTGGTTCGGCTGGGTGGCGGTGAAGTGGTTCAGAAACAGATTCTCTCCGGCGAACATCCGCTTGAGTCCTTTGACGATTCCCCCGCCGCCCCCCTTGTTCCGCGTCGTGGTTTGGACGTCGAAACCGGTGGACATGGCGATCATCGCCCCCACCTCGCAGGTGACCGACTCGCCGGCCTCGAGCGTCAACTTGGCGACCGACGCCGCCGGCCGCGAAAGGATTTCGTATTGCATGGCTGAAGTTCCCGTTCGCGTCAATACAAGTGGGCGTTCGTCCAGGCGGCCAGGCCGCCGAAGGACCGCGACTGCATGTAGATGCGTCCCGGCCCCCTCACCTTGGTAACTAGGCCTTCGCCGCTGAAGAAGCTCGAGAAGATCCCGCCCGCCATACCGATCCGGACCCGGATGGAAGGCTCGTAAGCCACCAGGTGGCCGGAATCCACCACGTACTCGTCGCTGATTTCCCGCTGGAAGATACCACCGTAGGCGCCGAACCAGACTCGCCCGGTGCCGCTGACCTTAAGCCGAAACAGTCCTTCGCGGGCGATGAACATGCGGATTCCGGCCCAGCCCAGCCCCAGCTTCACGCCGGACTCGCAGGCCAGGAAGGCGCCCGGCTGGAGGTAGAGCGTGTTGCCCTTTAGCTCGATGCACTCGATGTCGCCGGGGAACGGCTGCGTCAGCACGAGTTCACCTTGCGAGTCGGTCGAGAAGACGTTGACGAACATCGACTCGCTGCCGAAGAGCCGCCGCAGGATGCCCCGAACGACCCCGCCGCTCCACTTCGTTTGCATGTTGACCGTGGAACTCATGCTCGCCATGGCGTCGGCTTCGGCGATGATCCGCTCGCCCGGCGCCAACTTCACGTGGATGTTAGCGAAGGACGGCTTGTTTCGGATTTCGGCTTCCATCGGCAACCTCGCGCTGCTGTTCGTTCACTTCTGTTTCACGCGCCGCTGCACTTCCGCCCAGTCGACTTCGACCGGCCGGTACTCCCGAGCCGGCAGCGACGCAACCTGATCCCGCACGGCAGCGATCCTCTCCTCGTGTTGGGGATGGGTGCTCATCCAGGATACCAATCCCGGCATATCGCCGTGTTCCTCGCGGAGGGTCTCGAAGAACCGCGCGATCGCGAGCGGGTCGATGTCTGCCGCATGAAGCACGTGGACGCCCTCTTCGTCGGCCGCGTTCTCCTGCTCTCGACTATAGCTGTTGACGGTGGCCAATTGGAACAGCTCGGCACCCGCCGCGACAAGCCCCCCCGTGTCGCCGAGCAAGAGCTGGACGGCCGCCGCGACCCCCAGCGACTGGCTGATTCGTTCCAGCCCATGGCGCAGCGTCGCGTGGGCCATCTCGTGCCCCAACACGCCGGCAATCTGATCCGCGTCGGCGGCCCGCTCGATCAAGCCCGTGAAGACGACGATCGTTCCGCCGGGCAGCGCAAATGCGTTGACCATCGGCGAATCGATCACGTGGACCTCGAATTGCATGTCCTCGATCGCGGCGTGGGGCGCCAGGCGATCCACGATCGACTGCATCGCGCCGACGACCACCGGGTCGTCGACTTCCGGACCTCCGAGATCCATCGACTCGAAGACCATCGAGCCGATTTGCCGGTCCACGCTCACCGGCAGCGCGTGTACGGCGGCCCGGGCGCCGGCCCGGATCCCATAGTACGCGCCGATGAGAAGAAGCGCGATGCCCAGGAGCACCGCCACCACGATCCAACGTCCGCGCCGGGACTCGCGGCGGCGGCGTTTCAGATTCTCGCCGAGCTGTTCGTCGAGGAGGCCCGCCGACGCCTGCGAGAGCGCGGCACGGAACTTGCGGTCTTCGCAGAAGATCGTCAGGCTGCGGTCCTGGTTGCGGCAGAACACCATCCGTCCGCTAAACCCGCCGATTTCCACCTGGCACTGGTGGAAGGGAATATCGAACCGGTCTCCGTCAGGGGTCCGCGCGGAGACCGCCCCCGCCGACAGTTCGATCTCGGCGCCCGATCGTCCGCCGTCGATCGTGTCGCTGAAGACTCCACCGGAATAGACGAACTCGTCCATTATCGTCCGTGGTTATCCTCGACGGCAGCCCGCCTGTCAAGCATTCTCGGGGTAATTGTCCCGCCGTCACGACCTCGCCGGCCGGCAGTTGATCCTCACTCACGACAACACCGTCCGACAGCCGACCCACGCGGTGGTGCCGGGGTTGACGAGCCGGTGAGCCGGACGATCACTCGCCCACCGGGCCGGCCAGGGTGATCTGCTCGGCGGCCGCCTTTGCGGCGCGCCGCAAGCGGCGCGACTCGTGCCGGGTCAGCTTGCGCAGGGCCGGCAGGGCCGGCCGTGCGGCGGGAACCGTCTCGGGCATCCGCCGGGCTATACGTCACGCGCTGCACGGCGTGCCTGCCCCGACGCACACAAATGCGTCTTGCCAATTTCGGCGGCGGGGCGGTCCGCGGCGGGTAAGCGCGAGTGGCTAACGTCCCGCCGTGTGTCGCGCCAACACACCTCCCGCGGTCTGAACGCCTTCTGCAACCCCTCTCCAGGCGGGTAAAGCCGAGTATGACCCGACTCTTGGGTTATGCTCATGGGCCCACAGAGGCCGGAAGACACGCTTTCGCGCCCCCTCTTCAGAGTGGATTTTGACGAATTTCGGGAAATTCTCGGAGCGGGGTGTAAGGAATGACCCTTGGGCGGGCACGTAGCAGGAGAAAAGGTGGGGTAGGTCTGCGCACGCAGAACGGGCCGCCCGGCCGGATCGGCTCCAACGAGAGGCCAAATGGTAGCAAGCGGTCCCCACATCGGCTCGACTAACCACAGAGAGGGGTTCGTAAGCGAGAAGGCCTGTTTCACAAACTGGGGTGTTTACCCGTTTTTCGGGATTTTGATTTCTGAAACGAGTTTTTGGGACACGATGTCGCAAGGTTTTTGTCAAAAAGGAGTTCCGCCGAAAACCCAACGTTTTTCAGTACAGACGTATTCGCCCGGCGAGCCCTCTCAAGTTCGGGGTTAGTTTGGGCA
>Ga0180438_10009399_pt1 | contig 12188 bp, 20 predicted proteins | sample SS_ome_12_FD_132455 | JGI IMG/M metagenome (GOLD analysis project Ga0180438, IMG submission 132455) | Hypersaline lake sediment archaeal communities from the Salton Sea, California, USA - SS_3_D_2 metaG | ecosystem: Environmental > Aquatic > Non-marine Saline and Alkaline > Hypersaline >...
AACCAGGGTGTCCAAAACCAGGGTGTTTTGAACCCAAAGAGGCAGTTGAAGACTTGTGTGTGAGGCCGGAGGAGAATTATTGTGAAAGACCGGCTGTTTGTTTGTATTCACCCTTGAGAAGAGTAGAGGCAGAATAAGTGTTAGATATTGAGGTAAGAAATTCAGGAAGAGAAGGGATGCATCACTCGAGGGAGGGGCATGGAGGTTGAAGCAAAAATTGTTGAGCTTACAGAGAATAACCATCATGGACCGTGGCCTGACGCTTTTGATGCCCAAAGGTGGTTGGTAGAGAAAAGGAGAGGAAATAATAGATGGCCAGAATTCAGAAGACGGCCGAGCGCTCGAAGCTTTTTAAGCCTAGACGGCAAGACGCTTCTTGATATTGCAAAAAAGAGATAGTTAGAATTATTAGACTTTTTCTGGATTGACGCTTGACAAACATATACAACAAACATATACTGTAAATACAATGATGATAAGGACACAGATTTATATTCCAGAACCGGTTCATCAGACAGCTAAGATGTTAGCCCAATATAGAGACGAGTCCTTAGCCGAACTTTTACGTCGATATATTGTTTATGGCATTAAAAAAGAGAAAAAAAAGATTAAAAATAAATCTTTAGATTCCCTTGTAAAACTTAATATAACTGGTGGACCAAAAGACCTGTCTTCCAATATGGATAAATATCTTTATAAATAATGGTAGATGTAGCTGATTATTCCAGTGTTCTTGTAGACGCTGATATTTTAGTAGCTCTTGCTAAAAAAGACGACTCAAATCATAAAAAGGCAGTAGAGATCAATAATTTACTTCAGGAAAAAGGCGTAACCTTTTATGTTTCTCTGTTTACAATAGCAGAGGCGACAACTGTTTTAAGCTATAAAGTTTCCCATAAAGCAGCTAAGGAATTTCTTAGAGATATAAGGAAAATTGACTTGCCGGTTTTAGAGCTTTCAGAGAAATATAAAGACTTAGCCGATGAGTGGTTCTTAAAGCAAACAAAAAAGGGAGCTTCTTATTTCGACTGTTATAATATGGCTTTGCTTGAAAGATATAAAGCACAAATAAAGGGGATTTTTAGTTTTGATTCGATTTACAAAAAAAATGGTTTTGAAACGATTAGTCTTTAATTGCAAAAGCCCTTCTTTTATTTTTTCCAGTTTTTGTTTAGACTGGTAGTTGTATGAAAAAGAAAAAGGGCTTGTTGATTAGCTTTGAGGGCGGAGAAGGGGCAGGGAAGACCGTCCAGATAAAATTGCTTTCTGATGTTTTGCGAAAACAGGGCCGTGATGTGGTGATTACCCGGGAGCCGGGCGGGACAGTGATTTCTGAAAAAATCCGCAAAATACTTTTGGACAGGGAAAATATTGGGATGGCTTTTACCACCGAGGTTTTGCTTTTTCAGGCGGCAAGGGCGCAGATTTACCGCGAGCTTATTTTGCCTTCTCTTGCGGCCGGCAAAGTAGTTTTGTGCGACAGGACAAGAGACTCAAGCGTTGTTTATCAGGGAATCGTTCGTGATTTTGGAGAAAAACTAATTGAGAGCTTGCACAAGATTTCTACGAAAAATACTTATCCTGATGTGACGATTCTTTTAGATGTGCCGGTTAAAACAGGTTTAGCAAGAAGAAATGGGACAAAGAAGATTGACAGGCTTGATATAGAGAAAAAAGATTTCCATCAAAAAGTAAGGCGAGGATATTTGAAGTTGGCTAAAAGAAATGACCGTGGCCGCTGGATTTTAGTTGATGCTTCAAAGAGCATTGAAGAAGTACATGAAGAGGTTTTGGAGAAGTTAAAGGAGAAAAGGATTTTCTAATCTTGACAACTTTTTATACTAGTGTTAGACTTATAATAAGGAGGTAGGAAATGAGTAACTTAATGCCAACTTTGTTAGATGTTTCTAACAAAGGACAAATATTAATTCCTGTTGCTGTAAGAAAAGCCTTTGGTATCAAGCCTAAGGGCAAGGTTTTTCTTTATCCCTTGAAAGATGATAAAACTGTTTTAATTGAACCAGTGGAGGAAGATGCTATAGAAGCAGCTTGTGGAATGTTTGCGGACAACAGTAAAAGGTCTTGGTCTGATGAGCTTCTTAAAGAGAGGCTTAAAGATTTAAAAAAGGAAGAGAAGGGCCTATGAGGATAGTTTTAGACAGTTGTTTACTGCTTGCTTTTTTGCGAAAAGAGAAAAATTGGCAAAAGGTTAAAAAATATTTTTTGGAAGCTAAAAAAGGAAAACATGATATTTTTCTTTGCTGGATAAACTTAGTGGAGGTTTATTATAAGGTTTATAGAGAAAAGGGAGAGATTGGCGCAGATAAAGCCTTGTCTTTTATCAAAAAATTACCCCTTCATTTGATTATTCCTGACGAGAGATTATACCTTGAAGCAGGACGAATTAAAGGCTTCTATTCTATTGCCTTGGCTGATTGTTTTGTTGTAGCTTTGGCCTGTCAGTTTGAGGCGAATATTTTGACAGGAGATCCGGAGTTTAAAAAGGTTTCTGAAATCGCAAAAGTTGTTTGGCTCAGGAAATAAATGACTGCTTCTTTTTTTTCCAAAATTTCGGTGTATAATGAAGTTATCACACACACTCAAGTAAAGCTTAAAACGCAAAACTCAAAGCGCAAAGCTGAAAGATTCCTGATATAATCTCTTCAGTATTGGGTGGTGGTAAGAAGGAATCTTATGTCTACAAAAATTGCTGATTTTTCTGTTGATTTAACTGAACTGCTTGAGGCGGGAGTCCATTTTGGGCATCAGAGCCGGCGGTGGAACCCAAAGATGGAGCCTTTTATATGGCAGGCGCGGGACGGGGTGCATATTTTTGACCTTTTAATCACCAGGCAGAAATTAAAAGAGGCTTGCGAGGCGGCCAAAGATTTGGTTAAAAAGGGCGGCACAATAGTTTTTGTGGGGAGCAAAAAGCAAGCCCAGGATATTATAAAAGAGCAAGCAGAAAAAGCCGGCATGCCTTATGTTAATACCCGCTGGGCCGGCGGCCTTTTGACAAACTTTAAGCAGATTAAAAAAAGCATTGACAAGATGAAAGACTTGCAGAAAAAAGTTAGCGATGAAGATTTTAAGAAAAAGTATACAAAAAAAGAAATAATTCTTTTGGAGCGCGAGATTGCTCGTCTTGACAGGCTTTTTGGCGGTATTGCCGACCTTGAGGAAGTGCCGGAAGGTTTGTTTGTCGTTGATATAAACAGCGAGAAAACAGCCGTTCGGGAAGCCAACAGAAAAGGGATGACTGTTTTTGCCATTTGTGACTCAAATGCTGACCCGGATTTGGTGACCTATCCGATTCCGGGCAATGATGATGCAGTGGGGTCGATAAGGATGTTGGTTGGGAAGTTTGGGGAGGCTGTGAAGGAAGGAGTGGCGTTGAGAGGGAAAACTAAATAAAATTTACAGTTTACAATTTTCAATTTAACAATGAATTTTCAATGATTCAATTTTCAGACGTTTGAAAATTTGTAAACTGGTTATTGATTGAAAATTGGTAATTGAAAATTGAAAATTATTATGAAGAAAACTTCGATTACTGATATTACAAAACTTCGTCAAGTAACCAAAGCAGGCATAATGGATTGCCGCAAGGCGCTTGAAGAGTCTGGGGGGGATTTAGAGGAAGCTAAAAAGTGGCTTCTCAAGAAAGGCTTGAGCAAAGCGGCCAAAAAGGCAGAAAGGGCAACCAAGGCCGGCCTGATTGAGGCTTATATCCATGCCGGCGGCACGGTTGGGGCAATGGTAAAGTTGACCTGCGAAACCGACTTTGTAGCCAGAACCCCTGAATTTAAGAAACTGGCTCATGAAATCGCAATGCAAGCGGCGGCGACCAGTCCAAAAGATGTTGAGGCCTTGTTAAAACAAGAATACATCCGCGATCCTTCAAAAAAGGTTAGTGATCTAATAAAAGCAGCAATTGCCAAATTGGGAGAGAATATTAAGGTGGAAGACTTTAAAAGGCTTAAGGTTTAAAAGGAAGGTAATAAGGCTTAAGGTAAAAAGGTAATAAGCTAAATTTCAAACTTTTTTATACACTTGATTGATTTTTTAAAGTTTGGTAGAAAGAAGGTAGGTTTCGTAATACGTAATACGTAATACGTAATAAGTAATAGGTAATTTTTTAAAATTTAAAATTTTAGCATTTTACGCGACTTGCGCAGTTTGTGCATTTTCCGCGTTTAATGCAAAAGGAGAGAAAGATGGGAGAAAGAAAAGGAATTGTCGAGGAAGCAGACTTAAGGATAGAGCTTGGAGAAACTGTAGAAAATTTAAGTAGAAAGATGTGGGGGGGGGGTTAAACAGTTGCCTGCGAAAACGAGGACAATGTTGGTGGCGAGCGATGGTTTATTAGAGATGACTGTTGACTATTTAAAGCCTTTAGATCCTAAAGCTCAAAAAGTTTATACAGAAAAACGATTAGAAGTAGAAGAGAGATTAACAAAGGGCTTAAGCGAGGAAGAAAAGAGCTTTTTGGTAAACAATGTATTAATTCCTATGGAAGGAATGATAGGAGAATGTGAGGACAGAGGGATGGCTATGAAATTAGTGGCTGTTTTTAAAGCTAATGCAGAAAAGCTAGAAAATTTACCCTTGGATTTTTCCTTACAGTAAAATTTAGTTTTTTTTATGAAAAGACTTCCCAAGTTTTTGTGGCCGCTTTTTTGGGATACGGATCCAAAAAAGCTTGATGTTGAAAAGCGCTCAAAGTATATAATTGAGCGGGTGATGGATTGGGGTGATATTCCTCATGTCAAGTGGATGCTTAAGACTTTTTCCAAAAAAGAGCTTAAAAATACTTTAATAAAGACGAGAAATTTGTTTAAAAAAAGCGCCTATTTTTGGGCTAATTTTCTTCAGGTTGACCCAGAAGAAACAAAATGTTTAAGCAAGGCATATCAGAAGAAACATCCGGCGATTTGGCCGTACTAGGCAAAAGCAGTTTTTTAGAAAAGTTTTATCTTGCCGGTGGTACAGCAGTAGCTCTTCGTTTGGGCCATCGGCTTTCTTTTGATTTGGATTTTTTTACTATTTCTCCTTTTGATCAAACTTCTTTGAGTAAATCTTTGAGAAAACTAGGAAAATTTAGAAGAGAACAGATTGCTGAAGATACTCTTTTGGGAGTTTTTGGAAAGACCAAAATAAGCTTTTTCCGATACGATGAGCCTTTAATTGGCAAGACAGAAAGATTTTTAGATGTTAGAATAGTATCACTGGCTGACTTGTCGGCAATGAAAATTGATGCAATTAGCAGAAGGGGGACTAAAAGAGATTTTATTGATCTTTATTTTATCGGCAAGAGAATTGGTCTTGATAAGGCATTTTTAAATTATAAGAAAAAATATGGGAGAAAAGATATTAATATTTTTCATGCGATTAAGGCAATGAATTATTTTGTTGATGCAGAAGATGAAGATATGCCGGAGATGTTAGTTGATTGTGGTTGGGAGGAAGTAAAGGGTTTTTTTAATAAGGAAGTACCTGGGATTTTGAAAAGATGGGTTAAAAAGCCAGTTGACGAGGTGATTACTAAAGCGGGAAAAGAATCTTTCTATGTTAAGCTAGCGGAAGATACACAGGGGGCTTGGGCAGGCGATGATTGGGACAAAACAAGAAAAAAAAGAAAAAAAATTGAACTTGCAGCTTCCAACAGAAGAAAATTAGAATTAGCTTAGGAGGCTTTATGCAAAATTTTATTGAGGATTTTAGTAAAAAGGCAGAAGAGGTTTTGGAGTTGGTGGAGGAGGATTTGAAGGGTATAAAGACCGGCCGGGCAAAGCCTTCTTTGGTTGAGGATGTTAAGGTTGAAGCCTATGGGGCAGCAATGACTTTAAAAGAGCTGGCCTCAATTTCTGCGCCAGACCCCCATCAGATTGTCATTTCTCCTTGGGATAAAAGCGTCTTGGAAGCGGTTGAAAAAGGAATCAATGCGGCAGGTTTAAACCTTAATGCTGTTGTTGATGCTGATATTATAAGAATTACCATTCCTGCCCTAACTGAGGAAAGCCGGCAAGAGCTGGTAAAGCTAGTCCAGCAAAAGCTCGAGTCAGCCAAGACAATGGTCAGAAACGAAAGGAATGAGGCAAAGCGGGCTATTGAAGACCAGGAGGGTGAAAGCGGCATCTCAGAAGACGACATCAGAGAAGCGGTTGAAAAACTGCAGGAAAAGGTGGATGAAGTGATGGAGAAAATTACGGAATTAGGTGAGGCGAAGGAAAAAGAACTGATGACATTATAAATTTGTAATATGTAATAGGTAATAAGTAATATGTAAAAAAAAGGGAAAAATTACCTGTTACCTGTTACTTATTACGTATTACGAAAATTTAGATCGTGCCTTCGTTTTTAGCTTTCTTTATTGTACTATCGGCAGTTGTTTTGTTCCACGAGCTGGGGCATTTTTTGGCGGCTAAAAAAATGGGGGTAAAAGTTTTGGAATTCGGCTTTGGCTACCCGCCGCGGCTTTTAGGCAAAAAAATCGGCGAGACGATTTATTCTGTTAACTTTCTGCCTTTTGGCGGATTTGTCAAGCTTTTTGGCCAGCAAAGGGAGGAGCTGTCCGGCGAGGAGCTCAAAGACCCCAGGGCTTTTATAAACCAGGGCAAAAAGAAGCGGGCAATAGTCATTGTTGCTGGTGTGATTGGCAATTTCTTGCTTGGGGCTCTTTGTTTTTCTTTAGTTTATTCTTTAATCGGCATTCCTGAAAAAGCTGATTATGTGACTGTTTCCTATGTGATGCCCGGCTCGCCGGCAGAAGAAGCAGGTATAAGGATAGGAGACAGGATTGTCAGAGTTTTAGATTCACCCGCCGATGAGGAGGGTGTCAAGATTGACGACACAGACGATTTTGGCCAAGTCGTTCAGGAGAAAAAAGGCGAGCAGATTAAAATAGAAGTAATTTCTAAAGCAGGTAAGGCTTTTGATGAGGGGACGCGTCGGGAAGTAAGTGTCACTCCAAGACTTAATCCGCCGGAAGAAGAAGGACCACTGGGCGTTATTATTTCCGATTACGATAATATTTTCTACCCTAGCTGGCAGATGCCGGTGCGCGGCGCCTGGGTTGGTATTCAGGAAGCGATTGCCTGGGGCGTGGCAATGGTTTTTGGTTTGGTGCAGATTATAAAAGAGCTTTTTGTCGGAGTCGTACCCCAAGTGGCCGGGCCAGTTAAGATTTACAAAATGACGGCCGAGTTTGCTGCCCAAGGCCTAATAGACCTCACAAGATTTATCGGCATTTTTTCTATAAACTTAGCAGTTATAAATCTTTTGCCTTTCCCGGCTTTGGATGGCGGCTGGCTGGCTTTGGTCTTTTTGGAAAAAGCAAGGGGGCGCAAACTTCGCTCAAAAGTCGAGTATTGGTTAAACGCCGCCGGCATGGCCCTGGTGATTGGCTTGATGCTTGCCATCAGCGCCCGGGAAATCATCGAGGAGCTTAAGAACGCCGGCTGGTGGGCGAAACTGCCGTTTTGAGACTTGACATTATGATAATTTTGTCATAGACTTTCATTGTTGCATTGTTCAATTGCCTCATTGTTACATGAATAAGAAAAAGCAGAAAACACAGAAACTAGATAGAAAAAAGTGGATACCATTTAAAAAAATTCACAAAGAATGGATGAAGGATGCGGAATATCGCAGGGAATATGAAAAGCTGGAGCCGGAGTTTCAAATTGCTAAAGCTATTATTGATGCAAGGGTTAAAAGAAAAGTGACTCAACAAAGATTAGCTGAGTTAGCAAATACAGGCCAGGCGGTTATTTCCAGGCTTGAGAATATGACCGGCAAGCCTTCTATCTCTTTGGTTCAAAAAGTTGCCGAGGCATTGGGCTTAAGGCTTCAGATTCGATTAGTACCGCAGTAGAGAGATTTGAGATAGCGATAGTGATAGAGAAATTTGGTTGTTTTTTTTGGTCGAGAGAATTTCTCGGCTTTTTTTTGTGGGGTTTTTTGATAAAATGGATAAAGTAGTAATCACGAATATACGAATTTTTATAATATACGAATATACAAATATGAGATACTCCCAGCTTTTTACCAAAACCAGAAAAAAAGCGCCGAGGGATGAGCTGACGCGGAATGCCCAGCTTTTGGTGCGGGCGGGATTTGTCAACAAGCTAATGGCCGGTGTTTATAGCTATTTGCCTTTGGGTTTGCGGGTTTTGCGAAAGATTGAAAATATTGTTCGTGAAGAAATGAATGCCATTGGCGGGCAGGAAGTTTTTTTGCCAGCCCTGCATCCTTCAGAGAACTGGAAAAAAACCGGTGGCTGGGACAATATTGACGTTTTGTTTAAAATAAAAAGCCGCACCGGCAGAGACTATGCTTTGGGCCAGTCTCATGAAGAAGTGATTACTCCTTTAGTTAAAGAGTATGTTAATTCATACAAAGATTTGCCGGTTTTTGTTTACCAAATTCAGGAGAAATATCGCGATGAACTGCGGGCAAAGTCTGGCGTTTTGCGCGGCCGGGAATTTGGGATGAAAGACCTTTACAGTTTTCATACAGATCAAGCAGACTTTGAAAAATTTTATGAAAAGGCTAAAAAAGCCTATCTTAAGATTTATAAAAGGTGCGGCTTAACAGCTAAAGTGACAGAAGCTTCTGGTGGTTCTTTTTCTGAAAAAATTTCTTATGAGTTTATGGTTTTAACTGATGCTGGTGAAGATGATATTTTGTATTGTGACAAATGCGAATATTGCATAAATGTTGATATTGCCAAAAGCAAAGAAGGCAACACTTGCCCAAAGTGTAAGAAGGGTATATTGGTTAAAGCCCGAGCCTCAGAAGTTGGAAATGTTTTTGATTTGGGTCAAAAATATAGCAGAGATTTTGATTTTTATGTTCTAGACAAAAAAGGCAAAAAGATTTATCCAGTGATGGGTTGTTATGGGATTGGGACTACAAGGCTTTTGGGGGTAATTGTGGAAAGATTTAATGATGAAAAAGGGATTTTGTGGCCGGAGTCGGTTGCACCGTTCCAAGCACATTTAGTTGATTTGGAAGTCAAAAGTCAAAAGTCAAAAGTCAAAAGTTTTGCAGAAACTATTTATAGCAAGTTGCTGGATGCAGGCGTGGAAGTTTTGTGGGACGACAGGAAAGATATTTCAGCCGGGGAAAAGTTTGCCGAGGCGGATCTAATTGGCATACCGGTGAGATTGGTGGTATCTGATAAAACCCGTTCGATAAGCTCAGGGCAAGCCGGCGACAAAGTGGAGTGGAAGAGAAGAGACAGTGATAAAACGGAGTTGGTGGGAGTGGAGGAAGCGGTTAGGAGAATAAACTCAAATGTCAAATCTCAAATGTCAAAACCACATGTCAAATCTTAAATCTTTTTTTATTTCTCTGAAGTTTTGACATTTAAGTTGTAGCTTTGAGTTTTGAGTTTTGAGTTTTGAGATTTTTGTTAATTGTTACTCACAAAAACCCGGACATTGATGCGATTGGCAGCATATGGCTTTTAAAGAGATTTGAAAAAGGATTCGAAGAAGCGGATGTTAAGTTTGTCAATGCCGGTGATACTTATCAGGACCAGGAAGTGGATTCTGATCCCAATGTAGTCCATGTGGATACCGGCTTGGGCAGGTTTGACCATCACCAGACTGCAGAGCGGACCTGCGCGGCTGAAAAGGTTTTGGATTTTTTAAAAGAAAAATATAAAAACTTGGGCGACCAGGAGATTCTTGAAAGGCTGGTTGAGGTTGTCAAACAAGATGACCATTTTGAAGAATGCTTTTGGCCAGAACCTTTAAATGACCGCTATAGTTTTTGGCTTGCCAAAATCCTTGATGGTTTGAAAAGAGCCGGTAAGGCAAAAGATGAGGACTTGGTTGAGTTGGGTACAAGATGTCTTGATGGAATCTTTATGAGCCTAAAGCTTAAGGTTGAAGCAGAGGAGGAGATTGAAAAAGAAGGAGAAGTTTTTCAAACTTCCTGGGGCGATAGCTTAGCTGTTGAGAGCAAAAATGACGAGGTTTTAAAAGTTGGGCAAAAATTGGGTTATGTCTTGGTTGTCAGGAAAGACCCTGATGGTATGGTGCGCATCAAGGCTCAACCTAAGTCAGACATTGACTTAACCAAAGCGTATAATAAAGTTAAAGAGCTTGATCCCAAGGCAACATGGTTTTTGCATGCTTCAAAGAGGATGCTTTTAAACGGCAGTTATAAGAATCCAAATCATATTGCAAGTAAATTAGGGCTGGAGGAAATAATAAGAGTATTGAAGGATTAAAGAAGTTTTACAATTTGTAATACGTAATAGGTAATAAGTAATATGTAAAAAAAGAAAAAAAATTACCTGTTACCTGTTACTTATTACTTGTTACATGAGTGCTTGTATTTTTTGCCAGATTATTGAAGGGAAGACTCCAGCCAAAAAGGTATATGAAGATGATGATGTTCTGGCTTTTCATGACATTAATCCAATAGCGCCGGTGCATGTTCTTGTAATTCCTAAAAAACACATTGCCAAGTTAGCCGACGCAAAAGAAAAAGATATTAGAGTTTTAGGTAAAATTCAGACCGTGGCTGGCAAGATTGCCAAAAAACTTGGGATCGGCGACGGCTTTCGTTTGCTTGTCGCCAATGGCGCTTGGGCCGGACAGACGGTTTTCCATATCCATTATCATTTAGTTGGCGGGTGGAAGAAAAAACCAACCTGGATGGAAGGATGAGAAAAATTTGCTAAAAACGCTGAGGTGCGATAAAATAGAAATTGATTTATTCATGTATGTTTTGTTTAGAATTTTGAATTTAAATATTTGATATTGTTTCGAATTTCGATATTCGAATTTCGAATTTTAAAAGAGGGAGGAGGTGTTCATGTTAGATGGCAATAATTGTCAAAGCCGGTCCGCGAGACGACACAAATCAGCTTATAAAAAAATTCAAAAAAAAGGTTTTACAGGGGGACTTTTTAACTGAAATCAGGGAGAAAAAGTTTTTTAAAAAACCTTCAGTTGAAAGGCGGGAAAAGAAAAAGGAAAAGGAAAGAAGAAGCAGGCAAGCAAGAAGAAGAGCAAGGAGTGGTTATTAATATATGTTGCAGGAAAAAATAGAAAAAGCCTTAAAAGAGTCTTTGAAAAAAAAGCAGGAAGTTGTTGCTTCGACTTTGCGGCTCTTGCTTTCCGCTATAAAAAACGCCCAGATTGAGAAAAGGGGTGAGCTTTCTGATGAAGAAATTTTAAAGATTATAAAGCGCGAGGTAAAGTCCCGAGATGAGGCAGTTGAGCTTTATAAAAAAGCCGGCAGGGATGAGTTAGTAGAGAAAGAAGAGGCGGAAAAAAAGATACTTCAAGAATACCTTCCAGAAGAACTTTCTAATGAAGAAATTGAAAAGGTAGTAGATGAAGTTTTGAAAACCGCTGGTGATTCTCCAAATTTCGGGCAGGTGATGGGACAGGTTATGGGGAGGTTTAAAGGAAGAGCTAACGGAAAAAAAGTAGCCGAGCTAGTTAAGGAGAAAATTAAATAGCTTCTATAAAAAGCTCGTATCCACATTTTCAAATAGCGCAGCGCCGAAACTTAGACATTTTTTAGATAATTTTTAGCGCTGCTTAATACTACGGCTACAGGACACTTGGATCAATTCGGATGTTTCCGAACGCCGCAGTAAAATATTTGAAAATGGGATACTTCGCTTTTTGTACTTTTTTAAATGCTTAGAACCTTTATTAATTCCAGCGCTAACTACTCTATTGATAAAGAAAAAATAAAAAAGCAGGCTAAAGACATTTTACAAAAGCACAAGATTGATGATGCCGAGGTTGGCATTTTTTTTGTTGGCGATAAGAAGATAAGTCAGTTAAACAAGCGGTTTATGAAAAGGCATGGAACAACAGATGTTTTGTCTTTTCCCATGACCGGCGGAGATGAATTGGATTTTGTAGAACCAGCTCAGGTTAAAAAAAGAGCCTATTTAGGCGATATTTTTGTTTGCTACCCCCAGGCTAAAAGACAGGCTTCAGAATACAACTTGCCGGTTGACACAGAGATTGGTAAATTGGTAGAGCATGGGATTCTTCACTTGCTGGGTATTCACCACAAGTGAATATCCGTAATACGTAACACGTAATTCGTAAACCGTAATTATTTTTTTCTTTTTACGTATTACTTATTACCTATTACTTATTACGATAATTTTTGTGACGTTTTATCTAAAATACCGTCGCCAAACC
>Ga0180438_10009401_pt1 | contig 12186 bp, 8 predicted proteins | sample SS_ome_12_FD_132455 | JGI IMG/M metagenome (GOLD analysis project Ga0180438, IMG submission 132455) | Hypersaline lake sediment archaeal communities from the Salton Sea, California, USA - SS_3_D_2 metaG | ecosystem: Environmental > Aquatic > Non-marine Saline and Alkaline > Hypersaline >...
GGAAAGCATGAATTGGCGACGCGTCCTGTCCGTCATGCGCAAAGAGTGGTGGCACATCACGCGGGATCGCACCTCTTTCATCCTGCTGATGCTCTCGCCGGTGCTGTCGCTGGTGACCATGGCCTACGCCTTTTCCATAGACATCAAAGACGTGGCCATCGGTGTGCTGGATCAGGACCTCAGCCCATTTTCACGGCAGTACATGGCGCAACTGGGCAGCACGGACGCGCTGCGTCTCGAGGCCTGGCCGCAAAGCCTGGACGAGGTAGAGCGTCTGATGATGCGCGGGCGGGTCAAGGCGGTGGTGGTCATCCCGCGCGGCTTTGCCCGAGACCTGAAGGCAGGGCGCACGTCAGCTGTGCAGATCGTCGTGGATGGCACGGATCCCAGCACAGCCGGCCACGCCATACAGCACATCAGCGCGCACACGGAGCATTTCGCTGCCCAGCAGGTGACTCGCCAGCTGGCGCGGGCAGGCCTGGCAGCCCATCGCCTGTCTGCGATTGACCTGCGGCTGCGTGCGTGGTACAACCCTTCGCTACGTTTCACGGCGTCGATGATCCCGGCGCTGGTAGGCATAGTCCTCAGCGTGCCGGCGATGGCCGCTTCGCTGGCGCTGGCCCGCGAGCGGGAGTGGGGCACCATGGAAGGGTTGATCGCCACCCCCATTCGCCGGGGCGAGCTGATCGTAGGCAAGCTGGTGCCCTACGTGCTGGCTGGCATGCTGAGTGTACCGCTCTGCGTCGCGACGGCCGTCTATGGCTTTGGCGTGCCGTTCCGAGGTAGCCTGGGGCTCTACCTGACGCTGTCGGTCTTTTTTCTCTTTGCCACCATGAGCATCGCCCTGCTGCTGTCCGTCTTTACCAAAAGCCAGCAGGTGGCCATCATGGGCTCAATGATCATCTTTCTCTTTTCAGGCTTTTTCATGTCCGGCCTGTTGATCCCCTTTGCCGTCATGGGACCAGTGCTCAAGATGGAAGCGCTCATGTTCCCCACGACTCATTTCGTCATCATCAGCCGGGGTGTCTTTATCAAAGGCGCTGGCCTGGCCGAGCTGTGGGGTTACGTGGCCGCTATGGCCACCGTGGGCGTGATGTTCCTCACCTTGACAGCGTTGATGTTCAAGAAAAAGCTATAGACCGATAGGATGGCAGATGCTATACCGGGTGTGGAATCTGATTGTCAAAGAACTGATCCAGCTGTGGCGCGACCGCTTAATGGTCCTCTTTGTGATCCTTGGGCCGCTGAGCGAGTTGCTGATGGTGGCCTGGTCCACCTCGCAGGGTATCGAACATCTGCCCACGGCCGTGCTGGACCTGGATCGCAGCGCCGCCAGCCGGGGTCTGATCACGGCCATGGCCAACACAGAGACCTTTGCGCCCTATTTTGTGGAGACGATGGATCAAGTCTCTGGAGATGTAGACGGCGGGCGAGCGTTGGCGGCGTGGGTCATTCCGTCTGGCTTTCAGGCCCAGTTAAGCCATGCTACCGACGGCCCACCTCAAGTGCAAGTCATCGTCGACGGCGCAGACGTGGCCGCGGCGCAAAAGGCAGTGGAGGTCGCCCAGGGGGTCGCCGCCAGCTACGGGCAGCGAATAGCGCTGGGCAACGCCGACGATGCGGTACCGCTGGACATGAGCCTGCGGGTGTGGTTCAACGAGGAGATGAAAGAGTCCAACTATATGATCCCATCCGAGTTAGGCTTTATCGCCGCCGCCATTGCGGCCATGATCGCCGGCCTGGGCATCGCCCGCGAGCGAGAGTTGGGAACGCTGGAACAGTTGATGGTCACACCCATCCGACCGCTCGAACTGGTGGTGGGCAAGGTGACAACCGCCATCGTCCTCGGCTACGTCGAGTTCCTGTTGATGCTGGGCATGGTTGTCTGGGTCTTTGACGTACCCATGCGTGGGTCACTGCCGCTGCTGATGGTGATTGCCTTCTTTTACATGCTGGTAGAGTTGGGCTGGGGTCTCATGGTCTCGGCCGTGGCCCGCACACAGATGCAGGCGCTGCTCATTGGCTTTGCCGTGATCATGGTCATGGTTATCTTTTCCGGCTACGCCTTTCCGGTGGACACCATGCCACCGCTGATGCAGGCGATTGCGAATCTCTTTCCCCTGAAGCACTGGTTGATCGTCTTTCGCAGCATCCTGCTCAAAGGGGCTGGCGTCTCGGTCTTTTGGCGGGAGCTTCTGGCCATCGCCGGCCTGGGGGCGGCGATCTATACGGGCACAGTCTTGCTGCTGCGCCGCAAAAAGCTAGAGTAAAAGCTGCTACAATCTATCGTGCCCGGTGAACCGCGTGCCCGAGGATGTGAGGCAAGAGTTCTTTAGCAGCTACCCGGCATTTGGCAAAGCGTGGGATCAGAGCAAGTCATAACAACATTTCCTGCGTCACAGAATAGAGCACTTTAACAGAGCACCCGCCTCAACTTCCTACTGGACATGGGACATCATTTGTGGTAGAATAATGAATGAAAGTTCATTATTGAGTCAATGTTCATAGTTGAGAGTATATTCAAAATGAGTGATCCAGTTCAGGGTCAACCCGTATCCCGGCGAGAGCGGCTCAAGCAGGAGCGCGAGGAGCGGATCCTTGACGCAGCGGCTGCCACCTTTGCCCGCCAGGGGTTCCACCAGGCCACCATCCGCGACATCGCCCGGTTGGCCGACGTGGCCGATGGCACCATCTACAACTACTTTGCCGACAAGTTTGACCTGTTGATCGGTCTCATGGCCCGCCTGGCCGAGTTGGAACAGTTGCCCGAAGAGCTGCTGCAGGCCCTGCAAGGCAATGCCCGTGACTTTTTCGTCGCCACCTTTCGTCACCGCATAGGGCGCATCCGGCAGGGCGAGGAGATGCTTCGGGCCATCCTGCCACAAGTGCTGGTCAACCCGGCGCTGCGCGAGCGGTTTTACCAGCAATACGTGCTACGAATCGCCACGTTGCTGGAACAATATCTCCACGCGCAGATCGAACTGGGGCACATGCGGCCCGTCAACGTGCCCTTGACGGTGCGCATGGTACAGGGCATGTTCGTCGGGCTGCTCGTCTTGCGCATTCTGGGTGATGTACCGCTCCGGTCAGAGTGGGAGGATATACCGGAGGCGTTGGCGACGCTCGTATTTGACGGCCTGAGCCCTGAGGATGGGGAGTGAGACGATGCTGATGCGCACTCTGTCGCTCATCCGCATGGAGTTCCTGCACATCTGGCGCGACCGGCGCACATTGGCGGTGATGTTCCTGATGCCCATCATCCAGCTCGTGCTCATGGGGTATGCGGCCGCCACCGACATCGAACACCTGCGCACTGCCGTCCTTGACCGGGACAAATCGCCGGCCAGCCGTGAGTTGCTCGATGCCTACCGGGCGTCCAACTACTTTGAACTCGTCTTCTACGTCGAGTCGGAGCAGGAATTGGAGTACCTGATAGATGCTGGGGATGCGCGGGCCGGGCTGATCGTTCCGGCGGACTATGGCAGGGAGGTGGCCTCTGGCGGTCAGGCTCAAGTCGCCTTTGTCATTGACGGGTCTGATCCCAGCGTCGCCAGCACCGTGTTGTCCGCTTCACAGACGGTGGGACAGGCGCATTCCCTGCGCATTCTGGAGCGGACGGTGGGGTTTGACCCCGATGACATGCCCGGCGTGCAGGTGCGCCCGCGGGTGTGGTACAACCCGGAGATGAAGACGTCGAATTTCATGATCCCCGGTATTATGGGCATGGTCCTGTACTTTCTGACCGCGCTTTTCACTGCCATGGCCATCGTGCGCGAGCGTGAGCAGGGCACGATCGAGCAACTGATCGTCACACCTATCCAGCCGCTGGAACTCATCGTCGGCAAAGTCATCCCCTACGCCATCATTGCCTTCTTTGACGTGCTGGAGGTGCTGGCCATCGGCGTCTTTTGGTTCGACGTTCCGATCCGTGGCAGCCTGGGGCTCCTGCTGGGATTGTCGGCCCTGTTTCTGATCACATCGCTGGGCATCGGTATCTTTATTTCCAGTGCAGCCAATACGCAACAGGAAGCTATGCTACTGTCATTTCTTATCCTGATGCCATCCATTTTTCTGGGAGGGTTTTTCTTCCCCATCGAAGCCATGCCCGGCTGGTTGCAGGTTATTACGTATGTGATACCCTTGCGATACATGCTCGTCGTCATCCGGGGGATCATGCTCAAGGGCGTCGGCATAACAGTGCTGTACGAGGAAGTGATGGCCATGAGCGTCTTTGGCGTGGCGATCATGCTGTTGGCGGCTTCCCGCTTCCGCAAACGATTGGAATGAGTAAAGAACGCGAAAACGTCATTGCCACCGAAAACCTGACCCGCCGCTTCAAAAGAATCACCGCCGTGGATGGACTGAACCTGAGCGTGCAGCACGGCGAGATCTTTGGCCTGGTCGGTCCCGACGGCGCGGGCAAGACGACGACCATCCGCATGTTGTGCGCCATCATGCACCCCACCGAGGGCACGGCGCGTGTGGCTGGCTTTGATACTATCACCGAGTCGGAGCAGATCAAGCGCCACATCGGCTACATGGCCCAGCGTTTCAGTCTCTACGGCAAACTGACGGTCGTGGAGAACCTGGACTTTTTCGCCAACGTCTTCCAGGTACGGGGCCGCGTGCGGAAGGAGCGCGAGGAGCGGCTGCTGCACTTTGCCCGGCTGACCGAGTTCCGCAAGCGGCTGGCGGCGCATCTGTCAGGCGGGATGCAGAAAAAGCTGGCCCTGGCCTGCACCCTCATCCATCAACCGGAGATCATCTTTTTGGACGAACCGACCACCGGCGTGGATCCAGTGAGCCGCCGGGAGTTCTGGGACATCCTCACCGAGTTGCATCTGCAGGGCATCACCATTTTCGTCAGCACACCCTACATGGACGAGGCAGAGCGCTGCTCGCGCGTGGGGCTGATGTACGAGGGACGGATCATCGTCTGCGACGCGCCGGATCGGATCAAGGGGCTGGTGGCCGGAGAGTTGCTGGAACTGCGGACCTCAGACCTGCGCCGCGCCGAGGAGATGCTCGGTGCATTGGAGGGTGTGCTGGAGACGCAGGCCTATGGCGATCTGCTCCACGTCTTTGTGGACAGCGTCGCGCAGCGGCAAGATTCGCTCCGCAGGACGCTGGCAGCGGCGGGCATCGAGGTGATCGGCTTGCGCCAGACCCGCCCGCGCATGGAACAAGCTTTCATCTCCCTGGTTCGCAAGCAAATAGAAAAGGCCAGAGACCAGCCAGCGGAGAGTGAACAGTAGCGGAGAGTGAACAGTAATGGCACGCAACACGCAACACATGACACGGGCTAACAACCACGCCGTCGAGGCGGTTGAGCTGACCAAACAGTTCGATCATTTTACTGCGGTAGACCGGGTGAGCTTTGCCGTGCGCCGGGGGGAGATCTTTGGCTTCTTGGGACCCAACGGCGCGGGCAAGACAACCACCATCCGCATGTTGTTGGGGCTGATTGCCCCCACGGCCGGCCAGGCGACGGTCCTCGGCTTTGACATCGCCCGCCAGGTGGCTGAGATTCGCCAGCGCATTGGCTACATGTCGCAGCGATTCAGTCTGTACAACGATCTCACGGTGGCAGAGAATCTGAACTTTTTCGGCGGCACGTATGGCGTGCGCGGACCGCGGCTTGCAGCACGCAAGGACTATGTCCTGGACATGGCCGGTCTCAAGGGGCGCGAGCGGGAGTTGGCCAAGAACCTGTCCGGTGGCTGGCGGCAGCGGCTGGCCTTGGGCTGCGCTATCCTCCACGAACCAGAGATGCTCTTCCTGGACGAGCCTACGGCTGGAGTGGACCCCATCTCGCGCCGCGATTTCTGGGATCTGCTCTACGTCTTGGCGGACGAGGGTCGCACGATTTTCGTGACCACGCACTATATGGACGAAGCGGAACACTGCCACCGGCTGGCTTTCATCCAGCGCGGGCGGCTCGTAGCCCTGGGATCGCCAGAAGAGATCAAGGCAGAAAAGATGCACGGCCAGGTGCTCGAGATAGACTGCACCACGCCAGATATAGCCATCGGCGCGCTGCGGAAGATTGGCCTGTTCGACGAGGTATCACTCTACGGGGCACTCATCCATGTCGTGGCTGAGGATGTCCAAGCGTACCGGCCCCAGGTGGAGGCCGCTCTGGAGGCCAAGGGCATCGAGATACGGAGCATAGAAGTCATCGCCCCATCGCTGGAGGACGTGTTCATCGCCAGCGTGCGCGAACAGGAATGAAACGTGACGAGTGATGCGTCATCCGTGACCCACGCATCACAGATCACGGGGCAACGCACTGCGCAATAGACACAGTGGGAGAAACACAATGAAACGACGACTTGGTATCATCGCACTTGTCCTCGCCCTCATTGCGGGGGCGGCCGGCATCGGTTGGCTCTACTTCCGCCTCAACCCGGCGGCCTGGGACCGGTTCGTCGCCGAGATGCAGGGCGAGACGACGGGAGGTACTGCCCCGCGCCAGGTGAAGCGTCCGGCCAGAAGGTCTGGGGATCTGGTCGCGTCCGGCACCATCGAGGCGGAGGAAGTGACGGTAGCGGCAGAGATGGGGGGACGCATCCTCGAGATGCTGGCCGGCGAGGGAGATGAGGTAGCCGATGGCGGCGTGCTGGTCAAGCTGGATCAGACAGTATTGCTGGCCGAACGAGAGCGGGCCGAGGCTGCTGTGGCCCAGGCACAGGCAGCGCGGGACGCGGCGCAGGCACAACTGGCCATCGCCCAGGCTGGCGCGCGCCCGGAAGAGATCGCTGCGGCTGAAGGCGCTGTCGCCGGAGCAGTGGCTGGTCTGGAGGCAGCCAGGGCAGGGCATGAGGCTGCTAAGGGTCAGGTAGTTGCCGCTGAAGCCGGTCAGGCCACCGCCAAAGAACAACTCCTGGCCGCCAAGGTCGCCCAGGCCATCGCCGAGGCGCAGGTTACGGCCGCTCAGGCGGACCTCGACAGGGCCGAGGCTCAGTTGGCTCGGATCCAGGCAGAGCCTACTGAAGCCGACATTGCCATAGCCCAGAGCGCCGTGGATGGCGCGCAGGCCCAATTGGAGCAATGGCAGGCTGGTCTGGAAGAAGAAGAGGTAGAGATCGCCAGGCTCAACCTGGACCTGGCCCGCAATACACTCTGGCAGGCGCAACTGGAACGGGATGCGATAAAGGGCCGCGCCGGGGTCCCTCGCTACCAAAAAGACCTGGCCGATGCAGCCGTCGGTGCAGCTGAACTCTCGACCTTTATCGCTCAGTTGCAACACCAGTTGGCCGACAAAGGGGCAACCGACGAACAGATCCGGGTTGCCCAGGCAGCGGTGCATCAGGCCCAGGCTCAATTGGACAAGATCAAGGCCGGGGCATTAGAGTCAGAGATAGATATGGCTCGGGCTGGTGTGGACGCCGCCCAGTCACAACTGGCCCAGGCTCAGGCCGGCACGGAAGCGGCTGGCATCCAGGTGACGCAGGCGCAGGTCGGCGTAGGGGCAGCTCAAGCAGCCGTGACCACCGCTCAGGCTGGCGTGGACGCAGCCCAGGCCGGCATAGGCACAGCCCAGGCCCAGCTTGACCAGGCCCAGGCCAATCTCGATCTGTTAAAAGCCGGGGCGCGCAACGAAGAGATCGCCCTGCTGGAAGCCAACGTCGCCCAGGCCGAGGCGCTGCGCCGAGAGGCCGAAGCCGGGCTCAAAGCGCTCGACGCTCAACTGGATCGCATGACGCTGGCCGCACCGGTGGGTGGGATCGTCCTCGAGCGAACGGGGCACGCCGGCGAGTTGGCTTCGCCCGGCGCGCCGCTGCTGATCCTGGCCAACATGGACCAGGTCACGCTGACTGTCTACGTGCCGGAGGCTGACCTGGGACAGGTGGCACTCGGTCAGACGGTAGAGGTCACGGTGGATGCTTACGAGGACACCTTCACCGGCCACGTATCCCACATCGCGTCTGAGGCCGAGTTCACACCCAAGAACGTGCAGACGCAGGAAGAACGGGTGCACATGGTCTTTGCGGTCAAGGTCCGGCTGGACAACGCCGACCACCGGCTCAAGCCGGGCATGCCCGCTGATGCAGCCTTTCGGCAGTAGCACAGGATGCCATCTTTCGACGCACGGCTGTGATGATGAAAAACGGCCTCCCTGTCAAAGTTGAGGGGAGGCCGTCGTGTTGCAGTAAGAACTACCCATAAGCCGCCGTCTTATTGCTTCTCATAGGGCTGTCCATCGGCGGCGGGCATTCTGGCACGCCCGACGATGCCGGCCAGGACGACCATCGTCGCCAGATAGGGTGCCATCCCAAGAAGGTCGGGCGGGACGCCCACCTGCAAGATGGCGAGCTTTTCCTGCCAAGAGTCAAAGAAACCAAAGACCAGCGACCCCAACAACGCACCCGCCGGGTTCCAGTTCCCAAAGATCATCGCTGCCAGGCCGAGGAATCCTTTACCGGCTGTCATCCCTTCGTTAAAGCGCCCCGCAGCGCCGATGCTCATGTAAGCACCTGCCAGTCCAGCAACTGCCCCGCTGACAAGCACGCTGATGTAGCGCGTCCTGAACACATTGATACCCAGGGTATCAGCAGCCAGCGGGTGCTCCCCCACGGCCCGGATGCGCAAGCCCCATCTGGTATAGTACATGATGATATGCGTCATTGCTAGCAATATGAACAGGGTGTAGATAATGGGGCTTTGATTGAAAAGGAGCGGACCAAGGACCGGGATTTTCCACAGGGCCGGAATGCTAACAGCGCTCATCGCCGGCCCTGGCTGGTTCAGCTCGGGGTAGATGTTGAGAACGGCACGCTGCAAGTAGCTGGTGAGGCCGAGCGCCAGAATGATAATCCCTGTTCCACTGATGATCTGGTCCACCTTGAAGCGGATGGAAAGCACGGCGTGCAAAAGGGCGAGAAGCACGCCGGCCAGAACTCCCGCCAGCACGCCTATGAAGAGACTGCCACTGACGCTGGCAAAAACGACGGAGGTGAACGCCCCGGCCAGCATCATGCCCTCAATGCCGATGTTGACCACGCCGGATCTCTCGCTCCAGATGCCACTGAGCGCGGCCAGCGCGATCGGCGTGGCCCGCACCAGGCTGCTGACCAGCATGCCGGTGAGGTTGATGGACTTGCCTCGGCTGGCCCACACGAGAAAGGCAGCGATGCCAGCGGCAGCCACGAGGGCAATCACCAGGTTGACGCGCTTGAACACCCTGGCCAACTGCCAGCCACCAACAAAGGCCACCAACGCCCCGAATGCGTAAAGTGACAGCGAGGTAGGGATGACCAGGTCAGGCGCCGCGATAGTCACGCCCCCTCGGTGGCTGGTGAGGGCAAAGGTGGATTGCTGGCCCGCTGTCCCTCGTGGGAGCACGATAAGGATCAGGGCCGCAATCACCAGAAATAGCACACCGACGGCGATGTCTCTGCGGTTTCGACCTGTTTTGGAAACCTGCATCTCAGTAGATTGCACCATTGGTATCCCTTTCCCTACGAACCCCAGCCCCGCGCGACTAATCCTTTCTCTTCGCGTGCGGCTTTCAGCCGATACAAGCCACGTATGATCTCCGGAGCTGCGACAAAGATAATAACCATGCCCTGAACGATACGGATGAGTTCCACCGGGACGCCCGCCACCGATTGCATGCGCGCTGCGCCCCCGCGCAGGAATCCGAACAGCAGGGAGGACAGCACTACCCCTGCCGGATGGCTATTGCCCAAGAGTGCCAGCGCGATAGAGTCGAAACCGTAGCCGGTCGAAAAGGCCCGCACCAGCTTGTGATCCAGGCCAAGCACCTGATTCGCTCCAGCCAATCCCGCCAATGCTCCGCTAAGCGCCATGGTCAAAACGGTCGTGCGGGTGATACGCACGCCTGCGTAGCGAGCCGCGCTGGGATTTGCACCCACCATGCGGATCTCAAAGCCGTGCGTCGTCTTCCACAGGAACCAATAGACCAGGGCTGCCACGGCCAATGCCAGAAAGAAACCCGCGTGCAGGCGCATGGGTCGTGGGAACAGGGCCGGGAGGTACGCACTGGGTGCGATCTCTGGCGTGATGGGCAGCCCATCAGGACGGGTCATTGGCCCACCCTGCAAGAGATAGTCGGTCAGCCGGAAGGCGACGTAATTCATCATGATGGTGTTGATGACCTCGTGGGCCCCGGTACGTGCTTTGAGGAAGCCAGGGATGGCGCCCCAGATGGCGCCGGCCACTATGCCTGCCAGCAAGGCAAGCGGCAGGTGGATGTACCACGGCAGGCCAGAGATCGAGTAGCCCACATAGACCGAAGCCAAACCGCCTGCGAAGAGCTGGCCCTCAGCGCCGATGTTGAACAAGCCGCCTCGAAAGCCGAGCGCCACGGCGAGACCGGCAAAAATGTAGGGCGTTGAGATGACCAGGCTCTCGGCGAAGGGCCGCAGCGCCTCGAGCAGTTCTCTGGGCTCCCCGGTACTGCGCAGCGTGCCGATGGCCTGAGCAATCCGCGCCGGGCTGCCGACAGCTCCCTCGAACAGGGCAACGTAGGCGTCTCTGACCGCCAGCCAGGTGATGGACAGTGCACCCACAGGATTCGAGACGATGTTCCCCCAAGCCGCCCTGACATCGGCGTTGGATGCCGCGATGATGAGCGCCCCGATGACCAAGGCCGTCAACACCGCCAGAATCGGCACCAGCATCGACTGCACCGCCCCCACCCGGACCAGGATCCGTCGGACGCCAGTGCGCTCGGGCTCAGCCGGGGCCTCGGTTGTTTGGGATGATTCCCTCTTTTCGTTCAACGCAGCCTCCTACTTCCAAGGTCGAGTCGGCGAGACCGTCCCGCGCTTACGCAGCGACCGGGGCTGGGGTCTCTTCCTTGATGCCCGCCATGAGCAGCCCCAACCCCTCCCTGGTGGCCTCCTCGGCCGGCACGACGGCCAGGATCTGCCCTCTGTACATCACGGCGATCCGATCGGAGAGACTTATGACTTCGTCCAGTTCTGGCGAGACCAAGACCACGGCGCATCCCTCGTCCCGCTTCTCGACGATGCGCCGGTGAATGTATTCGATCGAGCCCACATCCAGGCCACGCGTTGGCTGCGAAGCGATCAGCAGGTCGATGGATCGCGAGAACTCGCGGGCGACGATGACCTTCTGTTGATTGCCTCCCGACAGGGTGGACGCCGGGACAAATACGCTCGGGGTGCGCACATCGAACAGTTCTACTCGCTCTTTGGCTGCCTTCTCAATCTCGTCCTGCTGCAAGATGATGCCATTGGCAAATGGCGGGAGGTAGTACGTGTTCATCACCAGGTTGTCTTCTACCGGGAATGACAAGACCAGGCCATCTCGTTGCCGGTCCTCGGGAACGTGAGCCGTTCCGGCTTCCGTGATCGCACGCGGCGTGGCGTGGGTCGTGTCCTGGCCCTGGATGGTTATCCTGCCGCTTTCGACGCCTCGTAAGCCGGTCAAGGCTTCAACCAACTGGGTCTGCCCGTTCCCCTGAACGCCAGCGACGCCCAGCACTTCTCCTGCACGTACCTGGAGCGAAACGCCGTCCACGGCGGCTGCTCCACGATCGTCCTGCACGCACAGGTTTTGGACATCGAGAATTACCTCTCCTGGTTGCGCTGGCTCCTTGTCTACTCTGAGGATGACCTCGCGACCCACCATCATCTTGGCCAGTTCCGCCTCCGTGGTCTCCTCCGGGGTGGTGCTGCCCACGACTCGCCCTGCCCGCAGTACGGTGATGCGGTCGGCGATGGCGAGCACCTCTTTGAGCTTGTGGGTGATGAAAATCACCGACTTGCCCTGAGCGACCAGGGAGCGGATGACTTTGAACAGCTCCTCTGCCTCTTGAGGCGTGAGCACGGACGTGGGCTCGTCGAGGATGAGAACGTCAGCCTTGCGGTAGAGGATCTTGATGATCTCCACACGCTGCTGGACGCCGACGGGGAGGTCCTCAACCAGCGCATCCGGATCTACCTCCAACCCAAAGCGGGACGATATGTCGCGGACACGTGCTGCGGCAGCGTTCCGATCGAGGAACTGGCCCGCTCTGACCGACTCGACGCCCAACATCACGTTCTCCGTCACCGTGAACACAGGCACCAACATAAAGTGCTGGTGTACCATGCCAATTCCCTGGCGAATGGCGTCATTGGGGTCGTGGATGTCGGCCTTTTGTCCGCCGACGTATATCTCGCCCTCGTCGGGTGTGTACAGGCCATAGAGGAC
>Ga0180438_10009404_pt1 | contig 12184 bp, 6 predicted proteins | sample SS_ome_12_FD_132455 | JGI IMG/M metagenome (GOLD analysis project Ga0180438, IMG submission 132455) | Hypersaline lake sediment archaeal communities from the Salton Sea, California, USA - SS_3_D_2 metaG | ecosystem: Environmental > Aquatic > Non-marine Saline and Alkaline > Hypersaline >...
CCTTGCGGAGTCTCAGGACCACGCCCTTTTCCGCGTGTCCCAGGACGCCGTCGTTCATGTCCAGTAGAGCGCACGAGACTTTGCCTCTCGAAATACCACTCGTTTTGCGGGAAAAGGGTATGGTAACCGAAATGTGCTTCCCGTCATACCTTGCCTCGATGCCGGATTCGACCAGGACCACCTCCTGAGCCTGCGCCAGGCTCAGGGTTACCATGGCCGCAATGGCGCCGAAGGCTGCCAGTGAGAGCACAAAGGCAAATGCGGTAAGGATCTTCCTCAAGGTCTCCATTTTCAGTTCCTCCTTGTTGCTTGTCTGTCAATTCTTGCCTGCACCTTAGCTCTGGCGTGTTCCTGCTGGGTTCTAGAGAATATGTGAGAGCCCTCCCCCCTGGCTACGTAGTGGAGGTAGTCGGTCTCTTCCGGGTACAGAGCTGCCAGAATCGCTCCCTCTCCGGGGTTTCCTATGGGGCCGGGCGGCAAACCGTAGTGAAGATATGTATTGTAGGGCGACTGGAACTCCAGATCAGCATACGTCAACAGCTCCTTGCACTCAGGCAGAGAGTACTGGACAGTCGCGTCACACTGCAGAAGCATGCCTCTCCGGAGTCTGTTGTAGAGGACGCCGGCTATCAACGGCCTCTCCTCAGGGATCTTAGCCTCCCTTTCAACCATCGAAGCCATGGTCAGAACCTCGTGGAGGGTGTATTCCATCCGGTTGAGGTGCTGTCTGTGCTCCTCGCCGATAACATCAAAGAGCCTGGCGACCATCATTCGGATGATACTCGAAGATGGCATGCCCCAGGGTATATCGTATGTGTCAGGAAAGAGATACCCTTCCAGGCTCGCTGCTCTGACGCCAAGGCTTTCAATCAGCGCCGGATTCGTTGTGAGTGAAACGAATTCTGATGAGTCTGTCGAAGTCCTCTGGCGATAGAGTGACGCTGTCTGTTCCAGGGTCAGTCCTTCCGGGATCGTGACACGCTCACCCGTGACGCCGCCTTTGACGAGCATGGCCAGGGCGAGGGGCTCGGGTTGGTTGGCTGCGAACTCATACCTGCCGGCCTTCAAATGGCGGTCGGCTCTCCTGACCCTTGCCAAGAACTTGAGGAGCCCGGGATTGTCTATGACACCGGCTTTCAGAAGGTCTTCAGCTATCCCGGACACCGGTGTCCCCGGTTTGATTGTTATCGTAACGGGATCTCCTGTCCGAGCAACAGGGATGACGAAGTAGATGTAGTGAGCCGCTATGAGTAACGCCGATATCATCAGAACGGAGATGACCGACCACTTGAGAGTACTAAGGGTTCTCATCTTCTTCCTCGCGCTTCATGTTGTTTCTCCTGTCGAGATAGGATTGCAGGATCATTACTGCCGCGATCTGGTCCACCATCTTCTTGTCCCTGCTCGGCTTCCTGCCCATTTCCCGGAGCGCCCGTTCGCCGGCTCTGGACGAGAGTCGTTCGTCCACAAGCATGTACGGGACACCGGTCTCTGCCTTGAGTCTCTCGGCGAACTCCTCGGCGCGTTTTGCGCTCTCTCCAGGATGGCCGTTCATGTTCAGCGGGTGCCCGACGACGAACGCAGTGACGTTGTACCTGGTGGTCAGTCTCTTCAAGCTGGCTATAGCTTCCTCGGAGTCCACCACCCCCAGGGGTTGAGCGGTAAGGCCGAGCGGGTCGCTGATGGATACACCGGTTCTCCGCTCTCCGAAATCGAGACCGATCAGGCGTGATTCTGCGGCTTCGTCGTTCTCATCCTCTCTGCCAACCGGCTCCTGCCCCCGCGAGTAGATCTTCCCGCTCTTCTTCACCCTTTCGAACGGTTTGATCTGCCACAACCTTCTCGTCTTGATATGTACAGTCTTCTTCTCGTTCATCTTTGCTCCGTCTCCCTTTCGGCGAGAATTCCCGGTATGATTTCCAGGACTGTTCAGAAACGCGTCTTCTTGCTTCGGTTCATCTATACTACACGGAGGTCGCCCCTGAATTCCAGCCTAAATCTCCCGTGATGCCAGAGATCTCATGCCAAGGTAGAGCGGGAGCCCTATGGCAAGGGCGTTCAGCGACAGGAAGGCGGCTCCAGAGGCGATGAAAGGGAAGCTCGACAGGGCGGTATTGCTCATCTCGCTTACGAGATAGGCATAACCCGGCCAGGCCATGATGCTGACCGAGAGCCCCACATAGGCAAGGCTGGTCATTGCCGCGAGGATACCGCCGGGTCCGGACGCGATCCTCGACGGGTTGGACTCCTTCAAATCAGGCATTCCCGCGCCAAAACCAATGGAAATAGAGACCAGAGAGCATGCGAAGAAGAGTACTGCTACCATGGAGATGAGCGTGATTATCGGGTCAACCTTGAGGAGGAGGTCCGAGGCGAGAATTATGGCTTCTACCAGTACGGTGCCCAACACCAGGTTCAGGATCAGTTTCCCCCAGAAGAGGTCCCTTATGGAGAGCGGCGCGGATCTCACGACCCAGAGAGCCTGTCCCTCGAGACTAATGGCGGGGTAGACGAACCTTATGGATACTGTCGCGAAGACGTACCCGGTGAAACCGAGGTTCACCAGGGATATGAGATTCCGCCAAAAAGGGGTGGTAAAGTAGATGGGCGTTCTTCTGAGGCTGAGGACGTATATGGCCAGCAGGCCGAAGAGTATGGCGGCCTGCGACCACTGGGCGGCATCCCTGAAGAAGAGCTTCAGGTCTTTCTCGACCAGGGCGGTCCGCTGAGTGCCGAAAACCCTCGGTATGAGGGACTTCGGCTGGCCCCCGCGGTGGACTCTGACCCGTCGCATGCCGCCGCTATCCTTGGATGTGGTCCAGGTCCTGCGGTAGAGCCTGGAAGCGACGCCCATGGAAAGGGTGATGGAGAAGACTGCGGTGCTGGCGAGGAGCAGGAAATAGAAGAGGGTGCTGGACGTGGACCCTTCTGTGAAAGAGGTCATGACATTCGAAAGCCAGGCACCGGGGAGAAAAGGCGAGGAGACGGCTCCAAGGGTTTCAAGGTAGCTGTCCAGTTCATGAAGGTTCGTGGTGAAAGGGAGACGGGTTATCCCTTCGGGCCTGCCGACTATGAGATAGAGAAAAGCGGCCAGAAGGAAGAGCGCGATGAGGATGAGCACTATCTCCCTTTTGCCTATCCTCGGGAAGACCGCGGCGAGAAGCATAAGAACCGTGATGCCGCAGCCAGCCGGGATGAGAGCAAAGAGGAGGAAGGAGATGATCGAGACGGGATAGAAGTGAAAAGGGGCGTGCGCGGCTGTTCCGAAGCTCACTATTATGGGCAGTCCTGCGATGAGGGTCGCCCAGGAGCTGTAGGCTAGATTCTCGATGGACTTGAGGACGAATATGGAGTCGCTCTCGATGGGAAGGGACATCAGGAAGTCGACCTCGCCCGACCTGTAGAGCGTGGAGAGAGATGTCACAATGTTGCTCATGAACAACATCGTAAGGAAGACGAGGAAGGCCATGTCGAGTATCCTGCCGATAAGGATGGAGCCTATGAGCTCGACAGTATAGAGATAGGCGAACATCCTGTAGAAGAAGATATGACCACCCACCAGGAAGATGGATACGACCACGACATAGCCGACGAGTCTCACGAGCCTGTCGCGACTGGAGCTGGTGAGATAGCTTGTCCCGTTTTTCAGTTTTACCTTGAGTAAGGCGAGAACCTCGGCAAGATCGAACATCTCTTTCTAACCGCCTTCGGTTATCTCCATATAGATGTCCTCCAGCGATCTGGCGCCGCGCTTCGAGCTCTTGCGAAACTCGTCCACCGTGCCGGTCGCCACCATGGCGCCCTTGTCTATGAGTCCGACCCGGGTGCAGATCTCCTCGGCCACGGGGAGTGAATGGGTGGAAACGAATACGGCAGCGCCGTTCTCGACCCGCTCTGTGAGAGCGACCTTCACCTTCCGCGCGCTCTTCGGGTCTAGACCGACCATTGGTTCGTCGACAAGCACGACCTTGGGGTCGTGCATGAGCGCGGAGCATATCACTATCTTCTGTCTCATGCCGTGAGAGTACTCCTCGGCCCGGGAATCCGCCCACTCGCCTATCTCCATGTACTCGAAGAGATCTTCTATCTTGTCCTTTATCTCGGACGCCTTCATCCTGTAAAGGTGTCCTATGAACCAAAGGAACTCCCTGCCCGTGAGCGAACTGTAGATGAAGGGGGAATCAGGTATGTATCCTATTCTGGACTTGGCTCTCTCCGGCTCCGTCCGGATGTCAATACCATCGACCGTGACTCTTCCGGAAGTAGGCCGGAGCAGGCCGACTATCATCTTGATGGTTGTGGTCTTCCCGGCGCCGTTTGGGCCTATGAAGCCAAACAGCTCGCCTTTGCTGACTGAAAGGTTGAGGTCTCTGACGGCGGTCACATCCCCGAAGTTCTTGGTGACATTCTCGAGTTCGATCATCTGTATTCGAGTACCCTTATCTTCAGTCCGCCTATCATGTGTGTCATCGACGCCTGGTTCTCGATTCCGCCCTCGGCAAGCAGGAGGTGCGTGGCATCTGCGACCTCTTGTCCGAACGTGGCGTCCAGGTCTATCCATTCGCCGATGTGGACCCTGTTCCATGCGTGGTAGTAAAATGAACCGTCCAGATAGACAACGCCACTCGCGATGGTGGAAGGGACTGATGCCGCGCGGCAGAGAGCGGCGACGAGGACGGCGTGTTCGTTACAGTCTCCCTGGCCCGATTGGAGGACATCGAGAGCTGACGGGAGGGAAACGGTCGGGGACTTCTCCAGCCTATCATGCACCCATCCAGCGACGGCCCGCGCCTTGGCCCAGGGATCCGTAAGGTTGCCCACGATCGAGTCGGCTGTGGCTTTTATCCTGGGATGGTCCACCTGCAGCAGAGCCTCAGGTTCCAGATAACGCTGGAGTGGTCCGGAGCTGTCGGGTCGGTCTGCCGGGCCCGGAGCAATTGTCCGGATCTCTACGATGAAGGGAGAAGTGCTGCTCACCTTCTGCCTGTTGTTGGAGAGGCTGGAGGGATCTAGTTCCACACCGCTCAGTTCCGCCTTCATGTAAGCGAGCGACCTGGGTTTCGGTATCCTCACGTCAGAAGGAATGGAGAAGAGGGTGAGCAACTCGACAGGGCTCTCCTTGTCCGGGAATCTCTCCGCCATCTCCCTGGGCTCCTCCAAGACAAGAAGGCCCATCGGGCCCTCCTGCCTGATGCTCCTTCCCGCATCGTCGATCCACATGTCCATCCTGGCGCCCAGGAAACTCGTCGTGAGGTGTGTCACCAGAACAGTCTGCCCGAGATGGTCTATTCTATCATCTCCTTCGTGCTTTATCCACATGAGGGCGGGCTGGAACACGCTCGGGTCGAAGATTGTGATGCTTATGCTGTCACCTTCGGCCAGGCCCTTGTTTTCGATCAGTGGAGCTATCGAGAAAGGCATGTAGGCATCTTCTGGAAGGGGGAAGCTCAGGTTCTGGATTTCGCCGCCCGAGTTGAGCACGACTTCGAGTATGCCCCCCTCCACCTCGCCGGAGGCCTTCAGCGACTGATGTCTGGACCTTATCTCGAACGAGAAAGACCTCAACCTGCAATCTGTGTCCGCCTCTGCGCGAACGAATGTCTTCATGTCCTGGTCGGTGCCGGATAAACCGAACCGCATGTAGGACGACTCAATGCTCCGGTAGCCCGTCGCGGTGCGCGTGGTCAGAGACACGATGTGTCCTATCTTCTTCCCCGAGAGATATATGGACATCCACTCTGCGCTGTTCTCCTCGGCGAGGGTCGGCGCTGTCTCGATGCCAGGGCCCTGGGTCGAAACGCTCCTCTGGACGAGAAGGACCATCATGACGGCCCAGACCGCCGCAACAGCAACGAGAAACGACGCGAAGATCAGGTTTTTGCGCATGATTGTGATAGGTCTTGTGGGTCCTATAGGACCTATGCCGAACGCTAAGGGCTCAAACCGCGTGACCGTTCGTATTCCGCGATCTCGAGCGTGGTCTTTATGACAGTATCCGGGTTCAAGGATATCGAATCTATCCCGCAATCCACGAGAAACCTGGCGAAGTCCGGAAAGTCAGATGGCGCCTGCCCGCAGATGCCCACGTTGCTTCCGGCCTTCTTGGCGTCGGTGATCAGCTTCTCTATCGCCCATTTAACCGCCTCACTCCGCTCGCTGTAGAGATGTATGAGCAGATCTGAGTCCCTGTCGAGCCCGAGAATGAGTTGAGTCAGGTCATTTGAGCCTATTGAGAATCCGTCGAATATCTCCGCGAACCTTTCGGCCAGTATCACATTGGAAGGTATCTCGGCCATCATGTAGATCTCGAAACCGTTCTTACCCCTGGGCAGACCGCATTCTTTCAGTATTTCCACGACCTTCGTTCCTTCGTCCGGAGTCCTGCAGAAGGGGATCATTGCCTTCACGTTGGTGAGGCCTATCTCCTCCCTCACCTTCAGAAGCGCGGCGCACTCCAGTTCAAATGCCGGTCGGAACTTCGTGTCGTAATAGCGGGAAGCGCCTCTCCAGCCTATCATCGGGTTGCTTTCCCTGGGTTCGTACAGTGTCCCACCGATCAACTTCGCGTATTCATTGCTCTTGAAATCACTCAGCCTCACGATCACATCCTTTGGGTAGAAGGCGGCGCCTATTCTGCCTATTCCCCGCGCAAGGCAATCCACGAAGAACTGAGACTTATCGTCCAGATCAGGAATGATATTCTCAATCTCGTCTACGACTTTTCTTAACTTGGGCTTCCTCTTCTTCTTGAGAAGATCGCGGAAATCGATAAGGGCGAGGGGATGTATCCCTATATATGAGTTTATTATGAACTCCAGCCTCGCCAGACCCACGCCATCGCAGGGTATCCTGGAATGCGAGAGTGCGCTGTCGGGAATTCCCAGATTCATCATTATTCTTGTTCTCGTTCTCGGGATGTCACTCACTTTCATCCGTTCTATGTCAGACTCGAGTTCGCCCTGATATACACGTCCCCCGAGCCCCTCGCAGCAGGAAACGGTGATGTCGATCCCGGCCCTCACCACTTCCGTGGCGTTACCGGTGCCGGTTATGCAGGGGATGCCCAACTCTCTGGAAACTATAGCCGCGTGACAGGTTCGACCACCCTTATCAGTCACTATCGCGGACGCCATCTTCATTATCGGTTCCCAGTCGGGGTCGGTCATCTCGGTCACCAACACCCTCCCCTTCTCAAACTTTTTCATCTCTTCTATCGAATTGAGATGAACCGCTCTGCCGGCGCCGACCTTCTGGCCGATGGCTCTTCCCCTTGCCAGCAGGCGCCCCTTCCTCTTCAAGTGATATATGTCGTAAGTGTCGCAGTCCTTGACCGCGGAGTGGACAGTTTCAGGTCTCGCCTGGAGCAAGTAGAGTCTACCCGTGCCCACGGTTTCACCGTCACCATCTCGTCCCCACTCGATATCCATCGGCATCTTCCTGCCGTACTGGGCGGAGAACTTCTCCTCGACCATGCATCCCCATCTGGCCAGTTCGAGAATCTCATCGTCTGACAGGGCATATCGTCTCTGCATCTCCTTGGGGACTGCCACATTCCTGACCGGGGTGAGGGGTTTCGCGGAATAGACCATCTTCCTCTTCTTCTCTCCCAACCTCTTACCCACGATGGATCTCTTCCCCTCGAGCAGCGTGGCCTTGTGCACGAAGTACTCATCGGGATTGACGGTACCCTGAACCACGTTTTCCCCGAGTCCGTAGGAGGCGTTGATATGTAGGACGCTGTCGGAACCGGACTCAGGATCAATGGTGAACATCACGCCAGCGCAGGCTGAATCCGACCGGACCATCTTCTGTACACAGACCGAGACCTTCGTGGCAAGCGGATCCAAGCCCCTGTCCAGGTGGTAGGATATGGCCCTGGGGGTGTAGAGGCTTCCCATGCAGCGAAGGATGCGCTGCTGCAATCTGTTCTCGCCAGTAACATTCAGGAATGTCTGAAGCTGTCCCGCGAAGCTGGCTGCAGCTCTGTCCTCCATGTTGGCGGAAGACCTGACGGCCACCTCGACCTCGTACCCGGAGTCCTGACACAGCTTCGCGTAGAACTGGGTGATCACCGACCAGATCTCATCGGGGATCCTCGCCCGGCGAAAAAGGCCTCTCACCTTGTCTGACCTGGCCTCCAGGTTCGCTATGTCCGAAGCGTCTACATTATCCAGTATCGACAGCATTGCCTGGTCTATGCCATTGATTTTGGTGATCTCGTTGTAGCTTGCCGTAGTGATGGCGAAACCGGGTGGCACCCTGACACCCAGCGGTGCGAGTTCCCTTATCATCGCGCTCAAAGAAGCGTTCTTCCCTCCCACGAGCTCGACATCACCCGCAGCCGGGTCCGAGAGCCAGAGAACGTATTTTTTCTGCCGCATTGAATCCTCCACCAGCAATCTTAGTGTATGACAACTCTATAGACGTTTGAGCTTAGTGTCAACACGAAAGAGCAGCACGGCACTCGGCGCCCCGAGTGTTCTCTGGCGAGCCCCGAAGAAGGCTTCTGTCGGGTGGTCTTTGAGCAGGATGTGGAAACGCGCGAACCAGCTTTCGAGTCGGTACTTCCGTTTTCTTGACGCTTTCTGTGGACCGTGGTATAATGTGCCGTAAACGTGGTGAATGGAACAGTAACTGAAGCCAGATAGGATGGAGAGGGATATGAGAAGATGCCTTCTTTTTTTCTTCTGCGCCCTGACTCTCTGCGCGGTTTCTGTGGCCGCCGATGAAGATGTATTCGACAAGATCGAGGTCGCCGAGAGAAGAGGGGAGATAACGCGTTCGACCGGTCTACTGTATAGACTCTATGCGGTCAAGTCTCCTGACAGGCTTCCCGAGGACTACAGGTCAGAGGTCTTGGTACCCTGTGCGACCATACCGCTCCTCGAGGTCTGGCGGAGCATGGATCTCCTGGCCAGGGAGAAGGGCGAGGAGGTGAACGTTCTACTGGCGAGGCCCACCGGGCTTGATAGCATCACCAGCACGACTCATTTCAAGTTCCACTGGACCAGCGCGGGTGGTGACTCGGTCGCGAGGTGGTTCATCGACAGCCTTGCCGTTTACGCGGAATCCTCATGGGCATATCAGGTAGACTACCTGGGGTGGGACGCTCCCCCGGCTGACTACGATTCAGGCGGAGACAGCCTTTATGATATCTATGTTTTCGATATCCCGACGGCCGGCATACTCGGGTATGTGCAGACCGAGGCTGTGGGTCCGGATCCCCAGCAGGAGGACGCGACCAGCTATATGGCATTTGACAGCAGGGTGGGCGCAGCGTACAGGAAGAGTACAATGGCTCACGAGTTCAACCACGCGTGTCAGTTCAGCTACTCATACGCGGAGGGGAGTTTCTGGTACGAAAATACCGCGGTCTGGGCGCAGGATGAGGTGTATGACGACCAGAACGACTACACCGGCTATCTCGGCGGAGGGCTCGACAATCCTCTCACCAGGCCTGAGTGGGCTCTCGATTACTTTGGGGGCGGAAGTCTCTACCCCTATGGGGGGGTGACCTGGACGAAGTACCTGGCGGAGGCGAACGACGCAGACCTCCTGAGGAGTGTCTGGGACCTCAACGCAACCCACTCCGGCGAGCACACGATGACCGACATCGACTCGATACTGAAGCTGTCGTATTCGGACAGCCTGGTGAAGGCGCTCAAGGAGTACGGGACATGGAGGTACTTCACCACACCCACGAGGGCTCAGAGCCCCTTTTACGAGGAAGGCTCGAGCTGGACGGGTGTCTACGTTGCTGCGGAGCACAAACACTCATCGTATCCGGCGAGCGGCACTCAGGGAACGAGACCGCCGGATCACTACGGTATGAACATGATAGAGTTTGACACGACAGGGTTCCCCGGCGGCCTCGACATCTCCTTTGACGGACAGGACGGGTACTACTGGGGGGCATTCGTCATCCAGTACAACGACGGCGGGCCTTCCGTCCTGAGCCAGATAGATCTTGACTCGAACGGTTCCGGGAACAAGGTGGTCGCGTGGGATTCGAGCATGCGACTTGTGCTCGTTCCAGTGGCCCTCTCGGCGAGCGGCAGTGACCTGAGTTATACCTACTCAGCCGACTTCGTTCCGACAGACAACGATACACCCAGCGTGCAAGTGGACTATCCCGATGGCGGCGAGAACCTGTCAATGGCAAGCACTGACTCGATAAGATGGGTGGCGACCGACAACGTGAAGGTGGATTCCGTCTCCATATTCTACTCCACGGACGGGGGCGGGGGTTGGATCCCGATCTCCAACGGTGAACCGAACGATTCATTCTACTCATGGAGTGTTCCCAGTACACCATCCAGCAACTGTCTCGTGAGGATCACAGCGTGGGACTGGACGGAGAAGTGGGCTGAGGACACGAGCGATGCCGTGTTCACGATAGGGGATTTCACAGGACCGTCCGTGGATGTTGTCTATCCCAATGGAGGAGAAGTCCTGGGGATCGGTGCTACCGATTCTGTCAGGTGGGTCGCTTCTGACAATGTCGCAGTCGACTCTGTAAGCATATATTACTCCCATGATGGAGGCAGCACCTGGGATACCATATCCACAGGAGAGCCGAACGATGGGAGCTGCCCCTGGCTGATTCCAAACACTCCGTCCGACACCTGCCTTGCCAGGGTGGTCGCGTATGATCCGTCATTCTTGGAAGGTGCCGATACCTCCGACAACTTCTTCACAATAGGCGATGACGTCAACCCTTTGGTCAGTCTGACGTTTCCTAACGGAGGAGAGTCATTCACCCCCTGGACCGTTGATACTATCGTTTGGATGGCGTGGGACGTCAACGGCATAGATTCCGTCAACATATACTACACCACCGATGGCGGGGTGAGCTGGATCGACGTGAGTCACGGGGAGGTCAATGACTCCGAGTATGAGTGGACCGTCCCGGATACCCCCTCAGACAGCTGCAGAGTGAGAGTGGATGCCTTCGACCCCGCAGGGAACCTCGGCTCCGATGACAGCAATGGGCTTTTCAGGATACTGGATGCCATTCCGCCGGATGTCAGCGTAGTGATACCCAACGGAGGCCAGCGATGGGAAGTGGGAGAGATGCAGCAGATACAGTGGATCGCCTCTGACAACAAGAGAGTGGACTCCCTGTCCATTTCGTACTCCTTTGACAATGGCTCGTCCTGGTCAGCGGTCTCAAACGGCGAAGCCAATGATTCATCTTTTGACTGGACCGTTTCCGCTCCGCCGTCGGACTCATGTCTCGTCAGAATCGTTGCATTCGACTTCGGAGGCCTGACTGGCTCTGACACCAGCGACTCTGTGTTCATGATCACGGACACTACTCTTCCCTCGATCTCATTGGTGTATCCCGTTGGGGGAGAGGTGCTCGAAGCGGGCGGCCTTGACACCGTCAGGTGGATAGCGGATGACAACCACCTTGTCGACTCCCTGAACATCTTCTATTCCAGTGACGCTGGCTCAACCTGGTTCACCATAGCTACAGGCGAGCCGAACGATTCTCTCTGCGAGTGGACGATACCCGCGCTTACAAGTGACTCTTGTCTGGTCAGAGCGGAAGCCTTCGACGCCACAGGTAACAGTGCATTCGACCAGAGTGACAGCCTCTTCTCTATCGCCGACGGGACCGATCCAGCCGTAGAGGTCGTCGTCCCCAATGGGGGTGAGGCTTGGAACGCCGGCGATGAGGAGACTGTAAGCTGGCTCGCGTCGGATCTCTTCGGTGTGGATTCAGTGGATATCCACTATTCCACGGATGACGGTATGACCTGGCTTCCGGTGGCACAGGGCGAACCAAACGATTCCATCTATCTGTGGACCGTTCCGGCAACACCCTCGGAGAGCTGTCTGGTAAGGGTGAGGGCGTTCGACCCGAATGACAACACGGGGAGCGATATGAGTGACAGTCTCTTTTCCATCCTGACGGTCGGCATTTCAGAGCGGGTGTTTGGCCGGAAGCTGCCCGGGACTCTGGGTCTCAGTCTTCTCACCCGCAATCCGTTCAGGAGGACTGTGTCTCTGGAGATCGCCGTGCCCGACGACGGTCCGGTGAGACTCGATGTCTACAGCGTGTCAGGAAGGTTGATAGAAAGCGTTTTCTCCGGCGAGCTCGAAGGCGGATATCATCTCATGGAATGGGATACGGCTGCCTCGGGTAAGAGACTGCCTGGCGGCGTCTACTTCTTCAGAC
>Ga0180438_10009406_pt1 | contig 12181 bp, 11 predicted proteins | sample SS_ome_12_FD_132455 | JGI IMG/M metagenome (GOLD analysis project Ga0180438, IMG submission 132455) | Hypersaline lake sediment archaeal communities from the Salton Sea, California, USA - SS_3_D_2 metaG | ecosystem: Environmental > Aquatic > Non-marine Saline and Alkaline > Hypersaline >...
GAGACCGTCCTTCAGCACCTTTGGGTGATCCATCGTGAAGTGGCCGATGCCGTACGTGATCTCCAGCATCATCGTGAAGATGAACTTGTCCATGTCCTTCGCCACATCCGGCGGAAGGAGCGCCTCGAGTCGGTCTTCCACGGTTTTGCCTTCCCAGAAGGGAAGGACTTGCTCCCTGATCTCCCTCTTCTCCTCTTCGCTGATCAGGGCCTTCTGAAGGACTCTCTTGTCGAAGCCATGGACGTTCTCTTCGATCCACTGACGCTTGTTTTCAGGGAAGAGCGGTGCACCCTTCAGCTTCGAGGTCCTACACCCGACGATCAACTCGTACGGCCGGATGATGACCGAAACGTTGTCAAGGATGTTTGCAAAGGCCAGGCTCAAGCGTGTCAAGGGATGTTCGTTCCAGTTCTCGGCCATCGATCGGGTCAGGTAACGGGCCCTCTCCACGCAGACCTCCTGGGGCGCGTCGATGATGCGTTGCCTGAGACGCTCCACCCTGGATCCGACGGTGTTTCTGCAAGGGGAATGTTCGGCCACCATGAAACCCTCCGGTCTGCCCTCCAAGAAATCTCTCGTGCCGCAATACCCTATACTTGGATGTCCATGTGTTTCAGCAGGATCCTGTCCCGGATCGACCGGGGAAGGTATCTGTTCAGGCCGAGGAAGAGGGTGCTCATGAAATCCACCTGGCTGTGCAGGCGGGGCTTGTCCTGGGCGATGACCTGCACGATCCTTTCCGCTGCCTGGACCGGGTCGGGCGCTGTCTTGATCAGTTCCTTGTCCCTCTCGATGAACCTCCTGGCACGATCCCGGTAAGGGGATCCCTCAGGAGGCAGCTTGTGGATCTCTGCCGCGAAGGTGGTCGAAACCTGGGCAGGCTCGATCAGGGCCACCCGGATGCCGAAGGGTTCTACCTCGTATCTGAGAGAGAGCACGAGCCCTTCGAGGGCAAACTTGGATGCCGAGTAAATCGACTCGAAGGGGAAAGGCACCTGAGCCACGAGAGAGGACATGGCAATCAGCTTTCCTGCCCGCTGTTCGCGCATGGAAGGGAGGAAAGCCTGGAAGACGGCCGCGGCTCCGATGACGTTGATCTCGAAGCATTTCAGTGCATCCTCGAGGATGACCTCCTCAAAGGGACCGAAGAAGCCTATCCCCACGTTGGACAGGACGGTGTCGACTCTCTTGAACTTCTCGAGTGCCGTGTCCCGAAACTCCAGGATACCAGGACGGTCGGTTATGTCCAAGGGTATGAGGTAGTGCTTTCCCCCCATTTCATCCAACTCGGCCTTCAGGGATTCGATGCCGGCCGGATCGCGATCAAACCCTGCTACCGCGGCGCCTCCCGCGGCCAGCATCTTGGCCACCTCTCGACCCATTCCCTGGGCCAATCCGGTGATGACGATGACTTGGTCCATAACCTCTCTTCCTCTCAGCCATTCGAGAATCATCTCGTTGATGAAGACTATGTTAAGAGTATATATAAGTACATGCAAACCGGGTTCTCACGCTCATTGTCTATTCCTCAAGCATCCCATAGAATAAGGGCGAGCCGTTGGCCGGTCGCCACGACTGGCTAGAAACAAGTTAAGAATCAATAAGTTGGGTAGTTCGTGTCGAGAAGAGGGTGTGGAGAGCCATGAAACTCACGCAGGAACAATACATCCGATACAGTCGCCAGCTGATCTTGCCGGAACTGCAGGGTAAAGGGCAGGAGAAGATCATGCAGGCAAAGGTGCTCCTGGTGGGTGTGGGGGGATTGGGATCGCCGCAAGCCCTCTATCTCGCAGCCGCGGGAGTGGGTACCTTGGGCCTGTTGGATGGGGACCGGGTGGATCTGACAAACCTGCAGCGGCAGGTGATTCATTCAACAGACGATCTCGGCTCTCCGAAGGTGGTCTCTGCCAGAAAGAAGATCAAAGCGCTCAACGCGGATGTGGAGACTCGAATCCACGGTGAACGGCTCAACTCTCAGAATGCGATGGACATCCTCTCGGGATACGACATTATCGTGGACTGCACAGACAATTTCCCTGCCCGGTATCTGCTGAACGATGCCTGTGTGATCCTGAGCAAGCCCCTCGTTCACGGGGCGATCTACCGTTTCGAAGGCCAGACAACGGTCTTCTACCCCGAACAGGGAGGACCTTGCTATCGGTGTCTCTTCCCGGTTCCTCCGGCGCCGGGCATGGTTCCTTCTTGTGCCGAATCCGGGGTCCTTGGGGTCCTTCCCGGCGTGGTGGGCCTGATCCAGGCCGGGGAGGTCATCAAGCTGATCCTGGGCGAGGGGAAACCCCTGATCGGGCGTCTCCTGTTCTGCGATCTCCTGACGACCCAATTCCAGGAGCTGGTCATAAGGAAGGACCCGAACTGCCCGCTATGCGGAGAAGATCCGAGCATCCGGGAGTTGATCGACTACGAGGAATTCTGTGGCCTTCGTGCACACGAAAGAGGGGACGCGGCAGAGAGACCCGGGTTCCCTTACGGGCTTCGGGCCGTGGATTTGGACCGGAAGATGGGGGCAGGAGAATCCATCCTCTTCCTCGATGTGCGGGAGGAATGGGAACGATCGATCTATCCCTTCACGGAAGGCATCCAGATACCCTACAGCAAGCTTCAAGGGGAGTGGGAAACCCTCCTGCCCCACAAGGATCGTGAAATCGTTGTATGCTGCCTGTTCGGTTGGAGAAGCCGTGAAGCGGCCCGACTCCTTGCGGGGAAGGGATTTGAGAACGTACTGAACCTGGAAGGTGGCTTGGAAGAGTTGTACGTCTACCGGGAGCAATCGAGTCCTAAGGAAGAATCCTGAACGCGGCGAGAGCGGAGCCGCGCAAACTGCTCAAGGATCCGCAAGATGAAGCTATGTTTCCTTTCGGGATTAAGAGAGATCGTTGGCCAGGAGGAGGTGGATCTCGAGTACGAAGGAAGGCTGTCCGGACTTCTGGAGACCCTTTGTGAGAGGTACGGCCATAGCCTTCGACGCCTGCTGCTGGACGCGGAAGACCCGGGAAGAAAGAGCTCCTTCGTGAAGATCCTCGTGAATGGGGAAGATGTCGGACATGCCGATCCGGAACTCAGGGGAGAGGAGAAGATCTTCCTCTTTCTGCCCATCGCCGGAGGATGAACATGGCGGCCTTGTTGCGCGTCGGCTATCTTTCCACGCTCTACCACACCTCACATCTGCTTCGGCAGCTCCGTTGGGTCGAGGAAGATCTGGCGATCGAATGCAGATGGCAGATGTACGGTACCGGGCCCGAGATGATCGAAGCCTTTCAGGGACTCGACATCGACATCGGGTACATCGGGCTGCCACCAGCCCTCATCGGGATGGCCAAGGGAGTCCCCCTGGTATGTGTGGGGGGGGGCCACGTGGAAGGGACCGTCATGGTCGCCGGCCCGTCTTTCAGGACCCTTGCCGAGTTCGATGAGACACACGCCTTCTTAGGCCAGTTCCGCCATCGGCGGGTGGGCATCCCTGCAGCGGGTTCGATCCATGACGTGATCTTCCGCGCCCTCCTGATGGAGCACTCGGTCTCCGGAGTGGAGTTCGTGAACGTCGCCTGGGCGGATCTGATCCCTTTCATGCTCAAAAAGGGAGAGATCGACGCAGCGGTGGGCACGCCCCCGCTGGCCGTGCTCTGTGGCGAGGAGTGTGGTGCCCGAACCGTGATTCCCCCTGAAGCCCTGTGGCCATTCAACCCGAGCTACGGGATTGTGATTCGGAAGGGAATGCTGAAAGAGGAAGGCCTGATCGGAGGGTTGCTGCAACTCCACGAAAAGGCCTGCAACCTCATACGGGAGTCTCCTCAACGGGCCGCCGGGTTCACGGTCTCGGCTCTTCCCGGTTTGGAGGAAGGCTTCGTACAAAGGGTCTACGCCGTCTCACCGAAGTATTGTGCCTCCCTGCCGGACCCATACCTCGAGGCGACGTTGCGTTTTCTCCCTGTGATGAAGGAACTGGGATACCTGAGCAGCGTGGAACGGCCTGAGGAGATCTTCGAGCCACGATTCATCGAGAAGGTGCATCCCGAACCGCACCACTACTCGAGTCGATGAACGACCAGGCCGCTGTACACCTTGGGGTGGAAGAAGGTTGACTTCTGAGGCATCACCTCGTGGTCGCCCGCAACACGCACGATCTCTTCCATGTTCACCGCATTCAGGAAGAAGCCGAAGGAATATTCATCCGTCGACAGCTTCGTCATCGCAGCCGGCAGGCTCTTCATGTACGTTATCTTTTCTTGGATGTCTTCGTCTTCAGTGTCAATTTGAAAGATCGGCTTCAAGATCATTTCGTGGAGCACGGTCACGTCCAGTTGCCTGAGTGCCTCGGAGGGGCCGGGTAGGATCGTGTCCAGGCCCCGACCCTCCATGAGTCGGATGACGTAGTAATCCCCATCGCAGTAGAACCCATACGAAAACTTCTTGCCGTGGATTCTGTCCATCATCTGGTCCGGGGTCGTGGGTTCGAGGTGGAAGTTGTCTTCGATTCCTTTCAGGATCCGCTTCACGTCGTGACGGTCTCTCTTCACCAGACGATGGGTGGGGAAGATGACCAGGCCTTCGTTGTACATGTTCACCAAGGTCATCATTACATATTTCACTTCTTCCCGTTCAGGGTGTGCGTTCCGGTACCGCAGAGCGGTTGTGTAACGGTGGTGCCCGTCGGCGATGTACACCTTTTTTGCTTCCATTTCTCGCCGTAGGTGTGCGATCAGGGCCTCGTCGTCGATCTTCCACAGCTCGTGCAGAACCTCGTCGATCGCGCAGGAAGAGATCGGTTTGTCATGCAGAATTTCATCGACAAGCCGGTCAACCTCCCGTGCCGGATCGGCATAGATACCGAAGACCATGCCGGAATTGGCCCGCGTTGCCTCCATCAGGGCGTAACGATCCTCGACATGCTTGGAGATGACCTTTTCGTGGGGATAGATGCTCTTTTCCCTGAACTCTTCGAGCGTTACCAAGGGAATGATGCCCGTCCTTCGTCTTGGTTCGCCCTCGGCGTCGAAGGTCTGAGAGTAAACGTAAATACTGTCCCTTTCTTCCTTGCGGAGGACCCCCTCGTCGATCCACTCTTCGAAGAGACGGGCGATCCGGCTGAGATCACGCTTGCATTCCTCCACGTAAGGATCATCCCCGAGAATCAGCCTCACGAAGTTGTGCGGAGAAAGCGCGAGCAGCTTCTTCTGATGATCCCTGCTGATGACGTCATAAGGGGGGCAAATGACCTTTGAAAGATCTTCGACATCGTACCGGTAACCTTTGAAGGGCTTGATTTCGACCATCGGAGTCACGCACCTCGTGGGCCTTCTCGTTATCGGGCAAAAGTAGGTTCCAGCAAAAAAGCCTCCGCATAATGGCATATTTGCTCGTAGGATGACAAGCGCCCCCGGTTACCCGGCTTGGTTGCGGTATGCACGAACAACCTCTCTCGCCTCCTCGGTCTTGAGGGATCGGATCTGTTCGAAGAGCCCACGACATTCCGTATAAGAGAGCCCTTCCACGAGCCGGTTTGACTCGATCTGGTCCCGCGTGTGAGGGAAGCGATCTTCCCCTTCCTCGATCTCCGCCTTCGTAAGGATCTTCACATGGATCAGGTTTCTGGCTGCCAGCAAATCTACCCTCCGCCCCTCGTAATCGGGCCGAAAGGCGTAGATCAGGGTCAAGAGATCTCCTGGGCCCAGGGCCCGGCCCTTACCACCCAGCCGCTTCACGACGGGATCCATCAGGTACACCGGTTTCAGGATATCTTGAGCGGCGATTCGCTGTCTCAGTTCCCCCAACAAGGGGACATGAAGCTCCCCGGCTTCGACGTACACGGATTCATAAGATCGAGCCATGGAGACGGTCTTTTCGGCGCGCATCCGGTCCCTGAGTCTTCCCCGGGAGGCGTCTGCCCTGGCGAATGCCTTGACAGCGGTAACGATCTCGTCGAAATCGCGGCCCGCGGATTTCTGATAGTAGTCCAGGAGGGCTGCCGTCCACTTGTGCTCTTCTCGATAAACCGCGTGATGGGAGGCCCCTTCCTGGATACCCTCCGGACGTCCCCCCTGTCCGAAGAAATCGTGGATTTCCCGCAGGCGCTCCATGAAGGGCTCGATCTGGAGGATCTTTTTCCCTTCCCGGTAGAGCTCGCGGAGGAGCTGACAGGATTTCCGAGCAAACCGGGGAAACTCGAAATCCATCTCGAGGAGATACGCATCGATCGACGTCTTCTGCTCGAGCATCTCCACGAGCAAAGGGTTTGCCGGCTCTTCCAGGACGATTGCCTCATGCTTCCGCATGGTCTCTGCAGCGAAGGGCAGGGCTTCAGCGCGGTGTGGGGAAAAAGCGACTGTAATCTTCATGGGTACGGCGGGTGCCCCTTCGGGCGCAAGCGAATCCTGGTTCCTCATCAGACCAGTAGGGGCCTTCCCTCGATCGCCTCAGCGACGTTTGACGAGAGGAGGCTTGCAGCGGTCTTTGTAACGTCCAGGATGTGCAGGTCGTGGGCCTCGACAGAGGGGCGGTCAGAGAGAAAGAAGGCGTCGTCCTGGGTGTGCATTCCGGTGAAGGCACCCTGAGCGTCGAACACGCTGTCGCGGCCGGTCGCCCCCCGCAGGTTGTTGCCCGGGTTGGCCAGGAGTACCAGATCCGGTGCACTGGTGAGAAAGGGGCCCCGGTACAGCTCTTCCTTCCGAAAGATCCGTCGAAGCACAGGCTCGGCCGGACCTCCGTCGGCCCGGAAGGAGAGGCCCCCGAGCCGCTCAGCTAGCTCGTCCCTCAAGCTCTCGGAGGACTTTCCCGGGAGGACAGACCCGGCAGGGAACCGCTTCTTCACGTTCAAGTAGATCCTGCCCGGGTCCATGCAGAAGGCCCTTGTCTTCTCCGGCTCTATGTCCTCTATGGACGCCTTCTTCTCGGAAGCGAAGGAAAGGTAGCCCTGTTCTTCCAGCCACCGGTTGATGTACACATCCCTACGGAGACGGCCGAAACCGTGATCCGACAAGGCCAAGAAGGTGGTTTCCCCCTCGAGCGTTTCGTAGAGACGTCCTGCCATGGCATCGATGTTCCGGTAATAGTCGAGAAAAGCACCGTGGTACGGAGAATCCGGGTCTTCGTAGGCGTCCCAGAGAAAATGGTGGAGCCTGTCCGTTCCGGTGACGACGGCTGCGAACAGATCCCAGGGTTCTTCCAGCATGAGCTTGCGAAAGGCCTGCTCTCGGTTCGCCAGGGAGGTGTACAGATCCTCGATGAACTTGTCTTTCTCTGTCCTTGCCTTGGAAGCATCCACGTCCAGCCGATAGTCGATCTTCTTCAGCCAAGGGACCAGCGATTTGGGGTAGGTAGCCCGTTCCAGGTCGATGGCTACGAATCCCGAGATGAGCGTTCCGTTGAGTTCCTGGGCAGGGTACGTGCTCGGCATGTTGACGATGATGGATCTCTTTCCCTCTTTCCCGAGAAGATGCCACAAGCATGGGCTTCTTATGTGCGTTGCGTTCGGGTAGTAGTTCGTGTACGTGCCGGGTTTGAGATCGACGAATCCGAAGACTCCGTGACGGCCCGGGTTGACCCCTGTCATGAAGGTCGTCCATGCCACCGACGAGACGTCCGGAATGGTCGTTGACATCTGGCAAAGGGTTCCTTTCCCTGCAATCTCGGCCAGGTTCTTCAACACACCCTTTGCGAACAGGTCCTGCATCAAACTGTAGGGAGTGCCGTCAAGTCCCAGAAGGAAGACACGGGGGCGCCCTGATCGTTTTCTACGAACCTTGTCGAGAATGCCCATGAATCCTATCCTTCCTGAGTTCGCTGCTTCTTAGATGTACCCCAGGTCCTTCAGCCGCTTCGTGATCTTCTCTTCTTCCTCTTCATCGTAGTCGCTGCCAGCCCCCTTTGGGATGAAATCCAGGATTTCCAGCGTCCGGAGTATCTTCTTCGCAGATGTCTCGACATCCTCGTTCTCCGCATCGAGAACGATTTCAGGCTGGACGGGTTCGTCGAAGGGGCCATCGACGCCGGTGAATCCCTTGACTTCCCCCTTTTGTGCTCTTTCGTAGTTACCGGTCGTGTCCCTTTTTTTGCAGGTCTGTGTCGAGCACCGTACGTAGACCTCCACGAATCTTCCTATCTGGCTCCGCAGCTCGTTCCGGATTTCTTGATAGGGAGACACGGCGGATGCTATCGCGATGGTCCCGTTTCGAGTCAGAAGGTTGCACACGTGTCCCAGGAACCGCGTCAGGCCTTCCCATTCCGCCCTCTCGAATCCGAGGTCCGGAAAGAACTGTTCACGGATCTCCCCTTCGTCGATTCGTTCTGCATCCAACCCTCTCTCGAGAAGGGATTCCTCAACGCGAGCTGCTATCTCCGTTTTGCCCGAAGCGGGAAGGCCCGTCAGCCACAGCGTGAAGCCCTGAGCCATCTTTCCTCCTCCTTGATCTTGCAGCTTCGAAGGGTAAAGCCTTCGTTTCCTAACCTATGGTCCTTGTCTTGCGAGCCCTACGTGTTTTTCTAAAGGGTAACAGCTGTTACCCTGCTCGGGTGCGGAAGCGCGCGTCGGGCCTGATCCCCGGCCCCTGACCCCTTTCGCCTTTCATAGCTGAACACCCTTCTTCCCTTTCGCCTCTGTGCCCGCCTTCTCCAGGATCTTCTGGCCCAGCATGTCGGTCGGGACCTTGAGGCCGAGGCAATCAAGTACGGTGGGAGCCACATCGTAGAGTGTAATCCCGCCCAGCTCTCTGCCCCTGTCCGGTTCCGAAACCCGCGGGTCTGCGAGAATGAAGACACCGTTGTAGTCGTGGTTTGCATCATCGGGTCCGGTGTCGTTCTCAAAGGTGTGGAGGCAACCCATCCCGACGCTCCCCACAGACCTCCAATCCAGATCACCGAAATAAACAATCAAATCCGGGGGAACATTCTTGGTCGTCTCGTAAAGATCCTCTGGTCGATGAACGCGGGTGCCGATCGGGCGGCCCTCTTCGTCGCCCAGGGCCTCGAGTTTCTCGATGATTTCCGAGCGCATCTTCTCGTAGTCAGCCGGAGGGATCACACCTTGGGGTTCCCTGCCTTCCACGTTGAAGAAGAGCCGGCTGTAGTAGCCCCCTTCGCCCCATACCTTCGTACCCTTCCAGTCGATGTCCTCCATGCGGAGGCGGGTCACCGCTTTCGGTGTTTCCTTGAATCGCAGGTATCCTTCCTGGGCAAGCCATTCGTTCACGCAGATGCCTCCCCGCATCCCCTTGGCGCCGTGATCAGAGACAACGAGGACCGTGGTGCTGCTGAGATCGACTTCTTTCAACACCTGTCCGATCTTCTTGTCCAGGTATACGTAGTAGTCGAGCAGGACGTTTTCGTAAGGATTGCCGGGTTCGTAGAGCCTGTGGCTGGGGTCGCAATATCTCCAGAATCCGTGGTGGAGTCGATCCGGCCCCATCTCGACGAACATGAAGAAGTGCCACGGCTTTGTCCGGAGGAGGTGGTGTACGACACGGAAACGTTTTTCGGTCATCTCGTACACCTGTTCTTTGAGCCAATCCTTGTTGTCGGTCCGGAAATCCTTGACGTCGATGATGTAACCATCCGCCGCCCTCTCGACCTCTTCCTTGAGTTCCTCAGGGTGTGTGTAAGTGCTCTGGTTGTCCGGGGCGAGGAAGCCTGTCACGAGATTTCCGCGCAGTGATTTTGCCGGGTAGGTTTGCGGGATTCCGACCAGAACCGAGTCCATCCGGTTTCGGGCGAGGAGGTTCCACACCGTGGGTTCCCGGACCGCCAGGGAATTCGCAAAATAGAGAGCCTCGTACGAGTGATCCTTGCGATTACGAAACCCATAGAATCCCAGTTGCCCCGGGTCCTTGCTCGTCATCATACAGGTCCACGCCGGAACGGTGATGGGGGGGTCGCTGCTCCTGAGATTTCCCCAGTATCCCGTATCCATCAGGCTCTTCAGGTTTGGCAGTTGTTCGAGGTATTGGTCGAAGGCGAGCTGAGGGGTGAAGCAGTCCAACCCGATGACCAGGACCTTGCTCGGATGCACTTGGTTCCCCCTTTCCAGTGTTCTCGGTCGGTCTCGTGTAGCCTTCGCGACGCAACCAAATTACCAACTATATTACTTTTCGGCAGCAAATCCAAATAAGTGAATCGTCCTTGCCCTGTCCCTTGCATCCCCCATTTTGTTGTGCTAGAGAATGACGGGATTTTACCGACCGTGGGGGCTTGCATCTTCTCAGATGTTTCCCAGGAAGGTGGAAGACCTTCGAAAAAACCGGATCAGACAAAGAGGGGGTCAGGATGGAGCGATCCAATGTTCGCAGGAGGAATTCGGACGGATTCCCGTGCCATCGAGCCCTCTGGGCAGTCTCGCTGGCAATCCTTCTTCTGTGCGGCTGCGCCTCGTCGGAACCCCACGTCCTCTCCGAACCGATGGTGACCTCCCCGGTCTCTTATACGGATGAGGTCAGCCGAAGGCTTGCCGTCGGAACCTTCCAGAGGTTACCCGAACTTTACGAGGACTACCGTGTGGGGGCCGAGGATGTGCTGGAGGTGAGCATTTTTGAGTGGGAGCTACGGGAAGAGACGAAGAGCGTTGAAATCCGGGTTTCTGAGACGGGCTTGATCAGTCTGCCGGTCGTCGGTGACATGAACGTGATGAACCTGACCGTGGAAGAGATCAAGGCGAAGATTGAGAAGCGGCTCAAGGATTGGCAGATCATCCCGAATCCGCGGGTCAGTGTTGTTGTTCAGCAGTTCAGGAGTAAGCGGGTCGCCGTGGTGGGTGCGGTCCGGGATCCCGGGACGTACACGATTCGCAGGAACGTGACCACCTTGCTGGATATCCTCTCGTTGGCGGGAGGCCCCGATGCCCGGGCCGGTCAGTTGGCTTATGTGATCCGGGACATTCGGCCTGCCATGTCCTCCGACGATGGGACCCACCAGGGTGCGGGTGGGACGGCGACGGGCAAACGGTCTCCCTATGCAGGGCTCCCCTTCGACCCGGCCGCAAAGGAGGTGATCGCCATCGACCTGTACGAACTCCTGGAGTTGGGGGACCTCAAGCTCAACGTGCTGGTCGGCAACGGAGATGTGGTGAACGTACCCGAGGCAAAAAGGTTCCATGTGATCGGGTATGCGAGAGACCCCGGCAGCTTCCCGCTCAAGAAGCCCACATCCGTGCTCGAGGGTATTGCCATGGCGAGGGGCTTCCAGGAGATCGAGGCTTCGAAAAAGAAGTGTGTGGTAAAACGGAAGACGACCGAGGGTGAGTACATCATCCCTGTGGACCTGGTGGCAGTCGCCAAAGGTGAGGCGCCGAACTTCTACCTGCAGCCCGATGACATCATCTACGTCCGCCAGACAACGCTGCGGAGAACCCTCTTGTATACATACGACATCGTGACGAAGATGTTTACCTTCACGGGTCGCCTCTTCTCCCTCTAGAGTGCAATCCCCTGTCCCGTCTCGATTTGTTTGGGCTCCGTCTCCCCCTCCCCCAAAGTCGCCCGGCACAAATCTCGTCCGTGACAGGAGATAGCACCAGAGGCCCCTCCCGCGCCCGCACCCGGATGAATAACTGGACACCCACGGAGCTCCGACTTTCTTTTGGTTTCGTTCCAGGGAGGGCTAGGTGGGGCCTGACACCTGATACCGTACCCCTAAAAACCTCATTTTTCCTTCTTCTTTCGCTTGTTCCCTTTTCGGCCCTTCTCCGCCGGTTCTAGATCATCGATCTTCCGCCGAACGAGCTTTCCCGGATGACGGGGGAAGTCCACGCTAAGGTAGACATTCTTCTGGAATACGCGTGCCACAACACCTTCCTTCTCGCCCTTTCCGAAGGGAAAGGTAATCCGATCACCTACTTTCAGATCCGGCGGACTCATCGCTTCCTCCCTGTCCTCGGTGTGACGGGCTCTGTCGGGCCTTTAGGTCTGTCCAACGTGGCCTCCTCAAGACTCTAAGAAGTATACCCTCCCTTCACGCCGGATGCCAGTCGGGCTCAGGTGGCAAGTGGCCACTGGCATGTAATTGGGGTTGGGGGCAGGGCCTGAGACCTTCATTACACGCCCTGTTCATCCGGACGTGGATGCGGGCACGGGCACGGGGGGGCCTCTGGTGCTATCTCCTGTCACGTCTCGATTTGTTTGGGCTCCGTCTCCCCCTCCCCCTACAAAGTCGCCCGGCACAAATCTCGTCCGTGACAGGA
>Ga0180438_10009407_pt1 | contig 12180 bp, 5 predicted proteins | sample SS_ome_12_FD_132455 | JGI IMG/M metagenome (GOLD analysis project Ga0180438, IMG submission 132455) | Hypersaline lake sediment archaeal communities from the Salton Sea, California, USA - SS_3_D_2 metaG | ecosystem: Environmental > Aquatic > Non-marine Saline and Alkaline > Hypersaline >...
CCGGCTCCGCGTTTGCGGCTTCTGCGGGGATTCCCGTTGCGGCCGGCAAGGCCCTGATCGTCCGCAAGCTGCCGGTCGAAGACTGCCGCGTGCTGCGCGCCTGGGTCGGTACCCCGGTGGACGGTATCCCCTTCAGCCGCCGGTACACGGGAAGCGTGGCCGAGTATCCCGGCCGCACGGGCGCCGGGACCCAATACAATTACAACGATAACGATGGACTGCATCTTGCGCTCGGCGAAAGCGGCTTCAACGCCGTGATCCTTCGTGGCGGCGCGGCGGCTCGCATGTACGCCGATGCGGGGGATATCGCCGGCCCCGACGGAGGCAGACTCCTCCATGCGTTCCGCGGAGGCGCGCCGCATGAAGTCGCCACGTTCGACGCGCCCATCACCTCGAAGCAGATCAGCTTCTTCAGGGTGCGAGACGGCCTCATGCGGGACGTGAGCTTCTATCGCGTGGCAAGCGTTCCGAGCCTGCCCGCCGCATCGCGAACGTTCGGCGTTGGCGAAGGGCTCGACGTCGGGAGGCAGACGGCTTCGATGCCCCCAAGCTTCGCATGGGCACTGGAGGAGCGCTACGGGAAGCGGGAGCGGACCTTCCACGAACTCAGTGCGGCGGGCGCTTCGGCGGCCGTTCAACTTCCGGCAAACCATCCCGTTCATTTCCTTACGGCGACGTGCGAGACGGAAACCGGTCTCGAGGCCGTCGCCTTAAGCGCCTCTTTCAACGGCGCCCAAGGGCCTTTCACTCTCACGGTTGCTGTCCACGATCCCCTCGCCCCCCGCGCGGACATCACATGGATGCCCCTCTCCGTTCCTGGCGACGGCTCGTTCTCCGTGATGCTTGACATCCCCGACCAGATCCTCCTGAAGGGCTCGCGAGTCTGGATCACTCTCCTGAGCGATGCCGATGTCGTCCTGCAGGCGAAAGCGGATTTCTGCGCGCTCTACGAGGTCTCGAAGGAGGAGGCGCTGCCCGAGGCGGTCGCCTGGCGCAAGCATCTTCTGCGCACGTTCTTCGGCGCCCTCGCCGAGCCGCGGCCCTGGGGCGGGTACAGCCGGCGCATGAGGCGGGAAGCATTCTACAAACGGCGGAATCGGTACGCGCCTCTCTTGAGGCAACTCTTCCAGACGATCGACTGCGCCCATGCCCTTGCACCGGACGACCATCTAATCCGCCAGTACCGCGAGTGGGTCTACGCCCGTCATCTCACGGAGTTCGCCGCGATCGACCCGCCGCCGCAACCGCCGGAGGGCGTGCCGGACTGGGCGTGGTATCCCAGGCTGGCGTGGCTCGAGGTGCGGCGCATGGCCGCGTGGTGGCTCGACCGTCGCATGGTCCCGACCGGCGAATTCGGGGGGCGGATCAACGACGACACCACCCTCTACGAGCAAGTGGTTGACCTTCCCCTGCTTGCGGACGACAAACTGACGGCCCGGTTGATCGACGGCGCGTCCCGACTCGGCGAACTGTGCGATCGGACCGCCTTGAAAGAGGGCGTCAATCTCGTCAAGCGGGACGCGTTGCACGCGTATGAAGACGGCATCAATTTGCTGGCGGTGCTCGCCCGCTGGCGTTACGGCGATCCGATCTACCTGGAACGTTGCATGGATTCGGCGCGAACCATGCCGAAGCTCACGGTGGTCACGCCGGACGGGCGCCGGAATTTCCGCAACGACGACCGCATCGGCTATCCGGACGTGCTCAAGCCGTCGGAGCCGAAGGTGGAGAGCGACGCTTCGGCGAAGATGTGGGTCGCGGCGCTCGCCTTTGCCGACTATACGCGGAACGCGGAGGCGCTTAAGCCGGCCGAAGAATGGTCCCAAACGTGGCTTCGCCTGAATAACTATGAGAAGGGGATCTGGGCCGAAGCGGTCGACGTGAAGACCGGCAAGATTCTGAAGGTAAGCGAACATCGTCCGTTCAACATGGGCGAGGGATTCAGCATGGCGGTCACCAATCTCTGGATCGCGGCGCTCTCGGGCGATGCGAAGTACCTCGAACCGTTCCTATGGTATCTGCGAAAGGGAGAAGCGCCGAAGCCCATCTACTGGTATCTCGACGACCTTTACACGCTCGGCGCGCTCGATAAGCTGCCCAAGGACAAGCTCAAGACGCTGGCCGCTGCGCGGCGCGGCAACACCTCCTTGCTGCGCTACCTCACCGGGAACCCCAACCCGCTCGTCGAAGAACTCGTCGGCGTGAAGCATCCGGATGGCGCCGTCATCTCGACCCTCTACGAATCGCTGCGCTTTCCGGACATGTACACCGCCGCCGAGCAATACACGGATCGCGTTTTGTTCGGACGCCTTCAACAGAACGTTTCGCGCGCTTACCTCGGAGGTTACTGCAATCGCGGCAAGTACAATCCCACCCAGGCTGTCAGTTGGGAAGGATTGGGGACCGACTACGGCGCCCTGATTCTGGAGAACCGGCGGGATCGTATCAAGGCGGCCGTGTACAGTTTCGCCGAAGCGTCGGTGACGGCGAAAATGCGCGTGTGGTTGCTCCGGCACGGCATGTATGAGGTCCGCGCAGGAGTCGATGGCGACGGCGACTTCAAGATGGACGGCGAAGCTCAGGTTTCAACAAAGGAACTGGCCAAGGCAGACACGATCCATCTGAATCTCCCTCCGCGCGCCGTAACCATCGTGGAGATCGTCCAGGTGCGAAAGCTCGCAACGATTTTCGATCGCGCCGACCTGGCCGTGGCCGCGCGCGAAGTGACGCTGGAAGACGATCGAATCATGGGCGTCATCCACAACGTCGGCTCGGCCGACGTAGACGAAGTGGTTATCGCGGTCGTGGACCAAGCCGACAAGATGGTTTCGCGTGTCGCTCTGGGTCCTCTCGCCGCGCCGAAGGACCTGCTTCCCAAACGGAAGAGCTTTGAGATGATGCTGCCGAAAGCGCCGGCGGCCGGCTGGAAACTGGTTCTCGACCCGGAACAACGGCTGCCGGAGATCTACGAAGGAAACAACGAAGTCATGCTCGACGACCTTCCCGCGCCGGACTATGCGCCGATGATTGACCGGTGGGTCCGAAAGGACAACCAAGAGGGTTAGTCTATTTTCCCGCAACCCGTAGGTTCTTCGCGTACATTTTTGGTGGAGGATAGCGGAAAAAGAAATCCGAAACTCGAAACCCGAAATCCGAAACAAATCCGAAATCCGAAAACGGCAATGCTCAAAACCGGCACGCAACGCCTTGGGGAACGAACTCTCATGTCGCTTTTTTGGTTGCGGCCACGTGCCGCCTTGGGCTTACAGGGACAAGAAGACTTATGAGACGGTCTTTCATGACGATCGTGCTGACGGCGCTCCTCGTTGCGGCGTCGTCCGGGGCTTCGTTCGAGGACTACGGCGCCGCCTATAAGGCGGCGAGAGAGCGATACCGCGCCAAGAACTGGGACGCGGCCGCGTCCGCTTGCCATGACGCGTTGCGGCTTTCCGAATCCGATTCGCAGCGCGCGCAGGCGCTCAAGATGCTCGCCGAGATCCAGGAGCGGCGGGAGAAACCCGATGCGGCTCAAGCGTCTTATGAGAAGCTTATCGGTTTACCCGAGGCGCCGGGCGAGCTCAAGGCCGAGGGCATCGCTCGCGTCGGCTACATGCTGCGGAAGCAAGGCCATGTTGACGAGGCGATCGAGCGCTTCCAGCGCGCCCTCAAGACCGAGGGCATTACCGGCAACCGGGCTGCCGGCGTCCATCGTCAGCTCGGCGAGATCTACAGCGACCGCGGAGAGTATGACCGCGCCCTGGAACACTACCTGTCCGCCTTTCGGACGGAGGGCGACTTCTCGAACAGCGGCGCAAGGGCCGGACTGAGCGCCGCCGGGTTGCTCTGTCGCCAGGACGCGTGGGAGCGGGCCGAGGCGGCGTACCGCGAGCTTTGGACACAGGAAAAGTATAACTGGGTCTATCGGGAGCGCGCGCTTCCGGGCATCGGCGAGACGCTCTACGCCCAGCGCAAGTTCGACGCCGCGCGCGAGATCTTCGAGCAGGCCGACGGGAACGAAAAGATCAAGACCCGCATCCGTTCCGAGGCGGCCGCGTGGATCCCCCTATGCCACTATGCCGCCGGCGATCTCGATGGAACGGAACAGGCTGCACGCAGCGTCCTGGAGCGCGATTACCTGGAAGGCCGCCACAAGGAGGAGATCAAGTACCTGCTGCGGGCCATCGAGACCCGGAAGGACCCCGCCCCCGCCGGCGAGCCGCTCTTTCGCTTCGCCCTGTTCGCCGACGTGCAATGGGCCGACCAGCCGGACCGGGGACGCCGCCGCTACCGCACCGGCCTGCGGAATTTCAAGGCGGCCGTGGCCGACCTCCGGGAAGAGGATCTCGCCTTTGCCATGCACCTCGGCGACTTCGTGGACAAGGGTAAGGAAAATCTTCCGCCGGCTCTTGCGGCTTACGGAAGTCTGAGCGCGAAGACCTATCACCTGCTCGGTAATCATGACTACGTCAAGCCTTACGCGAAGATGCTGGAGACCTTCGGCATGCCGAAGGGGTACTACGACTTCACCGTGCAGAACTGGCGTTTCATCGTGCTCGAGGGATGCGGCGTCGGCCCGGAATGCTGGCCGGCCGATACCGAAGAGGGCCGGCAGGCCGCCGCGTTACGCGAGAAGCTCGAACAGCCCGGCGGCACGAGGAAGGGAGGACGCATGCCCATGGGCCTCGGACCCATCCAGCGGGAATGGCTTCGAAGGACCCTCAAAGACGCGGCGTCGAAAGACCAGAAGGCGGTTCTGTTCAGCCACGTCGGCGCCCACAGGGACCAGATGAACCGGCGGCATCCTTACTACCGGCTGTCCGACGAGGAAGAGGTTCGGCGTATCCTGGAGGAATCCGGCTGCGCCGTCGCCTATTTGTCCGGGCACGCCCACAACCCGGGCCACTGCGTTGAGAACGGCGTCCATTACGTGACGATCCAGGGAATGGTCGAAGCGCCGCTCTACGTAAACGGCTACGCCGTGGTCGAGGTGTATCCCGACCGGCTGGAAGTGCGCGGCGTCGGGTTGCAGCCGAACATCACGCTGAACCTTCCCGCCGGCGTTCCGGCCGGCGCCGCCGCCCCCCTCCTTCTGCATCTCTTCGGTCCCCGACGGGCCGTTGCTTTTCAACGGCCGGCATCTTCATCGTCATCTTCATCGGTCGTGCCGGGGTCTCGACAACGATCACGAGAAAGATAACGACTTGTCCGCCGTAGGCGGGGGCGCCTGCGCTCCACAGATTTGCCTGCAGCCCGATGCCTCTTGGCGGATCAACGGCAGAGCGAGGATATCGGGACTCGCGTCGCGCCGACGTGCTCTTTGCTGATGCTGTAAACCATCCACAGGCTTTCGCCCACGACGGCCGGCGCGAAATACTGGGGTCCGGCGCCCGGGCCGCCCTGTTTCTTCATGGCGCCCGGCGTGTAGTCGGACAATTGCTTGTACATCAACAGCCACGTTCTGTCGAAGACCCGGCCGTCGCGGGAAACCGTCACGTACATGTTCCTCCGGTTCGGGGAATTGCCGAGGAGGAACACCTGCCCGTCGGGGAGTTCTCCCGCCGCCGGATTGACGGCGCCGTATAAATTCGTTCGCCGAGCGGGCGGATAGAACGACTCGGCGTCCGGTTTCACGGCGGCGTAATAGAAAGGCTGCACGCGCGGGCTCTGGTTCTCGCGGATGGCCACCCAGACACCGTCGGGTCTCCGAAACTCCGTGCCGTGGGCCAGTCCGTTCAACCCGTCGTGCGCCAGACGCCGCGTTCCGGGCCGGTACCTGGGCGAACGTCGAAAACCCTTTCGCTCGCCGTCGCGGACCAGCGCCCGAAAGTCGTCGGGCGCCTCCGACAGCAGCGGGGCAGTGCTGTAGGGAGGGATCAACGGCTCCAAGGGCAGCGATAGCTCCGGCGTCAAGGCCATCTCATCCGGCATGTCATTCTCTTTATAGATGGGCGAAACCGGCTGAAGGCGGTCGTCACGTACGCCCCATTCCTGGTAGAAGTCAAAGCCGAGATCCCAGTGGATAAAGCCGCCCCGAATCGCCTCGGGGCCCGGCCCGAAATGGAAATGTTCGGGCGGGATCGGACGGCCCTTGCCGGCGGGCCCTTCCCGCAAAGATCGGGACGGATCCGAAGTCATGCCGTGGATGGCGCTGAGACGGCCGCAGAAGAACAGGCGATCGTCGATCGCGAAGAACTCTCCCTTGGCCTGGGCGCCGCGCACGGCGTCGTGGTCGCTGTGAAGCTTGCGGCGGCGCACCGGCACCGGCTGCGGCGCCGGTTCCACCAGGCTTTCGTCTCCGCCCCAGTCCACGTCGCCACGTTCGTTCAGGATTTTCCCGACCCGCGCCACGACGCGACCGCCGGGGCCGTTCTCGTCCAGCGCATGGTTATCCCAGATGCCGATCAGCCGGTCGCGGAAGACGGCGATGCCGATGTTGTGATTCCAGGTGCCGTACTTCAGGCTTTCGTACCGTCCCGTCCCGCCCTCGTCGAGCGGCGCCTTGCTGGGCAGGCAATGGAGCAGCTCGAAGTGCTCCGCCTCTTGCATCGGGGGTAGCCCGAGTCCGGGCACCTCCGGATCGAAACCGTCCGGCGCGATCCAACGAACCGGCGCCTCCGGGTCGGGTGGATATTTCTCCGCCAGCGCCGCCAGGTCCATCTTCCGAGGCTCAGGGAAAATCGACTTGAAATCGCCGCGCCGCAGCTCGTCCGGTCCGCCGAGAGCCAGAACGGCGGCGGCGATGCCGTTCACGAGACGGACAGCCAGCACGTTGCGCCCCGGTTGTAGCGTGACCGCTATGTGGAAATCGTCGATCGTCGGCGGGCCGGTCTGGTTTCCGTGTTCCATGGTGTCGAGAACCGTCTCGCCGTTCAGCCAGGCCTGCATGTAATAATCGGCGCCGAAGCCGAGGGTCACTTCCTGCGCCGACTCCGAATGCAGGGCAACGAAGACATACGCCGTTTGACCCGCATCGTAGGGCGGCTTGCCGAAGAACGCGCTGAAGTCATACTGATTCCCGATAGGACGGACTTGCTGCGCCTGCACGGTTTTCCCGCCGAGGGCGATCTCTTTCGGGATGGATTTGAGCGCCTCCTTTGGCGGCGCAGGCGCAATTCCCTCCCAGGGCGCGAAGACCGTCCACGCACCCGGAAAATCGACATGTCCGGCAATCGGTTCCGAATCCGGCGTCCGCTTGGAATTCACCATGCCAGCTCCATGCATGCTGCGGTTCCATGAAACACGTTCAATCTTCTTCTCCGGCACCTGTGCGTTCTTCGCGCGCATTTTCTGACGCGTCGTTTGAGAGGCGGCGGCGTGGGAGCCGCCGCTGCAACAAACAAGAAGGAAAGCAGCGCGGGCTCCCACGCCCGCGCTTCCCTTCGGTCGCGGCCGAACGCCGCCTGGCGTACTCGCAATCTTAAACCCGCAGACGTATGCTTGCCGATGTCATTCTGATCCCGCGACGGCGGGAGACGAATCTCGCCGTACCGTGTACGGTCGATGCGAACGAGATCCTTCGCTTCGCTCAGGATGACGCAACCTATACATTACCGTATTTGCGAAGCGGAGTACTAAGTAAAGAACCGCTCCCGCGCGAAGTGGGTTCTCCGTCCGGCGTGGTCCAGGGCCGTGACCCTCGGGCGTCCCGCGATAAGCTGTTCGCCATCCGTGAATCCTTCGGGCCTTCCCTCGAGCCGCCGGATCAGGCGCTTACGCCAGGTGGGGACCCGTGCCTTGCCGACGGCGTCGTCGGCCGCATCGTGCAGCTCGTTCGGGTCCTCATCCAGGTTGAATAACTGCTCCGCTCCGTTCGAGGAATCCCAGACGTACTTCTCCCGACCGTCGGTCAGTGCGTGCATGCCCCCGGCGAATTCAATGTGGACGTACTCCCTGCCGAGGCCGCCGTCCCCTCGCATGAGAGGCAGCAGGCTCCGGCCGTCCACGGTATCCGGGATATCGATCCCGGCCAGGTCGAGGAGGGTCGGCATCAGGTCGGCTAGCGTGGCGGGCTCGTCGAAGACGGAGCCCGGCGCCACGCCGGATTCCTTCGGCGCGCTCAGGAGAAACGGCACGCGCGCGGAACCCTCGTAAGGCACCTGCTTCCGCCAGTAGTAGTGGTCGCCCAGCATCTCGCCGTGGTCGCTGGTCAGACAGACGACCGTGTCCCGGCGATGTGGAATCCCGATCACGCCGTTGAGGACGCGGCGAAGCTGATCGTCGAGGTGATTGATCAAACCGTAATATCCGGCGCGGCAGTTCAGGAGGGCCTCGCCTCGTAAGTCAACCCGTTGCGGAGCGACCGACGCCGAGGACGGGGGCGACCCCTCCCAATCGCCAATGTAGGGATCGGGAACACCCGTGCGCAGATACCGATTGAAATAGACCTCCGGCGGTTGCAGAGGCGGATGGGCGGCCACGAAGGAGAGTGTGAGGAAGAAGGGACAGGTGGGGTCCCGGCGCCGCAGGAACCGCAAGGCCCGCTCGATCGTCCAGTTCGTGTTGTGCAGGTACTCCGGCAGCGGCCATGGCCGGGCGGTCCAGTCGTTGTGCATGACGCCGGCGCCGAACCATCCTCCGCAGTCATCCGGAGCATTGGCCTTGAACCAGTGCGCGTACTCGGTGTCCGGCCCATAGCCTCCGTCCTCCACCTCGTCGTACCCGAAACGCGCGCGCACCGGGTATTGGTGCATGTCCCGCCCGATCCAGCGGGTCTGATACCCGTTGTCCCTGAGGACCTGTGGAAGCGTCGCTTCGGGATTCCATTCGACACCTTCGGCGTTCGACAGGACGCCATGCGTGCTGGGAAACTGGCCCGACAGGATGGTACGGCGCGCCGGCATGCAAACCGGGCAATCCGAGTAGAAGCGCCGGAACCTTGCGCCGTTCATGGCGATCTCGTCCATGTTTGGCGTCAGCAGTACCGGATGCCCTTCGCATCCCAGGCAATCTCCTCGATGCTGTTCCGTCACCATCAGCAGTATGTTCGGGCGTTCCTCACCGTTCACGTTCGTGTCCTTCCCATCCCAAGGCGGCACTCAACCGCAAACAAGAGGGCGCAGAGTAGAATATCACTAAGATAAGGCCCGCTTACTGCGCGATGGCCGCCAGCGGGCTTGTCCCGCTGGAGCAGGAGGTCGGTAAGCTACACGGCCACGAGCCACCCTCTCTTCCCGCTCCGCCTCCCCCCACGTCGCGCGGCACTGGTGCCGCGCGACGTGGGGGGAGGCGGAGCGGAAAGCGGAAGATATGGCTCTCCAGTAGCCAACCGACCACATTCACCAGCGGCACGAGGCCGCTGGGGTCTAGCTCCCACCCTCATCTTAGTGACATTCGATGCAGAGTATGTGATATCTGTATGGAACGTCAACAGCGGAAACCTGCTTCGATGGTCGATAGCGATCAGGACGAAGAGTTGGCGCGGTATCTTTGTCGCAATCTTCGTCGTAGTCTTTGCCGACCGCATCGGGTTTTCGAAAGAGTTCTCGACGTCCCATTCGCTCGTCCCGTAGGGACATTCGGAAATAGCCCAGCGATTTATCGCTGGGTCTCGGTTCGGCAAACAGTCACAGCAGTCCTGGAAGGACGGTCGATCTTGAGCCGCCACCTTTCGAACATCCTTCCAGGAAAGGACGGTGGGCTACTGTCGCCGGTCGCTCCGCGACCAGCGTGGATATCGGGTGGCACGGTCAATCCCGCGTGCGTTTCTGTCAGGTTACCCTGTTGCTCACAAGAGGTGAGGGAAGCAGCGGAATGAGGCGCATACAATTCAGCGGGATTGGCCGTGGACTCCATGGCATGCGTCACAAGCACGGCCAAGTTCTTCCTACGCGGCCTTGACCGTGCCACCCGACAAGCGGAAGATCGCCGCGTTGGCCCCGCCCTGGCGGGGCCTCCACCAGAGGACGAGTGTTTATGAACGGCGAGCTAAGCGCCTATTCCTGCGCGGCTGTCAATCCATCGATCGCCTCCTCGGCCTTCTTCCGGTCGCCGCGATGGACTTTGTCATCTTCCAACACTTCCCTATAGGCGGCGACCGCCTCGTCTTTCCTGCCCATTTCCGCCAGCGTTTCGCCGAGGGAGCAAAGCGCGCGGCCGTGCCAGAAGCCTCGGCGCTTGTGCGGCCGCATCAGGCGAACGGCCTCCAGCGCTTCCTCGTATTTGCCCTGCTCCCTCAGAAAACGGGCGGCCTGCAGAGCGCCGGAAAGGTGACCGGCCGCGCCGCCTCGACGGCGGAGCATCAGGATGATCTTCCGGTAGGCCTCCCAAGCCTTTTCGTTATCCTTCAGATTCCTCTCTCGATTCAGAGCCAGCATCAGCCAGAGTCGGGCGGCGGATTCGCTTGTGTCCCCGGTCATAATACTCGCGGCCCTGCTGAGATCCTCTTCCGCGGCCTCGCCTTCTCCGACTACATAGTAGGCTTGGCCCCGCGCGCGGTAGGCGTGGACGGAGGCGTACTCCGGCCAGGTTTCCAACTTCTCGTCCTTAAACTCCTCGACCAGCTCCTTGTACTTGCCCTGGGCCGCCAGGTTCCGCATTCGGACGCTCTTGGCTACGGCCTCAATCGGAATCTGTTCAGCGAGTTCCGCGGCCAGGTCATACTTCCGCAGCGTTCGCGCGCACGCCGCCGCCTGTTCAAGCGCGTCGGACTTCTGGAAGTCGGAAATGCCTTCCATGCCGGAAAGCTTGGTGAAAGCCTCCAGAGCTTGCTCATGTTGACGCTTCCGGACGAGATTTGCGGCCGCCGCTCGGTCTTCGACGTACCCAGCGGCCAGGGACAAGGCGGCCGAGCACAACAGAAGTGCTACGATCAGGATTTGCTTGGACATAACTCCTCCGGTGACTCGGTGACTTTCCTGGAGCAGAATACGGAACGCCACGGCGTTCCCTACCTGGATAGACGCGCCAACCTATCCGTAGGGAATGGCCTCCGCCTGGGCTGAGCCTGTCGAAGGCGTGCCATTCCGCAATCCCTCGCAAAGGCTATCCTGCTCTTTTGAGGTTCCGCGCCGGTCATTCGAGATCGAGGTCGTTGGCAACGCGCTTGACGTACACCTTTACGTAAAACACTTTCGCCGCGGTATAGAAATAGAACCCGACGCGATCGAACCCGTTGTCCATAAGGGGGGTGTTGTCGCGAGCGACGATGACCGGCTTCCTGTCGACAAACATTCGCAGGTCTCCGGCGTCGTTCTCAACCACAATGTAATGGCGCTTGTCGGGCACGATCCGGTCACTGGGGTTCTTCTCCAATTCCAGCCGGTGGCCCATTTTGGCGATCTGGTTTCTGCGGTTCCAGTTTCCCCCGAACTGGCAGAAGTAGCCGGCGGCAAAGGGACGATCCTTCGCCTTGTCGGGGTTGAGGTGAATCATCGAGCTGAGATCGCCGACGCGAGCCGCCGCCCTGGGCGCATTCTTCAGGAAGTCCGGGACGTCGACGTCCGTCGCCGCTTCGAACTCCATCCGCAGGTAGCCGGCGCGACCGCCGCCGGGGAATCCGCGCGTGGTGATCAGGGCGCCGCTGCCGCGCAGGTACCCGGCCTTGACCGACCACTCTCCGTCCAGGATCCGCCAGTCGTCGCCCAGTTTGTCACGCTGGAAGTCGTCCTGAAAGGCCAACTGCCAGCCGGCCTTGTCCGCGGGCACGAACTCGGCGGTCCGGACCGGTTTCTGCGTCCTCTTCCCGGCCTTGGCCCGGCTTTTGCCGGCGAACGTCGCGTAATCCGGGTGCAGCCCGCGCATGCGCGGCGTCTGGGGACGGATGGGCCCCCAGTTGAGGGAGTAGGGGTTATCCTTGACGATCCGCTCGATCTCCGCCCAGTCCTCGCGGACCTTCTTGTCGATCTCGGGGACGATGCCGCCGGCCTCCTGCATCCTGGCCATGAGCGCCCGGACCTCCACGATCAGGCGCGTGTAGTCGAGTCCGACACGGAAGAAATTCACACGCTTCCGGTAGATTTCGGGCCGGCCTTCCAGTGCTTCATCGGCGCGTTTCAAAAAGCCGTAGGCCTTTTCGAAAAAGGCTTCGTCGTAGATCGCCGGATAAGCGCTCTCGGCTTTCACGTACCGCTCGCGCGTCTCCTCCAGAAACCGCCAGTATGCCCGAATTGCATCGGCCCCCTCGTCGAAACCGCGGCGGTAATAGTCATCGAGCACGGCGTGTCCGTCCTTGGACGGGTCCCA
>Ga0180438_10009409_pt1 | contig 12178 bp, 14 predicted proteins | sample SS_ome_12_FD_132455 | JGI IMG/M metagenome (GOLD analysis project Ga0180438, IMG submission 132455) | Hypersaline lake sediment archaeal communities from the Salton Sea, California, USA - SS_3_D_2 metaG | ecosystem: Environmental > Aquatic > Non-marine Saline and Alkaline > Hypersaline >...
GACGGCGACTACCTCGGCCCGTGGATCTTCAACGAACTGAGGGCGGCCCTGGACCTGCTGACCGTCGTGGTCTGTACCAACGGCAGTGATTGGGGCGGGACGCGGACGGTCCACGTCGGGGACGGCGGTTGGGAAGCTGCATGGGCTGACGCGAAGACGGGCGCCGAGAACGATTGGGACGGCAACGGCACGGACACGACGAACGGGCTGGGCTACAGCGACACCGGGCCCAGTGCCTACTCGGCGGGCGAGAAGGGTGGCCTCGGCTTCGCCGGGCATCTGTACCGCCGACACTACAAGCAGAAGGGCGAGTTCGCCGAGGGCGACACGTCCCTGAAGTGCGACGTGGACTTCTACGCGGTCGGCCAGCCCTTCTATACGGGCACGGGCAACGAGTGGGGCGACCAGGGCGACGACATTCAGAACGGCGCGGCGACGCTCTGGCTGACGAAGAGCGCCCAGACCAACGGCGACGAGTTCATCAGCGACCTCTGGGATGATGGCGGCCAGGGGACGAAGCCGTCGCAGTGGTGCGGCCAGCCCGCCGAGGGGAGCACGTCGAACAAGGGCTACAAGATCGCCGGATGGCAGGGCGGCTTCGTGACGAAGGACTTCGCCGTCACCGGCGGCTTCGAGTTCCAGTGATGTCGCGCCGACCCAAGTGTCCCGTCCACGACCCGCGCCCCCGTCCCGGGCGGTTACAATAAAGGTTACAGTGAGGCGGCCTTCACCCCCTCCCCCTTCGCAACGCCACGTCATTACGGGGCTTACCTACTCAACTCGCTCCGTCTTGAACTGAGGGAGCCGGGACTCGAACCCGTTCGGCGGGGGTAGTGGGCGGCTTTGGTATCTCCCTGAGATTTCTAGGGCTATGTCGCAACCGCCTATGGCGGCGAAGGTTGCGGGCAGCCAGGAGCCCGGCACACTGCGGCACATCGCGGCGCTTTGTGGGAAGCGGCTTGGAGACGGTTACAGAAAGTGGTTACAATTCCACCGACACGGGAGCTCACCATGCCACGGAAAGACTTGCCGAAAGGATGCCTGTTCCGGAGGGGGCGCCGGTGGTACTACAAGCTGGGCGGCCGGATTCGCGCCTGCAAACCGGAGGGAGCGAGCCACGCCACGACTCGCCGGGCCGTCGCGGTACAGATCGCCCGGCGGTTCTTCGACGAGGCCGAGGGGGGTCGAACTTCCCTCGGTGACCTGATCGCCGAGTTCGGGGCTCTGGACGGGATGGCGTGCAGCCACCAGCAGGCGGGATACAAGCCTACGGTCGTTCGCGAGTTCGTCCGGATGATGGGCGTCGGGTTCGTCAGTGAGATCGTGCCCCGGCAGATCAATCTCTACCTCGCCAAGCTGGCGGAGAAAGGGCAGGCGCCGAAAACGCTCGTCAACAAGCGGGCCTGCATCGGCCGTTTCTGCGAGTGGCTGATGGAGCAAGGTGAGATTGACCACAACCCCGTCCGCTTGACCCGGCGCCCGAAGGTCCGGCGGGGCGAGCCGGTCCACCTGACCCGGAACGAGCTCGACACGGCCCTGAAAATCGCGACAGAGCGGCGGCTGTGGGCTGTTCACTTCGCGGCGTACACGGGCGCTCGGCTCGGGGCGATCCGCCGCCTCCGCTGGGGCGACATTCGCGAGACAGCCAGCGGACCTGTCGTGGTCTACCGGGAGACGAAGACGGATCGGTGCAGGGCCGTCCCCGTCACGGACAAGCTGGCGGCCGTCATCGCACGCATGGATCGCGGGGCCGATGATGAGCTAATCTTCCCCCGGCACACCCGCCGATGGTGGACCTGCCAGCTTCGCCCGATCAAGGAGGCCGTCCCGAAGATGGCCCGGCGCGGCGGCGGATGGCATGATTTCCGCCGGACGGTCGGCAGCCTCTTGGTGCAGGCGGGATCGCCGATCCTGGCCGTCTCGAAGATCCTCGGCCACGCGAACGTCTACACGACGGCGGCCTACTACGCCCACCTGGACGCCGAGGCGGGGCGGGAACATCTGGCGATCCTTTAGTCTAGTCCCAGCCGTAGACGTACCAGTATGCCAAGGCGAAGGCGGCCAGTCCGCAGGCGGGGAGCACGATCCACCAGATCACGACGGCCCGCAATGCCGCCTGGCCGGGCGTTCGCGTGCCGTCCAGCCATTCGCCGCAGTGACGGCATTTCCTGGCGTTGTCCTGAACAGACTCGCCGCAGATGGGGCAGGTCTTCATTTCTCCGCCTCCGGTTTCTCAGTTTTTCGCGGACATTCTTGCCGCCCACTCTGTCGTACTGTATGGATGGGTATACCCTGGTTGTGTCGGCGCCACGGACAACGGCGATGCCTCGCCAGTGCGAGGGGGCTTCTGTCGGGCAGGATAGATAGGGAGCGCACTGGTATGAGATATGAGGCGGAGTTGCGGGCTCGCGCCCACGCGATGCTCGATGAGTTACCCAGGAGCACGTTGGTGGCGTTTTTGGCGATCGCTCCGGCCACGGGGCTGCCGGTCGAGATGGACCTGCGCACGGCCACCCTCCGCGAAATCCGTGATGAGGGGCATCGGCGCATCAACATGGCCGTCATCGGTCGCCTCCTACTTTGCGTTGAGGCGGCCCAGAAGTTCTGCTTTCCCGCTGCCGAATCCGACAGAACACCTTCGATGCTTCGATTGCCGCGTCCAGGTCGCCACCGCTCGCCAAGCTGAGTGTTACGGCTGACACGAAATCTGCCGGACCCCCACTCCCCCGCCCCGCCAACTGGCGGTAGTGTGTCAGGATTTCCTGGTCATCGTCCGGTTCGTTCGATTGCTTTCGGATAGTGCGGAGGACCCGGAGGGCCCGTTTCCGTCCGTCCTCGTCGAGGGATTCCCACACCCGGAGTGTCCCGTCTGCGGAGGGGTCTCGGGGCGGGTCCGGCAGGAGCGCCGTGATCTCGACCCCCAAGACCTCCAACAGCCGATCGAGGGCACGATCGCTGATGCTTGATCGCTCAGAACACCACCGACTGATCTGATCGCGCCCTATGGGAATGTGCTCGGCCAGTTCGGCACGACTGAGCCCCCGATCTCGAATTAGCTTCTTCAGTTTCATTCCGTCGATTCGCATGGCTCCCACCGCTCTTTCCGTCCCACCTGCTTACCGTTGGATGCCGCATGAGACATTATAGTCGCCCCTGCCGTGATCTGGTGACATTTCTGCGACTTTTTTTGCCGTTTCGCGGCGAGGCGCAATTCCGACCTCCGTAAGCTCTTGTCGATATCATAGGCCGTATGCGACATGACTCCCTGCGCCAAAAACGCAGGAAACGACTTGACAGGCCGGTTTGCGGGTGTATATTGCACGACCATGAACGCGACACCAGCCACCGGCAATCTCATTTTCCGACACACGCAGACGGCGAACCCCCTCCCGTGGCTGGGTAAATCGTGTTCCGCCGGATGCGTTGCGGGCGGGCTCTCTTGGCAGGGCCCGCCCGCCCCCGTTGGGGCGCACGAATGCCAGAGCGACTGTTGACACCGAAGGAAGTGGCGGACCGGCTGGGCGTCTCCGAACGGCTGTTTCGCTACCGCCGCAGCAGCCTGATCGCCAACGGTCTTCAGGTCGTCGGCGTCACCGGTCGCTGTGGCCGCCAGATCGCCCGCTATCGCGAAGCATCCCTCGACCGGTTGATTGCCCGCGCGGCCCACAGCGAAGGCGCTGTCTGCTAGGAGTTGGCCCGATGTCACGGACGGTTCAAGGGCCACGGAAGGCCCCCTCAGTTTCTCGGAGTAGCCGCCAAGAGACGGAGGCGACACCATGCCCGAGCTATTGACCGCATCCCGGTTGTCCACGCGACGGACCTGCCCGCGACAAGACTTCTACAGCTACGAGATGTGTTGGCGACCGGCCCGGGAAAAGAAGGTCTTCCGCTTCGGCAGCGCCTTTCATCGGGGGTTGGAGTGCAAGGCCCTCGGCTTCGATCCCGCCGACTGTAATCCCGACTGCCCCCCAATGGGCTTCGCCCGGACGAAACCGCACCCTGAGTTGAATCAAGGAAAGGATTCCACCGATGGCACCACTCCCGACCAAGGATAGGCCTGCAAGCCCCAAGCTCCCCCCCAAGCCGAAAGCTGACGCGCCGCCGCCGCTGTCGCCCGTGACCTTCGGGCCCGTGCCCGATGGGGCGGGCCACCGCGTCGCGATCTATGGTCCCGGCGGGATCGGTAAGACCTCGCTGGCCGCGATGGCTCCGGGGCCGGTGGCGTTCTTCGACCTGGACGGCAGTCTGCCCGTCCTGGCCGACCAGCTTCCCGAGATGGACATTCGGCCGGTGGAGTGCCCCCCGACCTGGGCCGCCCTCCGCGACGCGCTGCACGCGCCCGGCTGGGGCGAGATCGCCACGATCGTCATCGACTCGGCGACTCGCGCCGAGGAACTGTGCGCCGAGTGGGTGATCGCCAACGTGCCCCACGAGAAGAACAACGTCACAATCAAGCGGATTGAGGATTACGGCTGGGGCAAGGGCTACACGCACATCTATGAGACGTTCCTGCGGCTGCTCGGCGACCTTGACCAGCACGCCAGGGCGGGGCGGAACGTGGTGCTGGTCATGCACGACTGCACGGCCAATGTCCCGAACCCGGCGGGCGAGGATTTTATCCGCTTTGAGCCGCGCCTTCAGTCGCCGCCCTCCGGCAAGGCGTCGGTCCGCCTCCGCGTTCGCGAGTGGGTGGACCATCTGTTGTTCGTCGGCTACGACGTGGTAGCCGAAGACCGCAAGGGCAAGGGGACGGGGACACGTACCATCTACCCGACCGAGCTTCCGCACTGCATGGCGAAGTCCCGGTCGATTGCCGACCCGATACCGTTCGTCCGAAACAACGCCTATCTGTGGTCCGTCCTGATGGGGCAGGCCGCCGATGGGGAACCCACGGAAGGAGAAGCCTAATGCCGTTACCTGACCGAGCGGGCCGTTTCCACGCGATCGCCACGGAGATCGGCGTAGACGAGACGGGGCCGAACAGCCTCGCCACCGCGACGATTCTCTACCGGATCAGCGAGGAACTGTGTAGCGACGGGAAGTGGTACGATGTGTCGGCCGAAGCGCTGGAAATCACCGGCTATCACTACCTCGAAAAGACCGACGGAGCGCTGAATGAGCGGACCATCACGGACCTCAAAGCCGCGTTCGGCTGGGATGGGGCCGATCCGTTCTGGCTGGAAGACAACGCCGAGGCCCTTCGCCAGCGACCGGTACAGATCGTGCTCGAATTCGAGGAATACGACGGGCGGCGGCGCATTCGCGTCCAGTGGCTCAATCCCTACGGGTCCTCCGGCAGCGGCGGCGTCTCGCACGCCGACGCGGCCAAGCGACAGGCGATGACGAACAAGCTCGGCTCGCAGTTTCGGGCCCTGTCCGGCGCCGCCGTGCCCGCCCCGTCGCCCACGGGCCGACCGACTCTCCCGGCGAAAGCGCCGCCAGCGGTCACGCCGCCCACGCCTGTCTCCCCGGCAGGCAGGCCCGACGAAAGCTCGCTCGACGACGCATGGGCCGCCTATAGCTCCGCCGCGCCCGCCGAGTGGGACCAGCAGACGCGCGAGGCCAACTGGTTTCAACTTCTGGGCGAGACGATCCCGGGCAAGCAGCCGAACGACTTCACCCCTGCCGAGTGGGCCGCCGTCATCGCCCGAGTCTGCGACGAGTCGGTCCCGTTCTAGCCTCAATACACTCCGTCCGGCCGGGGCGGGGATTTTCTTCGGCGGCGCGTGGCCGTCAGTCCTTTGCCCCGCCCCGGCACTTTGTTTTCTGACGCCATGAGCGATACCCGATTCCAACTTCGCGGCTACCAGCGGAAGGCGGTCGATCGAACCAAGGCCGCCCTGCCTGCCCGGCCGGTCCTGGTCGCGCCCACGGGCTCTGGCAAAACCGTGATGGGCGTCTCCGTCGTCGAGGAATCGGGCTGTCAGACGCTCTGGCTCGCCCACCGTGCCGAGCTCGTCGATCAGGCCGCCGAGCGCCTGCGGGCCTACGGGCTTTGGACGGGCATCATCATGGCGGGCCGCCAGACCGACCCACTGGCACCGGTGCAGGTCGCCAGTGTCCAAACACTGGTCAACCGCTGTCGCCCGATGGCGGGGCTTGTCGTGATCGACGAATGCCACCACGCCACGGCGACGACCTACGCCGACGTGCTGACGGGCTACCCGGCCGCTGCCGTGATGGGCCTGACGGCCACGCCCTTCCGCCTGGACGGCAACGGCCTGGGCGACATCTTCGGGGAGATCGTCGTGGCGGCGACGACCGCCGAGCTCTGCGAGGCGGGCACGTTGCATCGGCCCCGCGTCTACGCCGCCTCGCCGCCGGACCTGTCGGGCGTCAAGGTCACCGCCGGTGATTACAACGCCCGTGGGGCGGCCCAGGCGATGGACACGCCGGAGATGTCTGGCGACATTATCGAGACGTGGAAGAAGTACGCGGTCGGGCGTCGGACCGTCTGCTTCGCGACGACCGTCCACCACAGCCACGACATCGCGAGAGCGTTCAAGGCGGCGGGCGTCCCCGCCGAACACCTGGACGGCCGGACGCCAAAGCCGATGCGAACGGCGATCCTCCGGCGGCTGGCGGCAGGCAAGACCCGCGTCGTCTCCAACTGTGGCGTCTTGACTGAGGGCTGGGACCTGCCCGCCTTGGAGTGCGCCATCATCGCCCGGCCGACGGCCAGCCTGTGCCTGCACCTACAGATGATCGGCCGCGTGATGCGGGCCTGCCCCGGCAAGCGCGGCGCCCTGGTCCTGGACCACGCGGGCAATCACCACCGCCACGGGCTGGTTACGCGGGGGCTTGCATATGACCTCGCCGGGACCGTTCGGCCCACAGAGCCGCTGGGCCTCCGCCGATGCGGGGGCTGCGGGCTGTTCTTCGAGCCGAGCCGCTTCGCCTGCCCCGAGTGCGGTTGGGTTCCGGAGGCGAGGACCTACGCCGAGCGCGAGACGATCCCCGTCCACGGTGAGGGCGAACTGAACCTGTTCGATGAGGGGCAGGAGGGAAGCTTCGGGTACAGATCGAAGTGGTGGGAGCACGCCCTGATGATGGCGGGCTACGCCATAAGCAATGCCCGCCGGTCCTACAGGGACCGCTTCGGTGAGTGGCCCGTCCTGGCGGGCGGGCATCTGGTCGATCCGCCCAACGCGACAGGCGACCAGAAGCGAACAGTCCACGACGACTTGTTGCGGATCGCTGACTTCAAGGGGTTCAAGCCCGGCTGGGCCGCCTACCGGTACAAAGACATCTTCGGCGTCTGGCCGAGGACCGGCGCGATGACGGAGCGACGCAAGGATGTGCTGCGGAGTCGGCTGGCGGGAGCGCTGACATGAACGTCACGAAAAGACAGGCGGAGGAACACGTCTGTATCGGCTGCGGCCGAAGGATGACCAACCATCCGAGCCAAATCTGCGGTCTCTGTGCGAACGGCGAACCCGCCGCGATGGAGCATATGGGACGGCACAGAGGCCGGAAGTCCCGAGAGCTCCACGATCGCCCGATGGAGTTCGAAGACCGTTACGACGAGGAATCCGGCCCGGACGATGTGTGCGATGACTGATTGCTGAACGACGGAAACCACAGACGGACCTGTGTTGGGTCACTGACAAGTAAGGAGATCGACAATGTTGCGGCTTATGGTGCTGTTCGTAGTGTCGTCGGCGTTGGTGTTAGCGACGGGTGCGGCGGCGGCGGCGGAACCGGTAGCGACACACCTGCAAGACATCTCGGTCACGATCCGTGCCGGGCAATCGCAGGGCTCCGGGATCATCGTCTGCCGGGCCCTGCGGGACGGCAACGCGACCGTCCCCGTGAATCTGGTCTGGACGGCGGCACACGTCGTCTCGGGTCTGAGGCAGGTGGAGACGGTCATCGACCCGAAGACCGGCCGGGACCGGAAAGTGGTGTCGTTTCGGGACGCCGCGATCGTTCAGGAGTTTCGCGAGAAGGGCCGCCGGGTCGGCGAGTCCCGCCTGGACGTGAAGGTCCTGAAGTACAGTAAGGCGGAGGACCTTGCCCTGTTGATGGTGCGCAAGACGGGCTACACGGCCAAGGGCGTCGTGTTCTATCTCGACCCCGGCATCCCGCCGATCGGCACGGACCTGTACCACGTCGGCTCGATGGGCGGCCAGGAGCTCGGCGCAACGTCGATGACACAGGGGATCGTGGCTCAGATCGGGCGGGTCCTGGGCGGCAAGACATACGAGCAGGTCACCTGTGCCGCCAGCGGCGGGTCCTCCGGCGGCGGCGTGTTCCTCCGCGACGGGCGATGTGTCGGCATCCTGACGATGGGTGTGCGGGGGGCCGACAACTTCAACTTCATCGTCCCCGTCCGGCGGATGCTGAAATGGGGCAAGCGCACCGGGCTTCTGTGGGCGCTCGATTCCCGCATTGCCTCCCCGTCCCTCGATGCAGTTCAGGGGATGCCCGTGGAAGACGGGGCCTCGTCTTCGGGCCGCCCGGCGCCTCCCGACGGTCACGTCTTCCGGATCAGTCAGGTGGCCGGGGAGGCAGATCGTCCGTGAGCAAGCAGCCGACTTCAAACCTGCCCGATTGTTACCGCGTCCTGGCCGTGCAGGTCTGCGCGACTTGCGGACACGCGAAGCGAAGCCCCATGGCGCTCGGATGCTTTCTGGAAGGACTTTACCGGGGGCGGGTCGAGAACACGGGGCGATGTGCCCACTGGAAGGACCGCGTGAACCCGACATGACCGAGAAGCAACTACAGAACGAGATTGTCCGCGTCTTCGGCACGCGGCCCGACCTGCGTCTCTGGCGGCAGAACACGGGCGTTGCCGTCTACGCCGGTCGAGGGCCGGGCGATATCCGCCGAGTCCGCTTCGGCGTTCCCGGTCAGGCGGACCTAACGGGCATCCTGCCCGGCGGCGTCCGCTTGGAGATCGAGGTCAAGGGCCCCCACGGTCGGCAGTCCGACGACCAGCGGGCCTACCAGCAGATCATCGAGCGATTCGGCGGCGTCTACGTCCTGGCCTACAGTCTGGCCGATGTGTGGGCCGCCCTGAAACCCTATGGGATCAAGCAAGGGAGCACCCCATGAGTCTCGACTGGTACAACGATGTGCTGAAGTTCGTGAAGGCCGACGGCCGAGAAGTGCCCGAGGAATTGGGGTTCCCGGCCGAAAGCGAAATTGACGCCCGGATGGTGGCGATGAGCGGGGTGTTGGCGAACCTCCATTCGGCCGTCGAAGGTGATGATGTAGTAGAGGTCGCCGACGCGCTGACGCTGGTGGTCTTTGAGGCGATCAAGACGGCCGTTGCGTTTGGCGTTAATCTCCCGAGTGTGTGGGAGGCTATTCCGGTTGCCCGCGACCATCCCTGCGAGCCTCACCACCACTACGATGCCATCCGCAAGGCCCTCGGGATTCCCAAAATTCGACAGCGCGGAGAGGCCGACGCGGCGGCGAGTGTGCGGGTCACGGAAACCCCAGCCGACGGGAGCCCGGATGGCGACAGCGACGGATAATCCTCTCGTCGCCAACGTCGAGTACGCCTACCAGCAGTTCGGTTGGTCGTTCACGCCCTTGTCCGGCAAGCGGCCGACACTGAAGGGCTGGCAGAGCCGTCCCCGCGAGACGCGGGGTGAGGCGAAAGCCTGGGCCGCCAAGGGCAACGTCGGGCTGCGGACCGGCAAGGCAAGCGGCCTGATCGTCGTGGACGTGGACCCCGGCGGCAACGTGTCGGCCCTCGGCCTGCCCCGCACGGCGATGGTGAACACCGGCCGGGGCGGACTGCATGTTTATCTTCGCTGCGACGCGGCGATCCCCAACTCCGCCGGGAAGCTCGGCCCCCACATCGACGTTCGCGGCGACGGCGGGCAGGTCGTCTTCCCCGGCTCGATTCACCCGAAGACGGGCGTTCGCTACGAGTGGGCCGACGGCTGCGAGCCGTGGAACATCGAGATCGCCGAGTGCCCGCAGCGCATCATCGACCGGCTCACCCGCCAGGAACCCCGCCAGGAGGCGCCACAGCCTCGCAGAGACGCGAACGGCCCTCCGGCCACCCGGTACATCGAGACGGCGATACAACGGGAGACAGACGCCGTACGCACCGCGACGGAGGGCACGCGAAACCACGCGCTGAACAGCGCGGCGTTCAACCTCGGGACACTGGTCGGCGGGGGCTACGTCGAGCGGAAGCGCGTCGAGGCCGAACTGTCCGCTGCCGCGATCGACGCCGGGCTCGACGCGGGCGAGATCGCCGCGACGATCCGCAGCGGCGTCAACTCGGGGATGGAGCATCCTCGGAAAGTACAGATGCGCCCGAACCCGGCGGAGGCCCCGGCCAACGCCCCGGCCGGGCGGCGGAAGGACTTTACGCTCACGCCGGGCGCTCACCGCGACGATCGAGACAACTACACAGAGCAGTCTACCGCCTCGTTCGCCTGCGATGCCCTGGCCGGACTCCCAAAGGACCTTCTGTACCGGAAGGACTTCGTGGTCGGGCGGCTGCTCGGCGAGCCGGGCCGCCGCAAGTGGGTGGAGGTCCGGTCGAACGGTATGCAGATCACGGTGGATCAGCACCTTCGCCTCGGCAAGTGGGTCACGAAGAAGGCCACCGGCGAGCAGGTGATGGTCTACCAGCCCTGCCAGCGGGAATGGGGGAGCCTCGTGATCGCTCAGGCGGAGATGGCCCCTGCTGTCCGCGACCTTGACCTGATGGTCGGCTACCCGGTCTACGGGCCCGGGTGGAAGCGTATCGAGCCGGGCTACCACGACGGGCTGTACTACGATGAGCCGCCTGACCTCGTGGGCATCGAGCCGATCACCGACTGCGAAGTGATCCACAACGTCCTCTGTGATCTGGTGATCGACTTCCCCTTTGCCTCCGAGGCCGACCGGGAGAACTTCTTCGGCCTGATGCTCACGCCGATCATCGTCCCGGCGATCGACGGCAACCGGCCGCTGCACCTGATTACCGCCAGCCTGCCCCGGACGGGCAAGACCAAGCTGGCTGAGGAAGTCTGGGGCGGCGTGATCCTCGGCCGCCCGACAGCGGCGATGCAGGTCCCTGAACGTGAGGAAGAATGCGATAAGCGCATCCTCGCGCTGCTGATCCAGGGCGACACGTTGGTCCACCTGGACAATCTTCCCGGCTACCTGGACTCGCCCTCGCTGGCGAGCCTCCTGACGAGCGAGAAGTACAGCAGCCGGATGCTGGGCAAGAGCAAGAACATGGCCCTGCCCAACACGATGACAGTCGTGGCGAGCGGCAACAATATCCAGGCCACCGACGAGATGGTCCGGCGGATCGTCCCGATCGTCCTTCAGCCGACGACCGCCCATCCGGAGGACCGCCGGGACTACCACCACAAGGACCTCCGCCCGTACGTCCGGAAGGAGCGGCGGGGCATCCTGGCCTGCCTGCTGGGGCTGGTGGAAAACTGGCTCGGGGCGGGCAAGCCCGAACACCCGTCCCCGCTGGGCGGTTTCGAGGCGTGGTCGCGGGCCGTCGGCGGCATCCTGAAGGTCAACAGCTTCCGGGCGTGGCGGGGCAACGAGAAGGACTGGCGACGGGACACGGACCCGAAGGGATCGGAGATGGAGGCGTTCGTCGAGACGTGGCACGGGGCGTTTCACGGCGCCCCTTCGACGCCGAGCGAGCTTCTACAGTTGGCCCGCGAAGAAGACTTCTTCCCGGAGATCATGGCGAAGCCCAGCGAGGCCGGGCGGACCGTGACCTTTGGGCGGATGCTTAAGAAACACCGCGATCGGCCCGTCGGCCGGTTCATCATCCGACACGCCTGCGGATCGTCCAAGCGGGCGACCTACAGATTGGAGGCGGTGGCTGATGACACAAGATCGCGAGCCTGACGCGGGCGGGGAAGGAGAGTGAAATGGCCGACGACACAGCAAGCATAGCCGACGCCGACAAGGAGGCGGCGCTGGCAAAGTGTCTGGACAAGACCGGCGAAGCGGAGAAGGAGAAGACATGACCAACTTGACCACTGCACGGCAGATTCGAGACGCTATCGGCGAGGCAAAGAGCCACAAGCTCGCCGAGTACAACCGCCGAAACGATGCCGCCAGGATGGCTGGTGGCAACGTCGGAAAGATCGGAAATCTGCGCGTCGGCTTCCACTTGGACGGTGACGTGCTGAAGGTCCGGCTGGTGCTGGGCGACCGGGGGATCGACCTGGAACCCGAAGCGCTTCAGGCCCTC
>Ga0180438_10009410_pt1 | contig 12177 bp, 18 predicted proteins | sample SS_ome_12_FD_132455 | JGI IMG/M metagenome (GOLD analysis project Ga0180438, IMG submission 132455) | Hypersaline lake sediment archaeal communities from the Salton Sea, California, USA - SS_3_D_2 metaG | ecosystem: Environmental > Aquatic > Non-marine Saline and Alkaline > Hypersaline >...
ATGCAGGTTGAGTATGGCTACAATGAAGAAGTTCGTGAAACGGTATACTTTCAGTCTGCCATAATCACATTCAACTTGGAGGTTGCAACACAATGACAGAAATGATTACAGTTATTTGGAAAGGGAACTCTCGTGAGATTCCTGGGTATGGTGTCGGGCATGATGGTCAGCCTATCACACTACCCATGGAGCTTGCCATGAAGTTCGTTAAACAGAGTCAAGCCATGCGTCAACAGACGAAGGCTAAGACTAAACTTAAAGCAGAAGAGAAGGAGAGTGAGTAATGGGTTACGGTCAAAAAGCTAACCTAGGAATTATCTTTCAAAACTCTTTTGGCACAGTGGGAGATACTGGTTCTGCTCATTTCATCCCACTGCTGTCAGAGAATTTGAAACTCAACATTCCGCCGATGTATTCAGAGAATATGCGCGGTGTGATTGATGAAGGTGATACCTATGAAGGGCCGCGTACAGTGGATGGTGAGATTGCTACGGAAGCAATGCCAGAACCTGCTGCGGTGTTGTTTAAAACAGTACTGGAAGAAACAGCTAAGGTCACATCAGATGATTTGCAGACACGCACATTCAAGCCTCGTGTGAGTGACTTTGATGAAGTGTCAGCTAATAATCCGTTCACGGCATACGCCTATCGCGATACGGGCAGCGCTCAACTGTTCTATGATCTCAATGGCTCAGGTCTAGAGATCGGTATTGCTAATGGTGAGTTCTTGAAGCTCAAGACAACTATCGTTGGTGGACAGTATAGTGAGATTGCTAATGTTGCCGCAGCCTACCCAACTGGTAAGCGTTGGACATGGGATGTGGCTAGTACTACAGTAGGCGGTTCTGCTGTACCTGAGCTGATGGACTTAACCATTGTATTGGATGACGGTGCTTTGGAAGCGATTCATGTTCTCAATGCCAGCAAGTATCCTAATCGTATTAAGCGTACTAACTGGCGCACTATTGCTGTGAACGGTACATTGAAGTTTGATAATCAGACTGAGTATCAGCAGTTCATTAGTCAGAGTGAGCGTGAACTGATTGTACATTGCGAAGGCAACGTAGAGATTCAGTCAGGATACTATGATTCGATCACTATCAAGCTTCCATTGCTTCGCTACGAAGAAGCTCAGCCTACCGTTGAAGGTCCAGGACAAATTGAAATGTCCTTTACTGCTCGTGGTAAGTATAGCGTTGATTCAGGTACGGCTTTGGAAATCACACATGTCAGTACGCTGGCTAATCTATAATATAGGAGTTGCTCAATGAGTAAGTTTACAAAACACATTAAACGCACGTATGAGTTTGACGGAGATACTGTTGAAGTTGTCATGGCAAGGATGAAGCGCAAGGATGCGGTTAAGATTGCACCTAAGATGGGTCAACCAAATGAGGAAGGCGATATCACCATGACGGTGGAGCAGTCCATAAAGTTCACGGACGAGTCAGCAGATATGCTTGCTAAGTATGTTGTATCGTTAGATGGATTAAAGGAAGAGGACGGTACGCCAATCGATAAGGATGCACTACTAGGCGAAGAAGGTCCGGTGTATTTCCTTGAACTGTTGTCGAAGATGTTCGCGGACTTATTAAATGCCAGCTTCGTGAAGAAGGACGATGCAAAAAAGTCCGAAGGGCAATCAGAGCCCTCTACGAACGAAGCGGCTTTTACGAACCCTTCAACATAGGCGATATCTCTGATGCGCTTTGGATTGATGCATTCACCACTACTCATCCTGGCAATCAAAGGATTGAATGGCCGGATGGTGGATGCTACTTGGATCAAGATAACTTGGTGGTGCAGATGTTTTCAATAATGTCAGATGAGATAACAGAGGCGCAGAAGAATGGCAGGTAATGTAGTAGTAATTACAATTAAAGGTGTCACCCAAGGTGCTGTCAAGGCGATGGGCGCACTGCGACGTTCTATCCAGGTCTCTGCGAAAGAGATGCTCAACATGGCGAAGGTGGGTACGTTAGCCATTGGAGGCTTTACCGCCTTCATGGTTCGTAACTCATTCAAGACTATTGATGCACTAGCTAAGACATCAGATAAGTTGGGGATAGCCACAGAACAGCTGGCAGGATTACAACATGCCGCTGATCTAACTGGTGTCTCTACTAATACGATGAACATGGCTTTGCAACGTATGGCACGACGTGTGAGTGAAGCTAATCTAGGAACAGGCGAAGCGGTTGGCGCATTGAAAGAACTGAATCTTAATGCTGAAGAACTTAATGCTCTATCTCCTGACGAACAGTTCCGTCGTATCACCAAAGCTATGGAAGGAGTTGAGAACCAGAGCGATAAAGTACGTCTTGCAATGAAGCTTTTCGATACAGAAGGTGTTGAGCTGGTACGTACTATGGCATTGGGGGAAGATGGACTGGCCGATATGCAACGTGAGGCTGAAAAGTTTGGTCTCACCATTAGTCGTACAGATGCCGAAGCTATTGAAAGAGCAAATGATTCTTTTACTAAATCTAAAGCGTTGCTAAAAGGTGTAGCAAATCAAATTGCCATACAGGCCGCACCTATGGTTGAACGCTTTAATGAATTTTTGCAAGAGAATGGTGAACAGATTGCGGCTTTCTTTCAAGCTGCATTTAAAGTATTTACTGCGATAATAGATGCATTTGATTGGTTGATTAGAAAAGGTGGAGAATTGGGAGATGCTCTATTCGAATTGACTAATGGTGCTATACGTAATGAAAATGAATTACAAACAAATATTAGAATCACTAATGAACTGTATCAAGAACGTACAGAGATATTAAAAGGACAGCAAGCTCAGCGAGATTTCATTCTTAACTTTATTAAAGACGAAGAAATAAAAGCTAAGGCATTGCTAAAGATCAATGAGGACATTCGTGTCTCCAAGAGTATGCAGGGTTCGTTCGATAGAGATAGAAATAAGTTGATGGGGAAACAGATAGAAGCTAATAAGCTATTAGCTGCTCTACAGCCCGGTATTGTAGAAGCTTCTTCCCAACTAACTAATGAAGCTGCAATGCAGGCATTCCACTCCGTAGAGAAAGCTAAGGCCGAGGAGAAGACTGGCACTGGTCTGCGTATGGAAGTTGGCTTCTTAAAGACTATGAACGAACAGTTGTCTGCATTTAATATAGAACGCATTAAGTCTTTGCGAGAAAGTGTAGCGTTCCTTGAACAAACATTTGCAACGGAGCGTCAACTAGCCATCGGGCATTATCAGGGCGTGCTGCAAGATTTGCAGGCGGCTAAGGAAGAAGAGATAGTTACTATTGAACAGTTTAATCGCCTGAAGGAAGAAGCTGAACTACGTCATCAGGCTGTGCTTGGAGATACACATGCACAAGCTGTTCTAGCTCGTCGTGATTTTGAAGAACAACTATGGATAGATCAGCAGAACTTTATGACCAGTATGTTTGACGTGGCAACTAGTGCTATCGACGGAATCAGTAATGCCGTTGGCAATGCCATAGCCACGGGACAGAATCTCATGCAGAGCCTAGCCGGTGTGGCGAAGCAGGTACTTGGTCAGCTTATTGCACTATTTGTCAAGAGTCAGATACAACGATTGATACTTAGCAAGTCAAACATTGCGGCGGTAGCAGCGGAGGCTAGCTCCGAAGGTAGTAAGGCGGTGGGCTTAGCTGGTGCAAACGCTGTAGCTAGTATGGCCGGGGCTCCTTTTCCTATCAATCTTTCTGCTCCCGTCTTCGGCGCTACAATGCAGGCTGCTGCACTGGGTCAGTTGACCGCTGGCTTTGCTGCAGGACGTGCGGCAGGTTCTGCAATCGCAGGTATCGCTCATGGTGGTCTGACTAATGTTCCTGAGGAATCTACCTTCTTACTGCAACGAGGTGAGCGCGTGCTGTCACCACGCCAGAATCAAGATCTAACTGATTTTATAGGCAATGATGGTGGCGGAGGTAATGTGACAGCAGTCACCATTGAGAATATTCAGATCGATGTGCTGCCCAACGCTACTAGTGCAGACGCGATACTTAACTTACCACGAGATGTGATAGAGGAAATTGTCGCTGGTCCCATCATTGATGCGTTGAACAGTTTGGATGGTAAAGGTGTGAAGCCAGTGTTCGCTGAAAGGAGCGGATTGAAATGACCTACAGATTATTTGTTGATAGTAACAACGGTATCGATGTTGAGCCTGAGTACGACTATAAAGAGCCTGATGAAAAGATTGAGAACAGGCATCGTGTTCGTTCAGGCGAGGAGTACGTGTACAAGTGGGGAGAATTTAATAGATGGGAATTTAGCGTTGAGTATATCAATAGCTCTGACCGCGCCATTATCAATAGCTGGTGGAGCAGCAATACTGATCTGCTATGGATGGAGGAAGGCAGTTCTGTAGTGAGTAGCGTTCACATCACTAACAAGACCAAGCCGGTAGACAAGCCACACAAGCCGTATAGCCTGACACTATGGAAAGGCGTACTTAAACTAGGATCGTACTGATGCCAGCAAGAGATGTCACAAGTTGGTTCCAAGATCAAGCGTTGTCTAAGACGCTGGAACCAGTGCGCAAGTTCACTATAGGTAGCAGTGATTATAGTGGATTTGTGATGAAGTGGCCTAAGTTTAGACGCACTTCCAATGATATCCGCCCTAAGAATTTAACTATTCAACTGGCAAACCATAATCAGGATTTGAATTTTTTTATCACAGATAAGACGCTACTCACTACGTCTTACACTATAGAGATGGGATTCACTCATCCTACCAGTGGCGATGAGTTGATTACGATGTTCAGTGGTAAGGGACAGACAGTTAAGTACAGAGACAATAAGATTGATATCACTATTGTAGATAAGTTTAAGCAACTGTCTGACCGGGTCATAGGTAGCAGTGATGTTCCGGTGGAGTATCTTAACAGTAATTATCTTCCAAGTGATATCGCATGGTGGCTGGTGACCAGCTACGGTGGATACGATACGACGACAAGTACTGCTAATATAGATATAGACTGGGATGCTTTTGCTGAGTGGGCAAGTATATTCAGCGAGGGTAGTGTGTTCGTGGAAGCAAGATTTGATGGTCAAAGGGTTAATGAGGCTTTACGTAAATTGGGAAGACAGACCAGCTCTAATATACTGATACAGGATGACAAGCTAACATTCTTCCGGTGGACTGTTGCAGATTCTAACACCACCGCCTTTGATAGTAGTAATATTAAGGATGTCGAACTAGAAGTGGTAGTTGACGATGTGGTGAATAAGCAGTTCGTATTTGCGGACTACGCACCGAGCAGTGACTTCTTTCAAATCTCTGTGGTTGACCAGGACAGTTCCTCAGTCAATAGTTTCGGCATCAAGGAACATGTCGAAGAAGATAAGAATGTCTGGCATGTCAATACAGTTAGTGCACTGGATCTGGCGCAGCGTAGAACTCAGGTCAACGGTGAACCTTTTAATCGTTTGAAGATAGAGTCAGGTCTGTCCGGTATACAACGGTTTATCGGTGAGACAGTCACTGTAGTGGATAGCCATCTTGCGCTTAATGAAGGCTATCGTATTACTGGTATGGAAGTGGATATGAATGTAGGACAGATTAATTTCATGGCGGATCGTTCACAGTACTTTGGTGCTTTCACGTTAGATGTTAGTACACTAGATGGTCCAGATGTTTTAACCTAATAGGAGATTATGGCAATGCCAATAGTTAATAGAACTGTACAGTGCGATATAGAAGGATGCGAAGCAAACTTCACAGAGGAAAAGTACGGTTCCGGTTTTCCGGGATGGGTACATGTAGTGGGTATCTCTAATGAACCACCGAACCCTAGACACATTCCAGAGATGCATGTATGTCCGCGTCATGCGCTAGACCTAGCGAATGCCATAGATGAGTTAAATAACGAGGATTAAATTATGGTTTGGACAGGCAAAACATTTGCAGTCAGTGCGATACTCACTGCCAATGATATGAATAATCTACAGGGAGATATCACAGCCCAAGCAAACGGTGACAGTGGTGCGCCTAACAATCAAGAAGCATCAATGGCAGCTTCATCAGTCAATCAAGCTGCATTGAAGACGACAACTAGTGAAGTATCAACCAATACATCAGGTGGCATATACCTTACGCTTTCTGGAACTGAATATGGTTTTTTCATGATGATCCGCACTACGTCTGCTGTAACAGGTAAGGACACTGTTCATTGGAGTAGAATCTTTGATTCTACCAGCTACAGCACTAGCTATGTAAATCGAATTCTCCTTAATAGAACGGCTTCTGGCGGTACATGCTACGGTCGGATTCGTTATGTTCAAGCTTCGCCACCGTATAATATGGGTGACGGCGATGTGGCGGTGTTTATCTACGCGCTTATAGATAATGCAACAGGTAAAATTGAAAGCATGTGGGAAGCGGATGATCCACCTTGGGCATACGGTGGGCCAACTTGTATTATACCGACTCGTATGGATGGTGTTACAGGTAAGAAATTTAGAAAAGTTAATGCGTATTGTCATAACAATCCTAATTGGAAAGCAAAACTAGGGGGTACAGTACTAGAAAGAGATATAGTCATACAGAGCGTGGCAGGCGCAAAAGAAATTGAAATTGAAATCGATCATGCTTACAAGAACAGAGACATGAATATTATGCCGCATCCGTTTATGGGTAATTCACTGGTCGGTAAGACGCTAGTGATGCTAGATCCAGTGAGCGACCTGGATGTGCAGTTGTCTGAACTGAAGAAACAGGGACAGAGCATACTGGAATTATTTAACGAGGGTTATATAAAGTTTGATAGTAACCTTACTCCACTTTCACGGGCAAAGCCCAATGGCGTAATCGCAGTCGGAGGTAGTTGGAAATGAGTACAGATAATTTAATACTAGAAGCTATTAAAGATCCTAGTGTAGATTTCTATAAGAAGGTTGGTTTAGTTTCACATCTGCATCGCTCTGGTGAGTTAAGCGTAGAGCAAATAAAGCAGCAGTTAACTTTTTTAAGTAAGCCAGATCATACGCTAGATGAGATGATGTCTTTTGGTACGGTATGGATTCGCAAGATATATTTCCCAATGGCTGGTGGTGTGAACGAGGACCATGTGCACGACTTTGATCACGTGACCTGTATCGCACATGGCGGGGTAAGGGTGTTCATCGATGGAGCAGCAGAAGGCAAAGACTTCTATGCTCCTAACTTTGTTATGGTTCGTGCTGGCCACAGTCACCACATGATGGCGCTAGAAGATGAAACGTTGATGTTCTGTATACATGCCCACGGCATTGAAGGTGGTGTTGAAATGATTGATGATCAGAACGACCCTATGGTTGACTTCAATTCTGCGAGGCCAAAGAAATGATTTGCATAAGTGCAGGACACCACCCCACTAAGCCGGGCGCATGCTATGAAGGATTTTGTGAGCATGATGAGGCGGTACGTTGGGTAGATGAGATATGTAGTCATCTTGGCGAGAGTTGTTTAAAGGTACCTGCCACTACATTAAAAGAGAAAGTGGCTTTCATCAATGCTCGCATGCCGCGTGCAGCAATTGAAATTCATTTTAATGCTGCAAGAGTGTGGGAAGACTTGGATAAGAACGGAATACAAGATGTTGGTGAAGTACGTAATGTGGGTAAGGGTGCTTTGACTTTGTATTATCCAGGTAGTAAAAATGGGTTAACACTTGCTACTGCTATCCAGGGTAACCTGGAAACACTTTTTGATCGTCATTGGAACGGGGTCATGGAAGGATGGTATCGTATGAATAAGAAGTTTGGTCCTGATTACTTTTTAGAGAAGACCAGGTGCCCGGCTATTATTATCGAACCTGAATTCATTCATCGTAAGGATATAATTCAAAACAAAAGAAAAGAAGCGTGCATTGCAATCGCAACAACTCTAAAGGAGTTTTACAATGTCTGAAGTTTCCGACAGACGTAGAAAAGATGATGTAGCCATAAAGAAGTTATTCGTAGCCTTCCTGTTCTCTATTGGATTACAAGCTATAGGAGCTATTTATTTCTTTGGTTACTTTGTTCATAAGGTACAGACTAATAGTGCAGTATTGGAAAAACACGATGCCAGGATATTCAAATTGGAAGCCAATAATGAACGGTTCGCCAGGATAGAAGTGTTGGTGGAAGAAATGAATAAGAAGGTTGATTATGTGTTAAAGTACCAGCGCAACATGAAGAAGGAAATGTCGTATGTTCAGTGACGGCTTAGGAAGAAAGTTTTTTGTTACAATGTATATTTTAACGGTAGCAACTATCTTTGCTGCCTCTGGAGTATTAACTGGAGCAGAATGGATTACGGCTGTTTCAATAACTACTGCCTTCTTTAAGGCATCAAATGTATGGGAGAAGAAAGATGGAAAAAGAAACGTTTTGGGATAGAGCAAAGACTAAGTGGAAAGGACTTAACAAGAAAACAAAACGCAACGTTATTCTTGGGGTTGTTGTTGTGGTGCTTATTGCTGTTGGTACTATTCGCTCAGCACTGGCATCAGATACTGCATTCATTGTTGAATATCAAATGCAATTCGACCAAAAGACTATGAAGTTCTATGGTAACAACAAGTTTGCATTGAGAGCCAGGAAGAATGACTTTGAAGCATGGTTGAATAAAGACGCAGTAGGACTTGGTTTAATTGGTGGTGATAAGACCAAGATGATTGCAGGAGCAGTGCATGATCACAACGGTTGGAATGCATATCAACGTATTGAGCTTTCTCCTGATGGTGATGAAAGTGGTGGTGTGATTGCTATCACTAATGTAGGAAAGCTTGATGAAAGTGCTGACGTGTCATTAAGTCTTGGTGCAGGCACATTTAACAGGTCGAGTCCATTACCCGAAGTTATCAAACCTGAGCCTGAGCCAGAGAAAGATTGTCATAAAGATCACAGACCTGGTGGCACCAAGATTCATTGTCATCCCCCTGCAAGGTGATTGCTATGGAGTTGCCTTCACTTAAAGACTTAACATTGTTAGGTGGCTTAATTGGCTCATTGGCTTTAACTGTAATACAGGGAAACTATAAAACCGAAGCTAGGCAAGCGACCAAGGATACCCATGCAGAGATGGTCAAAGTTATCCACTATACCTACCAGGAGTGTAACAAATGAATACGCTATATGCAGGAGCAGGAATTATCGGTCTGCTAGTACTAGTATTCTTTTGGGCAGACAATAACGGGTACGATCGATGCGTTGCCGATGTGAACGAAGAAACTTCTAGGTTAGTAGAACAGGCGCGTGAGGAAGAACAGGCGAAACAGGAGAGAGCTAATGAAATTGCAAAAAGGCAATATGATGAAGTGGTGGCTATTAACATGCGGCTTGATACTGACCTTAAACGGTTGCAGCACCGTGAAAGTCGCCGACACTTGCCCAAAGATTCCAAAGCTGGATGTCAGGGAACCTCTGGGGCCGAGCTATCAAGAGAGGATGCAGAGTTTCTTACAAGGGAAGCTGCCCGAGCCGACAGGCTCAGGACAGCGTTAAAGGCTTGCTATGATTATGCGGATAGTCTGCAGAACTAAGGCACCACATTGAAGATGTAATCCTTCTCAACGACAAGTACGCCGTTTTCATCGAAACATTGGAAGCGAGCGTACTTGTCTAATCCTGTAGACCAACTACCGTCTGCAACCTGCACTGACTGAACGACATTAGATAAAGCCTCTACCGTTATACTTGGTACAGAAGCTTCCCACAGTCCATTGCCCGGTGCTTCATAGGCTATAGGATAGGTCGCTGCGGCATTGCAGTCGACACCATCAGGAAATTGTACCACACATAGATCTGGATTGCCGACCCCTGCTTCACAGGCATCGAGCACAGGATCGGGATCTGTTCCGAAGAGATCGTTTCCTTCTGCCACCCATAGCTCTTCACAGTTGTTACCCCCTACATCATTTGGATAGCAGACTTTACACGTCCAACTTTCTCTAGTTAAGAAGTTTTCATCTTCAACAAAAATCTTGACGCTCCAATCTATTAATTCTACTGGTGTGCTATTTATCACATCAGCGTCTACAGCTATTCCGGTAGAGATGCTAACATCCGGTAATCGCTCTGCATCAGTAATGTCTGTTAATGATGAACGATCTGATGTCGGTACCACCGCTTGCAGTTCAACGTCGAACACTTTGCTTGATGCGACGATCATTTCATTTCTGATATCACCTTCGACATCAACTTCACCAACCGGCCCACTGCTACTGCCGCAGCCTGTTAATATGAATGTTAGTACTAATAATAAATATTTCATCTATCTTCTCCTTACTGTAGTATATACGGGTTTGATTTCTTTTCTAATTGTTTTAACACCATACCAATTCCTAACCAGAAATTAACTAATACTAATGCTATTCCAATACGTAGAATATCATCCTGTGGAATAATGAATAGCGCTACAAGATAAAATATAGAAAAGAGATAAGCGAGTTTCATAATTTTCTCCTATTTAAATTAATCCTTTTTCATCTTTTATTTCACTTAAAGAACGATATTCTTTATGCTCTATTAAATCATCAATAAGAATTTCCAGTTCTTCAAGTGAGTCAAATCCTTCGTAGTATATCTCAACTAAGTTTTTAGTATTCTGCGCTAAGATAGTACCACTACCATCACAGCTTATATCAATAGAGTGTTTCAGGTGAAAGATACAATTTAATTGATTCAACTTATTTAATAAGTCTTTTATGGTTTCCATAGTATTATTACCTCTATATGAACTATATGATATCTAATATATAACCCATTTGAAGGTCAGGATCACCTATCAGCATATTAGATATATAGAGAAATTTTTAAGAAAAAAATTATTTTTTTGATCATGTTTTATCTAATATTGCTAATATTGCTAATTACTATATGATTTTATTAATTTTTTAAGATATTAGATACATATTAGTATTAGCATTATCTAATATTTCTTTATCTAATTGGCATTTTAGGCTTGATTTTTTAAAAAATATCGATAATCATTATGCCTATCATATAGGAGCAATATAGTGATAAAGCAAATCGATTATAAATACGGCACTGAGCCGTATGATCATCAGCATGAAATATTTATGGAAAGCCGCGATGAAGTATTATGGGCAGTACTTGCTGACCCAGGTACCGGCAAATCAAAGATCACTATAGATACCGCTGCTTGGCAATACATTCATGGTAATATAAATATGTTAGTGGTTATTGCTCCCAATGGAGTACATCGCAAATGGATAAGAAAAGAAATACCATTACACTTACCTAAGTACGTAGAAAGAACTAGTCTGTTCTGGAAATCAACCGGACAAACCAAAAAATATAAGCAACAATTAGAAGATATGTTTGATCCTAAGATTGAAGGACTTCGTATATTATCAATAAATGTAGAGGCGATGCATACTAAAAAGTTAAAAGAATTTTTACGTAAAGTAATGAATGCTTTTAAGGTAATGATGGTGATTGATGAGTCAACTAGAATAAAACGACCAGGTGCTAAGAGAACTTTATCATGTATCAACTTTGGTAAACATGCAAAAATAAAAAGGATACTTACCGGCACCATGATTACACAGGGACCAATGGATGCTTATGCTCAGTATAAGTTTCTAAGTCCTGACATTCTAGGGTTCAATAACTTTACTGCCTACAAGCATCACTATGCAGTTTGGAGAACTGAGCGCAATTGGAAAACAGAAACTGATTATGAAGTGCTTGAGCAATATGTAAATATAGATGAGCTACATGATAGAATTATGTCTTGCTCTTCACGAGTTAAAAAAGAAGATTGCCTAGACTTACCCGATAAAGTTTATGATAAGTTATATATTGAATTAAGTTCAGAGCAAAAGAAACTTTATAAACAAATGCGCGAAGAGTTGATTGCTGAGTTTGATGGTGATGTATTAGAAGCACATCATGCTTTAACCAGACTACTTCGCTTACAACAAATAGTTGGTGGTTATTTTGATGGTAAAGAAATCACTGGCAATGCTAAACTAAAACTCTTATTAGATTATCTCGAAGATAGAACTGAGAAGGTAATTATATGGGCAGTATTCAAAGCTGAGTTAAGAGGCATTGAAGAAGCATTAAAAGAAATCTACGGTAAAGAATCTACGGTAACTTATCATGGTGATGTAAAAGAAGATGATCGTGAAGTAGCGTTGGAAAGATTTGAGAATGATCCTGAGTGTCGGTTCTTTGTTGGTCAGCCACG
>Ga0180438_10009411_pt1 | contig 12176 bp, 25 predicted proteins | sample SS_ome_12_FD_132455 | JGI IMG/M metagenome (GOLD analysis project Ga0180438, IMG submission 132455) | Hypersaline lake sediment archaeal communities from the Salton Sea, California, USA - SS_3_D_2 metaG | ecosystem: Environmental > Aquatic > Non-marine Saline and Alkaline > Hypersaline >...
AAATCTTAGGGGTGAGAAGATAGAGAAAGTTTTGACAAAGAATGGATACAGATTTATGCAGTGGTTAGGCGAGGATATGCTGTTTTCTTATCAAGGGTGAGGGCTTCGCCTATTTTTTTATGGTGGGGTGTCACACCCAAACCAACAGAAAGGCCCTTATATTGGTCGGCTTGCTGTTTTTTAACCACCCGGCGTTATGGGGCACCCCTATGAACATTTGAACACGAATATATAAACCCCCGGCTGCTACCAAAAAGAATGAGTTTTTTGAATAAAGTTCTTGACAGGGTATGTCGATAGTGTATAATGAGAGAAACAATCAGCAACACAATAGGGATTGAAAAGATGACACGCGAACAACTCTTTCAAGCAATGGTTGACCGTCGCCCCGTTACTATCCAGGGTCGTGAGTGGTTGATTCAAGGGGTGACCATGGAAGATGGGAGCGGGTATAGCTTCATTCTCAATCTGTTACACTTCTCCAACGGACACACACACGCGACAGCGTATTACCGTTGCAGTCCTCCCGATTACAAGCTAGCCAGAACCGAAGTTAATACCAAATGAAACTGCAACGAGCCATCAACTGGATTGCCTACAATGGCAACACCAAACCAACTAATAGCATCAGTGATACCCGTTGGTCCGCTATGGTTGCACACATCAATAGGGAATACTCAAATGAAAGACATTCCACCAGCTAAGGCTTGCTTAAATCTCAGGGGGAGGAAATTCAATAAGTGGGTTGCGTTACGCTGGTCCTTGCTCAGGGAGTGGCACGCATCCGGGCGAACCACGCAAATTCATAATTGTATGCTGGGCTCGCATTACTACGAAGGAAGGGCGTGGATGATATGAATATCGCAGAAGTACAAGGCAAGCTCATCGACCACCAAGATAAGTATATCCAGCAGTTGAAAGACACCAACGCCAAGGCTGTGGCTGCTTCCAACGCCGCCCGTACACTTGTACACATGTACGCTAGGGAGAATGCACGGCTCAGCCGTAAGTGTGTGACTATCAAGCCATCGGTAAATTAATTTGAGTTTTTTCTGAATAACCCCTTGACAGCCTGCCGATACTTAGTATAATGGAAGCATGAAAGCAACCAAGCAACATTGCGACGGAAGCCGACGACGCCGCCAAGGCGACAACGCCAAGGCTCGCTGGTATGCTCGACACCGCTCGGCACGCTTCAATCGACGATTCGGATTTGGCACCACGGCAAACGAATAGGCCGCGTGTGCGTTACTGAAACCGGAAATAGCTAGCACGATAGGAGATTGGTCCACCCGGTGACTGAAACCCGATGAGCCATAGCTAGGGGCCTAGACTATGGGGAGGGTAATCGGACCCTTTAGAAGTTTAACGCGACAGACTAACCCCACATGAGGTGATGCCATGAAGCGCTAGATAACTAATAATTCAGAGGATATATAGAGAGTTGATTGATTCGCTTGAGCACCCATATAGGTATACACTTGTATGGGTGCTCTTATCATAAGGTTATAGAGTTATGATAGACCATATACTGCAATGCAAATCAGAGAAACTGGCCCGATGCAATAACCGTTTGCAACAATACAAGCTGATTTACGAATGGGTGAAAACAAACCAAATCAGCCTATCACAATTCAGGCTCTTGATTGATACGCTATGAAACAACACAACAACAAGTGCGACATCTGCGGCCAACCGCTTGGGGGTAAGCCTGTACAGTACGACAAGCACAGGCCAACGGTGACGCACAACGGGTGTACATATAAGGCCCTGGCCAAGCAACGGGCAAGGCAACGTGTAACACCCAACCTATCCGCCTAGTGAGGCAGTGGGCGGATAGGCGTAAGTTGTTTGCTGGTAAGGGGTTAGGGCAATAGGGGCGCACCCGCGTTGACGTAAGTTCTTTGGTAGTAAGGGGTTATGACTATTTTGATTATTTTCTAGAAAATGTTGGGGGTGGGGTTGACAGGTAGCCGATGAATGTTATAATTCGGGTGTTCAATCAATGGTTTCTTTCAAGGAGTTTTGACATGTACCGCCCCGAACCGCAAGAAGGTTTCCCCGCTTCCGAAGCTGCTGCCTACGAGGCTGGCGTTCAAAGCCAAATCGACGAGCTGCGTAACCGCGACGTGGATGAGCACTTTCGCCGCAAAGCGGAAGAGGACGACTGTACACCTGAATCGCATGAGGCGTTCGACCCGTTCAGTGAGCTAGGCGACCGTGAGGCAGCCGAGACCGCCGAGGTGGCAAGCTGGGACGAATACGCGGGATGGGATTCCGACGTGGAATCGGGCATGTACGATGATGACCCAAGTCCTTACGGGTAAAGGACTTAGGGCAAACCGGGGCCGCCCCGCGCGACGTAAGTCCTTTGGTAGTATAGACTTACAACTATTTTGATTATTTTTGAAAAAACATGGTGTGAGGGGTTGCAATGTGACGATGTATCTGTTAGATTGGGGGTACAAGAAAGGGAGACAATGACAAATCACACTGAGAAAATCCTCGACGCTTACGCTCACATACTATACCGTATGACCAAGCTCAACTATGCGAGATGTGACGCATTCAGGCTAGCCGCTGAGAGGTTCGACCTAAACGCTGGCGATATGCGGACCATCGGAGAATTAATGGAAAATCCGAAATTAATCCGCGAATTACCTTGACAAGCCCGCCCCTATCTGGTAAACTCAAAGCATACAAACAACACTCCTAAAAAGGAAGCTACCATGTTGGCCACAATCCCCACGCTCGCAGACGGCACCATCGACACCAACATCGATTCGTGGATGACCCCCGTTGAACAAGCGATGGCGTTTAACATCGATATGAATGATGCTATCGACCCCGAGACGGGCGAACCCGTCATGGCTGATGACCAAGTCCGCGACACAAATCGTTGGATGTGGAAAACCGAACCGACTGACCATATCAAGGTGCTGGCTATGGACGCCGCCGACAAGGCCAAACGTCTCGACGCCCACGAGTCTCGCATTCATGCAAATCTAGCTAAGATTGCAGCGGGTGAGGATGATGACTTGGACGAGCCTATCAACCTCGACGATATGGCTCGGGCCATGAGTAAATTCGATTGTGACTTTGAATAGGCAGCAATGCCTAGCAGACTGGGCAAGTGTACATCAACAATATATGTGTCGTCGCTTGGTGACTGTATAGGATTCTGCTGGTTTGATTAGTAGCCTGTGCAGACAGGTGAACAGATAGCCACCTATACAGGGTAGGTTCAACTCCTGCCGACGACAACCGACCTATTAAGCCCTGCCTGTGTTCGAGGCGTGTCATCAAATTAGTGGCAGCCCGAACAGGCGGGGCTCTTTTTGTATCACCCAACCCACCCGGCTAGGGCGGTGGGCGTAAGTTGGGGCGTGGTAAGGACTTAGGGCGATGGGGGCGCGCCCGGCTTGACGTAAGTGCTTGGTACATAAGGGTTTGGGGCGATGTGGTGGGCAAATGCTGTGCCAAAAGTTTTTCTTTATTTTCTCAAGGAAATAGCTTGACACTGCCGATACTACTTGTATAATGAAACACATGAGCAGAGACAAGATAAAACTGACGGGGAAGACCCAACGAGGCAAGCACCGGGTGAAGGTATTCGGTAAAGTTTGGGTGATTCTTGATATGATGGCGAGTGTGGCCTGCTTAGGTGGCGGGCGTGGCTGGCTAATCGTACCAGAAGGAGAAACCCGCAAATCTAAGAACATTCGGTGGGTGTCTGCCGATAACGATTTTGATTTTGAGATTGAAAGGTGTTGAGTATGTTGCTTACTAAGCGTGTCAAGTTGTCCGAGTCTCGTAAGGGTGATGTCTGTCGTTTCGATTACGGCAAGAACAAGAGCCAAGGCGATATCCGCCGTGTCGGTCGTATTGAGCATGTGCGCGATACGGTGAAGAATCCGATTCTCGCGTCGTCTCGGTCTACCAACCAAATTGACCGTAGTCGATACCTCTTGACGGTTCGCGAGCCGAATGGCCAGATTCGTCAGGTGTATGGTGAGAAGATTGCCGAAGATTCGCGGCGTTACACGCTACTGGGTCGACTGGTCGTTGGCGTGGTTAAGCGAAACATCAAGTTCTACTGCGGGTAGGGCTTGACAGCGGTCGGGAAACTGATACAATGGGGGTGTTCCGTGGCTCCATGCCACGGTGCAGTAAAAGGTGAGATTACACTGACCCCGTTTTTACACAAGAGAGGAAACCATGAGCGAACAAGAGCACGATAGCGAACTGAATCAGGAGTTTCTCCAAGCGTGCGAAGATACGGAGAACTTCGATTTCGGATTCACCGAACAGCGACGTGATGACAACTTCGCCAACTTTGGGACCGACCCCGAGGAAGCAGAGAAGTTGCAACATCAGGAAATGGACCGCTTCGCCGCAACCGCTGAGGATGAGGGAGATATCGACGCCGGTATCGACTGGGCGTGGGATGATGAGGACGATTACGACGACGACCACGAATGAGATTGCTGCCCGATAGGTACGGCCTACGAAAGCAAGGGTGGACCAAAAGCGGGGTGATGATTGTAGCCCCGAAGTACCTCAATCATTGAGCTGCTCACGCGACGGCGTGGGTGGCTCTTTTCATACATAGGAGAATAAACCGTGAAGTATATCATTGTAAAAGTGAGGGGGAGTGAGCAGGCTATCGTCTTTGGCGATGTGCTCTCTCATGCTGACGTGGCTAAGCCATACTTGCAATGCCGTCGCGACATAGTTGCCGCTGGCTTTTGTTCTATCAGTTGGGACCGCGAAGGAGAGTTTTTGCAGACATCGGCCTATGGCGAAAGCGAATCCATTAAACAGGCGTTCAGTGGTGAAGTTCCGCACACGGCCCGCGAAGAAGATGCCGACCTGATTAGGATAACGCTCGACCTAAACCGTTAATACTAAAGGACTTAGGGGGAGGGAGCGCCGCCCGGCTCGACGTAACTCCTTATATACCAACGACTTACGACAATCTAACTTTTTTCTATAATTTCTCAAGTATTCCCCTTGACATGGACGATACTATTTGTATAATAAGAGGACAAGGAGAAAAGAACATGATTGTAGTTGACACATTCAAAGCCGCCCGCAACATCAAGGCCAAGCCGATTGGCCAAACCGAACAGGGTGAGGCCGCGTACCAGCGTCTCATGCATGGTTTCTGTGCTCAGTGTGCTCACCACGTGTCGGTGGTGGACGACGCGGCGTCAGAGCGTGAGTTCTATATCTCTGGCATGTGCCAGAATTGCCAAGATTCCTTCTTTGGGGCGTAGTCATGGATAATCCAAACGCTATCACCGTCGAGCCATACGACAAAGAATATCACGGGCATTGGGATGACTGTGATTGGGTGGTGAGTTATTATAAGACCGCTGAACTTGGTATACAGATTGAGGCTGAGAACATCGCCGCGAATCTGGCTATCAGTGAAGTACACAAACACGAAAACAGTTTTAACGTTCAACTATTCTGTTGTCACGCATGAATAAAAGCATCAAATACTATATCGGTATGCTAGCGGGTTGTAACAATCCGCAACTGCAATTGCAAATCACTCCACTCGCTTGGGGGTTGGAATTGAGTGTATCAAGAAACAAACCTTATCAAAGCAGGTTTGCTGTATACCAAATCGGTTTACGTGTAGGGCCAATAGCTGTGGCTATGTGGTGGGGCGTTCCCACTAAATGGTACGCAGGAGCAAAAAAGGAAAAACATGTCTAAGATTATCGGTATTGGCTCACGCATCGAATCGTCGGGCCATCTCGGTACTGTCACTTGGATTGAAAAATCCGGTGTTACCATCAAGTTAGACATCGGTCGAGAGGTTGTTGTGCCTCTGACTGTTATTGAGGAATCTTTGTAACACCCAAACCCCGTGGCTAAGGCGGCGGTGGGAGTAGTCAGCGAATTGTGCTTGACAGCACGTTTGTATCTGTTATAATGGAAAACATGATGAGCAAATGCATTTGTAACTCGTTTGATATTCAGTATGAGCCAAAAGACTGCCCGTTCTACGACCCAGAAGGGAAGTTGCGTAAGAATGTGGAGGGGGTGAAAATGCGTACTCTACACTTCGGCTGCCCTAAACACCAAGGGCATAGCAACCGCAGACTACCCACCGAAAGCCAATGGTACAAGGCGGCTCAGGTTGTGGGCACCACACATGTGCAATCGGAGAATCTGTAATGAGCGAATGGGAACAAGGTCCGAGTAAGCATTGCCGATTCAGGCGGGTGAATGGTGATTTGGGGGTGAAGTATTACCCCACTGAGGAAGAACGTGACCACTGCTATGCGATGCAGCAGAAGGCGTTCACGGTTCACGCGGCCCCGCATGTGGGCAACTACCTGCTACCTAAGACCATCGAGGGTGCAACGTGGTACGGGTTTGAAACAGGCTTGGCTGAGATAACCGACACGTGGAACTACCACGAAATCAACGAGCTACGCGATAAGCTAGCTATTGAAGGGATTAGGCAGCCTGACATACGTGGCATAGGTAATGTGGGTATGTATGGCGGGCATTTGGTTTGTGTTGACTTCGATACTGCATGGATTGATGAAGGGTTGGTAAAATGAGCGAAGCAATGGCTATGTATCATCTAGGTAGGGCTGAGGTTCTAATCGAACAGCTTACTGAGATGGTTGAGGAAACCGAAGCAATGCTTGGGTGGGATGAAGATGGAAATGCCGTAACTCCTGATGGTGAAACCACTTAGGGCAAGCCCGGCCCGCCCCGCTCGACGTAACCCCTTTGATACCAACGGTTTACGACGATTACCCTATGCAACTATCATGCTAAAGAATTTTCTGATTTTTATTGGCGAAGCGGGTTGACATGGCCGATAATATATGTATAATCAAAGCATAACAAACGCCAAGAATTGGAAAGGACGTGTTATGAAACTCGTATTTGGTAAAGCAAACGCCAAGCTCAAAGGTCTGGAATCACAATTCGGTAAGGTCGTGACGTTCTCTGTCCTGTCTGGCCATACCTGCCCGTATGCGAAAGAATGTCTGTCTAAGGCTGTCATTCAGGACCAAGGCAAGCGGCGAATCGAAGATGGTGCCGATACCAAGTTCCGCTGCTTCTCTGCCAGTCAAGAGGTGCAGTATGATGGTGTCTACAATAGTCGCCACAATAATGGCGTCTTGATTGAATTGGCCGCGAAGTCTATCAATAAGGCTGTAGCTGCTATTCTCGACAATATCCCAAAGAACACCAAAGTGGTGCGGATTCACGTTGGCGGCGACTTCAAGACTCAAGCGTATTTTGACGCATGGGTTGAAGCTGCTAAGTCTCGCCGCGATGTGTTATTCTACGCATACACGAAGTCTCTGCCGTTTTGGGTAAAGCGTCTCGACCGTCTGCGACGTATCCCCAACCTAGTGCTGACTGCTTCGCGTGGCGGTCATAAGGATAGTCTGATTGACAAGCATAACCTACGGGAAACTGTAGTAGTCTACTCCGAAGCTGAGGCCGAATATCTCGGTTTGGAAATCGACCACGACGATAGTCACGCATGTGACCCAACGAAGCGAAGCGAAGATTTTGCCCTGTTGATTCATGGTACGCAACCTAAGGGGAGCGATTCCGCTAAGAAACTGCAAACCCTTAAGGCTGAGGGCTGGCATGGCTACGGCAAGAAAGGACGTGAAAAGAAATGAACAGCTATCAAGTATTATGGGGGGATGGGTCCAAAACTGTACACCTATACCCCTCAGAGGTAGAACTGCGAAAAGACCTGGGGGCATCAGCCACTAGAGTCAAGGCAACCATCATATCAGTTGAACTAGTCAGACGGGGTGTCGTGCCGTTTGACCTAACCAGTGGAACCTGTGAGTCATGAGCGGTAGACGACTAAACAAAAAAGAGCGGAAGCAGGAAAGGGCTGCCAGGAATGTCAGACAAAACAAACGCCGAACCGATGCGACTATATACAGTAGTGATGGTGAACAGGCAGACACCTCACGAGGTAAAGGTCGCAAAAATCAAAACCACACATGGTGAGCACGCCGTGTACTATGCTTATAAAGAGGTCGGACCCCTCAAGGGTGAGTGGACAACCGTCACCCTGGACGAACATGGTGAACACGCATATGACAGCGCATGGAGAGTGATGTAACCCCTTACCCCGTAACGACTTAGGTCGATGCGGGCGGGCCGCGCTTGACGTAAACCCTTACAACGTAAGCACTTACAACAATCTAAGTTTTTTCTAATGCTTACCCCTTGACATAGCCGATACTATAAGTATAATGAAAGGACAAAAGCGTGGGAGTGAAGCCAACGGGTTAAGGCACTGGGGTATAAACCCAGGATTGTGGATGGTCCTACTAGGGTAGAGAGTAGCTACCTACCTGAACAGGTTTATGTGGCCACATACGCGCAGCCATCAATAGGTTCGAGTCCCTCCACTCCCTACCGAACAATACGAAAGCGAACTGGTGAACGTACTGGTAGTAACTGACCGGGAAAAATCAGCGTGAGTAGTCCGGTAGATGGCAACGCCAAGCTAGTGGCTAGTTACCACAGAGCGGAGTTGCCGAGTCGCCGGTTAAATCACTACCCCGCCTGCGGCGCTAATAGTAGGTTCCCCCGCAAGGGGATTAAAGCGGGTGAACATGTATCACCCAATGCCCCCGGCTGGGCGGCGGTGGGGAATAGTCAGCGAAATATTGGGAGAAGGTTGACAAAGTCGTAGAGACTGCTATAATAGAACATATCACACATTTTTGAATTTGGAGGTCATACTATGACACAAACAGCAGTATTGGACGGGGAATTGGAACAATTGTCTTTAGCTAAGGTAGGTCAAGAGGTTTCCTTTTATTACAGAGGTGAGGGGGAACATTCGGACCAACAGCGACGTGCTGAGGTCGTTGAAGTGCGAAGTGATGGCATCTTGGGTAAAGACTTGGAGTATGGAGGTCTGAAACACTTCAAGAACAGCGAGTCTATCGATGTGAGTGTAGTGTCAAAAATTGAAGGGGAACGGATTAGCTTCCCCGACGCACAACAACAGCTAGTCTACCATTATGGCCAGCACAGGGCTCTTGTCACCAGTCTAAGCGCTGAACAGCTGGCCAGTGTCTATGCCGACATTGCAGCCGTTGGTAAAACAGGGGAGTTTGTTGACGGTTATATTGTGCTGTCTGAATCATACAAAGGCCCCACGTTCGAGATTAAAGAGCGACCGAATGATTACGGCGGTGTGGAGTTTGTCGTAAGGGGTCGCGGCGAGAATATCGTAACCGCTGTTATCAAGCCGGAAATGGAATCGTTCTACGTCTGGCAAAACGAAAACCACAAAGACGGTCACGATTACAATCTAAGAGAATTTTGCGAATTGTTGAAAAACGCTATTGACTCTTGATATCAATCTGATATAATAGAGTTCTGACTTAACGAGTTTGTCTTTTTTTGAAATTGAAAAACAGGAGACTATTATGACTGAGACTGCGACCGTAAAGCGTGTTACCCCAAAAGAATTTGTGAAGGGCTGGAATGCCGTTCACCAGGGAACCGCTGTTTACACTGAGCGCTCCGATGGCACCGATGCCAAGCTTGACGTTAAGGTTGGCGAGAAGCCGCCACAGACCAAGCGTGGAGTGGCTGCCTACTTTGGTATGAAGGTCAACGCGGTTGCTAACCGTGAGACCCAAGCCCGTAAGGGTCTTATCAAGTCTGGCGTCTGCAAGGCCCCGGATGACGAGAAGTCCGAACTTCCCGGCACCGAGACCGTTCTGTACCGCTTCAATACGAAGCGTGGCCGACAAATCGACTGGGCCAACGTGGCCGAGGATGTGGCAAGCGAAGCTAACGCGGAAGCTATCGCCGCCGAGTAGATTCATTTCTCCGGCAAGGGTCGGGGCCGAAAGGCTCCGGCCTTTGTTTTTGGAGAGTCCATACTACAGGAGATATAATCGTGACCTATAGAGAATTGCTTGCTGAACTACAAGGGTTGGATGATGACCAGCTTGATTCTGACGTAACAGTAGAATTGGGGCTGGAAGATGAATGTTACCCAGCAGAACTACGAATCTGTGATACGGACCATTTCGCTCACAATGGTTCGCTAGATGAATTCCACCCCGTCATTTATGTCGAAGACGCATAGCGTCACACCCAAACCAACCAGCTTGGCGACGTAAGTGGTTATGGCGTAAGGGTTTATGGCGAGGGGGGCGCGCCCGCGCCGCCCTAAGTCCTTTGGTAGTAACGACTTAGGGTGATTGCAATTTTTTCTTTATTTCCTCATGCGTAGCCCTTGACTTGGACGATGATACATGTATAATGGGGGAGTAAGAACGAGAAACTTTTACTGGAGAGACAAAATGAGTACAGCGATTCTAGGTAATGGCGTGAAGCGTGGCGAGACTGGTGAACACTTCACCGACACGCAGAACAAGGACAAGCGTTTCCGCAACATCTCGTCCATCTGGACTAGCCAGTGCATGACCTTCGATGAGGGTATTGCAGAGCTGGAAAACCAGCAGTCGACCATTGTGGACCACCACGACACGCTCAACGATTGGGAGCCGGTCGTCAACGAAAAGGGTCAGTTCGCTCTGCTTCATAAGCCAGAGGGCCGGTCGTATGTCCCGACTCCTCACTGTCTGGATATGATTGCGGGCGTGGGCGAAACCTCGCGCTGGATGCTGTCTGACTTGACGGCTGACAAGGAGAACAAGAATAAGAAGGGTGGCGATTACAAATACACCCGTGACTTCACCGACGCCGAACTAATCGTGCGAATCGTGAAGCACACCTTGTTCCATCCGACTCGCATCAAGCAGGACACTCCTCGACTCTTCCGTACTTGGAAGGACTGAACCCTGCGGGCGTTGCTGTCTAGTCGCTACGCGATTGTCAACAACCTTTGGTATCTTCACGTCCTGCGTGATTTGATTCCGGGTGGTCTGTTGTCTCACTGGCGTGGTGATGCGGACACCATTTTCGGCAACGTGCTGATTCCCGACACCATTCGCCAGGAAAGCGATTCCGAGTATGGCGGTATGCTGTCTGTCGGTAACTCCGAGATTGGTCTGCGTCGTATCATGTCCCTGCCGTCTGTCTTCCGAGCCATTTGTATGAATGGTTGTATCTGGGAGCAGGAGAAGGGTAGCAAGATTTCGCAGGTTCACAAGGGTGTGATTGACCTTGAACAGCTCAAGCAGTCCATCAAAAAGAACCTCGAAAAGCAGATTCCGCTCCTCGGGGATGGCATCAAGCAGCACCTTGGCCTGCGTGGTCGTGGTCTGGGCGATGTGACTCCGCTGCAAGGTCTGGCCGAATTGGCTCGCACCTTCAAGCTGAGCAAGAAAGAAGCCATCGCAGTCCGCGAAGCTTACGACGTGGAAGCCGATTCGCTGGGCGACGTTGCCAAGACCGCGTTCGGTCTCACTCAGGCTGTGACTCGTGCGGGTCAGAAACTGAGTGCCCAGAAGTGGTTCGACTTCGACCGTATCGGTGGCGATATGCAGACCATGACCGACGATAAGTGGAATAACTTCCGCAGTCGGGCAGGTAAGCTGGACACCTCTGAGGTTGAAAAGCTGACTGGTCTGGTCGTGTAAGGCTCCTGAGTAAACCGGGGCGGGTCCGTCGTGGGCTCGCCCCTTTCTTTTTGCTCTAACTCAGGAGGCGCTATGTATTCAGAAATATTGATTGTGTGCGGTTTTGTGGGTAGTGTAATTGGTTTGTATGAACTTCACAAGGTGAGAAACTCATGAGAGTATTCGTATATCGAAACCTACACAAGAATTGTTGGTCAGTTCGCAGCTGCGAAACCGGGCGAGTGGTATTCCATGCCGACGCCGTTTGGATAATGGACGCAACTTTCAGTGTAGGTACGAAGGGGCGGGAGCGGGTACTGCGTGAGAAGAAGAAGAACGTACACGCGGGCGTCAGAGGCACGCTAAGCGGCTATAAAAACTCAGACGGCATCGAGGGCCAATGGTTTAAATTTGGCGAGGGAGCGGTGAGCACAGGCGGCGTAGAGGTCTATTACAACCCGTATAAGGTCGCCACGTTCGTCCGCAAAGCGGATAGCACCCCGATTCACGCTGCCGATGGCGTGATGTTGCAAGGGAATGGCACGGTAGTTGCAGTGAGGCCATCGACGTAAGTGCTTACGCACAAAGGACTTAGGGCGAGCGGGGGGCGGC
>Ga0180438_10009412_pt1 | contig 12175 bp, 7 predicted proteins | sample SS_ome_12_FD_132455 | JGI IMG/M metagenome (GOLD analysis project Ga0180438, IMG submission 132455) | Hypersaline lake sediment archaeal communities from the Salton Sea, California, USA - SS_3_D_2 metaG | ecosystem: Environmental > Aquatic > Non-marine Saline and Alkaline > Hypersaline >...
CTGCCCTGAAGGCTCTGGAGTTGGACGACACTCTTGCAGAAGTTCAGTTTATGTTAGCTATTGTCGACTTGGGCGAGTGGGACTGGAGGGATTCGGAGAAGGCGTTCCAGCGGGCTCTCGAACTCAATCCCAACTATCCGGATGCACGTGCCTATTACTCACAGTTATTGTTCATGATGAGACGCCCGGAGGAAGCGATGGTGCAGATCGAGCAGGCCATGGAATTGGATCCCTTTAACACCTTGTTCCGAGCTATTTATGCTTGGGATTTGATCTACGCCCACCGGTATGACGACGCCATCGATCATCTCCGCGAAACGCTCAGGACGGCACCGGATGACTGGACAGCGCTTTCGACCCTCAGGTCCGTCTACCACCAGAAAGGCATGTATGAGGAAGCGCTGGAAATATGGAAGAGATCATATGATGCGAGAGACGATCAAGAATCTGAAGACGCTCTGGTGCGTGGTTACGAGGAAGGGGGCTACTCAGGGGCATTAAGTAGTGTAGCGGAGCTGCTTATAGAACGCTCTCGAACAACCTTTGTCACACCCTGGCAAATCGGAACACTGTACACCCGGGCCGGTAAGAAAGACAAAGCCCTCGAATGGCTCGAGAAAGCCTTCGAGGCCCGAGACGGCAACTTGATCTATCTCAGTGTGGATCCGATTTTTGACTACCTGCGGGACGAACCCCGCTTCCAGGATATGATACAGAAGATGAATTTGCCGATAGAGGAATAACATGATCGGCCAAACCATATCCCATTACAAAATCCTCGAAAAGCTCGGCGAGGGCGGTATGGGTGTGGTCTACAAAGCCGAGGATACGAAGCTCAAGCGCACTGTGGCCCTGAAATTCTTGCCCCATCACCTCACACAGGATTCCGAGGCAAAGAAACGCTTCACCAAAGAAGCGCAGGCCGCATCCGCGCTGCAGCATAACAATATATGCACGATCTATGAAATCAATGAGACAGATGAAGGACAACTCTACATCTCCATGGAGCATTTAAGCGGAAAAACTCTGAAAGAGAAGATCCAAGAAAATAAGCTGACCATCGAAGAAACCGCGGACATTATCACACAGGCCACCCTGGGGCTTGAAAAAGCACACAAGAAAGGGATTGTACACAGGGATATCAAACCTGCCAACATCATGGTCACGGATGATGGTGTGGTTAAGATCGTGGATTTCGGACTCGCCAAACTTACAGGTCAGACCAAGTTGACCAAGACCGGCTCCACCTTGGGAACCGTGGCCTACATGTCGCCTGAACAGACTCAGGGCATAGACGTCGACCTTCGTACCGATATCTGGGCATTAGGGGTTATACTCTATGAGATGCTGGCAGGGGAACATCCTTTTAAGGGAGACTATGAGCAGGCTGTGGTGTATTCGATTCTGAATGAGGAACCAAAACAAGTAACCGATTTGCGCCCTCAGATTCCCCCATCCCTGGGTCAGGTGGTGAGCAAGGCTCTTGAGAAGAATCCAGATGCGCGCTACCAGCAGACAGAGGCATTGCTGGATGATTTAAAATCCATCTCCGCAGGCATTGTGCCTGATGAGATCAAAGCGAGACTGAGGCAGGCAAAGCTTAAGAAAAAGAAAAGAATCCTTATTTATGTAGGCTCAGTTTGTTTGATTATCCTATTGCTTGTGTTAGGACTTACTCTTTTCACAAGGCGTGCTGAGGCCATCGATTCTATAGCCGTCCTGCCGCTGCAAAATCTTACGGGTGATATCGGTCAGGAGTATTTTGTGGATGGGATGACAGATGAGCTGATCGGGCAGCTGACCCAGATCAGAGGGATCAAGCGGGTGATTTCCCGTACGTCAGTGATGCGATACAAAGAAACAGAAAAGTCTTTGCCTGAAATAGCCCGGGAGTTGGGTGTGGATGCTGTGGTGGAGGGAACGGTGTATGAGGCCGGAGACAGTGTACGTATCCGCTTACAGCTCATCGACGTGCTCCCCGAGGAAAAGAACCTCTGGGGGGACACATATAAGCGTGACAAGACCGATGTCATGGTAATGTATAGTGAAATCACACAGACTATGGCGGACATCATTCAAGTCGGTCTAACTCCAGAAGAAACGGTCCGCCTTGCTAGTGCCCGCCGGATAAATCCAGAGGCTTACGATGCATACCTGAATGGAAGGTCATCCTGGTACAGCTTAACCCCTGAAGGTCTCGAAGATGCTTTACATCATTTTGAATCAGCCTTGCAGATAGACCCAAATTATGCACTGGCTCATACGGGTATCGCTCTTGTCTGGGTAGGTCGCTATCAATTTAATTTAGCACCACGCAACGAGGCCTGCCCACAGGCCATAACCGCGGTAGAGAAAGCCTTGGAGTTGGACAGTACATTAGCGGAGGCTCATTATGCATTGGCGATTATAAGAACCTGGTTAGAATGGGATTGGGAAAATGCAGAAAGAGCATTCCGGAAGGCCATCGAACTCAATCCTAATTTTCCGGATGTGCGTGCTTATTACTCCCATTTTCTGTCGTATTTTAGACGAGACGAAGAGGCTTTGCTAAACATAGAGAGGGCTATCGAACTGGATCCGTTCAATGCGCTCTTTTATGGTCTGTATGGCGTTGTACTGAACTATCAGCGCCGTCATGACGATGCCATCGCAGCGGCCAACACTGGGCTGGCTCTGAAACATACCTCAGTCGCTCGCGGTGCATTGCAAGATGCTTACATTGCCAAAGGGATGCATGAAGAACAGCTCGCTATTCAACGGGCGCGGATAGGTTTGGATCCTGAGCGTGCCGCTGCCTTTGACCGGGGCCTCGAAGAAAGCGGTTACGAGGGCGCGCAGCGCGGTGTTGCGGATGTCCTGGCATCACGATATGGTAAGACCGGTAGGTGGGTTTACGGTGGTGAGGGAATCGCCCGGCGGTACGTTGACGCCGGGGATTACGAAAAGGCCCTTGACTGGTTAGAGACGGCCTACGAAGATCGGGATCCCAACCTGCCTTACCTCGGAGGCCCTATCTACTGGGATGCGTTGCACACTTACCCACGCTATCAGGATATTATGCGCCGGATGGGTTTTCCGAATGAGGAATAAAGAGCAAAGCGGGAAAAGGATCGGAAAGCTAGGATCATCATAAAAAAGGAGAATCCTATCAACATATGGCCGGATACAGATGATAATTTATCGGTATCCAATGGTGTCTGTGTAAGAATAGATAATTTATAACAAGGTTCCAGATATGATCGGCAAAACCATATCCCATTATAAAATCCTCGAAAAGCTTGGCGAAGGCGGAATGGGTGTGGTCTACAAAGCCGAGGATACAAAGCTGGACCGCATGGTTGCTCTCAAATTCCTACCTCCTCATCTGACAAAAAGCGATACTGACAAGGCTCGTTTCCTACTGGAAGCGAAGGCAGCGGCGGCTCTTAATCATAACAATGTCTGTACTATCTATGAAATCCATACAGAAGGTGATTATCCTTTTATCGCCATGGAATACGTGGAAGGCAAGACCCTGCGCGAAGTCGTGGGTTCGTTTGACAAAGCATCTATGCCATTGAAAGATATTCTCGACACATCCATCCAGATGGCCGAAGCATTGAAGGCTGCCCATAAGAAAGGCATTGTCCACCGGGATATCAAGTCCGAAAACATCATGGTCACGGAGACCGGTCAGATTAAGGTGATGGATTTCGGCCTGGCCAGGGTACGCGGTTCAGCCAAGCTGACCAAAACCGGGTCTACTCTAGGAACTGTAGCTTACATGTCACCGGAACAGTTTGAAGGCAAGATATTCGATTATCGAATCGATATCTGGTCTTACGGGGTTATCCTGTATGAGATGTTGACCGGACAGCTTCCATTTAAAGGAGAGTACGAATCTGCCATGATGTATTCGATCATCAACGAGGAGACGGAGCCGGTCACAGATGTACGAACTGAAATGCCTCCTGAAATACATGCCGTTGTTGATCAGTGCCTGAAAAAAAGCCCGGATAAACGATACCAGAATATGGATAATGTGCTTGCTGATCTGGTTAAAATCAAAAAAAAGATTGGAGATGGGGTAATTACCACAAAAGGTTCAAATAAAAAATATTTCCCGTCTGTTGCAGTGCTTCCGTTTGTTAACATGAGTGCTGATCCGGAGCAGGAATACTTTTGTGACGGCATGGCCGAGGAGATCATTAACTCATTGACCCATGTAGAGAATTTACATGTTGTTTCCCGAACTTCTGCCTTTGCCTTTAAAGGAAAGAATGTAAACATCCGTGAAATAGCCAGAGAACTCAACGTAGAGAATATACTCGAAGGTAGTGTACGCAAGGCGGGAAACCGGCTTCGCATAACAGCCCAGCTTATTAAAGTTGCAGATGATTATCACCTATGGTCAGAGAAATACGATCGCAACATGGAAGACATCTTTGACATTCAGGATGAAATCTCTCTTGCTATCGTCGAGAATTTGAAGGTGAAGCTTCTAGGAAAAGAGAAAGTCAAGATTATCAGGCGCTATACGGAAGATCTCGATGCCTATAACCTGTATTTGCAAGGCCGTTTTTATGCTGATATGCTGACGCCCGAAGGTTTTAAGAAAGCTATCGAGTGTTTTGAGAAGGCACTACAAAAGGACAACAACTATGCTAAGGCCTACGTTGGTATCGGTATGGTTTTTCGCTTTCTTACATTATTTGGAAATGTATCACCAAACGATCTCGTCCCTAAAATACGGGCGAATGCAGAAAAAGCACTGGAAATTGATAACACTATCGGTGAAGCCCATTGCTTACTGGCCATGTGCCATACGACCTACGACTGGGACTGGCCTCGTGCTGAAGAAGAACTACAACTGGCTTTGAAAATGAATCCCAACTCCTCTTTTGTACATTTTTATCATTCTATTTTCTATACATTTACTGAAAGACATGATAGGGCAGTTGCTGCAGCAAAACGTGCTCGGGAATTGGATCCGCTTTCCACTTTGATTAACTTTATAGTGGGACATAGCCTCTATTTCGCTCGTCGCTATGATGAATCTATCAAAGATCTTAAGATGTCACTCACGATGAATCCAAATTATTACCCTCTGCATTATACTCTTGGTTATAATTATTGGAGAAAATCAATGATGAAAGAAGCTTTTAAAGAGTTTGAGAAAGCCAATGAGATTTCTGATGGAATACCTTTAACAGTATTACAGTTAGCAGTAAGCCTATATGATAAGGGAAATACAGATCGAGCAAAAGAGTTGTTGGAAAGCCTGGAACAGAAGGCAAAACGAGAGTATGTATCGCCAGCGATTCTCTTTATACTCAACAGAATCTTTGACGATTCGGAAAAAGCAAGTGTATGGCTGGAAAAAGCCTATGAAGAGCATGATTCTTATCTTTGTTGGCTTAGGGTTTCTCCAGAGACCTCATTTCGAATACCCTCCGATCCACGTTTAACCGGTAAGTTAAAAGGGCTTACAAAATGATCGGTAAAACAATCTCCCACTACAAAATCCTCTCAAAACTCGGCGAGGGCGGGATGGGCGTGGTGTATAAAGCCGAGGACACGAAGCTCAGGCGCATCGTGGCTCTCAAGTTTTTACCGCCTGAGCTGACGCGAGATGCAGAGGCCAAGCAGCGTTTCATTCACGAGGCGCGGGCGGCATCGGCTCTGGATCATCCGAATGTCTGTACGATTTACGAAATCGATGAGACGAAGGATGGACAGACGTTTATGGCCATGGCCTGCTATGAGGGGGAGAGCCTCAAGGAAAAGATCAATATTGGTCCATTAAAGCTCGACGAGGCCATCGATATTGCCATTCAAATCGCCAAGGGCTTGAACAAGGCGCATGAAAAAGGTATCGTGCACCGGGACGTCAAACCGGCAAATATTTTTATCACGGAGGATGGTGCTGTCAAGATTCTCGATTTCGGACTGGCCAAGCTGTCGGGTCAATCGAAGCTCACGAAGACCGGTACGACTCTGGGAACGGTGTCATACATGTCACCCGAGCAGACCAAGGGAGAAAAGATCGACGAGAGGTCGGATATTTGGTCGCTCGGTGTCGTATTGTACGAGATGCTCACAGGACAACGTCCGTTTAAGGGTGACTACGAACAAGCGGTGGTTTACTCCATCATGAGCGAGACCCAAGAGCCGCTGACGGGTCAGCGAACGGGTGTTCCCATGGAGCTGGAGCGAATTGTTAATAAATGTCTCGAGAAGAATCCATCCGAGCGTTATCCTCGTACCGATGATCTGATCGTGGATCTACGTCGGCTGATGAAGAAAACAGAGAGAGGAGCGTCCTATTCCGTCTCGCATGCAAAGTCAAAGGCCGAAAAAAAGAAAACAATCGCCTATGCCTTATTCGGTATTATTGTTGTCGCACTTATAGCAGTCTTGATCCGATTTGATGTTTTTAAGCGAAGCAAACCGGTATCCGACGCGGATCGAAAAATGCTCGTTGTACTGCCATTCGATAATTTGGGGCCTGCAGAGGATGCCTATTTCACCGTCGGTATCACCGATGAGATCACAAGCCGTCTGGGTACGGTGCCCAGAATAGGGGTCATTTCCCGAAACAGTGCCTCCCATTATGCTGGAAAAGAGTGGGACACCAAGCAGGTGGGAAACGATCTCAGTGTCGAGTATATCGTTGCCGGTACGGTTCGCTGGGCGCGTTCCAGTGAAGATGGGGACCGGGTAAGGATAACCCCCCGACTTATTCGGGTATCCGATGATATTGAAGTATGGGCCGGATCGTTCGATCGGATTATTCATGATATCTTCGAAATCCAATCGGAAATTGCTGTGCAGGTGGTCGAACAACTAGGAATCACTCTGGGCAAATCGGAGCAGAGAACCATTGAAGAAGAAGCCACAGAACATCTAGAAGCGTATCAGGCTTTTCTTCGGGGGCGTCATCTCTCTCGGAGCCCACATTTTACTGTAGATAACTGGAAGAGAGTGATTGGGAGTTACCAGCGCGCTGTGGAACTGGACACACAGTACGCAGTTGCTTATGCAGCGCTGGCTAGTGCCCATGCGCGGTTGCGTTATTTGAGGCATGATTTGTCTGAAGAGCGGCTGGTCATGGCGAAGCTGGCCGCAGACAGGGCTGAAGCGTTGGGACAGGATTCACCCGAAGTGCTTCTGTCTCTGGGCTACTATTATTTATGGGCTTTTCGCGATAGAGAACAGGCCCTTCAAAAATGGACTTTGGCTGAGAAGGGCCTTCCCAATGATCCCAGGATTTTGAGTGCGAAAGCCAGTCTATTTGAGAACCAAGGACGTTGGGACGAAGGTATTGAGGCCCTTACGAAAGCCATCCGGTATAGTCCCAAGGACGTATACCTGATAACCGAACTGGTCCTTTTCAATTGGATGAAACGGCAATATTCCAAGGCTATTGAGCTGTGTAATCAGGCCATTGCACTGGCACCTGATGAGAATTGGCCCTATATCTACAAAGCCGTTGTCACCTGGAACTGGAAGAAACCAAATACCGAATCGAGAATTGCCATTGAATCGATTCGTCAGGATTATCATTGGGTACCCTGGTTGTGGTTCTGGCAGGAAGTCGGGGAAGGTCAATTCGATCAAGCGCTGAAGCGTCTTGAAAATAATCCGGATGAGTGGATTCGCCATAAATTATGGGCAAGACCCAAATCGATGTTTAAAGCCTTCCTGTATGATTTCATGGGTAAATCTGATCTGGCACGTGAATCCTATGAATTATCCGTTGCTCCGCTGGAAGCCATGGTCCAAAAATGGCCCGAGGATCCCAGGTATCACAGCTCTCTGGGAATGGCCTATGCATACCTCGGACGGAAAGATGAAGCGATTCGCGAAGGTCGAAGAGCCATAGAACTTCTTCCGTTGTCTAAGGATGCTGCGTATGGGCAATCCTATGAAATGGATATGATCTTGATTTATATCATAACCGGTGATTATGATACTGCCTTGGATAGAATCGAATTTCTGCTCTCCATACCCTCATGGATGTCCGTGGGCTGGATGAAGTTCGATCTCCGCTACAAACCTATATACAGCCATCCGAGGTTTGAGAAGCTGATTCGGAAATATTCCGGAGACCACTGATGACAGGTAACACTGTTTCCCATTACAAAATCCTCGATAAGCTTGGCGAAGGAGGGATGGGAGAGGTCTACCTGGCCGAAGACAAAAAGCTTAGACGCAAAGCCGTCTTGAAATTTATCCAGCCAAAATTAACTTCTGATAAAAATGTCCGGGAGCGGTTTGAGAGGGAGGCTCAGGCCGCGGCTGCTCTGAACCATCCAAATATAGTGACAATCTACGAAATAGAGCAGCATGAAGGGCAAACGTTCATAGCTATGGAGCATGTGGAGGGGCTCGCGTTACGGGAGGAGATTGCTAATGGACCGATGGAGATCGACCGGATCGTCGCAATTGCCCAACAAGTGTGCGCGGGACTCGGAGAAGCCCACGAGGCAGGCATCGTACACCGCGATATCAAGCCGGAGAACATTATCGTTAGCTCGTCGGGCAGGGTGAAGATACTCGATTTCGGTTTGGCCAGGATGAAAGGAATCACAAAACTAACTAAGGATGCCTCCACCCTGGGCACGTTGAAATACATGTCTCCAGAACAGTACCAGAACAAGAAAGTCGATCACAGGACGGATATCTGGTCGCTTGGTGTTGTTCTGTTTGAAATGTTGACAGGCCGGTTGCCGTTTGAGGGGGATTATGAAGCAGCCGTGATGTATGCGGTGGTCAATGAGGAACCGAAATCTGCACATACTCTCCGACAAGACATCCCCGAGAAATATGAGAAAATTGTAAGCAAATGCCTCGAAAAGAATCCTGAAAATCGATATCAGAGCATGCAGGAGGTTCTGGAGGAGTTGAAGAAGTCAATTCCATCAAGATCCATATCAGAGAAAAAAGAAAAATCAATCGTTGTTTTGCCATTTGAAGATATCAGTCCCGGCAAAGACAATGAGTACTTCAGCGATGGCCTGACCGAGGAGATTATCACCGATCTTTCGCATATCCATGACCTTCTGGTCATATCCAGAAGTTCAGCAATGACATTTAAGGGAACGAAGAAAACAATTCCAGAGATTGCCAGAGCGGTTAATGTGCGTTATGTGCTCGAAGGCAGCGTTCGCAAGGTTGGCAATAATCTGCGTATTACTGCACAGCTCATTGATGCGGCAAACGATGTGCATCTCTGGGCTGAGAAGTACAGTGGGACGCTTGATGATGTATTCGACATTCAGGAAAAAGTCTCCCGTTCCATCGTGGATGAGATTCAATTGCATTTAACGCCTGAGGAAGAGGCGAGAATCAGGGAACGGAAGATAGAAAATATTGAGGCATATGAGTATTACTTAAGAGCTCGGCGTGAGATCTATAAGTTGACAAGAGAAGGATTGGACAATGCCCTTCGGTATCTCAATAAAGGACTGGATATCGTTGGCGAGAATGTCCTCCTTTATGCCTGTATGGGCAATGTGTATTTCCAGTATTGGAATTACGGTGTATGGCCCGATAAGCACAATATCCAAAAAGCGGAAGAATGTGCTCAGCGGGTGTTCGAATTAGAGCCGGATTCTAAACATGGACATTTTCTTCTTGGTCTTATGCAAACCTTCATCAATCCTCCTCAGGCATTGCTACACTTCGAACGAGTTCTATCGGAAGATCCTTATCATTCGGAGACCTTGCTGTGGCTGTCAATTTATGTGGTTTTTCAAGGTAAGCAAACAGTTGCCGAAAAATTATTAGAGAGGCTTACTAAAGTCGATCCGCTTAATACGATTGTAAAAATTCTACCTGGAAATCTTCATTTTTATTGTGGGCGATGGGAACTTGCTGTCGAGAATTTAAAAAAAGTCTACGATTCAGATCCCGAACATTTCATTGCCCAATTTCACTACGCAAAGGCATTGGCCTATACAAATCGACTGGAGGAAGCTTATGTCATCACCGACAATCTCGTGAATAAAATGCCGGAAGATATGCGAGTCCACTTTTTTCGGCTTTATAAATTCGCTTTTCAAGGTAAAAAGTCCGATGTGTTGAAATCGGTAAATAAGGAAATTTTAAACTGGGCGCGAAGAGACTGGATGATTTGTCTTTGGCTATCGGAAATTTTTTCGCTGGTCCATGAGAGTGACGATGCGTTCAATTGGCTCAGACAGGCAGTGAATCTGGGTTTTATTAATTACCCTTTCCTGAATGAGTACAATCCTTTCCTAATAGAAATAAGGAAAGAAGTGCGATTTCAAAAACTCATGGAGGAAATCAAGCCGAAGTGGGAGAGTTTCAAGCTATGAATAAGCTTGGGAATGCCATCTCGCATTACAATATTCTTAAAAAGATCAGTGAGGGCAATACGAGTGTAGAATGTCTTGCTGTGGTCATCAATCATCAACAGCCATACAATATTGATTGAACAACGCAAACTCGCAGCCGTCATGATCACGGACATCGTCGGGTACACGGCCTGATATCCAGAGACGAGGGGAAGGTATTGGTATTCATTCAATACATCATTTCTTAAAATGAAAGGACAGACAGATGCGATCCACACTATTCCATTGCATTTTTGTATGTATCCTGTTTTATCTATGGAATCCAGTCTATGGTCAGGAAACAGATGTACAGGTTCATTTTCGGGTAAAATGGGATGGCAAGGTCATTCCAGGGATCACCCAGGTAAGTGGATTGAGGAGAGTGACCGAAGCCATAGAGCATCGATCTGGAGGAGACCCGAGTGTGATCCGTTACTCGCCCGGTCTTTCAAAGTATGTCCCCATCGTATTAAAAAGACCGCGTACCCATGATAAGGAATTTGAGCAATGGGCCAATAAGGTCTGGAATTTGGATTCCGGCTTGGGTACAGAGGTTTCTCTCAGGGATTTTAGGAAGGACATCATCATCGAAATCTATGAAGATATGGGACGGGTGTTGATGTCTTTCAAGGTCTACAGGAGTTGGCCGTCAGATTACATAGCCTTGACCGATCTTGATGTCGATAAAGAGACGTTGGCCATGGAGGTGCTCACTCTGCATCATGAGGGCTGGGAACGGGATTATAGCGTAGAATAGTCACGAAGAATTCAAAATACTGTTAATAAAAACATGGGAGGTTGTCATGTCCTTAAAAGGATTGTCTAAGTCAACAGGCATGATACTCGGATTTCTCCTTCTCTGTCCGACTATCGGCAGCGCTCAGCAGTTTTCAGTGAATACCCATCGTTTCGATCCTTATAAAAAATTCAAATTCCGCGTAAAATGGGACGGCCGTTATGTTCCCGGTATTATCCATGTCAGCGGTTTGAACCGGACCACATCTGTTGTTACTCACCGAGAGGGCGGAGAACCGAATGTGGTTCGAAAATCGCCGGGCCTGACGACGTATGAATCCATAACACTGGAAAGGGGCCGCACACACGACACCTCATTTGAGAGGTGGGTAAATAAAGTCTATAACTACGGTTCGGGTTCTGGCACCGAGTCATCCCTGGAAGATTTCCGTAAGGATATCATCATCGAATTGTATAACGAAGCGGGGCAGCTCGTTATGGCATTCAAGGTATATCGCTGCTGGCCGTCGAAATACAGCCCGTTACGCGAACTCGACGCCTCAAGCAGGGATATCGCTCTGGAAACGATGGTGTTGGAATACGAGGGGTGGGAAAGGGACACCGACGTGATGGAGCCCAGTGAACCTTCATTTACCGTACCGCAATAAAAGCAAGTCCAGGGAGGACGATCACACAATTGACTGACCAACGCAAACTCGCAGCCGTCATGTTCACGGACATCGTCGGATACACGACCCTGATGTCAAAGGACGAGCAGAAGGCACTAAAAATACTCCAGAAAAATCGGGACTTGCAGAAATCCCTGGCCAAGAAACACAACGGTGAATTCCTGAAAGAAATGGGCGACGGGACACTGCTTTGCTTCCAGAGTGCGCTGGATGCGGTACGCTGTGCCATGGAGATTCAGGAATCGATAAAGGACGATCCGGATTTGAAACTCCGTATCGGGATTCATCTGGGGGATAACGTTTTCAAAAAAGCTGATGTATTCGGACACGGTGTGAAAGTGACGTCCTGGCCTGACGGCTACTCTTCTTACGCGATGCATGTACTAACTGCTACAATCCACGGCTGACTCC
>Ga0180438_10009413_pt1 | contig 12175 bp, 9 predicted proteins | sample SS_ome_12_FD_132455 | JGI IMG/M metagenome (GOLD analysis project Ga0180438, IMG submission 132455) | Hypersaline lake sediment archaeal communities from the Salton Sea, California, USA - SS_3_D_2 metaG | ecosystem: Environmental > Aquatic > Non-marine Saline and Alkaline > Hypersaline >...
CCGCTGGTGGTGAAGCGGACCCGCTGCATTCCGGTCTGCCGGCAGAGAATCTCCGCGGTTTCGCTTTGAAGATTCTCTACGAAACCCGTCTGCAGACCCCGACCGGCGGCAAAGATGTCCCGCAGCGCCTCGGTGACCACAACGGGATTGTGGCCGAGGATATTGGCGTGGTGACCCTGCCAGAAATCGAGGATGCTGTGCCCGTCTTCATCCGTGATGCGGGCACCCCGGGCGTCCCGGATCCGCGGCGGAAAAGGTTCGATCAGGCGCAGGTTGTGGCTTCCGCCGTCGATCAGTGTCTTCGAAGCCCGCTGGTGAAGCCGGCGGGATTCCGGAAAACGGCGCGTATACTCTCGCGAGAGTTGCTGCAGGAGCCTGCTGTGATCTCTGTGCTTCATATATGCAGTGGTCCGTGTCGATGATGACTATAGGGTAAAAGCCTGCCTAAAATCAAGCTCATGGCGACTCTTTGCGATTCTCTGGTTATCCTGGACAACTTCCAATGGCACGAGTATGATGCCGTAGGAACCATGGATCCGTTGAACCGAGGGCACATCCGTCGTGCGCGTAAAAGCGGCGGGGGAAGTGCAAAGCCAAGGCTATCGGCCGAAGGTGGGAGATGATGGAAAAGTACGCTGCCGTGGATCTGGGCGCCGAAAGCGGCCGCATCGTTGTAGGGGACGTACGGGCGATCGAGGAGGTGTATCGTTTCGAGAATCAGCCTGTGCGGATCGGAAACAGCATCTATTGGGATGTGCTGGGCATCTACACCGAGATCAAGAGAGGGCTAAAAACAGCCTTCAACCGCTATCCGGATCAGATAAGAAGTATCGGTCTGGACAGTTGGGGGGTGGATTACGCACTGCTGGACCGCCAGGGGGATCTGATCGGAGGGGTCTATCACTACCGGGATCCCCGTAACGATGGTGTTCCCCAGCAGGTTTACACCCGCGTTCCCCGAAGAGAGGTCTATGAGGAAACCGGGATTCAGCACATGCAGATCAACACGATTTACCAGCTTTACGCCCATGGGAAGGCCAAACCGGAGCTGATCGAACAGGCCTGCACCATGCTGACAGTGCCGAATCTCTTCCACTACTGGCTCACCGGACAGATGCGCAGTGAGTTCTCCCACGTTACCACCACCCAGCTGTACAATCCCCGAACAAGGGACTGGTCCTGGCGGATCATAGACGCTCTGGGCTTCAACAGGAAGTGGTTCGGGGAGATCGTGGCTCCGGGAACGAAGCTCGGAGCCCTGCTGCCCCACGTGGCCGAGGAGCTAGACGCCCCTTCGGGGGTGATGGTCATCGCCTCTGCCAGCCATGACACCGCCAGTGCCGTAGCCGCGATTCCGGCTCCCGGGAAAACCAACTACGCCTACATCAGCTCCGGAACCTGGTCCCTCCTGGGCTGTGAGAGCCCTGAACCGATCATCACAGACAAGAGCTATGCCTACAACTTCACGAATGAGGGAGCCGCAGACGGGGGGATTCGCTTCCTCAAGAACATAATCGGTCTATGGATCGTTCAGGAGTGCAAACGGCACTGGGATCGCACGGATCGGAAATACTCCTACGGGGAGCTCACCGACCTGGCCCGGCAGTTCGGCCCAGCTGCTTTCAGCATTGATTGCAACGATCCGCGCTTTCTCAAGCCGGGTCTGATCGACGACAGCATGCCGGACCGCATCCTCGCCTACTGCCGCGAGCACGGACAGAAAGAGCCGCAGAATCCGGGGGAGGTCGTGCGGGGCGTCCTGCAGAGTCTTGCCGAGCTTTATGCAGCCTTTATCCGGGAGCTGGAAGATGCCTCCGATCAATCTCTGGAGCAGCTGTACATCATAGGAGGGGGTAGTCAAAATACTCTTCTCTGCGAGCTCACCGCCCGGGCGGCGGGGATCCCGGTCTTCGCCGGCCCGGTGGAGGCCACGGCGATCGGCAACATTATGGTCCAGGCGATAAGCATGGGCGAACTCGAGTCGATCCAGCAGGGCAGGGAGCTGATCCTGGAATCCTATGCGATCGAGGAGTTTGCTCCCGGTTCGTAACTGTCCTGGTCATCCATCGGGAACCGTACAGCCTGTCTCCCTTTTCTTCGCTCATATACTCCAAAGGAGATCCAATCGTCGCTCCTCGACGTCAAATAATACCATACCAATTAGGCAAAAAAAAGATTATAATTGGATAGGATGGACTGTTAAAATACATTATTGGATCTTTGTTTTTCACAACAGTGACCGTACATTGATGGAGACAACAGGGTGATTATCGACCTGAACCGCAACGAGAAAACTCCGCTTTACCTGCAGTTGAAGGAGAGGATCGTTTTCATGATTGCGGAGAAGTTGTTGCTTCCAGGGAGCAGGCTGCCTACGACTCGCGAACTGGCGGTGTCCCTCGGGGTCAGTAGGAACACGGTAGTGCAGGCCTACCAGGAGCTGGAGGTGGAAGGCTTTATCAGTTCAAGGGTGGGACGCGGGACTTTTGTCTCTCTCTACCTCCCAGCGGGTGTATCGATGCCCGAGGCTAGGGAACAGGGGTGTATGAGCTACGAGGGATTGTACTCCGCGGGCTGGACACGCGTGTACGCGGATCTGGGCTTCGTTTTCGAGCAACTGGCGCAGCCTTCGGTCAGCAGCCCCTTTATTGACCTGGCTTCCGATCAACCGTGTCCCGGGCTTTTGCCTACGGCGGAGTTCGGGGAGTGTCTGCAATCGGCCGTTCGCCGCTACCGCGGGCAGTTGTTCAGCACAGGATCTCCCTGCGGATTCGAGCCGCTTCTCGAATTTCTGCCCAGCCTGCTCGCTCGCCGTAACATTATTTGCGGGCCGGATAATCTGATGGTGGTGAGCGGGCTCCAGCAGGCGCTGAGCCTGATCGGTCGTCTGTTCATCGATCGAGGAGACACGGTATTGCTGCAGCATCTAACCTATCCGAGCGCCTTAGGAGTATTCCGGTCGTTACAGTGTAACTGTGTCGGCATCCCCATGGACGATGAAGGCTTGTGCGTCGACGTGCTGGAACGGATCCTCAGGCATCGTAGGCCGAAACTACTGTATATTGTTCCCACCTTTCACAATCCCAGTGGGACGACCCTGGCTGCCGAAAGGCGGCGGAAGCTCATTGAGCTGGCCAGGGGCAGTGGTTTCCTGATCGTCGAGGATGATTACGCCCATGATCTTGCCTTCGGCGGCAGAGAAGACCCGCCGCTGAAATCATGGGATGTCTCCGGGGCGGTCATACACTTGGGCAGCTTCTCGGAAAGCCTGTTTCCCGGTATCCGCCTGAGCTGGATCGCGGCGGCTAAACCGCTGATCGATCGGCTCGCCCTGCTGAAACAGAGTTCCGATCTGTCTACCAATAGAATCCTCCAGGGAGCCTTGCTGGAGTTCTGTCGCAAGGGCTACTACGACAAGGTGGTCAAGCGCAAGAGGCAGGTGTATGCCCGAAGATGCGATTCTATGGCCGAGGCCATGGCGCGGTTTTTCCCGGATGAGGTGACATGGCGCAAGCCCAAAGGGGGACTGTTTCAGTGGGTGGATATTCCGGAGGATCTCGACGCCTTCACGCTGCTCTTGCGGACCCGAGAGAGTGGAGTAGTTTTCACGCCGGGAAGGATGTTTGCAGTAGAGGAATGGAACCGTAGTGGCTTTCGCCTGAGTTTCGTTTCGCCGGAAGAGGAACAGATACCCAAAGGCGTGCAGATCGTAGGAGATGCATTGAAGGAATTTCTTAGCTTGAAGGAGTAGGAGGTAGGACATGGAAAAATCGACGTTTGCCGCCAAAGAAGACATGGACCAGAGGCTCAGAGGCGGTGTCATCATGGATGTGGTGAGTGTCGAGCAGGCCAAAATTGCCGAAGATGCGGGAGCCGTCGCGGTGATGGCATTGGAGCGCGTTCCGGCCGACATCAGAGCTGAGGGCGGTGTGGCCAGAATGAGCGATCCGGCACTCATCCAACAGATCATGGAAGCTGTCACGATCCCGGTGATGGCCAAGGTTCGTATTGGTCACTTTGTCGAGGCTCAGATACTAGAATCTCTTGGGGTAGACTATATAGACGAAAGTGAGGTTTTAACGCCGGCCGACGGGACGCATCATATCGACAAGCGGTGTTTCACAGTTCCCTTCGTCTGCGGTGCCAGAGATTTGGGTGAAGCGCTGCGGCGAATCGCCGAGGGCGCGGTCATGATTCGAACCAAGGGCGAGGCCGGAACCGGAAACGTCGTGGAGGCAGTACGGCATATGCGGGCTGTGATGGATGCAATCCGGAGATTGTCGAACATGGATCCCTCCGAATTGATGAATGAAGCCAAAAGCCTTGGCGCGCCGTACGAGCTGGTTTTGGATGTTGTCGAGAACGGCCGCCTGCCTGCCCTCAACTTTGCCGCCGGAGGAATCGCCACACCCGCTGATGCGGCGCTTCTGATGCGGCTTGGTGCCGAAGGAGTGTTTGTGGGATCCGGTATTTTCAAATCAGAAAACCCGGCCCGGCGGGCTCAAGCTATCGTTCGAGGGGTGAGCCATTTTCAGGACCCTGCGATTCTATCTGAGGTGTCGACGGGGCTCGGACGGGCAATGCCGGGGATCGAGCTGACAACCCTGACGGAGCAGGAGCGCATGGCTGTGCGAGGCTGGTGACCCAAACCGAACTCTTCCGGCACTGGAGGCCCTTCCGGTTTATGTTTTGAAGTCGTGCCTGCTATCATTCTGTAGAAGCTGGCCGCAGCCCTATCTTCGCAAACGCCTCGATCCGCTGCTGCATTGCGGGATACTTCTCCAGCGCTTCCCGGGCGAACATCCCTTTGCCGGGATCCTCGGTCGCCGCCGCTTCATGGCCGATCAGCGCCCAGGTGGATTGTATCAGGTGCCGGAATTGACTCTGCCGGATCTCAGGACAGGTAAACTCTTGTCTGGGGGAGTTGATGTCTACGCCGCTGATCTCGAACAGGCCGTGCTGCCGGCAGAGGGATTGTACCCGGGCGAGCTGCCGCGGTGTGTTGCGGTTGGGCATATAGGTTACGGCTCTGAAGCCGAGGTCGATTAAAACCTCGAATAGCTCTTCCAGGTAGGCGTCCTCGAACGCCTGAGCTTTCTTGTCCCCGGTCACCGATTCGCTGATATCCCCCAGATAGGCGTAGGCGGAGATAGCCCCCACCCGTTCGCAGAAGGTCAGGCACTCCCGGATCGGGGGACACTCATCGGCGGCATCGATGTAGAAACGGCATACCAGATCGCTCTTCAGAGCTCCCAGCAGGTCGTAGGGGTAGTGAGGATTGGCCTCGGCGGCCAACAGCTCCCGCACCTTGTTGTTGAGCTCCAGCCCGAGTTTCTCCTGCAGAAAGGTAAGAAGATCCGGTCCTTTGCCGAAACGACGGATCATTCGCTTCGACAGGGCGAAGAGAATGTGCCGCTCGGTGATGCTGCCCCCCTCATGATGCATGGAGAGGGGGACCACATCCGCATCGAAATCCAGAAACAACTCGTCGTCTGCGAGCAGGTCGTTCAGGCGCCGGACCATCCGGCGGTTGCGCCGGTTTCTGGCTTCCCGGAAAGGTTGGAAGTAGGCGCTGACCGTCTCAATGTGGTTGTGAGGGATCCCGTGCAAAGCGATGTAGGCGTTGGACAGCTGATCCGGGTTGTTGATGCGCCTGCCGGCCAGCGGGGTGGCGGAGAAATCGCAGCGGCACTCCACGCCGATCGTCGTAGCCAGCTGGATTGTTTTGCCCGCTTCGATGAACTCCTCCGCACCGCTGATCGAATCATGGTCCATGATGCCGGCGGTACGCAGGCCGGCAGCGAAGCTTCGCCACACCGCCTCGGCCGGAGAGTAGGGGGAGAACGAGTAGATCGTATGGATATGGTTGTTCACATCTTCCCCCGCTTCCGGCCGGGGGATCTTTCCCGCCGCCAGCGCTGAGCTCAGCCGGGAAATCGCCTCCAGACGTTTTTGAAGCTGGGGATGATCGAGCTGCCCGATCAGTTCTTGTTGTTTCATAGCTCGGCGGTAGATTAGCATATCGCAATCCCCGATCGCAACCTATATGGAGGATTGCGATGTCCTCATCCAGCCCTCCGGGCTGTCCTCGTAATATCGCAATCCCCGCGGCTGGGCGCCCCCTCGCAACCTATATGGAGGATTGCGATGTCCTCATCCAGCCCTCCGGGCTGTCCTCGGAAGATTCTTGCTTGTGAATGTTGGGTGCTTGACAGAAGCTGACCAAATCGCTTAAATTATCACGATATATATAGTAAAAATCCACTATAGAAGAGGTACTATGAAGCGATTTAGAGAGGGACTCGAGTCCGGGAAAGAATTCGTAGCAACCTGCGAGCTGGTGCCCGGGCGCGGGCACACGGGGATGGGCATTGACAACATCCTGAAATTCGCCGAGGAAGCCAAAAACAGCGAATACATCTACGGGGTGAGTCTGACCGACAATGCCGGAGGGAATCCGGCGCTGTGTGCCGACATCCTGGGTCCTGAGATCCAATCGATCGGACCGGATCTTCTGGTTCATTTCTCCTGCAAGGACATGAACCGCAACATGATCGAGGCCCGCGCCTATGCGCTCAAACGGGCTGGGGTGACCAACCTGCTGGTGATCACGGGGGACTATCCGATATCCGGGGCCTTCGGACTGCCCAAGCCGGTGTTCGACATCGATGCGGTGATCGCCCTACACTACCTGAGGCAGATGAACGAGGGACTGGAAGCGGATGTCGGCCGCAAGACCGTTAAACTCGAACCTACAGATTTCTTTCTGGGGGCGGTGGCCTCTCCCTTCAAGGCTACCGAGGCCTCCACCTACATGCAGTACTACAAGATGGAGAAGAAGGTACGGGCGGGGGCTAATTTTCTGACTACCCAGCTGGGCTACGATTCCCGCAGGTTCGCCGAGTTCTACAAGTACGTAAGGCAGGTGCTCGGTCTGGACATCCCGCTGATCGGCAGCGTGTACGTGCTCTCCGCCGGAGCGGCCCGCTTCATGGCCACCGGTGAGGTGCCGGGGTGCTACGTCAGCGACAGGCTGGTCAGCGTGCTGCAGGAGGAGGCCAAGGCGGAGGACAAGGGCAAGGGCGCGCGGCTGGAACGGGCCGCCAGACAGATCGCCATCCTCAAAGGCCTGGGATACAACGGCGCGCACATCGAAGGCTTGAATCTCAAGTTTGCCGACGTGACCACGATCATGGAGCGGTCCAGGGAGATCGGGGAGAACTGGCGGGATCACCTGGAGGAGCTGGATTTCTCACCGAAGAACAGCTTCTTCCTCTTCGAGGGCGGGGAGGATTTCGCCTTCGCCGGGAACGGGGGGGAGGCAAGATTCAGGGAAACCCGCACAAAGGCGATCCCCTCGCTCAAATTCTGGCTGATGCGATTCGCCCACAAGCTGCTGTTCATCGAGGGAACCCCCGGTTACAAATTGATGCGGGCTTTGGCGCGATCCGTTGAGAAACGGCGCCTGCGCTACAAGGTGTTTCAGGCCATGGAGCACGTGAGCAAACGGGCACTGTTCGACTGCCGGGAGTGCGACGACTGCGCCCTGTTCGAGATGTACTACCTCTGTCCCGAGTCGCGCTGTCCCAAGGGCCAGCGGATCGGTCCCTGCGGCGGGAGCCGAATTGACGGGAACTGCGAGGTTTTCGAGGAACGGCCCTGCATCTGGGAGCTGGTTTACTGGCGGGCCAAGAATCGAAAAGAGCTGGACAAGCTGCGCTACGTGATCAATCCCCGCAACTGGAAGCTCTATGAGACCTCCTCCTGGGTGAACTACTTCCTCAAGCATGATCATTCGGGAAACCACCTCGGAGTGCCTGAACAGATAACGAAATCGTGAATATTCAGTAACCAAACGCATAATTGTGAAAAAATTCTTGACAGACCGTGTAATGTACCCTAAACTGAAGTACCCAACTATTCAGATCAGGTTATAGAAAAAGCCACCCTGGAAATCAGGGTACTTGGAGGAGTGAGGAGGAAATTGATGGTCAAAACAAGTGCGCCACTATTGCGTCTGCTGCTTCTGATCGGAGCGTTCCTCCTGGTTTCGTTGGCTGTGACAGCCGAGGGAGCCATGGAAGAGGAGTGGGTACGGCAGGATTTCGACGATTCCTGCGCCGCCTGTCACGGTAGCGAGCCGGAATACCCCCTGCTGGGTGCAAGGCTGGGCTACGACACCTCGGGGCACAAGAACAATGCCAACTCTTACTATGCCAACGGAAACGGTTGCCAAGTCTGCCACACCAACGAGGGTTTCATCGACTACGTGAAAACAGGCACGGTGGATTCCGACGCCTACGTAGCCTATCCCTCGCAGCCGAACTGCGTGACCTGCCACACGATGCACGACACCTGGGATTTTTCCTTGAGGACGGCCAAGCCGGTCAAGCTGGCCGACGGGTCTGAGTTCGACACCGGCTCCGGGAACCTCTGCGCCAACTGTCACCAGGCACGGCGGGGTGTGGACTCTCAGGTCAAGGCGATGGAGGCCAGCAGCGTCAGCTCCCACTGGGGCGCACATCACGGACCCCAGTCCGATATTGTCAACGGAACCAACGCCTACGAGTTCCCGGGCAAGCGCTACTCCAGCTCTCTCCACAAGGACGTACTGACCGACGGCTGCGTTACCTGCCACATGAGCCTGCCCGAAGGCCGCTACTCCTCCAGCCCGGAGGTGGGCGGACACAGCTTCAACATTGCTGGAGAGGTGCACGAGGCGGAACAGGTCAACGTATCCGGATGCATCGGCTGCCACGAGGGTATCGGGCAGCTGGACGGCACCGACATGTTTGACTACAAGGCCAAGGCGGACTACGACAGGGACGGCACGGTGGAAGCGGTGCAGATGGAGGTGCAGGGTCTTCTCGACGCCCTTGTGAATAAAAACGGCACCGGGTACCTGCAGAACACGAATCCCCCGATGTTCGAAGCGGATGCCGAAGCGACCTTCCACGATCTCGGTAAGTGGGCCGGTTCCCGCAGCGGCAGCTGGAGTGAGGCGGAGATCGGAGCGCTCTGGAACTACAAGCTGATCGTAGAGGATCGCAGCCTGGGTGTGCACAACGCCACCTACACGATTCAGGTGCTGTACGACACCCTCAAGGCGCTTGATCCGAGTTTGAACGATTCCCTGCGGCCGAGATAGGAGCGCAGGGCCGACTGGATTGCGGCAGCTCTCACCGCCGCAAAAGAGGGATAGAGAACTCACCAGGAGCTGTTCTCCCTTGTGGGGAACAGCTCCTTTCTTTTCTCCCCGGGGCTGTGGAAAGATCAAATCCGATTGGATATAATGATGCAGACGAGAGGAACAACGTATGATCGCATTCAAAAGTCTGAGTGAAATCTTGAAAACCATGCTGGGGTGGGAGAACAAGCTCAAGGATTTCTACGACGTGGCGGAGTACGCGCTGCAAAATGAGAAGTCCAAGAAAACCGTGCAGACCCTGCGGGAGCGACACGTGAACAAGCTGGAGATCCTGCGCGGTGTCGACCCTGCAGGCCACGGCAAGACCGAATGGGTTCGCTACGCCCCCAGCTACAAAGAGGAAGAGCTGATCCCTGTGGGAAAGATCCACAGGGACGCGGTGCCCGAAGAGATCTTCGAGCATCTGCTGGACTACGAGAGCAAGCTCAAGAACATATACTCCAGCATCGCGAACAACCTGATCAGCCGGAGCCAGAAAGAGCTGTTCGAATCCCTGGTGCTGTTCAAGGAAGAGCAGATCGAGGAAATCCGCCATTTGGCGGAGAGTGCTTGAGGAATCCTGATCTTCGGGTATGCAGATCCCCCAGCTGGGTTCTAAAATCGATTCGTCGGAGTACACGGATCTTACCCGGGTCGTAAGCTGGTTCATCCTTTTGCGGTGGATCGCGGCGGTCGGGGTTCTGATCACCCTCGTTTTCGTACGCTATCGCCTGGGATATCCGCTTCCCTATACCCTGCTGTATTCACTGACCGGTGTCCTCTGCCTTATCAATCTCTTGTTTACCCTGTACTACGTCGCTGCAAAGCGGAAAAATCTCACTCGGCGGGAGCTTGCGGTCTTTCTGCACGTTCAGATCATCTGCGACTACGTGCTGCTTTTTTTCCTGATCTACTTCACCGGTTTCCTCGAAAACCCCTTTGCCTATTTCTTCGTCTTTCACATCATGCTGACCTCATTTTTATTCACCTCCGATATCGTTCTCATCTACGTCAGCAGCCTGATCGTTCTGTTTATCGGGGCTTTCATCTCCGAATATTTTCGCATCATTCCTCATTATCTGCTGAGCGACAGTATGGATCCCCGCTACTTTCGTCTGTATCTGCCCCGGGCTATCGGCTTATGCTCGACTCTGGCTATCTCCGCCTACCTGATTACCAACATCAAGCGCAGGATCGCGGAGAAGGGCCGGCGGGTGGAAGTGGAGCTCAATCGCTACAAGGAACTGGACCGGATCAAGAGCAACTTCATCCTCCAGGTTACCCATGAGCTGCGTGGTCCGATCGCCGCCATGAACGGCTACCACGAGATGCTGATCAGAGGGATCGGGGGAAAGCTCGCGCCCCGGGCGAATGAACTGGTGCATAAGGCAAACCGTAGAACCGAGAACCTCCTGCAGATCATTGACGAGATGATCGACTACGCCTACATGAAGTCGGAGGAGGAGGTCCAATACTCGAAGACGGATCTGAACGTGCGGGAGCTCATCGACTACCAGCTGGACATTCACTCCAGCCAGGCGATCCAGAAGAACATCGAGCTGGTCTCCGACTGCCCGCAGGATCTGTGCCTCCATTCCAACCGGGATCTGCTCAACATTATCCTCAGCAACCTGATCAACAATGCGATCAAGTACTCCCCGGAGTCCACGACGATTGTGGTGAATGCCTCCGCCCTCACCCCGGCAAAGGGAGCCGCGGAGGTCCATCTCAGTGTCGAGGATCAGGGCCACGGAATCGAGCCGGAGGAGCTGGAGAAGATCTTCGAGGAGTTCTACCGCACCCGAAAGGCCCGGGAGCTGGAGCGCGACGGAACCGGACTGGGTCTTCCCATCGTGCAACGCGCCGTAGAATCTCTGGGCGGCCGTTTGACTGTCTATTCAGAGTTGAATAAGGGTACGACCTTTCATATATTTTTCCCTGCAGGAGGAGAGAATGAGCAAAATTCTAATCATTGACGATGACCTGGATATTCTGGAAACAACCGGTTCCCTGCTGGAGTACGAGGGTTTTGAAATCCATTCCGCGGATACCGTTGAGAAAGGGATGGAGATGATCGATCAGCTGTCCCCGGATCTGATCCTTCTGGATGTGATGTTCCCCGAAAAAAAGACCCGGGGTTTCGAGGCGGCCGGGGAGATCAAGTCGAAATATCCGAAGATCCCCATATTTGTTCTCACCGCCATCAACCGGGAGTACGCCTTTGACTTCGACAAAAAAGACGTACCGGCGGAGGAGTTCATCAACAAACCCATCAAGATCGACAGGCTTGTCAAGCTGATTCGCAACTACGTCTGAGCGACGCCAACCGCTTCGGAGACGAAATCACAGGCCCGGATCAGCTCTTTGCGGTAGACGCTGTCGTCTAGACGCCTGAGGATGTCCCGGGCTCGCTCCATCTGCTGCAGAGCCTTCTCCACGATATCCACTCCTTCGCTGATCAGTGCATCGTGGTCTCTGTGATCGTCCAGTAGCTGGAAGGCCAGCCCGAAGGCCATTCCGAACTCGGCCAGTTTCCGCGTCACCGCCGCATCGGCTCCGGCCAGGATGGCACCGCTGTGGCAGGATGCGGACATGAGCACGGCGGTCTTGTTTTTGAGGATGTTCAGGTAGTCGGGAAAATCGAGGGATAGTTTCTCGTCGATCGTTCGCTGCTCGATGATCTCTCCCAGACACATGTTTCGCGTGGTATCGCAGTACAGCTGGTAGATCGCCAGATGGCGCTCCCAGCTAGAAAGCTTGAGGCTGGTGATGAGGGAAAAAGACTGGGCGTAGAGGATGTCCCCCACCAACACGGCCGTTTGATTCCCGTGCTTGCGGTGCAGCGCGCTCTGACCTCGGCGCATCTTTTCGCCGTCAATGATATCGTCGTGAATCAAAGAGGCGGAATGGATCAGTTCCACCGCCGTGGCGAGCTTTACCAGGGATGCGTTCAACTGTTCTGCGATCCCAGCCGGGTCCCATCCCACC
>Ga0180438_10009416_pt1 | contig 12173 bp, 11 predicted proteins | sample SS_ome_12_FD_132455 | JGI IMG/M metagenome (GOLD analysis project Ga0180438, IMG submission 132455) | Hypersaline lake sediment archaeal communities from the Salton Sea, California, USA - SS_3_D_2 metaG | ecosystem: Environmental > Aquatic > Non-marine Saline and Alkaline > Hypersaline >...
CGACCGATTTGACTTCTTAAAAAAACTCGCCAAAAACTATAAAGTGGATGGCGTTATTAACATAGCTCAGAAATTTTGTGAGCCTGTTTTATATGATCATCCATATTTAAGTAAAAAATTTAAAGAACTTGAGATCCCTTATTTGTTTGTGGAGGTCACTTACAATCGAGAATCTTATAAGCAATTATCAACCCGATTTTCAGCGTTTGCTGAAATGATATAGAGGTGAAAATCATGTCTAATCAACAATCAACGAGTAACAAAATGCTTAACGCAACTCAAGGTTTAAAAAATATTATGGGTCGCCATTTTTTAGCGATTGAACAAGCGTATCGAGATGGAAAACCTACCGCTTGGGCTACTTCAGGGAGTCCTGTGGAAGTTTTATATGCTATGGGCGTACAACCAATGTTACCCGAAAACTCAGCGACGGTTTCAGCCGCACAACATCTTTCACAAAATTTTATTGAAAAAGCTGAAGAGATTGGGTTTTCTTATGATTTATGTTCCTATTTTAAAACCAATGTTGGGGCAATATTAAGTGATGCAACAATGATTCAAGGTGGCATAAGGAAACCAACATTTATGCTTTCAACTGATGTCATATGCGATACACATGTTAATTGGTTTCAAGTTCAAGCTGAAAGAATGAACGTACCGCATTATGCAATTGACGTTCCTCATATCGTTAGCAGTACTAATAAGCGCCAATATAATTATTACAAAAATTATGTTGCCGAACAATTATTTGAACTTTTAGATTTTATCCAAGAAGTTACTGGAAATGAATATGATGAAGAGAAAGCAAAAGAGGTTTCTCAAAATTCGTGGGAACTAAGCATGGTCTGGCAAGACATCTATAAATTGAGGAAAAATGTTCCATGCCCCATTTCAACGCGTGATACTTTTGGTGGGCTTTTTCCATTATTTACTATGCCAGGATTAAAAGCACCAATCAGATTATATAAAAAAATGTATAAAGAAGCAAAAAAACGTGTAGAGTCTGGGGTTGGAGCCTTAAAAGAAGAGAAATATCGTCTAATGTTTGAAGGAATACCATATTGGCATTCACTTAAGTGGTTTGGTAATCTTGAAAAGTACGGCGCTATTATCGTATATGAACCTTATACATACGCTTTTAGTAAATACATGAATCCGAATGTGACGAAGGAAATGGTTCTTAATAACCCAATTGAGGCCATGGCTGAACTTATGCTCAGTTTTTGGTATATTTATGACCTGGAAACGAGAATCAAAAAGTTTGCGGAAACAGTTAAGGAGTGGAAAATAGATGGAGTTATCATGCACGAAAATCTCTCTTGTAGACCAAATTCTTGCGGTTTATATGATTTAAAACGCCATCTAATGGACGATTTTGACATTCCGTGTTTAATAGTTTCTGCAGATATGAATGATCCAAGAAAGTTTAATGAAACCCAAATGACAAATCAAATTGAGAGTTTCATTGAAATTCTGGAAAGAAAAAAATAGGAAATAACTTATTATTAATAATAATGGGACTAAATAAAAAATAATCAAAAAAACATTGAGTTTAAAGAAGATATATAAATAAATATTTCATAATGGAAAGTATAGTTTAGATAAGGGATGGTTTTTTGAATCAAATTTATGTCTGAAGGTCATTTTCGAGTTCCTCCTAATCATAGCATCTACTATAGCTGTTGAGGGAAATGTATGTTCTGCTTTTTCTAATGTTCCATATATGATAAAATCAGCACCCATAGCCAACACTAAAGCAATTCCTGCAGCCTCACAAGCACTTTTAAAATTTCCTTTAAAATGGGGATTATTTATAGACCATCTACCAATCACTCCCACAGGAGCAGTACCTGTGGGATATCCAAATCTTTCTTTAAGCTGATAAATTGCCCTCCCCGCAACACCTATAGACGGGATTTCAAAAATGCTTGTGAATAAAAGTAGCTTTTTCACGCCAGCTCGTTTGGCTTTATCAATTAATCCCTCTTTATTCTTATCGCCATCTAGAATGGTTGACATTCCAGAAATACGTGGATTATGAGGATTAAATGATTGAATTACTACCGTTTCAGCTTTACTTTCAAAAATTCCTTTAATTTCTTCCTCATTAAGGGTGTAATTAATCGAAGTATAAATTGCTCGAGAAGAGAGACCAATTTCATTAATATACTTCATCAAATTTATTCTCATTTCCGAAGAAACGGCATTTAATAGAAATAGGTCTTTAGATACTTCAGTTATAAATTCTACATACTTTTGGAGTGCGATTTCACTGGTACCTGCTATATCAAGCATACAAGGGTTTCCAGATTTATCTGAAAGTTCCTTTTGTAAAAAAACCAATTCTTCAACCTTTTTCTTGTCGAATATCCCTTTTTTCTCATCCTTAACTTTTTTATCTCCTTTATGAAAAATACTTCCAATCAATACCGTGGGATATTCTCCGACTCTACCACCAAGTTTGATACCCTCAATCTCCATAACCTGTTGTTTTCGAATAAAATCTATCATAATAATTCCAATAAAATTTGATTTGAGTATAACAATAGTGAATAATTATTTTTAATAAAATTTAAGCTTGATATCGCTAAAAACCTTAAAGAGAAAATAATTATGTAATAATTCTAATTGAATATAAAAAATAGCGGTAGCATGGGTGTACTTAAAGAAGAATGTTATTTTCTAAATAATTCATTATAAAGAAAAACAAAATTCTCAGTAATATTTGATAAGTTGAAACGTTTTTCAATTCTTTTTCTATTCTGGTTTATTATATCATTGGAATTATGATTTTGATGATTTTCAAAAAAATTATTGACCTCCTCAGCTATTTTTCTTGGTTCTAGATTGTCAATTAAAATAGAATTATTCGAATCTAACAAACCTTTGGTCCAACTTGCATTTAGAGCGAGGATGGGTACGTTGCAACTCATGGCTTCTAAAATCACATTAGGTAAACCCTCTCTTTTCGAAGGGAAAACAAAAAGATCAGCAATTTGAAAAAATTCTGCCGGTTTACTATTATAGGGAAAGATAATGATATTTCCATTTTTTCTGATTTCCTTAATAAATGAAAGAAAGCTAAAAGGATCAAATCCTTCCATAAAAAAAAATCCAAGTAAAATGAGTTTAGCTTTATTAACATATTTCCAAGCTTCTACTAATTCTGGAATCCCCTTTCTCTTACCAAAATGACCTACATATAACGCGATGTTTTCTTCCATTTTAAGTTTTAGCTTCTTACATATATTAATTTTTTCTTGTTTATCCGCTTCACAAAAAACATCAATATCTACTCCATTTGGGATTCTTTTAAGTTTAGATTTAGGGAATACTTTTCTTGAATTAAAGTAAAGCTCATCAGATATGATGATAACTTTATCAATTTGATTAAATAAGAATAATTTAATAGCTCTAAACTTAAGTTTTAAATGAGAGAATAAAAATGGCTTCTTCAATTTAGTGACTGGATCATCTTGACCATTTAATGTAATTTTAATGATACATTTTTTACGCAATATCAGTTTTGCAAAAGCACAAATAGGATACATGTCAAATCCATGAATATGAATAATATCAAATTTATTTCTTATTTTAATCATTAAAAATAATAAATCTAATGTTCTTAACAACCTTGATCTATTTGCATTAAAACATAATCTATAAGTTGGAATACCTTCGACAAATTCAAAAAAGGCTTTTCTTTTCCCTTTGATGATTGATGAACCAATAGCGATTACTGGTACTTTTTTAATTAATTCCTTACTTAATCTAATAGCTTGAAGACTTCCTCCAGCAGGTACATTTTTATCAAAAGGATATGATAGCATCAAAATTCGAGGCTTTAACGCGTTCACTTGCTATTCACGTTATAAAAAATTATAAAATCATAATAAACTTTTTCAATTATTAAGGAATATCGACGTACCCTCCTATTTTCGAAGGATATCAGGATCATCTCTAGTTAGTACTTTTAGAATCTTCTTTAATATATTAAGTAATTTATATGTAGCTTTATGCATTTGGCTCTCTTTATTTAGAAGCGATTGTAATTTTTCGATATCGCTTGGAGTAAAAATTCTAAAGCAACCTAAAAGAAGAATGTATATTAAAATAAATAGAAAAATACTAATGATATTAAATTCATTAGCTACTGCAATATTCAAATAAGACCATAGTAAATTATTCAAATAATCAATAAACAGGAATTCTAAACCAATAGTGAATAGAATTGCTATAAAAAACATTAAATAATATGAGCAGATCTTTTTAATATCAATCCTTATTTCGTTTGATTTAATCGCTATAATCATATATATTATTCCTATCACTAGACTAGTTAAATTCATACCTAGAATAGCTTCATACAATCCAAGAAATATTAATAATAATAAAAAAACTGGAAATTGCAAACAGAATCCTCCAAAACGTAAATAGAAGAAAGTTTTAGTTTTATTATCAGCTAGTAGAAATGAGTCTAAAGGTATTGCTATGATCATGAACACTGTAGTAAATATATACAAGCTTACTATATTGGAATAGATCAAACGAGACTCACCATAAATTAAAAAGATTAAAAACCGGATACTAAAAAAGAGCACACCCGTAATGATATGGATGAAAAAAATTAAGTATTTTAATATAGTATTATAAATAGATAAGACTGTGGCTCTTTCTTTTATCGCAATAGAGGATGTAAATGAAACTACTAATGGAGAAGCAACAGCATTAGAAGTGTTTTTTGAAACTGATATAAAATCCCTTGAGATTTTAATAGCTATCACAGAGGTGGGTTCAAAACTATTAACAGCAATCACTTGAAGATCTCCCCATATTTCTGAAAAGAAATTTGCGGCTCTTACTAATCCACCATATCTAAGTATCTTTTTAAAATCATATTTAAATCTAAAGCCACTCTTCCCCTTAACTTTCAGTTTATACATCTTAGTAGTATTTACAACCAAATTAATGATAAAAGGTATGATGGTTGCTATTAACAATGCTGCAGAGAGTAAGATTAAATTAATTGTTTGGTAGAAAATAAAATGATAAGATAAAAAGCCGATATAAATCGAATATTGAATTATAGAGAGAAGTAAAACAAATTTGAAACGGTTATATCCAATATTGATAGAATTTAATACTAGATTTAAATCATTTATTATGATAAGAGGAGAAAGAATAATTAAAATTTCCTCACTTTCCGAAGACCAATTCCCAAGAAAAATGTTCGAAAATGAATTGAAAAATAACACACTAATGAGGAAAATGGGAATAAGAAAAATTAGTTTAATGATTAATGCCCGATATATTAATGATTTGAGTTCTCTTTGTTTTCCGAGAGAATTATAATGTGGGATATAGTAACGTAAGGTATTGGATAATTCTGGAGGAAAAAATCTTAATATTACGGTAATGATTTGGATGTATGATAAAGTCACGATAAAATAACCCCAATAAGTATCATCAATTAATCTAGCAATTAAAAAAGAGGAAAAGATTGATAATAGGAATGTAGCATAGGTATTTAACACAGAAAAGAAGGACGCTTTCGCAAGTTTCTCATAGGATTTTTTTATTCCTTTTTTCTTGCCATCGTCAGATTGATCACCGGATTGCAAGTATGTCATTTAAATAATTAAAAAATTCATAAATTAATTGATTTGGAATAATTATTATATACATTTAATATTTTTCATCCTTTATGTATTCTATACTACTTCTTTAATATTACTTATAAAAGAGAAAAGAAAAATGAATTATTTCTTATTGAATATAGAATGTAGCAGTAGCATGTGCGAACATAAAACCTTCTTGATCTTTTATATATCCTTCAGCTACACCGAAATGATCTTCTATAAAAATTACTTTACCTTCAATGAATAACTCTTTATTGATAGGTATTAAACTGAGTATTTTTGCATTTAAATCTATTGGATAAAATTTGACACCTTTCCCGATCATAGTTTGAAATGCATAATTTGTTATTATTGCTAGAGCACTTGAATGAAATGCGGGATGAACCCCTCTTCTAAGGCTTAAATGCTCTATACCTGGTATTACAGTACCTATCACGGAACCTCTTTCGGCATGTTCAAGTTTTATAGGGATCGTCTCATCCATTGACGCCTTTATTTCACCATTTATTACTTTCTGTAGAATTTCAAGACCTGATAATTCATCTAATTCCATTGAACCTCATCTCAAATAGTTTGGATATTACTTTTCAAAAAATAATTGGATTATAAGTAATTTTTCTTTATATGATATAAGAAAATAAAGTCTTTTGCTTGGATCTATAAACAGTATTATCCAAGTATTTTATATATTCATATCTTCTCTAAAAGTTCAAATTTTATGTATTAGATAAAAATAAATATTTAATTTGCAATTTTTACTAACCTATTTGGTGTCAAAATAAGGTATTGATCACCGAGTCTGGCCATAGAGCCTCCGTTCTCTCTTAAAAATATCTTTATATCTTCAATCCCTCTTTTTAATTTTGTGACATCAATATTTTGAAGAATCTCTTGAGCGTTAATAATCAGGATTTTTTTATTTAGCAATTCATTTTTAATATCCTCAACTTGTTCTAGAGATGAGAAATCATATTTCTTGATAATGAATGTGTTGGTTAAAGAAGAAAACTCTCGAGAAAATCCCATAGTTTCTTCTGCAGAGCTTAATATTTCATCATCTACTTTTTTCCAAAATTTTCCCAATTAAATTATCACTTCCACTGCGTTATGAATTAATAGTCTCGTTTTGAATTGAATATATATGTGTTATGTAGAAAATATGTCATAATAAAACTCTATAATATGCTAGTAATAACCTCTAAATTCCTCTAAAAATTTTAAAAAACAAGAGAATTCGTATATTCAAGTGTAAATTATAAATACCATTAAGATTAAATTGATAATACTATTAATCATAATATTAAAAATCTCTATAAGATCAGTTTTCAAAATGGTTGAAGATAAGTTTATAATTAATAATAAGGGTTTAGTTAGAGCTGAATTCAATTTTTGGGTGGGTCAGTACATGGATAAGTTCTATGATAGTTTAGAGAAAAATAAAATTATTGGAAATAAATGCCCCAAATGTGGGTTTGTATTTGTTCCACCCAGAAAAATATGTGGTGAATGCAAAATGGTAATTCCTTTGGATCAAAATTGGATTGATTTACCAAATACAGGTACATTAAGAAATTTTACAATAACTCCCTATAAAGTAAATGATAGAAGTATAAGAAAGACCAAGAATCAAATTATTGGAATGTTACAAATAGATGGAAGTAACACAGCTCTCATAAATAAAGTATTAGACACTGAACCAGATGATGTTAAAATTGGAATGAAAATGAAAATAGAATGGAATAAAAATCCTAAAGGAAATCCTTCAGATATCAAGGGTTTCGTTAAAATTTAGGAGGTGTATCGTTATATGGAAAAAGTTGGAGTAGTAGGATATAATCAAGTCAAATTATATTCTGATGCAGATTATGGTCGATATGAGATGATTTACGAAGCAGTAAGGGGAGCGATTGATAATGCAGGTCTTAAGAAGAAAGATATAACAACTGTGATATCGTGTACAAATGACTATTACGACGGGCGCACAATTTCAAACTGTTATACTGTAGAAGTAGGGGGTGGTTATATGGCTGATGAAACAAAAGTAGAAATGGATGGAGCATATGGTGTTTTATATGGTTTATTGCGTATTTTATCGGGTAATCATAAACTTGCTGTAGTTTGGGGTGGTAGTATGGCTTCATGCTTCCCCTATCATTCAGCTCGTTTATATGAAACTGATCCAACGTGGGAGAGACCGGATTCTTATGTGAATGATATCACCGCAGCAGGATTCCAAATGAGAGCATATATGGAAAAATATGGCATAAGTAGAGAGGATATAGCAAGGGTAGCTGTCAAAAATAGAAAAAATGCCGCTAAAAATCCATTAGCATTAAAAGAAGCTCAAAATTCTAATTTAACTGTGAAAGACATAATTGAATCAGGTATATACGCTGATCCTGTAACTGAGTTAATGGTTGCGCAACCATGTGATGGTGTTGCTGCTTTATTACTCGCTCCAGAAAAGCAAGCATTAAAGATAACAGATAAGCCTGTTTGGATTACGGGAGTAGGATATAATCAAGAAACATATTATCTTGGAGATCGCGACTTATCAACTAGTACATCAATGACGCGTGCTGCAAATATGGCTTTCTCTTCTGCAGGAATTAAAAATCCAATCGAGGAAATTGATTTAGCAGAAATTTTTGAATCATATGCACATGAAGAATTAATCCTTAGTGAAGCAATAGGGTTTGCTGGAAAGGGAAAAGGGAAAGAATTAATTGATAATTTCCCGATTAATCCTTCTGGTGGAGCAATAGGAGGCAATCCACCTAATGCTACTGGTTTAATTCGAATAATTGAAGCCGCAAAACAAATTAAAGGGGAAGCAAATGGATACCAAGTTACTGGAGCAAATAGAGCGGTAGCTTCGGGTCAAATTGGGATGTGTGCTCAAAATAATATAATTTATGTATTGGAGGGTGAAAATTAAAATGGGTAGACAAGTTGCAATTGCATCAGCTGGGTTCAGTGAACATGCGTCAAAGCGTTCTGATGTCAATATGCCTGAATTAGTAAACGAAGCAATAGAAGATTGTTTGAAGAAAGCTCCTGGAATAGAAATAGATAATATTGATGCATTCGTGACGGGAAATATGCCTGCTTTTGAAGGGGCTAATACTCCTGAACTATGGATGACTGATTGGTTAGGTGCTCGAAACAAACCGTTAATGAGAGTTACTACTGGAGGAACCACAGGTGGTACAGTTGCTATAGCAGGTTATTATAATGTTACAGCTGGTTTACCAGGGATCGATACAGTTTTAGCCGTAGCTTTTGAACATCAATCTCAAGGAGACACCAGTGTTGGTTTAGCAAGTGTTGCGTACGGTGAAATATCTCTCTATAACTCATTAGGGATAAGTTATGAACGATTAACTAGAATAATGTCTGCTGGAGCAGCTATCGGTGTAGCATCTTATCAAGCTACCAATTATATGGATAAATGCCACATAACTGAAGAAGATTTAGCCCGCGTTGTGGTGCAAAATAGAAGAAATGCCGCTAAAACTTGGTGGGCTCATTTAAAAATGCCCGATCTTACAATAGAAGAAGTTCTTGACACACCCTATGTTTCTTATCCATTAAGATATGGTATGGTATGTCCCGCGAGTGATGGTGCATGTGCTATGCTATTTACAACTGAGGATATAGCTAAAGAGATATGTGATATTCCTGTCTATGTAAATGGAGTTGCAAGCGTTGCAAATGAAACTGCTGTTATGGGATATGATGCGAGCGGAACTGGGCAATTAGATCCCTCTGAACAACTTGGTGCGATGAGATCGTCAGAATTAGCTTATTCACAAGCTGGAATTTCATTTCCTAGAAAGGAAATCGACTATGCTGAAGTTTATGCGCCATTCCCCAACCAAGAATTAATGTGGGTTGAAAAATTAGGTCTTTTTGAAGAAACTACGGCACCTGAGATGTACAAAACTGGCGTTACAGCACTAAATGGAGAGATACCTGTAAATTGTTCTGGAGGTGTAAATTCAACTAATGCAATAGGAGCCTCTGCGATGGAAAGACCTGCTGAAGCAGCGCTTCAAATCATGGGAAAAGCAAGTAATCAGGTTTCAAAAACAGTACATACTTCGATAGGCTCTGGATGGGGCGGAATTCTTAATTTAATTACTTTAATGGTGATGAGCGATGAACCAAAAAGAAAATGGAGGTAAATAAATATGTCAAAAAGGACCCAAAGAAAATCTCTCGATTATGTCAAGAAAAAATATGTAAGAACTCGAACAATACCGGCTAATTGGTATCTGACGAGCTATACTTTCAAGTTTAATGTAACCCACATGAGACCATTTTTAGATAAGTTAAAACAAAAAAAGCTGGTGGGTTTAAAATGCCCAGGATGCAATAGAGTTTTTTTTCCACCAAGGTTGGTTTGTGGAAAATGCTTGATCAAACCGAATCAATGGGTTGATTTACGAGAAACAGGGCGCGTGTCTACCTTTGCTGTCGCATATTTAAAAGACCCAGAATCAGGAAAAGTTCAAGAAAAGCCAATGGTTCTTGTGCAACAAGATGGCTCTGATACAAGTTATATGGCAGAATTGAGTCCCGATATCGACTATAAGGATACATATATAGGTATGCCGGTTAAAGTTCACTGGGTTGAAGATCCTAAAGGTGGATTAGACGATATCGAGTATTATGAAAAAATCAATGATGATTCTGAAGGTTTAGAGTTAAGAAAAAACTAAATTTTAATCACTTTTTTTATTTGAATATTATACCTTCCAATGGAGCAATTTTGATATATTTATTATATATTTTAAATTCTTTTTCAATTCTACTAGATAGCGTCGAAAATATTAAGGAAGGCTTCTCCTTTGGACATCTTAATAATAATTCATGCTTAGATAAATTTAGATATATAAAGATTTCACTATTTCTGATGTATCTCTTATATAGTAAACAGAATCTCTCATTTTTACCTGGATTAATTATTTTAAGTAATCCCTTATTTAAACAATCATAATTTTTCCGGATTTTTATTAAATTTCTATAACACAACAATAGAGAATTAGGATCCTTCATTTCTACTTCAACATTATTTTTTTTATACGAATCGGGAATTTTTAACCAAGGTTCAGTTTTCTCATTATTACTAAAACCTGCATGTGGTTGAGAGTTCCATTGCATTGGAGTTCGACATCCATCCCGAGATAATGAGATTCCAAATAGTTTTGCAATAAATGAAATAGGAAAATAAGAATACTTTTTTCCAATTGGATCTTGGCTCTCTTTCAATTCGATCTGAACGTTTTCCATTCCAATTTCTTCACCATAATAGATAAATGGTACTCCTCTTAAAGTTAGTTGCATTGTAGCTAACAATTTTGCTTTTTGTATGTTATTATTAACTCGAGAAATATATCTTACCTTATCATGATTACCATATACATAAGTTGGAGTATATGGAGAAGGTAATGATCTTTCAATTCGTGATATTACCTTTCGATAATCGTTCGCCTTAAATTTACATTCAGTAAATTCGAATAAGAAGCACATATTAAGACCATTATTATCATTTCCATAATATTTTCGCAGTTCTTCAATTGAACCAAATACTTCTCCTATTAAGAAACGTTCAGGTTGATATTCTTCTATAATTTTACGTAGTTCGATCGCAAAATCAATGGTTTCTGGAAGATTTAGATCATATTTATGTTTACGAAACAGTGAAGCAACACGTTTTTCTGACGGTAACATATGCCAACTAAACTCATCGTCTCTGAAAAGTTCGTCTTCATATATCGAATGCAATATATCTAAACGAAAACCATCAACACCCTTATCCAGCCAAAATCTCATAGTATTAAACATTTCTTTCTTAACTTCTGGATTTCGGTAATTTAAATCGGGTTGAAATGGCAAAAAATGAAAATAATACCACTGGTTTGTTTTTTCATCATAATTCCAAGCAGAACCACCTGGTAAAGCCTTCCAATTATTTGGAGGCTTTTTTCCATCTGGTTTCTTTCCATCACGCCATATATACCAGTCTCTCTTTGGATTATCTCTACTTGAAGCGGATTCTATAAACCAGGGGTGTTGATCTGACGTATGATTTAATACTAAATCCAATACCATCTTCATATTTCTTTTATGCATAGATTCTATTAGGATATGGAAATCATTCATAGTACCATAAACCGGATCAATCGCTCGGAAATCTGAAATATCATAGCCGTGGTCCTTTTGAGGAGATTTAAAAAATGGGCTAAACCAAATAGTCTCAATTCCTAAATCCTCTAAATAGTTCAAATTATTAATAATACCTTTAAGATCCCCTATACCATTTCCACTAGTATCTCGAAAAGATCGGGGATATATCTGATATACAATGGTTTTTTGCCACCATTTTAGATCTTTCTGAGACATAATCTGTTCAATTAAAGAGAAAATATAATGTTTGTTTAAATACTAGCATAACTCTTTTAATGGTTGCAATCCAATTTGTAAATTATGGAATCAAAATCAAATGATTTAATCAATCTTATAAGATCG
>Ga0180438_10009418_pt1 | contig 12170 bp, 6 predicted proteins | sample SS_ome_12_FD_132455 | JGI IMG/M metagenome (GOLD analysis project Ga0180438, IMG submission 132455) | Hypersaline lake sediment archaeal communities from the Salton Sea, California, USA - SS_3_D_2 metaG | ecosystem: Environmental > Aquatic > Non-marine Saline and Alkaline > Hypersaline >...
CTTCGTAAACGCCGGCGCTGTAGAGCGCGACGACGCCGGCGGCGCTGCGGGCAAAGGCGCTGTTGCCGCCGTCGCGCACGTACATGAAGCCGCCGACGGGGATCTGGCTCCGCTTAACGTAACCGATCGTCTTGTCGATCGTCTCGCGGGGCACGTGGATGCCCGCGTTCCGCGCCGCCCGCAGGGCCATCACCTGGCAGATGGTCACCGAGATGTCGGCGTCCGCCCGTTGGGGCTGGTAGCGCCAGCCGCCCTGGACGTTCTGGGTGTTGACGATCAGCTCGACGGCCTTGGCCAGTTTCTCGCGGAGCTCCCCGCGAGGGGACATGCCGTGACATTCCGCCAGAAACAACGCGGCGAAGCCGTGGCCGTACATCGGTCCGTGGCTGGCCGCACCGGGAGCGACGACGAAGCCGCTCTCTTGCGAGTTGGCGAGCAGGTAGTCGAGGCAGCGGGCGACCTGGCTGCCGTACGGCCCGCGGCCCGGCGTGCTGCCGCCCGACATGAAGGCCATGCCCGCCAGCCCGCAGATGGCCACGTTGCCGCGGTAGCTGCCGCTGCCGAAGGAGCCGTCTTCGTGCTGTTTCTCGGCCAGGGCAGCCAGCCCCCGCTCGATCGCCCGCTCCGCCGCCGGCGTGATCATCTCGGCCGCCGTTTTTTCGGGGCCGTCCTGCTCGGCGGCACCCAGCGGGGGTGACAACGCCAGCAACACCGAGAGCCCAATAAGGATACCCGGTGGGCCGGCGCTCGCTTCGCGGCGAGCTTGCCCCACCCTACGCGCCTTAGGAGTAGGGTGGGGCAAGCGCAGCGCAGGCCCACCAAAACAACTTGCCGTCGATCCTAACGCGGTGGGACGCTCTCTGCCGGCCATCGCTCTGCCTCCTTTTGCTCGGCTAGTCGCTTGAAGTAGGCCTCGATCAACAGCTCGTACTTGGGGAGGAACTCCTCGACGGGCAATTCGAGCATCTGCTCCCGCTCGCCCGGCGGCAGCTCGCCCCAGACGTCCTTCAAGAGATCTCGCATTTGATCCATGTCCGGCCGCTGGGGAGTCGAGCTGCCGGCCCTCGTCTCGGGGTTGCGGACGGGCTTGTCGCTCGGCTTCTGCCCCCCTTGCTTAGGCTCCGCCTCCTGCTGGCGCTTCGGCTGGTCGATGGGGCGCCGCGCGGCCACTTGCTGTGGTTGGTTCTGGGCAGGCTTGCCGCCGGAGCAGCGGCTTCTGGCCTGCTTCAACAACTCTTCGAGCCTCGTTATGATGTCCTGCTGCAACGCCTGCGTGCCAGGGCCGGAGTCGGATTGGGCGATCCGCTGTTCGGCGAACCGCATCTGCCGAGCGACCTCCACGAGCGGGCTTTGCTCCTCCGATACCGACTGGGCGCCCAACTCCCGCAGCAGCCGCTCTTGCAGCTCTTCGAGCGAGTCGATCTCGGGGGGCTGTTTCGCGCCGTCCTTCATTCCAGACGATCCCTCAGCGGGAGCAAACAGCTCGCGGTGGACGTCTTTGTCCGACGGGTCTGTTGCGAGGTCCTCGAGAAGCCGCTCTTCGAGCGTTGCACCCTCGGCGCCACGGCCGGCCTCTGCGACCGTCTTGCCGCCATCGGCGGAGCGGGCCGTGGACTGCAAGAACGCTCCCGTCAACATGACAACGGCCAACAGGTATCGGATGGTCACGGCGACTCCTCCGCATCGAAGGGGATAAGCGATTCGTCCTCGCCGTCAGGCAGGCTGTCCACGTCGCTCTCGGGGTCCTGCGCCGGCGGCACGAGGTTCAGCAACAGGTCGGCCAGCCGGCCCTGACGGCGGCTCAGCTCGGCGTATTCCTGCCGGGCCTCGTCAGGCAAGGTCTCGGTCGTGTGGTATTCGTCATCGAGCCGGCGGGTGCGAGCGTTGATTTCCTCCTGCAAGAGCTTCATCAGCTTCAGCTCGGCCAGCGCCTGGATTGCCTCGCCCGGCGATCCCTGCGACGGCCCTCCCTCCCCTCCGCCGGAATCGCCCGAGTCTTCCTCCGGATCTTCGGGCTCATCGGGGCGGATCGCTTCGAGCAGTTGGTCCAGCCGCACGAGCGCGGCCTGCTGGAGGGTTGTGGTCGGCTGGCCGGTCTGGCGGCGATCGAGCATGGCAGCGGCCCGGCTCATGCGATCCTCGGCGTCCGCAAGCGCCAGGCCGATCACCTCGGCCGCGGCAAGGTCGTCGGCCATCGCAGCCGTCTCGTCGCCGAGCAAGCGTTGCTCGCGGGCAAGCTGGCCAAGGGTGTCCAGTTGCGCGTCGGAAAGCCGGCCCTGCAACTGGCCGAGGCCGTCCAGCCGGAGTGTTTCGTCGATGGCCTTCTGCTGGCGGCCGCGGACGGCCTTCAAAGCGTCTTCGAGCCGTGCCAATTGCTCGTAGGCCAATTCCAGCTCGGCCTGGCGGCGCTGATCGGCAAGCTGCTGGCGGGCTTCTTCGAGTTTCTGCCGGGCCTTGTCGGCCTGGCGGGCCGCCTCGGCGGCTTCGTTCTGCCCGGCACACTGGCCGGCTCCCTTCATCGCGTCGGCGGCCTGGCCGGTGGTTTGGGCGGCCTGTTCAGCCATCAGGCGTTCCAGGCGGCGCTGGATCCGCTCGGTCTCTTCCTGCAGCTCGTTCTGCCGTTTTTGGAGCCGCTCGAGCTCTTGCCGGCGGCTTTCGGCGTCGGACCTGGCGGCGGCCTCGTCGAGCTCGCTCTTGAGATCTTCCTGCTCCTTGGCGAGTTGGGCCAGATCGGCTTCGGCCTCGCGAAGCTTGCGAACCAATCGGGCCAGCTCGTGCTCCCGCCGATTGGAGAGAATGTCGAGCACTTCCCGCAGGTCGTCGACGGCTTTCTTCTGTGCGGCGGTCGCCTGGCCCATCCGGTTCCGCTGGAGATCCTCTCCGGCGGTCCGCATCGCCCGGCCGATGGCTAGCTCGGCGGCGCGGTGCGCCGCGTCGGAGAGCGTTTCGGCCGCCAGCGGGTCGGTCTGTTCCAGTTGGCCCACCGACGCCTGCATCGTCTGCTGGATGCGGTCCAGCCGGCGGGCGAGCTCGAGCTGGTCGCGGCCGGCGATTTTCAGTTCGGCCGTCTCCTGCGGCAGAAGGTCTTTGAGATCCTTGGTGAGCGTGCGGCGGGCCAGATCGCCGCTGCGCCGGGCCAGATCCTCCTGGTCCCGCAGAAGCTGCCCGACGTCGCGATGAAACCGCCGGAAACTGTCCCAGTTGGCCAGCTCGCCGAGCATCTGCTCGAGTGAGGCGATTAGCCTGTCCTGGCCTCGACCTGCCGCGGCCAACGGCTCGGCGAGGGGCGTTTCGGGCGCCGCCGGCTCTTCGCCCGAGTCTTGAAGCGCGACCGTGGCCCCCTTGACGGCCGCGGTCAGCTCGCGGGCGACCACCGGCAGCTCGTCCCGTTCGAGCCGCCGGATCTCGGCCAGGATCCCTTCCATGCGGCGGTGGACGTCGGGGGCGTCGATCTTGTTATTTGCCAGGTCGGCCAGCAGCCCCGCCACGTGCATCGGCACGCCCTCGCTCGGGCTCGTCAGCGAGCGGGTCACCTGTCGCTGGGTCAGCTCGGCCCCGTGGAGGTGGTCGACGTCGAGCTGGTCGAGCCGCCCCAATTCCTCCAGCCGGATCTCCAGGGCCGCCACCTGCGAACGGCTGCTTCGCTGCATTTCGAGCACGCGGGCCAGCTCGGAAAGAACGAATGCTTGCCGCGCGGCGACTCGGTCGGCCAGTTCCTCGGGCGTGATCACGACGACGCGGCGCGGCTCGCTGGCGCCGGTCTGCGGGCGATAGTCGGCGGCAACACCGCGGAAGGTCAGCTCCGTGGCCGGGGCAAGGCCGAGCGGGGCCAACTGCCACTGGTGCGTCACCACGCGGCCGGTCCCCGACTGGCCGCTTGACGGCCCCGCACCGGGACCCACGTGCGGCGGACCTTCGTCCAACGGCACCACAACCGGCAACTCGTGCGGGCGGTCGGAACGCTCGTATTCGAGCGAAATCCGGTGCACCGCCAGGTCGTCCTTGACCGACATGCGAAGCGGCACCACCGCCTCCGGCGTGACGAATACCGCAGCGGCGGGCTGCTCGATGATCACCGTCGGGGGCGCGTCGGGCACGACGCGGATCTCCCAGCGGGGCTCGCGGGCGGAAGTCAGTCCTTCGGTGTCGACCAGCTCGAACCAATACCCTCCCGAGTCCTCGATCACCAGCGGCGCGGCGTCGGCCGAAGGGATCGTGAAGCTGCAGCCGTCCGCTGCGACCTCGCCCGGCACGCGGCGGCCGTCCTCCAGCGCCAGCGCGGCCGAGACGAGCGGCTTGGTGGCCGTCGCCGCCATCTCCGCTTCCGTGCCCTCAAGCGCACGGATGTGACCGTCGGCGCGCTCCTCCGACCAACCGGTATAGTCGGGCGGCTTGAGGCGGACGGCGAGCGAGGCGACGGCGGGCGGATCGACCACCTCGACCGGCAGCCAGGGCATCGAGTTGTCGTCGCCTCCTTCCACCCGAAAGGAAAACGGCCGCGTAACGTTCTCCCGCCGGGCGACCATGGCGTTGTCAAGAAAGTGCATCGGCTGTGTTTCTTCGGCGGCCTTGCCCTCGGCGTCCTCGAAGCGGTAGTGGATCCGCACGACCGACGGGAGCCTGGCGCCGAAGCGGTCGACCACCTCGACCTCGAACGCCTGGCCTTTGGCCACGCGGTCGATGGGCCGGCGCAGCGCCAGGTGCGTGGTTTGCGGCCAGGCGGTGCCGCCGAAAGGATTGGCCAGCCGGGCCAGGGCGATGCGGGAAGAAAAGGGGTCGACCACGACGACAATCGCCGCCACCAGCGCCACTGCGGCAGCGGCAATCGCGGCTTGCCAGCTTGGCCCCGGCACGACGGCCTCGCAGAAATCCAGCTCGTCCGACTCGGCGGTCGCCTGCGCGATCACCGCGCGGCGAAGCGAGGCCGAGCCGGCCAGGGGGTCCTCTTCCGGCTGATCGAGAAATTCTACCGCGCTGGCCAGGCGGTCGCCCAAGCGCGGAAAGCGCCGCTCCACCTTCCGGGCCAGATCGACGTCGCGGAAGCGGAGCCCCAGCGGCACTGCCAGGTATCGGCAACCCGTCCAACCCACGACGCCCAGCACTGTCGCCGTGACGATGAGCCGGACGCCCAAATCCTGAAACCGCAGCAGATAGTCGGCCAGTCCCACCACCAGCAGCACGGCCAGCGCGGCCGTCAGCACGCGGCTGGCACCATGCAAGACCACCAACCGCCACACGCGGCCCCGCAGTCGGCCGAGCTTGATTCGGAGCGGGTGGGGCATGGGAAGGGGCGAGGGGCTAGCGGCTAGGGACTGGAATCGTAGGGCGCGTGCTTGCACGCACGCGATTCCCGGGTAAACAGCCAGCGCGCGTGCAAAGCACGCACCCTACCTGATGTTTCCGCAATAAAAACTGATTTCAACCTCCACCCTCATTCTATACCATTCCGGCCGATTTTCGCAGGATCCATTCGGCGATCAACAGGACGAGGAACAACACCAGCAGCGGCCAGGAGTTCCAAAGCGGGATCGGCGGCAATGACTCGACCGGCACCTGCCGGCCCCGGGGCAGCTCATCCAGCAGGTGATCGGCGGTCTGGAGGGTATAGAAACGGCCCTTGGTGGTTTCGGCGGCGCGCCGCAGCTCGGCCGAGTCCATCTCCACCCGTTCAAACTCCCCCGGCGGAGCGGCGACGGTGAAATCGACCGCCGGCGCCCGGCCTTCGACCGTGGGAACGCCGACCCGGGCGTGGTAGGCCCCTACGGACGGGTTACTCACCAGGCCCTCGAACACGCCGCGTGCGGCGGTGCTGCGGTGGAGCTGGATCCGCCGCGTCTGGTGGCCCTTGTGCTCCAGCACGACGGTCACGCCGTCATTCTCGGCGGGAGCGAGCCGCTCGTCGGCGAAACGCAGCCGCAGCCGCACCGGCTCTCCGTGACGATATTCGCGGCGGTCGGCCGTGAGCACGGCCGAGCGGTCTCCCTGGGAAAGGATCGAGCGGCTGAGGTAGCGGATGGTCTGAACCCAGTAGCGTGCGAAGAAGACGTCGCCGGTTCGCCAACGCCAGCGCCAAGTCTCGTCGGTGGCATGGAAGAGCACTTTGCCCGCCCCCACGTACTGCATCGCAATCAGCGGCAGCGGCTGGCCGTCGCTGCCCCGATGCTGGGGGCTGACGGCCAGCACGCGGGCCGCCGGTTTCAGATCGGGAAGCTCGATCATCCAGTACAAGGGAGGCAGGTTCGACCAGATCTCGGCCGTTTCGGCCGGCGAGTCGCCCAGTTGCATCGGAGGGCTGACCAGCCCCAGCTCGGTCGGCTGGACCGTGAAGCCCTCGCGGAGCGTCTGGGTGGGGTCGGGGTAGCGGGCGGTCGCCGGATTCACCGGCAAAAGTCGTCCGAGCGGCGTGTCGCGGTAGGCCAGCGGCATGTAGCGCGGCCCGGCGATGAAGATCACCGCGCCCCCCTTGCCCGGCTGCTCCACAAACGACGCCAGGTTGTCCAACATCGCTTGGCTCAACAGCGCCGGGTTGACGTCGCCCATGATGATCACGTCGTAGCGGAACAGGTCCTCGCGGCGGACGGGAAAGCCTCTGAGCGCGGCGGCGTCCTGCTCGGCGTGCTCGATGTCGGCTTCCTGGAGCACCGTGTTCAGCTCGATGCTCGTGTCTCTCTCGAGCATGTTGGCGAGGTAGCGGTACTCGAAGCTGGGGTAGGCCTGCACCAGCAGCACGCGGATCCGCTCGCTGCGGACCCGCACGGTCCGCTCCAAACGGTTGTTGTCGGTTTGGATCTCTCCTTCCAGCGGCTCGACTTCGACCGCGTAACGAAATTCACCTTCTTCGCTGGGGCGGTAGGGAATGCGGACCGTCTGCGGCTGGCCGTCGGCGGCGACGGTGGCCTGGACCTCGGTCAGCACGGCGGTATCGTCTGCGCGGCTCAGCCGCAGCCGCACCTCGCGGCCCGCATAGCCAGTGCCGCTCAGCTTCAGCTCGAACTGGACCACGTCGTCGACGAAGACCACGTCGTCGACCAGGAGGTCGGAAAGCTTCAGGTCGCGGACCGGCTTGTCGTCGCCGAGGGCAAGGATCACCAGCGGCACGCCGCGGCGGCGGGCGTACGCGGCCGCGTCGTCCAGTCCCGGCCCGTCGGTGTTGATGCCGTCGGTCATCAGCACCAAGGCGGCCGGCGAGGTGCCGCGAAGCTCGTCCAGCACGCTGCGGACCGCCGCGCCCAGGCGGCTCGACTCGCCGAGCGGCTCCGCCGAGCGGATTTCCTCCACCAGGGCGGCCACCTCGTCCGACTCGGCCGGCCGCACGCCCGTCAGAAAATACACCCGCAGCTTGTGGTCGCGGCGAATTTTCGCCAGCAGCGTGCCCTGGTTTTCGGCAAGCAGCATCTGGGCGAGGTTCCAGCGGCTTAGCGCGGGGTCGTCGCCGACGGCCTTCCGTCGCGCGAGCAGCTTCTGGTGGAGCTGCTCCTCGTACTTGTCCACGATCGTCATGCTCAGCGAGTCGTCGACGATCACGGCCACGAAGGGCAGGCCCGTTCGCTCCAACGACAACGCCAGTTGGGCCAGCATGACGAGCACGATCGCCGCCAGGGAGAGCCGGATGCCGGCCAACAGCAGGCGAAGCCTGCGGGAGGCCTGCGGATTCTCCCGGAGATAGGTGGCCACGACGAAGGCCACGGCAAAGACCGCCGCCAGGAGCGTGACCCAGGGGGGCCAGTCCCAGGCGTGCTCGAGGCTCCAGGCCGTGCCCTCGCCGGGCCCCGCCTCGATGCCGAGCAGTCGCTCCAGCCAATTGGGAACGGAATGGGTCATGTGCCGTGGTATCCGAAGCGACGTGCCAGAAACGTCTCGACAAACAAGAGGGCGAGCACCGCGTAGAGAAGCGTCTTGGCCAGACTGCTCGTGCGGATGCTCGCGCCCGCCGGAGTCGCCTCCGGCTGCTCCCAGGTCGTGCGATACTCGAAGGGGACACCCGGCCAGATCTCCTCGCGGAGCTCTTCCGGCGAGATCCGCGCCAGGTCGCTCTCGGCCGTGTCGACGTTCACCGCGAAGAACTTGCTTCCGTCCACAGGCGGGCCGGTCTCGACGGCGTAGAAACCGCTGGCGCTCGTGTCCGCGTAGCTCCAGGCGGCGGCGTCCCCTTCGTTTCGCAGCTCGAGCGGCTCGCTCCGCCCGTCGGGCAGCCCGATCGTCACCGCGGCGTCGCCGGAAAGCCGGGCCTCGGAGTCGGCCAGCGCCTGGCCCACCGTGAGATTCCGCTCGCCAAGCTCGTCGGCCACGGCGAAGGCGAGGATCTCCTGCACGATCGGCACGTAGCTCGGCCACATCGGCATGGGCGTCCAGGAGACGTCGGCGCTGGTGGCCACGAGCACCACGCGGCCCCGCCCCAAGGGGCGCTCGACGACGAGCGGGTCGCGGTTGGAAGTGGCCAGAGCCACCTTGGAAGAGGAGTCGTCGGGAACGAGCAGCTTATAGTGTTTTCGCACTGGTGTGGTCAAAAGCCCGGAGCGCTCGTGGCCGCGGAACGCGCTGGCGATGGGGTGCTCGTAGCCGAGCGGGTCGAGACGGAACTGGGGCTGATCCACGAGAGGGCCGAGGCGGGCGGGCAACAGGTCCACCCCGCCGGTCCCCTCTGCCGTAAGCTCCTCGTTGTAACGGTGGGCCAACACCTGGGGGCCGAGGAAAAAGACCGTGCTGCCGCCGCGCCGCGCGTACGACTCCAGCACGCCGGCTTCACTGGAAGTGAACTGCGCGACGTCGGCCAGAAAGAGGGCGTCGTAAGGAGCGAGATCGAGCTCGAGGATCGCAGTTTCCGGCACGACGTGCGCACGGATCCGCCCCAAGCGACCTGAGCCATACTGCGGCGACAGCGCGTAGGCCAGGAAGTCCGCCGCTCCGCCGAAGGGCCTGCCCGACGGCCGCCCGTCCACGCAGAGCACCTGGACCGCCTCCTTGACGGGCACGGCCAGGTAGCGGCGGTCGTCGACGTCGAGCTGGTCGCCGGCGAGACGGACCTCGACGGCGTGGTCGCCGGCGGTCTCGAAGGGGTACGAGAAGACCAGTGACGCTTCGCCTCCGGCCGGCAGGTCGACCTGCTGTTGGCGGACGCGGCGGCCGTCGACGGCCAGTTCCACAAGCTGACGGTTCCGCGGGGTGCGGCCGAAGTTCTTCAGCTCCGCTTCCAGGTCGACGCTTTCGCCCACGGTGACGAAGGCGGCGGCCGTGCGAAGACCAGTCGCCGCCGCGTTTTCCGCGTCCGACTGGCCAACGTCGAGCACCGTGACGGCGGCAATCCCGGCCAGCCGCTCCGCCCGGCGAAGAAGCTGATCAGCGGTGGCGTGGTCGCTGCCGGTGGGCGCGGCCAGCGGAGGTTGGCCCGGCGGCTCGGCCGGCCGCTGGCGGCGGTCGACGGCCCAGCCCACCCGGCACAGATCGGTCAGGAAGTAGACTTCATGGCGGCGGAGCCCGGGGTGCTCGCGCCGCGCCTGGCTGACCAGTTGCTCGACGCCGGCCAGCGTCGCCGAGAGGTCGACCGAAGTGTGCTCCAGCGCGAGGCTCTCCAGCGCCGGCAGGAAATCGGTCGGCTCAAAGACCGGCGTGCCCACGACCACGCGTGGCGGGGACGACATCAACACCAGCGCGAAGCCGTCGCCCTGCGGGGACTGGTCGACGATCTCTGCGGCCAGCGCCTTGGCGGCCTCGAAGCGGCTCGTCTCGCCCGGCTTGTAGGCCATCGAGTAGGAGCCGTCCAGCACCAGCACCCGTAGCGTCCGCTCGCCGGGCGTGAAGGCCAGCGGCCCGCCCGCGAGAAACGGCTCGGCCACGGCGAGCACGACCAGCACGATCACGAGCGTGCGAATGGCCAGCAAGAGCCACTGCTCGATGGTGAACTTCCGCCGGCTGGCCTTGATCGCCGCCAGCAAGTACTCCATCGCCGCCCAGGGCATCTCCCGATAACGCCGCCGGCTCCACAAGTGGATCAACAGCGGCGCCGCCGCGGCAGCCAGCCAGCCGAGCATCGCAGGGCTGGCCAGATCGAAGGCAAGGGGGAACATGGTGGATAGTGGAAAGTGGGTAGTGGGTAGCTAATGGTGCTGAAGGGATCGGATCAAGCCCTTGGCGAGACGGCCTACTTCTGCGGTCAGTTCGGAAAGTTCAGATTGCTCTTGCGGAGCGAGGTAGCCAAGACGGCCGGCGATCATCAACTGCGTTTCCAACTCTTTGAGCGAGCCGTCGGCAATCGAGAGAAAGTGGAGGAATTCGCCCGTCGTGAGGCAACCTTGCCCCTCGGCAATGTTTGAAGGAATCGACAAGGCCGCCCGGCGCAATTGTATCCTCAGGCCGTACACTTCCTCCTTCGGAAACGCGAACGACGTGCGATAGACCATTTCGACGAGATCCATGGCCTTCTGCCAGGCAATCAACTCACTGTAGTTCTTGACAGCCATCGGCTTCCGCCCCGTTCGTTTTCCCTCATTTGCCTACGTCCCGTTCTCCGCACAGCGTTGCACACGTCGCCGCCCCCTTCGCCACTCCCTCTACCAACTACTCACTACTCACTACCCACTTCCCACTACCCACTCCCCCTCTTCATCCGCGACGCCAAGTAGCTCGACAGCGCGATGTCCAGGGGGCGGTCGGTTTGCATCAGGACGTAGTCGATCTGGTGCATACGGCAGGCGGTTTTGAGCCGGCGGACGTAGGCGTCGAATTGCTCCAGGTACGCCTTCCGCAGCGCCCGCGGCTCGACCAGCACGTCGGGCAGTTGCTCCAGGCCGCGAAAGAGCGTGGTGCGGCGGAAGGGGAAGTCGATCTCGGCCGCGTCGAGGACGTGGAAAAGGATCACCTCGTGGCGGCGGTGGCGAAAGTGCTTTAGCCCGGCCATCATCCCGTCGACGTTGTCGAACAGGTCGCTCAAGATGATCACGATCGAGCGCTTCTTGAACCGCTCGGCCAGATCGTGGAAGATCGGCCCGATGGCCGTCTTCCGCCGCGTGGCGTCCTGCTGCATCACGTAAAGGAGCTGCTCAAGGTGCGACGGATTGCTGCTGGGGCGCACTAGCGCGCGAATCTGCTCGTCGAACGTCACCAGGCCGGCGCTGTCCTGCTGGTGCAGCACGAGATGGCACAAGGCCGCCGCCGCGCACTGGGCGTACTGGAGCTTCGACATCGGCGAGCCTTCGCTCCGGTAGAGCATGCTCTCGCTCGTGTCCAGGAGCACGTTGGCGATGAGGTTCGTTTCTTCTTCGTATTGCTTCAAGTAGAGCTTGTCGGTGCGGCCGAAGACCTTCCAGTCGAGGTAGCGGAGGTCGTCACCGGGCGCGTACTCGCGGTGCTCGGCGAACTCGATGGAGAAGCCGTGGTAGGGGCTGCGGTGCAGCCCGGCGACGTAGCCCTCGACGATCCGCCGGGCGCGGAGCTCCAGGCCCTCAAGCTTGGCCAGGATCTCGGGATCGAAATACTTGCGGGATTCTTCCACGGGCGTCCTGTCGGTCTTCTTCGTCGGCCGCCAGCTCGATCAGCCTGCGGACCACGTCGTCGGGCTTGACGCCTTCGGCCTCGGCGTTGAAGTTGGTAATGATGCGGTGCCGGAGCACCGGATACGCGACGGAGCGGATGTCGTCGGTGTCGGCGTAGTGGCGGCCATAGAGGACGGCGCGGGCCTTGGCCCCCAACACCAGATACTGGCTCGCCCGCGGGCCCGCGCCCCAACTGACGTACTTGCGGATGAACTCGGGGGGGCTGTTGCCGGCCGGCCGGGTGAGGCGGGCCAGCGCAAGGGCGTAGCGGGCCACGTGGTCGGCCACCGGCACGCGGCGGACGATCCGCTGCAGCTCGAGGATCTCGGCCGCCTCCAGCGTCGGCGTCGCTTCCGCCGTCACGTCCGCGGTGGTGCGCCGGATGATCTCCAGCTCTTCCTCCTCGTCCGGATAGTCGACGAAGGTGTTGAACATGAAGCGGTCGAGCTGGGCCTCGGGCAGAGGGTAGGTGCCCTCCTGCTCGATCGGGTTCTGCGTGGCCAGCACGAAGAACGGCTCGTCCAGCCGGTAGCGCTTGCCGCCGACGGTGAGCTGGTGCTCCTGCATCGCCTCCAACAGCGCCGCCTGGGTCTTCGGCGGCGTGCGGTTGATCTCGTCGGCCAGGATCACGTTGGCGAAGAC
>Ga0180438_10009421_pt1 | contig 12169 bp, 10 predicted proteins | sample SS_ome_12_FD_132455 | JGI IMG/M metagenome (GOLD analysis project Ga0180438, IMG submission 132455) | Hypersaline lake sediment archaeal communities from the Salton Sea, California, USA - SS_3_D_2 metaG | ecosystem: Environmental > Aquatic > Non-marine Saline and Alkaline > Hypersaline >...
AAGATAAAGGAGGAGCTGGAAAAGGGTTTTATAGCAGCTACAGACATGGCGGATTACCTGGTCGGCAAAGGGGAAAGCTTCAGGAATTCCCATAATATAACCGGAAAAATCGTAAGGCATTGCCTGGGGAATGATAAGAAGTTAGAAGAGTTGACTATCGGTGAACTGAAAGATTTTTCGCCTCTTTTTGAAGACGATATATTCGACAGGATAAAGATGGGTGCATGCCTGGCAGCAAGGGCAGTCGACTGCGGGGCTTCCCCGGCACAGGTAGGTAAAAGGATAAAACTGTTAAAAAAACAGATAAGCTCTTTTGAGAAAAAGTTGGAAGGACTCAAGAACAGGACAGCTGGACTTGAAAATATCATAGATGCAGTAAATAGCCTCTGATAGCAGGCCGGTCACATGGGAAATAAAAGGCAAAAATTGGAACTGGTTGCCCCTGCAGGTGGCCCCGCTCAGCTGATTGCTGCCATAAATGCAGGAGCTGATTCAGTATATCTGGGGTACAAGCAATATGGGGCCAGGGCCTATGCCGGTAATTTCAGTTTCCGGCAGTTAAAATGGGCGGTAGAAAGGGCCCATGATTCAGGGAAAAAGATATACCTGACCCTTAATACAATAATAAAAAACAGCGAGCTCAGCGGTCTTCTTGGATTTCTCAATAAGTATATAAGCCTGTGCAGGGATGGTATCATCATACAGGATATGGGTTTGCTCAAGGTCCTTAAAGACCTTTACCACGATGTACCGGTGCATGCCAGCACGCAGATAAATATCCACAACAGCCGCTCATTATGCTTTATGGCAAGGGGAGGCATCAAAAGAGCTGTCCTGGCAAGAGAGATGAGCCTGGACGGTATCAGGGCCCTTTACAGGCCTGACGGTGTTGACCTGGAGGTATTCGGACACGGCTCACAGTGTTACAGTTACTCTGGGATATGTTATTTCAGCTCATTTACCGGGGGAAGAAGCGGAAACAGGGGAAGGTGCACACAGCCCTGCAGGATGAGATATGAGCTGATAGGTACTGAAGATAAAAGGTTTAAAAAGATATCCCATAAGCCCCTGTACCTGCTAAGCAAAAGCGACCTTAATACTCTGGACATACTGCCGCTGATAATTGAAGCAGGAATAGATGCTTTGAAAATAGAAGGAAGGATGAAAACCCCGGAATATGTAGCTATTATTGTCAAGATCTACAGGAAGTATATAGACTTATTCTATTCAGACCCTGGAAAATACAGGATAAAGGAGGAAGATATTTATAAGATTAACCAGATGTTCTCCAGAAGGATGGGGACAGGTTATTACCTGGGCGGGGAAGAAAAAATAGTAGATCCCGACAGGTCCGGAAGTATAGGTAACCTTATAGGAAGGATCAAGAAAGTGGTGATGGAGGTTAACGGGAGAAAGCCGTTTATAGACATAAACAGTAAATGGCCCATCAGGGAGGGAGATATCCTGGAAGTATGGACAAAAAAAGGGAAAAAAAGGATAGAGATCGATAATGCCGAAAGGATTGAGGCGGGCAGTCAGGCAGGGTACAGGATACCTGTGGATGATGCCGGCCAGTATTCACCTAAAGACAGGGTATTTAAATATTTTGACAAAAAGGTCGACGGGGAAGCAAAATCACTTTATATTTATGATTCTCTGGTGATAAAAAAGGACAAAAACACCATATCAGGAGTCCATGATGCAGAAAAGCTTAAAAGCTATATGGCGGAATATGTCCTGGAAGAAGGCAAAAAAGACTACAGCCGGGAAAGGGCATATAGAAATGTGACACTGACTGTCCGTGTCTATAATAAAGATGGGCTGTATGCAGCTATGGAAAATGGTGCCCACGGTATTATAATATGCCCGGACAGCAGCCCTGTAAAAAATGGCTTTGCCGGGGACAGCGGCCTCAATGAGCTCATAAGGTATAGAAGTGATAGGAAAAAAATAATAATAGACACCCCTGCTATGATCTATGACAGTGATATGAAGGGCCTGCAATACACGCTGGAAAGCCTGCGGGAAACCGGATTGGAGGATATAAGGATATCAAACCTGGGCATACTGGACTATATCAGGGATTATAATGAGAATTCATGCACAGGTAAACAGTGGTATATAAGGATCGGATATAACTTAAATATTTCCAACAGCCTTTCTGCTTCTCTATATGACGGCAGTGTGGGAAATATAACCGGCTGGGAATTTTCGCCGGAACTGGAATGCTCTGAGATAGAAGACCTTATAATTTCTTTTAGAGGGGAGGAAAAAGAAAAAATTTTGTTTTCTGTTTTCGGGCACGGTTATTTGAGGGTGGCCGCTGCCAGGCACAGTTTATTTGGGGAAACGGGTACAGAGAAGCCCGGTATGAAGATGTTTCTGCAGGACCCCAAAAAATACCGGTTCCCTGTAGTGGATGACGGCAGGGGCTGTACAAGTATTTATAACTCTAATAATATATGTAGCCTGTTTGACCTTGATAGCATTTTCAATAGCGGGGTAAATGATATTTTAATTGACAGCATTTTTTATTCTGTCCCAGAAATAAAAGAAATCACCTCTACCTACAGAAAGGCAGTATCTCTGCTGTCATCCGGCAGTACTGCCGGATATGCCCATTATATTAAAAAGTATGTAAATACACCCCTATTCAGTAATTACTCCAGGGGACACCTGTTCCGGGGAGTAGAATAAAGCCCCGGTCATCCTTCTGTTTCCGGGGGAGGTTCTTCAGGCGCTGCTGCCTCCTTTATGGTTAAGACCACTTCTGAACCATGATCAGCATATTCTTCCCCTGCCGGTGATTGTTCCAGCACCAGTCCTTCTTTAGGGCCAGGCGGGATGACTGTAACTGTAAATCCGTTTATTTCAAGTAATTCCCTGGCATCTTCAAGTTCCATCCCTGTGACATCAGGGACCATTATGCCCTGGCTGACGATTAGCACCACTTCAGATGACTTGTCATAGATAGTACCGCTTTCCGGAGCCTGGGAAAATACACTGCCCATCTCCTCATCACTTTCCTCCAGTATTATCCTGACATTGTCAAAACCAGACAATTGAAGAGCTTCCAGTGCAGCCTCTTCTGTGAGGCCGATAAGTACAGGGACCTCTCCCATGGGATCTTCGCCTTTACTGATAAACAGCTTTACTTTTGTGGACTTTGTGACTGAAGAACCGGCAGGAGGGTCATGGCTGAATATGTGATCTACAGGCTGGAGGTCGGAATACTGGTAGACGACTTCATCGATCTCAATTTCGAAGGCGGAAAGCATGTTGCTGGCATTATCTAGCTTCATTCCTGTCAGGTCGGGCATGCTGAAAGTCTGCTCACCCCTGCTGACATAAAGGATCACGCTTAGTTTTTCGCCGGTAAGGGATTCCAGAAAGGATCCTGCAGGAGGACTCTGGTCAAAAATGATGCCCTGGTTATAGGTGTCGTTATACTCGCTTACCACTGTAATCTCTGTGAATAATCCTTCAAATACAGGTGCTGCTTCCTCAATACTCATCCCCACCACATCGGGGACTTCTACCTTGTTGTGTATATCACAGATATCATCAGGTTCCTGGCCCTTTATGAAAATACTCCACTCCAGACTGTCTTCAGGGCACCAGAAGACAGGTAATAGTCCGGATTCCCTGCATGTTTCAACGTCTATAAGCTCATTTTCAGGACTGGGAAAATCAAGCACAGGCTTGTCCTGGAGTGCCAGCGTCATGAACTCTTTCCATATATCAGCCGGGTAGGTACCGCCCACTACGACACGGTCATTTATAGGTTCCATGGGCTCACTGCTTTCCGGGTTTCCCATCCAGACAACGGCGACCAGGTCCGGTGTATAGCCGGCAAACCAGGCATCCTTATAATCACTGGTGGTACCGGTTTTTCCGGCAGCCGGCCTGCCGATATCCGCACCTCTTCCCGTACCTATCTCTATTACCTTCCTTAATATGCGGGTAACATAATGGGAAACAGGTTCTTCAAGTATCCTGCTGCTGTTTTCCCCATCTTCAGGATCATATTGATAGAGGATATTACCCTGCGGGTCTGTTATCTTGAGAATGGTCACAGGTTTGCGGTAAATACCTCCTGAAGCGATAGTTGAAAAGGCTTTATTTATATCCAGGGGTGTTACCCCTATCTCAAGACCGCCCAGGGCGATGGCCGGGTTATTTCCGATATCCAAAATATCCATCTGGCTGCACAGTGCCTCTACATTCTCAGCACCTATCTTCATTATGAGCTGGGCGTATACCACATTTACAGAATATGCAGTGGCGTCAGCTATGGAAAGGTCTTCTTCGAACTTCTGGCCTCCGTAATTATCCACCACCCAGTCCGGGCCCTGGGCCATATCTATAGTTATAGGCCCGTTGGGCGGGAATTTATTCCTGGCCGATAGGTTCTGCCTGGCAGCTTCCATCAGCACCAGGGTCTTGAAGACAGAACCCGGCTGTCTCCTGCCCTGTGTGGCAATATTGAATTTGCTTTCGCCGTAATCTTTGCCCCCTATCAGGGCCATTATATAGCCGTTAGAGGGATCAGAGCATATAAGGGAATATGACGGTTTTATCTCATAAGGAAAAACTGTTTCTACTGCCTGTTCCGCTTTAGTCTGCAGTTCCATATCCAGGGTGGTATATATCCTCAGCCCCCCTTTGAAGACATCATAATCACTGAATTTCTGGTCATAAAGCTGAGTTTTGACATAATCGATAAAATAGGGTGCCACGCGTTTTCCCGAGCTTATATCAGAGACCACACCCCCGTCTTCATTAATTGAAACCGGCAGGGCCAGAGACTCCAGGTATTCACCAGAAGCTATGAAGCCCTGTTCGTACATCACCTTCAATACCTGGTCCCGCCTGTATTTGGCACTCTCTATATTGTTAAAAGGGGAATATACCTCAGGCGCCTGTACCATCCCGGCAAGCAGGGCAGCTTCCGGAATGGTCAGCCGGGAAGCATCCTTGCCGAAATAGACCTGGGAAGCCTTTTCTATACCGTAGGTCCCGCTGCCGAAATAGATGGTATTGAGGTACATCTCCAGTATCTTGTCCTTGGTATAATTCCTTTCCAGCTGTATAGCTATTAAGGCTTCGTTTATCTTCCTCCTCCAGGTCTTTTCCGGGGAAAAGTATATATTTTTTACCACCTGCATGGTTATGGTGCTGGCTCCCTGGGCCAGGTCCCCGGACCTTATATCGGCGATTGCAGCACCTATTATCCTGATGTAGTCGACCCCCTGGTGCTCATAGAACCTTTTATCCTCTATAGAGACTATGGCATCCTTGATATTCTGGGACATATCACTGAATCGTATTATCTCCCTGTTTTCTTCAGCATGGAATTCGGTGATCAGGTTGCCGTCTATATCATAGACTTTTGACGTCTGGGCGATCGGGGATGGAGAAAGCTCCTCCAGGGTGGGAAGGGCATTTATATATACCAGCCCCAGTATTATACCGCCACCGCCAATGACTGCTATTGCAGCAGCCATAAATATCAGAAATCCCCTGAGGCATCCTTTTGCTTTCTTGCTGACCGGACTCATTTTAACCTTTTAACAGTGATAATCGACTTATGGCATATTATATAAAATTTTACCAAATATCAATAATGCAAAGGTGCCAGGGTTCAGGTGTCTTTGACAGCTAAAGTGCTGCTTTAATAGACATGATAAGCTGGGCTGTGTTAATATTTACCTTATTTCGGGTTAAAGGTGTACGGGAATGCAGGTATGGAAAAGGACTTAAAAAAACAGCTGGATATGATAGAAATAGGGACCGATGACATCCTGGTAAGGGAAGAGCTGGAGGACATTGTAGCTGATTCCATAACCAGCGGGATACCGCTTAAGGTAAAACTGGGACTGGACCCTACAGCCCCTGATATCCATCTGGGGCATACCGTGGTACTCAACAAGCTGAGGACATTCCAGGACCTGGGGCATAAGGCAATACTTATCATCGGAGACTATACCGCCAGGATAGGGGACCCTTCAGGAAGGTCTTCACTGAGGCCAAAGTTATTACCCCAGGAAATAGACAGGAATGCCGAGACCTATGTAAAACAGGCATTCAAGATCCTTGACCCGGACAGGACTGAGATGGTAAAAAACTCTGAATGGCTTCAGCCCCTCAGATTTGAAGATATACTTGGCCTTACAGCCAGGTTTACAGTGGCCAGGATGCTGGAAAGGGATGATTTTAAGAAAAGGTTCAAGGCAAATGTCTCTATAGCCATAATGGAATTTTTATATCCCATAATGCAGGCCTACGATTCTGTGGCTATAGAAGCCGACATCGAACTTGGGGGTACGGACCAGAGATTCAACCTTCTGATGGGAAGGGAGCTCCAGAAAGATATGGGGCAGAGACCGCAGATAGCCATAACCATGCCTATTTTGGTGGGCACGGACGGCAGGGAAAAGATGAGCAAGAGCCTGGGGAACTATATCGGGATAGATGAAGACCCTTCCCAGGTCTTTGGAAAGATAATGTCCATACCTGATGATGTCATGGTAGACTATTTCAAGCTTCTCACCAGGCTGGATTCTTCCCAGATAGAAACTATTGAAAAGGATATGGCCAGCGGCGAGCTGAACCCCTCGGTGGCCAAAAGGAGGCTTGCAGGTATAATAATAGGCTACCTTCACAGCCAGCATGATGCCAGGAAAGCTGAACAGGATTTTGACCTTTTATTCAAAAAGAAAGAAGTCCCGGACGAGATAGAGGAATATGTGATAAAAAAAAGCGAAGCTGGAAAAAATAAATTATGGATAGTAAAGATGCTGGTGGACTCGGGCATATCAAACTCAAATGGGGAAGCCAGGAGGATGATAAAACAGGGGGCAGTAAAGCTGGACGGGGTCAGGGTCGATGATGACACCATGGAAATAGATATCTCATCACTTGACAATAAAGTCATCCAGAAGGGTAAGAGGCATTTCAGGAAGATCATAGTAGATTGAAAAGGGGTAGTGCTATAATATAAATATGGTCAAACCCAGAAAAAAAAGAAACGTGCTTTATCCGCCCTGGATGCATGCCTTTGGACCTCACGGCTTTAAGCCGTTGGGGCCCGATCAGGAAGTGGTGCTGACCGTTGATGAATACGAGTCTATAAGGCTGGCAGACCATGAGAACCTGAAGCAGGAAGAGGCTGCCAGCAAGATGAATATTTCCCGGCCTACATTCACCAGGCTGGTGGACAGTGCCAGAAAAAAGATAGCCGACGCTATGGTAAACGGAAAGATACTGAGGATAAAAGGCGGCAGCTATATATTCCTTAAAAACCGGGCAAGATGCCTGACATGCGGTAACGTATGGGGTATAGATGAAAAGGGCGGCTCCCTGGAATATTGCCCTGTCTGCGGAAGCAGTAAAGTCATGGATACAGGAAGAAGGTTTGGCATGGGAAGAGCCCACTGGCACGGAGGGAAAAAACCGGGCAGACTGCACTAAAAGAAATCCCAGGGGATATTTTAATAAACTTACAATATTTTTATGGGTTAATTATGGGCATATACTCATAATATGCTATAATCTATATATCATGGCTGTAAGAGACAAGAGTACAAGACTTAAGATACTGGTAGATAACTACGTCCAGACAGCTGGTCTTTATGGCGGGAACGGGTGGTCCCTGCTGATAAGTACAGGAGGCGGGGGCCTGCTTTTCGATACCGGTCCCGGGAACATGATAATAAACAACCTTAAGTACATGGGACTTACCACCAGCAGCATCAATAAGGTGTTCATAAGCCACGGCCATTATGACCACACGGAAGGATTATATGAGATCGCCAAGACTGCAGGTGACCGTCTAGAGTTATATTGTCATCCTGGGATATTCGATAAAAAGTATAAAATTACCAGAAGGCTTAGAAGGAAATATCTGGGCATGCCTTTCAGTAAGGAGGTATATGAAGATTATGGCATCAGTTTCAGGTGTGATAGTAGACAGATGCAGATATGTGACAGTATCACTACTACCGGGGAGATAGAAAACATGGTGACTTTCGAGAAATATGACAAAAACATGTTAAAGAAGAAAAATGGTTTTTTCATGCCCGACGACCTCAGGGATGACATGGGGGTCATCATTGAAACAGGAAAGGGCCTGGTGATAATAACCGGTTGTGCCCACAGGGGGATATTAAATCTGATAAAACATACCTGTAACATAACAGGAAGAGAAGATGTCAGGGCCGTGATAGGAGGTTTTCACCTTTCAAATAAAAAAAGGGACTATATAGAGAGAACTGCCTATGAATTAAAAAGGTTAAAAATAGACAGGATCATACCTGCCCATTGCACTGGGCTGGAGGGATATCATGCTATTAAGAAAGAATTTGGTGACAGGTGTGAGCCAGGTTATACAGGAAAAGAAATAGTTTTTGATTAGAAATATATTAGGAAGGGAAAAATGAAGATAGCCATACCTACAGAGAACGGAAAAGTGTCGCCTCATTTCGGCAGGTGTCTAAGGTTCACCATTGTAGAAATGGAAGACCAAAGTATAAACAGCATCAGGGAAGTGGATAATCCAGGCCACCATCCCGGATTACTGCCCGATTTTTTCAGCAGCCTCAATATAGATACAGTACTGGCAGGCGGCATGGGGATGCGGGCAAGGGAGATGTTCAGGGAAAAGAATATAGAGGTAAAATTGGGTATAGAAGGTACAATTGAAGAAGTCCTGGACGATCTGAAGAACAACAGGCTGATAGAAGGACCGAGCAGCTGCAAGCCAGGGTCAGGCAAGGGGTACGGACTGGAGAAACCGGAATGCGACCATATGAATGATCAAAATTAATGGGAGGATGGTACTATGAGCGCAAGACCCGTGATAGATAAGATAATAAAGACTATACCGCTGTATGTGTATTACAAACCTCACGGCATCCCCCTGGATAAACTCCGGGAGGAGGTACTTAACCTGGAGGAGATCGAGGCTCTGAACCTTAAGGATAGTCAGGACCTGGACCAGAAGAATGCAGCCGAAAAGATGGGGATATCAAGGTCTACTTTCCAGAGATTGCTGAAATCAGCCCGCAAAAAGATAATAACGGCACTTATTGAGGGGAAAGCCATCAGGTTTGAGGGTGGTAACTACATACAGGACGAAGAGATAAAAAAGACTAGATGCCTTAAGGGCATATATCATTTCCGGCTTAAGAAAAATGACCTGAAGGAATCAGAGCAGGAATATAAGATAAGTAAGATCACCTGCCCTGAATGCGGAAGAAGATTAATAGATTTCGAATAAAAACATTATTTTGTGAAAGGGGTAAAAAATGATTGTGGCAATATCTTCCAGCGGTACAGACCTTGGATCGGCAATAGATCCCAGGTTCGGCAGGTGTGCTTACTACATAGTATACGATCTTGATAATGACAGCTTCAAAGCTATAGAAAATGAAAGCAGGATGGCGACAGGAGGAGCAGGCATACAGGCCGCCCAGGCAGTAGCCGGTATGAAGGCCGGTGCAGTGATAACCACTAATATAGGACCCAATGCTTTCAGGGTCCTGGAAGCTGCAGGTATAAAAGTATATTCCGGTATAACAGGGACCGTAGAAAAGGCAATTGCTGAGTTCAAAAAAGGCTCTCTGGGAAAGTCTGCATCCCCTAATGTCGCTGAAAAATTCGGTATGGGTCAAGGACGGGGACAGAAAGGAATGGAATAGATTGATATTATCTGTAGCCAGCGGTAAGGGTGGTACCGGCAAGACTTCAGTAGCAGCCAGCATGGCAAAATCGCTGGGATACTGCCAGTTTATCGATTATGACGTAGAAGCGCCAAATGCACATTTTTTTCTGAAGCCTGACATAAAAAATGAGGAAGTCGTAAAAATAAAACAGCCTTACTTTCTGAGCGGTACCGGTGCTGATTTCAGCAGGTGTGCCGAGTTCTGCCATTATAATGCGGTGGCTTATGTTAATGGGAAAGTAGTCTTTTTTCCGGATCTCTGCCATGGATGCGGGGGGTGCCTGCTGGTTGGACCCCAGGGTTCAGTAAGGGAAAAGGATGTTGTGGTGGGAAAGGTGATGAAAGGCAAAGCGGAACCAGGCATCGACTTTCTCATGGGAGAACTGATACCGGGAAATCTAAGGACCATATCCATACAGAATAAGCTGGAAGGCTATATAAACAGGGATGATACCGTTATTATTGACTGCCCTCCCGGCACATCCTGCCCCATGGTGGCAGCCGTGAAGAACAGTGACTACTGTATTTTGGTAACCGAACCCACACCATTTGGCCTCAATGACCTTGAGATATCACTTGAAGTCCTTAAAAATCTAAATATCCCTCACGGGGTAATAATAAACAGGGACGGTATCGGTGACAATGCTGTAGAGGATTTCTGCAGTGAAAGGGATATAAGCATACTGGAGAAGATCCCCAACGACCTGAAGATAGCAGAAGCATATTCGGAAGGGAAGACCATGATCGAAATAATGGAGCAATGGAAGGAGCGGTTCTTGAGGGTCGTGGAAAAAATTGAAAAGAAGGCAGGATAGATGAAGCAGATCACTATAATAAGCGGCAAGGGAGGTACAGGAAAGACCACCCTGGCATCAAGTTTTATAAGATTAGCCGATGAACACATAGCTGTAGATTGTGATGTGGATGCAGCCAACCTACACATCTTACTTTCACCCAGGGTGGAAAAGAAAGATGATTTTATCGGGGGGGAGGTAGCAGTAGTGGATGATAATTGTATTTCATGCGGCAGGTGTGAGGATATGTGCAGGTTTGGTGCTATAAAGGATTCCACGTCCCATATATTTATAGATCCAATCATGTGCGAGGGCTGCGGGGTGTGTTCGGAGATATGTCCTGCAGATGCAATAGAACTGAGATCCGAGAAACAGGGTGAATTTTACATATCCCAGACCGATATGTGCCCTATGGTGCATGCCCGGCTTGATCCGGGAGCTGAAAATTCCGGGCTGCTGGTAGCAAGGATAAGGAACATAGCAGAGGACATGGCAGTGGAAAATAATAAGAAGGTCATAATAATAGACGGGGCTCCCGGGATAGGTTGTCCGGTAATAGCTTCACTTAACGGGGTGGACTATGCCCTGATAGTAACCGAACCTACACTTTCGGGCATCAGTGATTTTAAAAAAGCTCATGAACTGACCAGGTTCTTTAATATCGAGGCTTTTGCCTGTATAAACAAGGCAGATATAAATGAAAAAAACAGCGCCCTGATAAAAGACTACTGCCATGATTCCGGGATGCTGCTTGTGGGAGAGATACCTTATGACGAGCAGGTACCAAAAGCATTATCAAAGAGGGAATTTATAACAGACTTACCGCATAGCAGGGCGGGAGAGAAAATAGTCGAAATATGGGATGTATTAAGGGATAGACTATATCCCGGAGCAGGGAATAACAGCACATAGTTTTTATTGACATTATCTGTCAATGTTGTTAATTTTTATTATGTTATTTGCTTTGATATAGTAAAAATCATTAATGGATAATATTATTAAAGACCCTGGAAAAACCACTTCACCAATAACATCCAACAGGCGTATTATCTATCATCCTTTTCAATAATATCAACTATTTATGTAAGTATTACCTGTCGATAAAAGGAGGCATATGTGTTAATCAGCAGAAAAAAATTCCTAAAGATCTCCGGAGGTGCCATTGCCGGTATAGCGCTGTCCAATATGTGGCTTCCCAGGCTGTTAAAAGCTGCATCAGTTAAGAATGGAAAAGGCAGGCTTCCGGTAATCTGGTTCCAGGCTCAGGCTTGTTCGGGCTGTCCTGTAAGCCTTCTAAATGCGGAGTATCCTGGTATAGATGAAGTGCTGATTGAAGTCATGACTCTTGATTATCAGCCGACTGTGATGGCAGGGACAGGCGATGCAGCCACAGATGTCATACGCAGGATGGTAAAAGATGAAAAAGGACAGTACTTGCTGGCAGTGGACGGGTCCATCCCTCTGGAAGAGGGCGGTGGCTACTGTACTGTGGGAGAGGTTGACGGCAGGCCCATAACTGCGCTGGAGTGGATAAAAGAGATCGGAAATAATGCCATGGCAGTACTAGCTATAGGAAGCTGCGCCGCCTGGGGCGGAATACCTGCCGCCTCTCCCAACCCGACCGGTGCGGTACCGGCATCTGAAGTAGTAA
>Ga0180438_10009422_pt1 | contig 12169 bp, 10 predicted proteins | sample SS_ome_12_FD_132455 | JGI IMG/M metagenome (GOLD analysis project Ga0180438, IMG submission 132455) | Hypersaline lake sediment archaeal communities from the Salton Sea, California, USA - SS_3_D_2 metaG | ecosystem: Environmental > Aquatic > Non-marine Saline and Alkaline > Hypersaline >...
GATTGCACGATGGCCCAGCTATCGCCTGAAGTCAAGAACCTCATCAGCCATCGGGCGCGCGCCGTGCAGAAGATGCTGCCCGTACTGCGCCGCATCCTCTCGCAAGGCGATGTGAGCCCAGAGAACTGATGGGTACGCTGGTTTCGATTTCCGAAGCAGTGGCTGTGCGCCAGGCACTGCGCTCGCAGGGCAAGAGGGCCGTGCTCACCAACGGTGTCTTCGATCTCCTGCACGTGGGACATGTCCGCTGCCTGCAGGCCGCGCGCCAACTGGGAGACACGCTCTTTGTCGGCCTGAACAGTGACGAATCCGCCCGCCGGCTAAAGGGCCCGACAAGGCCCCTTGTCCCACAGACAGAGCGGGCAGAGATGCTCTGCGCTCTGACCAGCGTCGATTATGTGGTCATCTTTGAAGAGCAAACAGCCGAGCGTTTGGTGCACATCTTGCAGCCGGACATCTACGCCAAGGGTGGCGACTACCTGCCTGTGCAAGACGGCGGCAAATCCCTGCCCGAGGCGCCGGTGGTTGAGAGTTATGGCGGCCGCGTGGTGCTGCTGCCGTACTCGGCCGGACATTCCACCTCCGCGCTCGTCGAGCGCATGCTCAACGCCAGCGGGCCGGGTTGCCGAGGGTAGGGCCAGTGCCGTCACCTGACACCTCGCCCCAACCGTTGCATGGTGTGCCCGCTGCGCCTGCCTCCGGCTCACAGCCGGGCAGCGCAGGGCAAGGTACGGCTTCGTCTGGCGGGGGCATCGCGCGAGCTGCCACCGTTGTGTCCTTGGGCAACATAGCCAGCCGGCTGTTCGGCCTGGTGCGCGATAACCGAAATGCCTACTTTTTTGGCGCCACGGGCTCGATGAGCGCCTTTGAAGCGGCATCGTTGGTGCCGAAGAACATCTACGAGCTGCTCGTCGGGGGCATGGTCAGTGCGGCATTGGTTCCCGTGTTCAGCGAGTACGCGGCCGAACGAGAACCGGAAGAGCTGTGGCGCCTGGTCAGCATCTTGCTCAGCATGGTGGTCGTGGTCATGGGAGGCTTCCTGCTGCTGGCTGAGCTGGCTGCACCGTGGCTGACGCGCCTGCTGGTGGGTGGATTCAGTGCGCAGCTCCAGGCCTTGACGACGACGCTGATCCGTGTCATATCGCCCGCGATCATCTTCTTCGGGCTGTCCGGCATCCTGACTGCGGTGCTGTACGCACAGCAGGTTTTCACCTATCCGGCCATCGGTGCGGCGGTTTTTAACCTGGGTGGCATACTGGGCACGCAGCTGCTGGCGAGGCGCATCGGGGTATCCAGCTTAACGCTGGGCATCGTCTTCGGCGCGTTTCTACAGATGGCGGTGCAGCTGCCGGGACTGCGCAAGGCGGCGATCCACTTTTCGCTGGACTGGCGGCACCCGGCACTGCGCCGCATTGTGGTGCTCTACATCCCGGTGCTGGTCAGCCTGGTCATCAGCCAGATTGGCATCGTGATTGACCGCAACCTGGCCTCGCGCGTTGGCGAGCAGGCCATCGCCTGGATGGCTGCCGCAACTCGGCTGCGAGAGTTCCCGCTGGGACTGGTCTCAACCGCCGTCTCGATGGCCGTCCTGCCGGCGCTATCACGCCTCAATCTCACGAGCAACCGCGAGCAGTTCAAGTCGACGTTGGGATTGGGCCTGCGGCTGGTGTTGGTGCTGATCGTGCCGGCGGCGGTGGGCCTCTGGGTTCTGGGTGTCCCCATTATTGGGCTGATCTTCCAGCACGGCGAGTTCTTGTCCTTTGACACGATGCAGACGGCCCAGGCGCTGTATGGCTATCTGCTGGGCACACCCTTTGCGGCGGTGGATCTGCTGCTGATATTCGCCTTCTACTCGCAGCAGGACACCAAGACGCCGGTTGTGGTGGGCATCGTCTGCGTGTTCATCTATCTGCTGACAGCGCCGCTGCTGGCCTTTGCGCTGGGATGGGGAATGATCGGGCTGGTACTGGGCAACTCCATCCAGTTGGCCAGCCATGCACTGATCATGCTGGCCTTGTTGCGACGGCGCGTGGGCAGCCTTGCCGGCGAGCAGCTCCGTTCCAGCAGCGGCAAGATTGCCATCGCATCGCTGTGCATGGGCGTCGCCGTCTACGCTGGCCTCGCGGTCCTCAGAGTTGTGTTCCCCGGCGATAGTCTAGTAGCCAGAGCAATTCAGGTCGGTGGGGCTGGTGGGCTGGGCCTGCTGGTCTATGGGTTGAGCGTGGTGAGGCTCGGCGTCCGCGAGGCTGAGCTGTTGCTAGGCCTGCTGCGCCGGCGTGGGCAAAGGCCGGCAGACGCTGTGGAAGCGAGCGGGCAGTGAGCTTGACTTGATCTGCCAATGCGCTATAATCGTGCTCGTTGGCAGCGAGTAAGAGGGGTTCTGAGGGAAACGGATGGCCAAGAAATCGACACGGGGACGTCGCAAGAGACAAGTATCACAGGAGCGCGTGGCCGAAGAGACCGCACCAAGCACCACGGCGGATCTGGCTGACGAGTACGGCTACGTCTTTGCTGACCTGCGTCGGATTGGCCTGATCGCGGCGGCGATGTTTGTGCTGCTTTTTGCCCTGGCCTTTGTGCTTCGCTGACTCTGCGCACGGCTTGAAACAAAACCCGGCTTCCCCATAGGGAAGCCGGGTTTTTGTCTGCTTGACTACGCTGCCGGCTGTTGGTCTGCGACCGGCAGGCGCTGCATGCCCTGCCCCACGATGCGCAGCACCAGCAAACGCAGCGCAAAGTGCAGCGCGATGCACAACCACAGGTTGTGGGTGAAAACGTACAGCGTGGCCGTCATCACGGCCAGCTGGGCGGTCAGAATGATCCCCTCGCGCAGCCCGGGCTCGGCGAGCTCGTACCGCGTGCGCGCATTGAGCCACCCCGCGAGGAAGACGAGAGCCAGCGCAGCATAGACACCGAAGTAGGGTCCAGCCAGCAGCAGGAAGGGGCTGCGGATCAGGGCCCAGCCGGACTCGAGCAAAATGGCCTCGCGCAGCGCCAAGGCCGATCCCCAGGGTGGCTGTGCCCGCAGCGCCTGCGGCATGGGCGGACGCTCCTCGATCTGCCGAGTGTACTGCCGCCACAGCAACCACAGCAGGGCCGCACTGCTCAGGCCCAGCGCGACGGCGATGCCCAGGCCCCTGATCCAGTCCAGATCTGCCAGGCCCAGGTCCAGCGGGCTGGCCCAGCCTTGGCGCAACACCCAATATGGCCCCAGCAGGTAATAAGCCGTGCGCGCCACATCGCCCAGCCACAGCCTGCGCCCCCACAGCCGCGCCCATTCGATCACCTCGCCGAGCCGCCCAGACAGCGGTTTCCTCAGCACCCAGGCCACGTTGCTGACCACCACATACGCCGCAAGGTAGGCCAGGATGGCACACAGCAAACGGGTTGGGTAACTTAAGGAGATCATCTCGAATCCTTCACTGCAAGACTATGTGGCGTCATTCCCTTGCGTCAGTGCGCACCTTACCTGTACCAGCCGCCGGACTGCGGCTGGTCGCGCGGGCTTGTTGGGTCTGCACTGCGATCGGATCTCGGCAGACTCTGCGCGGAGCACACGACGCTTGGACTTGGCCAGTCCATATGCTCACACCAGTTTTCCAATCTAGCGCCCCAGGATCGCAGTCCTAGCCGGGCGGAAGAAGCGTGCACCAGACAACCTAATGAAAGAAGGATACTGCTATCCACAGCCCGACGACAATCGTGAGGAACACAAAGGCAGCGAGAAGATTTAAAAGACCCAGCGCCATCTGCTCTTCTGGTGGCATGATTCCCAGGTGCCGGAATTCGCACCGCACGAGCCCAATCCACCGTCTGATCAGCCAAACATGGATCCCGAGACCCCGCCCCCTATGCTGAGAGGCTTCTGCTGCGACATCAGGTACCTTTGAGACCAAGTAAGCCCAGTACAGGTCGGCAGCCGCAATCGCAGACAACGTGAACGCGATAGTGGCAACTACACGAATGAGGGTCTCGCTACCTTTGGCTGCCAAGGCTGCTGCGGCTCCACTCACAGCCAACGCCACCCCAATAATGCCAGGGTCGACTCGCGTTTCCCCATGCGTCTGCCGGGAATCCGCTTTCGTCGGCATTTCTTGCTCAGTGCTCACATCCTCGTCTGGCATCCGACCCGCCTCCTGGGTTTGTGCACGCCGTCCCTTGTCCGGCGAGTGCCCGAATCGTTTGGCGGCAGCTTGGTCTTCTCTCAAAACCAATCCTGCCATTCGCTCTTCGCTTGGTTCTGGTGGTGCCGGCAGAATTTGCTCCGTCGCAGGGCGATACCCCGGCACGGTTCCCCGCGCCGTGTCACGCCCTGACATCGCTGCTGCGCGTCCATGGGGTTTGTGCCCGCGGGTTCCACTCGCCCAGACAGCAGACCGTCCACGGCCTCGTGAGGTATACGCCACTCGCCACCACCGCGTCCTGGAATCTTTGCCGCCGGCAGGAATCCGTCCGCGACCCAGCGCCGCACTGTTCGAGTGGTCACCGATAACTGCCGTGCCGTCTCACTCACGGTCAAGTACTCATCGGCCATGCACGCTTCCCCTCCTTGTGCTACGGGGTGGCCGGCTGTCTGACCCGGCCTCCCACCAGGAGTCCTCTTCCGTCACCAGCGTCGCCTGATGCCGGGCTTTGCTGTCTTCGCAGCAGGTAGAGTGGTGCGTGCCGCAATGACCGAGATAGTTGCGCTGCACGCTGAACAGCCAACCCCTCTGCTCAGTGCGTTCCAGCTCTACCCTCGCAGTTCCTGATGTCTCTGCTGTGTGCGTCCGAATGTATCGCCATAATATACTATCCTTTCCTGATCGTCAACAACTAGACGGCAGCCGATTCTATATATCCGAGAATATCTGTATATATCCGTATTAAGCACGTGCAGGCAACTGGGGAGCATGGGCTCGGTCAGAACCCAGGGCACGATGGCGACGCACTCGCGCACGCTGCTTGCCCCACATCGCCACTCATTGCTCTTGTCGAGAAGGTTGGTACGGCGAGAACGGTAGCCACCCCAAGTCGCTCGTTGTGGGTGGCTTACCTCAAAACGAAAAAACCGGAGACCACCATGTGTCCCTGTAGCGGTACACTGGCGTTCTCCGGTTACACAAACATGGGCGCGACGGGACTCGAACCTGTGACCTCACGGATGTGAACCGTGCGCTCTGACCAGCTGAGCTACGCGCCCATGTACGCCGCCATTATAGCCGCGAAGGCCCGTTTTGGCAAATGACGGTGCGCCTTTCTGTCCTCTCCCTGATCTACGCGGTGGGTTGAGGCTGCGGCGTCGGGCCTTCGGGTGGCAGGGCCGTCGGTGTCACGAACACCGGGGTTGGGGTGGGCCGTGCGGGCCGCCGCGGGTTGGGCAACACGACAAAAACGGTGCCACAGATCATGCTCAGCACCACCAACAGACTGAGAATCCAGAACAGTGTCTGTCCCCTTCCTCGCCGCGCACTCATGATCTGACTCCTCCCTACCCTTGTCCTTCGCAAGCGCGCAGCCCCTGCAGTGCCGGCTGGGCATAGGGGTCGATCTCCAACGCTTTTTCTAGCCACGGGCGGCCGCTTGCGCAGTCGCCAATATAGACGTATGACAGGCCCAGCTCGTAGTAGAACTCGATGGCCGTTGCCCCCAGCGAGATGGCCTCTTCAAACTGCGGGATGGCATCCTCGTAGCGGCGCTGCACATAGTAGCACCACCCGATGTGTCCGTAGGCGTTGGCGAACTCGGGATCCACCTCCGCGGCCTTTCTGAACTGTGCTACCGCCAGCTCGTACTCCTGCTGCTCGTAGTACACCAGTCCCAGGCTGTCATAGGCCGTAGGATCGTAAGGATCGACCAGCGAGGCTTTGAGGAACTGCTCAATCGCCCCTTCGTAGTCTCTCAGCGCGCGGTAAGCGCGTCCCAGGCTGAGGTGCAGATAGGACAGATTGGGCTGCAGGGTGATGGCGGCAATGTATTCGGAGGTGGCCCCGTCATAGTCGCCGTACCGTTCTAGCACATAGCCCAGGTTGCGGCGCGCGTAAAAGTTGTCGTCTTCGAGCGACACCGCCTTTTCGGCGCTCTGCAGTGCCCGCTCCAAGCGCCCCTTGTCGGCCAGCGCTTCGGCCAGGTAGGCATGGGCCGTGGCGTAGGCCGGATCGAGGTCGATAGCCTTGAGACAGGTTTCGATGGCCGCGTCAAAGTCGCCGTACCAGTCCAGCACCATGCCCAAAATGGCTTGGTTCTCGGCGTTCTCAGAGTCGATTTCGACCGCACGCTGTGCGGTGCGCAGCCCTTCGGCGAAGCGACCCCGCCAGGTGAGCAACCGGCCCAGCCGCGCGTAGGCTGTGGCATTGCTGGGGTCGAGCTCCGTCGCCCGGCGGTACTCGGCAATGGCTTCGTTGATCTGGCCCTCGGCGACAAAGTGGTCGCCGCGCGCCACGCGCTCTGCGCTGCCCACCTCGGTGGGTGTCGGCGTAGGGACCTGCCGTCCCGGGATGCGCACAATGCCAAGATCCACATCCTGCGTGCGTACGACCCACACTGCGGCTGCCAGGATAAGCATCACCAATAGCAGCCAGGGCCAGCGCCTGCGGCGGCGCCGCGTTGTCGGTCGGATGTACATGCGGCTAGGTCTCCACGTCCTGCAGCGTCATTAGTCCCAGCTCGCCCAACAGATCAAAATGCTTGACCAGCAGTTCGACATTGCGCTGACCTGTCTCCATTTCGACGAGATCGGCGATGTCTGCCACCGTCCGCTTGCCGTCTACCCAGTAGTTGGCCAAAACGCTCGCGGCATGGTAGGCGCGTTGGTGCTCCTTGAGCCAGCCATATGCTTCTTCCCTGTCAGCCTGACTCAGCCGGTGCATATAGAAAATGGGTGTCACCGGGCCGCGGTAGACCCGTCCCGGGACCATCTTCTGAGCGCGCTGCTCCCACTCGTCTCGCTGCGGCGCCAGTGCGGGCAGCGCCTCAAGGCCAAGATGCGGGGCGTGCTCCTGCAGCACCTTGTGGGTCCGTTCCCACGCGGAGTGGGCGGCAGAATCGACCTCGACGCGGAGATCGTTGATCAACCGCTCCTGACCGTCGGCCAGGCGCGAAAGCGAGCCGACGGCCTCGCGCTGCCGGTCGGCCATAAATTGAACCTTACGCTTGAGCTTAGCCCTCGCCGCGGCCAGTTCATCCGGCTGCTCTGTAGCCAGCGCGTCGGTCAGCGCCTCCTGCACTGTCTGGGCGAGGCGCGCCCGAAAGCGGGCCACGACCTCCAATCCCAGCCAGCGCACCTCGCGTGGACCGGCGTTGGCGACGAAGTAGGCGTAGCTGGCGGCCAACCCACCTACCACACCCAACATCTGCGGGTCTACCTTGTCAAGCGTGTCCTCCGAGGTGTGCCAGTACTTGTCGGGCCACTGAATCAGCATCGGTGTGGGAATGCCCACCGCCGGATCGGAGAGGATGTAGTGATCGCTGCCGCCGGAAAAGGGCGTTGCGGTGTAGCGAAACAGGGGGTAGGAGGCCGTGGCGGCCGGGTTGGGTGCACCATGGATCCACTCCTGCCTCAAGCGCTCCAGCAGGTCCCCAGTGAACGACGGGTGGGCAGCGGGTGTGTGCTCCACCACGAACACGCCGCCGCACAGTTCCTGGTTCTCGCCCACCACGTCCAGGTTGATGCCCGCCACGATGCGTGGCAGTTGGTCCTCGCGTGTGGCAAGGTAGGCGTACGTGCCGGTCATCTCCGGCACGAGCAGCACGCGAATGCTGCGCCTGGGTTGTGGCAGCATCTCGCTATCGATCAGATGCTGGAGCGTGCGGGCCAGTTCCAGCACGGCCGCGCTGCCGGAAGCATTGTCGTTGGCCGAGGGCTGCGGGTGGCACAGGTGCGCCACAACGAGCACTTCTTCGTCCGTCTGTCCGGCGATCAGCCCAGAGACGACCTCGATGTGCCCATCATAGAGGCGGCTGGCGACCTTGGCGCGAACGCGCACCGCTGCCTGGCCCTCCCTGGCGCGAGCTTTGATCAAAGCGCGCAGTTCGTCGCCGCTGCGCGGTGAGAGCACAAAGCCAAAGCACTTTTTCTGGTCAGGCTGTCGCCACCAGAAGGACTTGTACTGGCGGACATTGGCCATGTCGATGCGCTGGCGGACGGGGGGCATGTCGCCCATGCCGTCGAACAGAATGCCCGCCGCACCGAGACGGTCTACGGCTAACTCGTGCACGCGATCCAGATCGCCCTTGGTCAGGACCACCTTGTCCTGCAGGTCAAGACCTTGGTACTCGGATTCGTCCTCACCATCCTCCAGCAGGACCACCTCGAATTCGCGCTCGTCGACGGCGATGCTGCGCTGGATGAGGGAGCACTTGACCTCGCTGTAGTCGGCCAGCTTGCGCGCCTTTTCTGCCGGATCGACCAGGTGCAGTGTCGCCTCGGAGCAGTCCCACTCCTGGAACATGGGAATGCCCCAGTAGCGGGTGTCCTCGGTGACAGGGAAGGACAACACTTCCGCGGCAACGCCGAATCCCGTCAGGCGCTCGCGGCAGCGCTGTGCCGCGGCACGGTACCCTGGGCTGGCCTGTATGCGGTGGTACTGGATGATCTCCGCGACATAGTCCTTGGCGCGAAGGCCGGAGTACTCCTCGGTCACGGCTTTGACAATGGGTTTGAACATGGCCTCTCCAGTGTTGTCTAGCTAGACGGTGATTATAACGCAAGCCCACTGCACCACAAAGCAGTTGGGCGCCGGGCGCCTAGCTGATGGAGATTTCGGAACCGCGAGGCGTCTTGTACACGTCGATGCGCACCGGGAAGGCGTCCTTCAGTTCCTCAATGTGGGTAATCACAATGATGCGCGCAAAGTCGTCGCGTATGGAGTTGATGGCTTGTACCAGTTTCTGGCGGCCGTCGGTGTCCTGCGTGCCGAATCCCTCGTCGATGATCAAGGTCTGCAACTGCGCGCCCGCCCGGCGGGCCAACAGCTTGCTCAGGGCGATGCGAATGGCAAAGTTGATGCGGAAGGCTTCTCCACCGGAGTACATCTCGTAGCTGCGCGATCCATACTCGTCCGAGATCCTGATGTCAAGGGTCTCGACGGCGTGCCCGGCCTTGGTATCGCGCTGCGTCTCAAACTGCACGGTCATGCGTCCGTCGGTCATGCGCCCCAGCAGGTCGTTGGCCTCGTCTTCGAGTTCGGGGATGACGTTCTCGATGATCAGTGCCTGCACACCGCGCTTGCCAAAGGCTGTGCGGAGCTCCTCGTACAGGCTGCGCTCTTCGGCTGCTGCCTGGCCCTGCTCGATTCTCTGTCGCCGCTCGCCCGCCAGATACGCGCAATAGTCGAGTTTCTGCTGCACGGCGCCCACCACCGTGCGTGCGTGTCCTTCACGGCGACGCAGATCGTCTGCCTCCAGCTGTCGTGCCTCCAGCTTGCCTGTCAAATCGTCTAATCCCCTCAGTGCAACTGAGAGTGTGGACCAGCGGGCCTTGTCGCTTTCCAGTGCCTGCTCCAGCTGCTGGCGGGTTCTCTGCAGCTGCTCCTGGTTTTCACGCGCCTCACCAAGCGCTTGCGCTGCTTTGTCCAGTTCAACCTTGTCCTGTTCGAAATGCGCGCGCTCTGCCAAGGTCTGACGCAGCTGCTCGTGAGCTGCGCTATCATAGGCCAGCGTCTCAATCTGTGCAGCAATGGCAGCCAGGTGTTCCTGCTCTGCCTCGGCGAACTGGCGGCGCTCAAGCTGTGCCTGCAGCCTGGCCAGCGATTGCCTGTGCTTGTCAAGCGCTTGGCTGGCTTCGCGGGCCTGATCCAGCGACGCAGACAGGTGTGCCTCCCGCCCTTGCAGGGCAGGCAGGCGCTTCAGCTCTAGCTCCATCTCCCGCAATTCGGACTGGCGCTCGGATCGCTGTCGGGCGTTCTCCTCCAGCCGAACGGCGTTCTCTCGATACTCGTCGCCCTGTCTTTGGCCCTCGTCCTGGAACTGCTGTAGTAGAGCCTGGCGGTGGGCTTTGGACAGATCCTGCCCACACAATGGGCATGCAGCCGTGGGCTCCTGAAGCAGGGCGATCTTCTCTTTGAGTGCGCCCATCTGCAGTTTGAGTTGCTCATTCAGCGCTTCCACGGTGGCGCTTGCCGTGGCGAGCTCGGCAATCCCCTGGCGCGCCTCCTCTGCTTTGGACCGCAGCGCCGACAGTTCCGCCACGTCCGCAGAAACCTTGGTCAGCTCCGTTTCGAGCTCCGTAGCCTGCTGTGCCTGCCTCTCTAGGCGCTGCACCTCAGCCCTGGCGGCCTGGGCCTGCATCTCAATGCCTTTCTGTGCCTCGGCGATGGCCTTTTCTGCCTCGCTTGCGCGCTCCCTGAGCCCAAGCAACTGCGAAAGCTTGCGGTTCAGCTCGTCTTCCTGCTGCCGCGCCTGTACGAGAAGCTCATATCCATCCTCGATTTCGTCGCGCCGTGCCAGCGTCGCCTGGTACCCCGCCAACCTCTGTTCCTGGACCGCAATGCGCTGGTCGAGTTCCTCAAGCTGTGATTCGTTGCTTTTGATGCGCTGCTCCACTTCGGACGCCTGAGCGCGTTGTGCCTCAAGTGTCTTGAGCTGTCCGCGCAGTTGCTGCAGGATGGCCTCCGCCGCCTGCGCCTGTTCGTTGAGTTGGCTCAGCTCGAGGTGTGCCTGCTGCAGTTCGCTTTCGTATTCTGGGCGGTGCTCCAGTTCGCGGTCGATCTCCTGGATGCGTGCCTGGACTTCGCGGCCCTCCTGCTCCTTCTCCTTGGCCAGTTCCTTGGCCCGCTGCTCGTACTGATCGTAGATCGACAGTCCCAGAATGTCGCCCAGAATCTGCTTGCGCTGTGCTGGCGGCTTGACGGTGAACTCATCGGCTCGTCCCTGTAGTAGCAGTGCCGAGTTGATGAAGGTGTCATAGTCCATGCGCAGGATGCCGTCTATCGTGGCCTGCGTTTCACGCTGCGTGCTGGCCGTCACGGAGCGATAGTCGCCGTTGCCCTTGATCTGCAGCTCGAGCGCGCCACGGCTGCGGCGCGCGAGTTCGCGCTTGCGAATGACGCGATACTGTGCGTCGCCCAGCTGGAACTCGAACTCGACCTCCATGTCCTTCTCGCCAGCCATGACCAGTTCATCATCGCTCCGCGCCCGTGCCTTGCCCCACAGAGCCCAGGTGATGGCATCAAGCAGCGCTGACTTGCCGTGGCCGTTGTCGCCGGCCAGGCAGGCCAGGTGCATGCCGCTAAAGTCGAGCGGTGTGGGGTCGCGGTAGCACATAAAGTTTCGTAGCTGTAGCTGTACAGGGATCATGGTCCGTTCACCACTTTGGATCTCGTCTCGCGAGCGTGGGGCATCCTGGCGCCGTCCTGCTGTCTGCGCAGATGATACCACAGACGCAGTAGCGCTGCCAAGGCCCGGCTGCGCCGGCCACGGTGTCAGATGTTGCGCAGCCTTGTGGCATTTGCTCAGGAGATGGTGCTTTCTTATACTTGAGAGAGTAGGCAGATGGAATGGAACTGGCTGAACAGCTGATTGACAAGATAAAGGCATACGCGCCAGACGCTGACTTTGACCTGGTGCAGCGGGCCTATGAGGTCGCAGCGCGAGCCCACGCCAGCCAGACGCGGGCCACCGGCGAGCCCTATGTGGCACATGCGGTCGCAGTGGCCGACATCCTGGCCGATTTGCAGTTGGACGCGGAGCCTTTGGCTGCCGCGTTGCTGCATGATGTGCCGGAAGATACCACGGTCACGCTGGAAGAGGTGCGGGACCAGTTTGGCGACGAAGTGGCCAAACTGGTCGATGGCGTGACCAAACTGGCACTCATGCGCGAGATGAGCCGCAGCCGCGAAGGTGCGCTGGCTGAGGCGCAGGCCGAGAACCTACGCAAGGTCTTTTTGGCCACCGTGGACGACATCCGCGTCATCATGATCAAGCTGGCGGACCGTTTGCACAACATGCGCACGCTCTTTGGCCTCGCTGTGGAGAAGCAAGCCCGGATTGCCCAGGAGACGCTGGACATCTACGCGCCACTGGCAAACCGTTTGGGTATCTGGGAACTCAAGTGGCAGCTGGAGGATCTTGCGCTGCGATACCTGGACCCGGACCAGTACCAGGAGATCGCCAACCTGCTGGCTGAGAAGCGGGAGGAGCGCGAGCAGTACATTGCGCGCGTGATCAAGGTACTGCGCAGCAGGTTGGAGGC
>Ga0180438_10009424_pt1 | contig 12168 bp, 6 predicted proteins | sample SS_ome_12_FD_132455 | JGI IMG/M metagenome (GOLD analysis project Ga0180438, IMG submission 132455) | Hypersaline lake sediment archaeal communities from the Salton Sea, California, USA - SS_3_D_2 metaG | ecosystem: Environmental > Aquatic > Non-marine Saline and Alkaline > Hypersaline >...
GCGCCAACCACGCGCTCCCCATCGAATATCGGCCGATTGGAAGTATGCACCCAGCGGGCCTCGCCGGACTTGTTTATGAGTCTAAATTCGCCTGCCGTCGCATTGCCGGAAAGGGTCATCAGGTGACTCTCCATAGCAGCGTTTAAGTCTTCCGGCAATATGTATTCAGCAATAGAACGCCCCTTCACCTCTTCCGCACTGTACCCGATCATTGACTCTATAACAGGGCTGATATATGTTATATCCCCGTCAGCGCTGACGGCATAGATAACATCGTTCAAATTCTCTACCAGTTGTCGGTGTCGTTCCTCGCTTGATATGAGCGCCTCCTCCGCCCTCCGCTTCTCCCGCACCAGCCGCTGCTTCTCCAAGATGTTCCCGATGGTGGCCAGCACCTCGTCCATGTTGAGGGGCTTGGTGAGATAGGCCGACGCTCCCTGGTTCAGCGCCTGCACCGCGTTCTCCACCGAGGCATAGCCGGTGGTTACGACTATCTCCGTATCGGGGTTCGGCTCTTTGAGGGAAGCTATCAGCTCTATCCCGTCGGCATCGGGCAGCCTGATATCGAGAAGCACCAGGTCGCAGGGCCTCCCCTTCGATTTCTCCAGCGCCTCGTCGCCTGTGCCTGCGGTGTCGGTCTCGTACCCCTTCCTGCCCAGTATCAGCGACAGGCTCTTGCAGGTGTCCTCGTCGTCATCCACGATGAGGATGCGCTCTTTGTCTTCCTTCTCGCTCATCGTTTCCCCCCGGATGTGTTAGCTAGCCTTGCGCTGCCCCTCTCTTATGCGGCTGATCACATCCAGCAGCTGGTCCATATCGACAGGCTTGTACAGGCAGGTGTAAGCCGAGTTCTGCAGCGCCTGCTCCACCATATCGGACATATCCTGTCGGTAGGCGGTCATCATTACGGCCACCGCCTGCGGCCTTATCTCCTTGATAGCGAGATAGGTCTCCAGACCGTTGATGGTGGGCAGCCTCAGGTCGATGATCAGGACATCGTGGTCGCCCCTCTTGGCAGCGGCGATGGCCTGCTCGCCGGTGGCGGCGATCTCCACCTGGTAGTTCATCTTGGCGAGCACGTTCCTCAGCGTGGTGCAGGTTGACGGATCGTCGTCAACGATCAGCACCAGCATCCCCTCGCCGACCGAGTCCGCCTTCCCCACGATATCGATGACCTGCGCCATGTCCAGCGGCTTGTACATTATCCCGTAGGCCCCTTCCCGCAGCGCCTGCTTCACCATGTCCTCCACCGAGAAGGCGGTCATCATCATCACCACCGCGTCCGGCCGGATATCCTTGATCCTGCGGTGGGCCTCCACGCCGTCCATCACCGGCATCTTGATGTCCATGAACACCATGTCGAACGGCCTCTCGGTGACCAACTCGATGGCCGCCTTCCCCTCCATTGCGGTGGCGACCTCGTAGCCCTTGCGTTTCAGGATCATGGACATGCTCTTGCACAGGCTTTCGTCGTCGTCCACTATCAGTACGCTGGTTCTCTGTTCCATTGCATCGCTCCTTTTCATAATTTCCCGACGCCCCTCTCGCCCGTCATTGCCCGACTTGATCCCCGTTTTCACGGGGACGCAACCCAGAACCACCACTCACCTGCTGGCTCATCCGGTCGAGCCGTACGATGACCAGTATTGTGTTCCAACCGTCATTGCCCACCCTCCTCCACCTGTCATTGCCCGACTTGCTCGGGCAATCCAGAACCCACCACTCACCTGCTGGATCGTCCGGTCAAGCCGTACGATGACCGTATTCTCGCAGCTCACCATCAACCCTGCTCCCCCGCCAGCGGCAGCTTCACCGTGAACGTGCTGCCCTTGCCCTCCTCGCTGTGCACCTCAATGTTGCCCCCGTTTCTCTCCATCATGTCCCTGGCTATCGCCAGCCCCAGCCCGATGCCTTTGGCCCTGGTGGAGAACAGCGGCTCGAATATCTTGTCCAGATTCTCTTTGGGAATGCCTGCCCCCGAGTCCTCTACAGATACGGCCACCTTATCGTCGGCAGCCGCCGAACTGACCGTCAGCCGGCCGCCTTCAGGCATGGCCTGTACCGCGTTCAGGATGAGATTGCTGAACACCCGTGCCATCTGTTCCGGGTCCGCCATCACCAGCGGCAGCGATTCGTCCAGCCGGATCACCGTTTCGATGTTGTCAGGCACGATGCCGGGTGACAGCGCATCCCCCAGAAGTTGGTTGACGTTCACCGCCTGCACCGCAGGGGGTTTGGGCCGGGCGTAGTCGAGGATGCTGGTGATTATCCTGTCGGACTTGGCCACCTCCCGATTTATCATCTCGAGCGACTCCTTCACCTCCGGCTCCGGATGCTCGATGACCATATTGATGAGATAGGCGGCGTTCTTGATGGCGCCCAGCGGGTTGCGCAGCTCGTGGCTCACCCCGCCGGCGAGCTGCCCCAGCACCGCCAGCTTCCCCTTGCGCACCAGCTCCTCCTGCGCCTCCTCCAGCTCCCGGGTGCGTTCCTGCACCAGCTCCTCCAGGTGGTCGTGGTGCTTCCGCAGTTCCTCCTCCGCCAGCCTGCGTGCCGTCCCCTGCCGCTCCCGCTCCAGCCTCGCATCGAGCACGGGGGCGATGGCGCCGCCGATGGTTTCCAGCAGCGCGATGTTCTCGGGCGTGTAGGCCGTCTTTTTATTGGCGACCTGGATGAGGCCCATGACTTCTCCCTGGTGGATGAGCGGCATGGAGATGTGCCGCTCTATAGCTATGTGCCCCTCCGGTATGCGAGTGGAAGGCTCGTTTAAACAGATAGTGCGCTTCTCCCGTATCGCGTGCGACCAGCTGGTGTCACCCCAGCTCTCACGGGGGAACAGGATGCTTTTATCCGGAACCTGGCATTTCTTCCACACCGTCCGGGTCATCGTGGGGACGACGAGGTCTCCCTTTTCGTCCAGATAGCCGAAGACGCCGTGCTTGCTCTCCATGGCCTCAAGTATTATGGACAGGACCTCGCTATACATATCTTCGTCGGGTATGGTAAGGAACACCTCCGCGATCCGATTCCTTATCTCCAGTTCCAGGGCGGAGTGTTTGATAATCTCCTCCGCCCGCTTGCGCTCGGTGATGTCTACAACGGCGCCGGTCATGTGGGTCATCTCGCCCTTGTCATCATAGTTCCCTATTCCCCGGTCGTAGAGCCAGCGTACCTCGCCGTCAGGTCGCACGATGCGGAACTCGGCCTCGTAGGGCTTCCGCTCGCGCGCCGCGGTCTGGATGTCCTCCTGCACGGTACCCCGGTCGTCTGGGTGAGCGCGTTCCACAAAGTCCTCGACCGGCTGGGTAGACTCGACCGGATCGAGTCCCAGGATGCGGTTGAAGCTCCCGTCGCGAGTGTCCTGGTTCGTGGCCGGCACCCAGCGCCAGGTGCCCATGTCGGCGGCAGCCAAGGCGAGTCGCAGCCGCTCCTCGCTCTCCCGCAGGGCTTCTGTAACCTGTCTCATATCGTGTATGTCGATACACGTTCCCATCCATTCCCGGATTTCTCCGTCATCGTCAAACAGGGGGGCCGCTTTGGTCAGGAACCATCTGTATTTGCCGTCCTTTCCGCGCACTCGAAATTCAGTCTCGTAATTGCTTTTCGTTTGGACTGCTTTTTGCCAGTTCCCTGTCGTGCGCTCGGCATCTTCAGGATGGATCGCTTCGAGCCATCCCCAGCCTCTTATATCCTTGGTACTCTGTCCCGTGTAAGCCCTCCACAAAGGAATGTCTTCTTCAACCTCTCCCTGCGCATTTGTGGTCCAGTCCACCTGGCCGGTCGCTTTAATATAGAACTCACGACACACCTCGCTTGCCTTCAGTTTCTCAAGCGCTTTTACCTCTTCCTCCTCCGCCCGCCTGCGCTCGGTGATATCTTTTCCTATACAATATATGACCTTTTCTTCGGGTATTGGTGTTGCCGTCCATAAGATAAAACGAACGGATCCATCCTTATGGATATAGCGGTTCTCAAAATCAACGGACGATACGCCCGCAGCCAATTTAGCGACCTCCGCGTCGTTCTTATGGTGATCTTCCGGATGGATAAAAGTTAAAAACGGTTTGGAGAGCAGTTCTTCTTTTGAATAACCAAGTATCTTCTCCCATGCAGGACTAACAAACTTAAAGTAACCATCCATTCCAGCAATACAGATCAGATTGTTCGATAAATTGATAAACCGATCATGTTCTTCCTCCGCCCGCTTGCGCTCGGCTCCCGCCGCTCCCAGCTCGATGACATGCTGGCGCAGTTCCGCCATTTCATCCAGCAACTGCTTCTTGGTCTTGTCCGTATCCATCATCATCCACTCCAAAAAAAAGCAATGGATATATATCCTTACTCCTCATCCTCATCGCCGGACACCCCGACGGCGCGGCAGAACGCCTCCACCAGCACAGGGTCGAACTGCTTATCGGAGCACCACCGCAGCTCCTCCAGCGCATCCTCCCGGGACAGCACCTCGCGGTACCCGCGCGGCGTAGTCATGGTGTCGAAGGCGTCGGCTATTGACAGAATCCTGGCGCCGAGGGGTATGGCCTCGCCCTTCAGCCCGTCGGGGTACCCCGTGCCGTCGTACCGCTCGTGGTGGTGCCGGATCAGGGGCACCAGCGGTGTCAACTCTCCTACGAACCCGACTATCCGCGCCCCTTCGGCGGCATGACTCTTCATTATCTCCCATTCCTCTCCAGACAGATTGTCGGGCTTAGTCAGGATGGCATCGGGCACGCCAACCTTGCCGATATCGTGCAGCAGGGCGGCATCACGCAATTCGGACAACTGCTTCGTGGAAAGGCCTGCGGCTTCGCCGATCGTCTCCGCTATCTCGGCAACACCCTTCGAGTGGGTGAGGGTGTACGGGTCCTTGGCATCCACCGTTGCCGCCAGTGCGATGATCTGGTTCCGGGTCGCCGTGGCGAGGACCCCCGCCGGTATCATCCCCAACTGGCCGGAAGCATCCGTCTCCAGTTGGGCGACACGTTTGCGCAAATCCTGCAATTCACCGATGAGCTGCTCCCTGGTCTTCTCGCTGTCGTCCATCTCGCCTCCTGCAATGGTTAATCAGATGGGGTGATTCTATATCGAAGTACGTATATCGCTTTATACTACTTGTATGGACATATGTCAAGTTACAGATACAACTTCACGAAATCCAGCTTGCGTTCCGCCCCTGTATCTGTTGCGCTTACCTCGATGCCAGCTCGGTCCTGTATCTCCCCGCCTCCTTGGCATAGTACAGGGTGGCATCGGCCACGGTTAGCAGGCTGTCCGCCGTTTCGGCATCATCGGGGAACTGCGCGATGCCGGCGCTGAACCCCAGCGGCGTCTTCAGCGTTCTGTACCGTATCTCCGACACCTGCTCCCACCTTGTCCTGAGGCGCTGTATGACCTTGCTTGCCTTGACTGCGTCCGTTGACGGCAGGATGATGGCGAACTCATCGCCGCCGTGGCGGAAGGCGACATCGGTCTTCCGCAGCGTCAGATTTATCGCATTGGCGAAGTCCTCCAGCGCGACGTCGCCGCTGACGTGGCCGAAGGTGTCGTTGTACTGCTTGAATCCGTCCAGATCGATTATCACCAGAGAGAAGGGATGTCCGTAACGCTGGGTGCGGGCCGCCTCGTTATCCAGCACCTCGTAGAAGTGGCGGCGGTTATAAAGGCCGGTCAGCTCGTCGGTGACCGATAGCTCATTAAGCTTTTCGAGCAACTGGGCGTTCTCGATGGCAACGCCTATTTCGCCGCCGATAGTCTCCAGCAACTGGATATCGCAGGGCGAGAAATGCCGGCAACCGCGCTCGAACAGGGTCATCACGCCCAGCGTCTTGCCCTTGGCTTTGAGCGGCACGCCGATGATCGATTGCAATCCCTGCATCCGGGCCGATGACGGGTGGGAATGGGCTGGCTCGCTATTTCGGAGGAAATCAGGGGCGAGCACTACCTCGCCTGTCATCGCCGCTTGACCGGTAACCCCCTCTCCCATTTCTACAACAGCAGAGCTTTTCTTCAACTTGGGGCTGACCCCCTGATAAACAGCAGGGATGAGCACTCCCCTGGCTTCACCGACCAGCCATATCCCGCCGGAGGATATATCCACGATATCGAGTGCGCTTGACAGCGCGGCCTGCAGCATCTTGTCCATGCGCATCGGACGGCTCAGCAATCTGGCGATGGCGTTTATGGCTTGAAGCTCCCTGTTGCGCCGCCTTATCGTCTCCTCCGCCTGCTTGCGCTCGGTGACGTCTCTCACCACACAGATGATGCCCACCGATTCCCCGGAAGCATCTTTCAGCAGATCAGCGCTTACCTCAACGTTCAGCATCCCCCCGCCATTTCTCAGTAATGTATACTCCCTCGTGCCGCCACGCCCGTACTCATTCGCCCTCGCCGTATCCTTGGAGGCTTTCAAACCATCCCCCTCAACAAGCAGCCCGAATCCGTCCCTCCCTATAAGCTCCTCCTTGCGGTTGAAGCCCGCGATCTTGGTGAGCGCCTCATTCGCATTGACGATTACGCCCTTTAGATCGGTAACCACGATCCCATCACTGGTCGAGTCGAACATGAAACGCAGTTTCTCCTCCGACGCCCGCAATGCCTCCTCCATCCGCTTGCGCTCGGTGATATCGCGGGCGACGGTGGTGAAACCGGTTAGTTCTCCGTCGGCATTCGACATGGGGGTAGAGCTGAATTCGGCTTCAATCTCGCTCCCGTCTTTTTTAATGAAACCAACTGCGAAGTTGCTCAGGCCGGACTTCTCCTCGATATTCTTCAGCATAAGATTCACTAACGTCTCATGGTCTTTTCGGCGTATGAGTTCCAGTGTATTGCGGCCGATCAGTTCTCTTCTGCTGTAGCCGGATATCTGGTAGGATGCGTCATTTGCGTCTATGATGGTCCCCTGTTCATCCGTGATGATGATGGCGTCACTAATGGAGGCGAACGTGATGCGCAGCTCTTCCTCCGACGCCCGCAATGCTTCCTCCGTCCGCTTGCGCTCGGTGACATCACGCGCTATGCCGAGAACTTCTATTTTACCTCTTGTTTTCACGGGGAAGCTGGTGGTCTCCACGGCAATCCGTGAGCCATCCTTCTTAATCAATTCGATAGCCACAGGTTGTACCATCTCCCCGCCCCTGCTCTGCTCCAACAGCCCTACGGCGTCGAGGGCATACTCCTCAGGCAGGATGCCGATATCTAAGAAGTTCTTGCCGACTAGCTCTTCTTTACTATAGCCAACAAGTTCTTCAGCGCTCCTGTTTCCATCTATGAGATTGCCCATGAGGTCGAAAATATATATAGCGTCGGGGGCGTTTTCGATAAACGTTCGCAGACGCTCCTCGCTGTCCCGCAGCGCCTCCTCCATCCGCTTACGCTCGGTGACGTCGCGCGCGACACTGATCAGGCCTACAGCATCTCCTGATGCATTACGTAGTATTACGGCGCTTGCTTCCACCGGATATTCCTGCCCGTCCTTCTTCAGCAAACTGTACTCGGTTACTATGCTGCTCCCTTCGCCGAACACTTTCAGCATGCTTCTAAGGGCTTCCTCCCGATCCTGTTCAGCGATAAAGTCGAACCCCTGTTTGCCGATTACTTCTTCCCTGTCCCAGCCCCCCATGCGACACATAGCGGCATTGACGCTTACTATTCTGCCCTCCATATCGGTGATGGTTATGCCGTCCCCTATTGTCTCAAATGTGAGGCGCAGCTTTTCCTCCGATGCCCGCAGCGATTCCTCCATCCACTTACGCTCGGTGACGTCGCGCTCCACAGCGATGAATCCAACAGGATTATCAGAATCGTCTTTCAACATCGCAGCGCTCAGATCACAATCGAAGGTGCTGCCGTCTTTTTTCATGACCGTATATTCTATATTGCTGAGGGCAGTCCCTTCGGAAATCGACTTCATTATATCGTTGGCAACACGCTCACGGTCCTTCTCTGAGACAAAATCGAAGGCATTCGCCCCGAGAAGCTCCTCCCTGCTGCTGTAACCGGGCATGCGGAACGCGGCTTCATTGAGGTCTAAAACATGGCCTTCCATATCGATGGTGACGATGCCATCCGTAATGGCATCAAACATGGCGCGCAATTTCCCCTCGGATGATCGCAGCGCTTCCTCCGCCCGCTTGCGCTCGGTGATGTGCCCTATCCGTTCGGCCAAGGCATCTATGAGCAGCCTCTCTTCCTTCAGGAACGGACCTTCGTACTCCGCCGGTCTTTCCTCAAGGTATCCGACATCAATCCTTCCCGCTACTGAACCATGTACTTTGACCGGTGCGGATTGCATCCATGCGGACTCTGCAAAATTTTTCGAATGGAACTCGCTGTCGCCGATTACTATTCTGCAGAAAGCAATCTCCGTGTATTGCCAGCTTTGCGGCAGGATGTTCGCAAATTTCTGAAATAGTTTCTCTGGGACATCTTCCTCTTCAATTACTTTGGATAAATTGTAAAATGCCTGCAGCTCTTTCATCCGTTCCATAACTTTGTTATTTGCCGTTTTGCGCTCGGTGACATCGCGAAAGATGCCTCGTGTGGCAACCGGCTTGCTGCCCTCGAAGCGGCAGTTGACATTGCCCTCCACCGCAATTGTCCTGCCGTCCTTGGCCACGAACTCGGCCTCGACACGATTAACTTCCTCACCGGACATCACGCGCTGAAATACCCCCATGCAGTGCTCCAGGCTGTCGGGATGGACGACATCGAATATAGAAAGCTTGGCGGCCTCTTCTTCGGTGTAGCCCAGTGTCTCCCGCCACGCGCGGTTCACGAACAGCAGGCGGCCGTCTGGAGCAACGCTCTGGATAAGGTCGTTGGCATTGTCGAGGAAGTCCTGCAGTATCTCCTCGTTGGCCAGCCTTTTCTCCACCCGCTTGCGCTCGATGGCATAACGTATGGAGCGAACCAGCGGGTTCCTGTCCACCTCTCCCTTGACCAGATAGTCCTGCGCGCCGTGCTGCACCGTCTCGATGGCAAGTGCCTCATTATCGGTGCCGGACAGCACCACCACTGGCGCATCCGGCGCCTGGGCGTGTATCTTGTCGAACGTGTCGACGCCCTGGCTGTCGGGCAGACCCAGGTCCAGCAGTATCACGTCGAAGGCCTCCTTACCGAGGCGTTGCAGCGCCTTGCTGAGGCGGATTACGTGCGTCAGCTCGAACCGAGCGCCTACCTTCCGCAACATCTCCTGTATGAGTCTGGCGTCCCCACGATTATCTTCTACAAGCAGGACTTTCATGGCTTTACCCTCCGTTCTTTGATGCCGTTTGTCCTCATACTCCTTACGACGCTGTGTGGATCACCCGTGCCCCGGACGGTCGCATAATGCCCAGAAACGTCTCCACCACTTCGGGATCCCACTGAGTTTCCATCCCCTGCTCTAGGATGTCCATGGCCTCCTCACTACTCATCGATGCGCGGTAGGGACGGAGTGATGTCATCCCGTCGTAGGCGTCGGCCACCGCCAGGATGCGTGCCATCAGGGGTATCTCCTCCCCCTTGTAGCCATTGGGATACCCCCCACCGTCGAAGCGCTCGTGATGGCACTCGATGACAGGCAAGACTTTCCTCAGTGAGCGGCACGGACGCAGCAGCTCCACCGCCCGCAACGGGTGGAGCTGAACCTCAGCCCACTCCCCGATGGTAAGGGAGGCAGGCTTAAAGAGTATCTTCGCCGGGATGCTGATCCTACCCAGGTCATGCAGCCTCGCCGCCAGCTCCAATTGCATTACCTCCTCTGCGGGTAAACCCATCGCCGACGCGATCTTCGTGCTGAGCTTGGCTACCCGCTGTGCATGGCCTCGGTGGTAGGATTCTCGAGCCTCCTGTATCACAACCATATTCATAGCCATATTGACGTAACCCTCCTCCAACTCCTTTACCCGCCGCTCCAATCCTTCGACTGCCCTGCCGCTATCGGCATTGTGCCGGCGCACCTCCCCTGGCCTGTTCTTAAGCGCTTCTATTGCCTGGAATATATCCTTCATCGCTTGTTCCTCCTGACTGCGACCGGCATATAGCATTGTAGACAGTTCGAACCTGTTCAGCAGCGGCCTTGCCCATATTCCATTTACCTCGCTGCCCCCGAATACCGGTGCAGAATGATCAGTCATGTCGAGCACTTTCTCAATCTCGCCTATCTCTAGCCGACCTTTACCGTTCATCTGCCTGAACATTTCTGCTTACCTCCGTCGCCGGGGTTGGGTTTAGAGCCTCGCTCGGAGGCTCTAAACCCCTGCGCTATATATGAAACGCGCCCCTTGCTAATCCACCACCGTCACCGTTGTGCCGGTCCACACCACCGGTCGATCGGGGTAACTGTAAGCCCCGTTCAGGTAGCCGCCGATCATCGTCTTCGGCACGAACCGGATGTCGGTGGTACCGGCACTGTAGTCCGTCCCTGAATAGGTCTGCCACCCCAGCGTCACCAGCGTCCCCTCCCGGCTCACGTTAACCCCCTCGCCACGCGCGGTGATGCCCCAGTAGTTGTCCCAAACCACCAGGAAGTTCACCCGCCCCTGCCGGGGATCGGGGCACTGCGGGTTGTTACCAGTGGGATTCAGCCCCACTGATGAGGCCTTGATCCACTCACTGCCGTTGTAAAGATAGCCGTGCCCGTTGTTGCGAGTCCAAGTAGTCCTCAGATCGAACAGGGTGCAGTCCCATTCCAGCACGAACTGTGCACCGTAGAAGTACTCTATCTGCGCCCCGCTGGAGATATTTATGTTGGTGGTGAAACTCCCGCCCTCCCCACTGACCTGATAGCTGGGTTCGGTGAAGTAGATATCTATTTGGGTGGAGATAGCCGTGGGTGTAGGCGTAGGTGATGCCGCGGCACTTGCCGTTGCCGTCGCGGTGACTGTCGCTGTAGCCGTCGGTGTTGCCGTTGCCGTAGGCGTAGGCGTTGCCGTTGCCGTGGCGCTTGCCGTTGCCGTAGCCATCATCGGCGTTGCCGTGGCGCTTGCCGGTGGCTTCACTGGTGGCCTGGGCCACGCGACCGCGCTGCACGCGAACGTGGACATGAGCAGTGCTGCTGCCAGCAGAACTACGGCAGTACCGGCGATGAATCTTTGTCTCGGTTTGCCGAGCGTTTTAGTCTCTTTTCTTATTTCTGTGTCGGGATTCTTTATCTCAAACATCTCCCCCTCCTTCAGTTGCTGCGCGGATCTATTAACGGCCATGGCATCCAGTATCAGGTGCCGTATGCTCTGGCATATCGAACACCATGTTGCCATTCGTTCATCCGTTTTTCCCCGTCCTGCGCTGTTCATCTGGCTGAAAACTCCTATTTATCTCCGCTACGGGGGTTTCGGGGTAGGACCTCCGGTTCGAAAGCCCTACCCCGATCCACGTCAGTTACTTGGTTGAGACCCCTCTGCGCACAGTCCTCACGGCAACGATGCAGGTCATCACCGCCAGAACCATCGCACATCCGATTATCGCACCCAGGATCCACCAGCTGCTATTAGCTGCTCCTGTTGAATCCGACTTCCCAAAGGGGGTGCCTTGAGTGCCGTCGGATGAAGGGTTGGGCTGAGTCGGCGACGTCTGCTCGACCACTGGCTCTTCTGCCCCGTCGTCAATTGTGGCAGTGATACTGCCAGCGGCCTGTCCTTCGTCTTCCGGAGAGGCGCCCTGCTCCGCCGATGTAGGTGAGACATCTGTCGGTTCATCTGCCTCTGCAGGGGCAACAGGCTCCTCATCTCCTGTCGATGAGCCTTGCCCCCCCCCTCCAGGTGTCTCTGTAGGTGTAGCCGTTGCGGTTGCGGTTGCGGTTGCGGTTGCAGTTGCGGTTGCGGTGGGTGTAGGCGTGGGCAACTGTGGCTGACCAAAGTGGATGATAGTGCCATCCGAACCCACAGCGAAGACGTTAGAGGACGAAGTGCCCCACACGCCGTGCAACTCCGCGGTTGTTCCGCCGGATACCACGACGCCCATTTTTAGTTGTATGATGGTACCATCGGAACCTACGACAAAGGCGTCGTCTAATGAGGGAGCAATCCATATGTCATAGAGGTCCTGTGTAGTGCCACTAAGTGCTTCATACCAGCATTCGCCGTCATACACGACCATGATGCCATCTTGGCTTAATACGATGACATCGCTGGACGAAATGCCCCCTATACCCAGGATGTCTCTCGTTGTGCCGCTGTCCATCGCGCTCCACGC
>Ga0180438_10009425_pt1 | contig 12166 bp, 1 predicted proteins | sample SS_ome_12_FD_132455 | JGI IMG/M metagenome (GOLD analysis project Ga0180438, IMG submission 132455) | Hypersaline lake sediment archaeal communities from the Salton Sea, California, USA - SS_3_D_2 metaG | ecosystem: Environmental > Aquatic > Non-marine Saline and Alkaline > Hypersaline >...
CCCTTGCCCGTCAGGCTCGACAGGCCAAGGCAGCACGTCGTTGGAGTTGACGTAGTCGATCCGGAAGTAGGGCAGATATCCGCTCGACTCCGGATCGCCCACGCGAAACAGCTTCACCTTCTCTCCGCCGTTGTCGAGACTGCCCGTATAGACGCCCGCCATCGGAATGTTGTTTCCGGCGACGTCATAGCGCTGGTCGAAGGCGGCGTAGTTGGCGGCAATCACGACGTACTCGCCCGGACCGATCGTGGCCGGACCGTTGCCGGTGTACCACGAGTCCAGGACGGGATTGTCGACGATCTCTTCATGCGTGGAACTCTTGAACTTGACCTGATCGGCGATGGTCCAGTTGTCCGGATCGTTGGTGCCGCGGGTGAGCACGACCTGACCGCTGCCGTCGAACAGGTAGCTGCCCAACGAGACCCAGCCTTCGGCATCCATATAGTCCGGCCCCTCGTCGTCCAACTCGGGCTTTTGGTCCCTGATCACTTCGGTCGAACCGGTCAGGTCGTTGATCAAATACACTGCCCGGCCGTCCAGGTCTCGCTCGTTGCCTTCGGCATCGAGCAGATCCCAGCGGGCGAAGACTTCATAGACGTCGAAGCCGGGCGGAAGGGTCGCGTTCCAGGTGGCCGTCGCGCCGGGTTCCAGCGTCCAGGCTTCGCGACCGAAGTCATCGGCGTCGTACCAGCCGAACGTGAAGCCCACGCCGTTGCCCACGTAATAGTCGGTCAATGGGTAGGCCGTCGTAGTCGATTCGTTGTAGATCTCGATGAACTCGAAGTCGTCGTCGTTGAGAAAGCCCGCCGCGATCTCATCGAGATCCGGATCGGCGGGGTGGTACATCACCTCGTTGATTACGAGATCCTCGAGATAGGGCGCCGCGTTGCTGGTCCCAAACGTGTGGGCAGAAAGCAGCGTGAAGTCGGTGCCGCCCGTGCTCTTGGTGTACAGCCCGACGGAAACGTTCCTGGGCGATGCGCCAAAATCCACGTGCTCGCGATAACCGCCCGCAACACCGCCGGCGTTGGATGAGAGATAGACGTCGTCGCCGTGTTCGTTGAGCGAGAAGGCCGTGCCGAAGTGGCTGTTTTCGTAAAGCACCAGGTACTGCCCGGGCTGAATGGCCGGCAGCGAGGGAATCTGATACTTGGTCAATACCTCGTTGCCCAGCGAGTCGGTCTTCTGGTCGCTGAGAAACCACCCGCTAATGTCGATCGCTTGCGGCGTCCCCGGCCAGTCGGGCGAATCGGTGACGTTGTACAGCTCGATCGTGTCGACGTAGGGTGCGTCGCCGTGGGCCAGCACCTCGTTGACAATGATCGAGCCGGGATCGACCAGGGTATCGCTGTAGCCGGGCGTCCCGCCGGGCGCCGCACTGGCCCGCCAGCCTTCTTTCAGATCCCAGAGTTCCGCGGCACCGTGCGGGTCGCGGATGGTCAACGAGAATCCGTCGCCGTCGGTGTGTCCGTACCAGCCGTCCTTGTAGCTGAACTCGTGGATGATGCCGCCGATCGGCGCGTCCAGTTCGAGCTTCTCTCCGCCGTTATTCAACGCGGAGTCGAAAAACTCGCCGGCGATGGTGCCGCTAAACCCGGGATAACGATGGCTGAAGGCCAACTGGTTCTTCACGACCAGCACATATTCTCCGGGGGCAACGGAAACGTTGCCGAAAGTGAAGTCCACGCCGTTGCTGAAGTGCAGTCCCGCCAAGGGCAGCGTTTCGGTATCGGAGATATTCTGAATCTCGATGTATTCAAAATCATCGTTGTCCAGGTAGCCCTGGTCGATCTCGTCCTGCGAGGGATCGGCAGGGTTGTACATAATCTCCGTGATTCGGATATATGGAGCCAGATCGACGTAGAAGGTGGCCTCGTTCAGGGCGCTCCATTCGCCGTTGGAATAGACCCGCGACTTGACGTGCGTGCTTTCGCTCAGCGTCATCGGGCCGCTGTAGGTCTGGGCGGTGCCGGAGATCGCGCCGTAGAGTTCGCGGGGGTCGGTGCCGTCAAGGGTGTAGTAGATCGTGCCGGCCGGGGCGTCCATGGTCAGTGTATCGCCCGGCAAGAAGGTTTGACCGTGCTGCGGCGTGCCGTTGATGCTAAACCATGGGGCCACAATGTTCGGGTACAGTCCCGCATCCTTCAAGTGCTGCAAGACGATGGCGGTCCGCTGCGGCAAATACGTGCCCAGGATATAGTCGCGCTCGTTGGTCCAATCGTCCAGGTCGAAGGGCGGCTCGGCGACCACGTCACCCCAGCGGGCCGTCTCGGCCTTGACGGCCGCCTCGATCTGGCTGGTCAGCGACGTGTACAACGGAATCGTATAGGCCGGCGTCAGCACGCCGTCGTTGAAGAAATGCTTGTGTACGTGGTCGGCGTATCGCAACCGGAATTCGGCGTTGTCGCGAAGGTAATTGTATGGCTTGAGCAGATAGTTGCTGGTTGTGGTGTCGTTGACCGTGTTGTCGGACAGCCCCGAACGCATGTCGACGATCCATTCGGCGTCCCACGAGTACGACTTGAAGCCGGTGCTCTCCGGGCCGCGCAAGCGGCCGCAGTACCAGTTGTGGCTGACCCAGTCGTTGTTGCCCGCCCACTGATTCAACAACAGATAGTTGATGTAGTTGTCGATATCGAGGTAGTCTTCGTAGGCGGGGTTGTTGGTGCCGTCAGGGTTGTTGCCCTGGAGTTGCTGATAGCCGGCGTCGGTCCAGAGGTTCTCGTTCGACATGCTCATCAACGTGTCCCAGGCCTCCGTCAGGTCGACTCCGGGAGGCGCGCCGGTCGTATTGACCGGCTCCGTCGAGTTGATGCCGTCCCAGTCGTCCTTGTCGCCGCCGAAGTAGCTGGCCGAGAAGGAGGTGTCGGGCCGCTCCACCGGGTTGTAGAGCCCCCAGTAAACGCCATTGATGTAGAGATGGACGAAGTTCCCATGCCGGCCCGGGTCGCCCATCGCGTTCTGCAGCCGCCCGGCGAATTCGTCGCGGACGAATTGGGTGGGAGCACCGCCCCAGACCCAGGCGTCGTTGAAGTTGGATCGCAGGATGATGGTGTCGAACTCGTCGACCGCGTCGTCGCCGAAGAGCGGGAAGTCGAGCTTGGTTGGGCCGTAGTCGCCCTTAAAGAGGATACGGAACGAGTGCTTCTTGTACTGCGGTTGCCGCCCCACGCCGCCATAGATCCGCGCCGCCGCGTTGACCTGGAATTCAGCCGATGCGTTGGGGTCGAAATACTCCAGCGACGCCGCCCGTTCCAGGCCCTGCGTGGTCGGATTGGCATAGATGCCGGCCGGATTGAAGATGTCGTCCATGTCCATCACCAGCGACATGGTGGGCAACGAGAGCAGGTCTTGCTTGAGCGTGTCGGCATAGAGCGGATTGCCGATGATCTCGGGGTCCATCTCGTAGTCGGCCGGCTCGCTACCCCAGGAGCTTGGAAAACCGGCCGGATCGCTCGGCTGCTCGATCACGTCGTCCAGGAAGAGATAGGTCTGCGTATCGACGTCGCTGGGGGCGTAGTAGGGGTTGAACGCCGCCGCACGTACCACCGTGGTCGTCGTGATGGGGATCGGCTGCGTGTAGAGCGTGCCGTTGGTCTCGCTGGGCGCCGAACCGTCGGTCGTGTAGTAGATGCTCGCGCCGAGCGTGTCGGTGGTAATCTCCAGATCGAACGGCGCGTCATAGAATCCCCGGTCGTCGGAGAATTTCGTGTCCTCCACGTACTGCCAGTATTCCTCGGTGTTCACGTCCCCGGGCGTGGGGATGGCAAAGTAATGCTCGCCCAGGCCCAGGTAGAGAATCTGCGCCAACTCGGGCAGAATCAGGAAGTCGCCGTCGGCGACGTCGAAGTTCATGGCGTGAACGGCCAGGAGGTTGTCGGTCGACAGCAGACCCAAGTGATCGGACACGTCGACCACTTCCCAGGTGGTCGCCTGCACATCGTCGCGCTCGGCCGTCGCGTGAGAGTCCCAGTTGAGCACCGCGGGCGCGTTCTGCCGGGCGATCTCCTGGCCGTTGAGGTAGACCACGTAGCCGTCGTCGTACTTCATCTTCAGTGAAAGCGACTCCAACTGGCTGGGGTCTTCCACGGAGAAGGGAAACCGCAGCAACATCGAGGCGTTGACGCCCTTCATCTCGGCCTTCACGTTCGTGTCGATCAGGCTGACAAAGGAATTGGCCTCGGGGCCTCCGGTGACCGGCTCGCTGACGACCTCCAACCCGCCGTTGGCTACGTCGCCCACCAGGTCGAAAGCCAGGGCGTCGAAGGCCGCGTGGTTGCCGGGTGCCGCGAACAGTTCCGCCGACGATCCGCCGCCACGCTCGTACATCACCAGACGCACTTCGTAGATGCCGGCCTGTGGGAAGTCGTAGACGCCGAGCGTATCGTCGTTCCCCCGAGGACTGGCGAACGCGATCGTATCGCCCCCCATGGGCCCATCCGGCGAGTTGACGACCGCCGTGGTGTTCACCCCGGGAATCGAGAGTTGAAACCCGTCGTCGGTGTTGGCGCCGAACGTCCACTCACCGGCCGACGGGATGGTGACGAAACCGGTGGCCTCGATGACGAAATCGTCCATCAGGGCGGTAAAGCCGGGGAAGTTCGGCTCGTCGACCAGATAGTTGCCGTGACCGCCGCTGTTGTAGTAGTTGATGACGGCGATGTTTTCCGAGTTGACGTAGCTCTGCAGATTGGGATCGTCGATCACCTGCAAGGCGACGGTCAAATGCCCCACCTCGCCGATGGCCTTGAAGTTCTTTACGGCAAAACCGGGAACCGTATCGGCGAAGCCGATCGCCGTGCGCCCGGTCGACCATCCGGAATCATCGAATCCCAAGTCCGTCCAATTGCCCGGATCACCGCCGGGAATCGAGTACCGCGCCCAGTCGTTGGTCGTCACGAAACGCGTGGTGTCGATGTCTTGCGCAATGCCGTAGGAAATGTCGTCCGTCTGATCGGGATAATCGAGGTATTCGTGGACCGGTGTGCCGGTGTCGTCGAGCAGGCCCAGGTATTCGCCGTCGCTCTTCAGCTTGAAGTTCGTGTGCAGATAGCCGAGTTCATCCAGCAGGGGATCGCTGATGTCCAGTTCCGAAGCGAACACGACCAGGTGCCCCTGCGCCGCGATCGAAGTGCCGGCGGGAAACGTCCAGATCGCCCCACTGTCCTGCAGTTGCCAGTTCGTCAGGTCGACCGCGACCGGATTGGGGTTGTGAATTTCGAGCCAATCCGGCGTGAGGTACTCTCCCCACGGATCGTTGATGGTGGTGCGGACCCGGGTCTGCAGCGCCGTGTCGTTGACGGCCATGAATTCGCTGATGATCAACGGTTCGAGTTCCAAACCGGTGATCGTCACGGTGACCGTGGCCGTGGCCGTGCCGCCGTTGCCGTCCGCAATGCTGTAATCGAAGGTGTCGGTATCCGACTCGCCGGCGCCCAAGGAATCGAACTGGCCGTTGGGATCGTAGGTTACAGTTCCGTCGCCGTTGTCGGTGACCGTGCCCTGGGTGGCCGTCAGGTCGATGCCCGTTACTGCCAGCGAGTCGCCGTTGGGATCGGTATCGTTGGCCAGCACATTGATGGTTACGGTTCGATGCTTGGCGGTCGTGGCCGAATCATCATTGGCCACCGGCGGGTCGTTGGCCGAAGGGGAAAGCGTCGTTGTGCCAGGGCTAGGTGCGACAGCACTCCAACTGAGGCTGTCGTTGCCCCAAGCGTCAACCGCCAATCGGCTCAGCGACGAACCGCCGCCGTCGGCCTGGAGCGGCCAGGGGAGGTCGTCGTCGTAGATCACTTCGTCTTCGATAAGCCGCGGCACATAGGTCGGCTCGTCCGGCGGCGATTCGTCCGGGCGCTGCAACTGCACCTTCTCGCCGCCGTTATCCAGTCGGCCGGAATAGCCGCCCGTAATCTGAACCGAGGCGTCGATCCCGTAGTACGTGCGGAAGGCCACCAGCTTGACGCTGTCGCTCGGGTCAAACGGCACAACGACCAGGGTGGCGCCGGAAGCGAGCGTCAGACCGGCAGGAAAAGCGAAGTCGATCCCCTTGTCCAGGTGCCAGCCGGTCAGGTCCACCGTCCCACCGGTGGAATTGTAGATTTCGACGAATTCCAGGTCGTCGGCGTTGGCGACGGCGCCGGGGTTGTACATCACCTCGCTGAGGATCACCGGCCCCACGCGCGGCCCGCTGTTCTCACCGTTGGCTGGGTCCAGGGTACGCGTTACCATGGGATACAGTTCGCCGCTCCCGTTGGGCCAGCGGCCGAACGACTCCCCATTGGCGGCCGCGCCGAATTCGACGTGATCGACGAAGCGGATCAGGTTGCCGGCCGCGTCGGCTTCCAGCAGCCACACGTCGTCGCCGTGCGCGCCGTTAAGCGCGAAATCGTCCGGTCCCGGATCCCCCGGCGTGGGATTGAAGTCGTCCTCGTCGAACACGATGTATCCGCCGCCGGGGATGACGGTCCCGTTGTCGATGCGGAACTTCTGGAAGTCGGCGCTGGAATCGCTCAAGTACCAGCCGCTGACGTCAAGGGGGCCTCCGGTGGTGTTGATCAACTCGATGGTGTCGCTCAGCGGGTCGTCCGTGTGGCTGAGCAGTTCGTTGACCAAGACGTCGCCGATCGGGCCGCTGCCCGCATAGCCCGGTGAGCCGCCATACTCCGTGCTGGAACGCCAGTTGTCGCTGTCATCGTAATCGCCGGTCGCGGCCAGGACTTCAAGCGAACTTCCCTTGCCGTCGGCCCGACCGGGCCACGAGCCGCCGTCGTTGTAAGTAAAGTTGTGAATCACCTGGCCGAAGGCGTCAATGACCCTCACGCGCTCGCCGCCGTTGTCGAGGCTGCCCACGTATTGCCCGGCCAGAGGCGTCCCGGTGCCGTAGCGCAACTCGTAGGCCGCGGTGTTCTTGGCGATCACGACGAACTGGCCGACCGCCAATTCGGTCACCGCACTGCCGGTGAAGTCGAAGTGGATCCCATTGGTGAATTCGACTCCCGTCAGGTCGATCGGTTCGTTGGCCGTATTGTGCAGTTCGAGGAACTCGAAGTCGTCGTTGTCCAGCAGCGGGTCGACCAGCAACTCGGCGGCGGTGGGTGCGTACGGATTGTAGTTCAGCTCGGTAATCGCCAGATTTCCCGGCCCGGCGGGCGCGCTCACGTAAAAACGCGCTTCGTCGAGCGCCGACCACTCGCCCCCGTCCAGCGCCCGAGCCTTCACCGACGTGGACGCAGGCAGGGAGATGGGCGTGCCGTCAAACACCTGGGCCGTGGGCGAGACACTGCCGCCGGGCTCCCGCGGGTCGGAACCGTCCAGCGTGTAGTAGACGATTCCCGAGGTGGCGGGCATGGTCAGCAGATCGGTGGGCAAAACGCGGCCGCCTTGCTGGTAGGAACCGTTGACGTGGAAGACCGGAGCGTCGGTGCTCGGATACAGACCGTCGCTGCGATATCGATTGATGATGTTGGTGGTGCGTGCCGGGAAGTAGGAGCTGATCAGCCGGTCTCGTTCGGTGATCCAATGGTCGTCGCGCGTGTAGAGTTCATAGGGAGGATACTGCCAGGAATGCACATCGCGGCGGTAGTCGCCCCAACGGGCCGACTCGCCGATAATCGCCAGATCGAGTTCGTCGCTCCGCACGGTCCAGCGTGCCGCCGTCTCCTGGGGAGTCAGCGCGCCATCGTTGAATAGATGCTTGTGGAGCCGGTCGGCAAACCGCACGCGAAACTCGAGAATATTGTCCAAATAGGCGAAGAGTCCCGGCGGGTCGGCCTCCGGAGAGGGAGGCGCCGTGTCGGTGACCGTTTCCAGGATCCGCTCGGAGTCCCAGGCGTAGAATCGCCACGGCAGATTGTCGTCCCCGCCGCCGGCGGCGCGCCAATTCCCGTCGCTCTTGAGATCCACGTTTCTGCCGAAGCGCTGGGCGATGGTCCAATCGATGTAATTGTCGACGTCGAGCACTTGCTGGATGGCGTTCCAGTCGCCGCCGGCGACGGTCGCCTTCATGGCGTTGAACGACGTCAGATCGCCGTCGACGACGGACCCGCCGTTGACGGCGTCCAGCGTGTCGTCGTCTCCGCCGTTCCACTCGGCGTAGTGCGAGGCTTCCGGCCGTTCATGCAGGTTGTATACTCCCCAGTACAGGCCGTTGATGTACAAATGCACGAAACCGCCTTGCCCGGCGTCCCGCTGCCCCATCGCCAGCAGCGAATCCCTCATCCACTGGTCGCGAATCATGGTCGCCCGCTCGCGCTGGGCGTAGTGCCAGTGGATCCACGAATTGTTGAACATGGCCCGCAGTTGGATGCTGTTGTAGCGATCCACCTGCGAGTCGCCGAACAGCGGAAAGTCGAGCCGGCCGTCGCCGTAGATGTCGCGGAAACGCAGGCTCAGCGAGTGCTTCGGCGCCTTGGTGGGCAGCCGGCTGGCGCCGCCCTGAATCTTCAGCCCCGCGTCGACCTGGAAGCCTTGGGTGCCGTCCGGATAGATCAACTCGGCCGAGGCGGCCTTCTCCAGCGACGTGTCCTGCGTATTCGAATAGAGCCCGGCGGGGCCGAAGACGTCCTCGACCGGCAGCGCGACCGACACGGTAGGGATCGCCGTCAACCCTTCCAGAAATCGATCCTGATATTGCCCGCTCAGCACGATCTCTGGATCGACGTCGTAGTCCACGGCCGGGGCACTTCCCCAGGAACTCGGATAGCCGGCCGGCTGCGTTTGCGTGGCCACGTCTTCGACAAACAGGTAGGTCTGGGTGTCGACGTTGGTGGGCACCCAGCCGGTCTTGAAAGCGGCCGCTCGCAACGTGGTGGTCGTGTCGATGTGGATCGGCCCCATATATGCCGTGCCGGTTGTGGCCGTCGGCGGGCTGCCGTCCGTCGTGTAGCGGATCGTCGCACCCTCAGTATCAGTCGTGATCTCGACGTCGAACGGTGTGTCATAGAATCCGCGGTCCACGGAAAACTTGGTGTCGTCCACGAGTCCCACGGCTCCGGTGTTGTTCTCCTCCCAGGGCGTAGGCGTCGTGAAGTACTGCTCCTGGCTGACCACGGTCAATTGCCCGACCAACTCCGCCCAGATCAGGAAGTCGGGATCCGTCGCCGACTCGTTCAGCCCGTGGATCGCCAGCACGTTGGGCCCCTGCTGCAGCGCACCGACGTGAGCCGAAATGTCGATGTCCTCAAACACCACGGCCAGGTCGTCCGCATGGCCGGCGGTGGCCGCCGAGTCGTAGCTGGGAGAGGCGGGCGCGTTGCGCTGGGCCACCTTCACGCCGTTGAGATAGGCCACAAACCCGTCATCGTACTTCATCCGTAGCGCCGGGGCGCTGATCGCCGACGGATCGGTGACTTCGAACGGGATCCGGATATAGGCCGAGGACTGCTGCTCGTGCATGGCCGCTTCCAGATCCGTGTGGATCAGGTCGTCGTAGCCCGGCGGGACGGCGGCAATGATGTCGACGAACGCAATCTTGGCATTGTCGGCCCCGGGCGCGGGCTGGATCGTCAACCGCCCGTCGCTCACGGTGACGACAACCGCGTACTCATCGAAGTTGTCTTGGCCGTCGGGGTCGGTAATCACGGTCCCTTCAATGTCGACCGTATTGATCTGGTCCGTAAAACCCGGATCACCAAACACGCCGAACACGCTATAGGTGCCGTTGGGCACCTCGATCTCCCAGGTCTTGGGAATGTCGCTCTTCAGCATGTGGTTGAGCGTGTCGTAGCGTTCATCGGCGTGGAGATTACGATCTCTGGCGTCGCTGGTGATGTCTTGATTCCAGCCGTAGGAGTATCCGTTGCCGCGGTCGGCAAACGTCTGCCCAAGATCGGGAATGTAGCCGGACGGCACGGGAGTGGGATTAAGCTGGAAATTGACCTTCACATCGAAGGCCGGCTGGCCCGGATCGGCGTCGAAGCCGACTCCACTGGTCCCGCTCTGCCACGACGAGTCGTCGAATCCCACCGCCGTCCAACTCGAACCGAGGCTGTCGTCACTGGGTACGTGCGCTGTGACCGGCGTGAAGGCGTCAATCAGCGGACCCTCGATCGTCGTCGTTTCGCTGATCCCGTACGAAACGTCCGAGATTTGCTGCGGATACTCCGGGTAATAGTCGTGCGCGATCGTGGTCCCGTCGGGCTGGACGAGCGCGAGGTACTGACCGCTGCTGTCGAGCTGAAAGTTCGTATGCAGCTCGCCTGCCGGATCCGACCGGTCTTTGGAGGACGCGAATACCACCCGGTAATCGCCCGCGTCGATCGAGACGTCCGGCAACGTCCATTTCGTCAAGTCCGACTGGTTGTCGGTCAAGTGCCAGCCGTTGAGACTGATCGAACCAACGGTCGGGTTGTGGATCTCGATCCAGTCGGAACTCGCCCCGTCCTCGTCGGTCAAGCCGTTGTCGTTGGCCGCCAGAAATTCGGTGATCACCAGCGGTCCGGCATCGAGCATCAGCCGCGGTTCGAGCTGTTCGATCGACACGCGCTTCGGCCGGGAAACGCTTGGGCCTACGTGCGCCTGCTTACGCCGCCGCGGTGCGACCGACGCGGTCGGCGTTCTTCGCTTCAGGTTGCGGAACACGACAATCTCCCTAAGATCTTCATTCTGCCGTCTGGGACTGCAAGCATCGCGGTTGGGTAGCGCCATGCCCTCGGGCGACGAGCCGGTTTGACGGCGCCGACGGAGGAATCCGTTTCCCGGCCGGCCTCTTGCATTAAGGAATCGAAAAGGTTCGCGATTGCGCAAACACTAGAGGAAATCGGGACATATGTTCCCGGAACTGTCCACCCAGCGTCAAATATCCATTATACATCATCCGGAATCTTCTGCAAGCCACCTGATGTGATGGTATTGGGTGGAACATTCGGACTACGTGGAATTGAGGATGCCGACTACGACGCCCGAAGTTCGTGGGTTTTGTCCAGACCCCGGGTTGCCCGGCTACCGATTTTTGGTAGACTTAGATGTTTGTCCGGATCGGCCCGATGGGTGGCCCGTGGCATTCTCAGTGAAGGACCGTATACCAGGAACCCTCCATGGCAAGGCGACTCCAGTTCAACAGGATCAGCAAGCGGCGCGCGAAAGCGAAGGTTCGCGGCAAGAAGAAGGACCCCATCTTCGTCGAAGGGCAACGGCCGCGGCCGATGTACGTCGATTACAAGGACCTGGACCTGTTGAAGAAACTCACCAATCGTCAGGGCAAGATTATCGGGCGCCGCAAGAGCGGGTGCACGGCCGTCAGCCAGCACGCCGTCACCAGGGCCATCAAGCGGGCCCGGTTCATGGCCCTCTTGCCGTACGCCGGCGAGTGATTTCCCTGAATCTCTGGGCAACCGGTCTTTGCTGCGCCCAGCGGTAGAGGCCGTTCTCCTTCTGCGCGGCCAATCCCAGGGCCTGCAAACGCGGGGGGCAGGTTTTTCCGGGCGTTCTTGTGCCGGCCGGCTTCTGCATCGTACGGGCAGCTTGAAACTCCGGACGCCACCGGCTACGTTAATGCCGTGCGGGCACGTGCCCAAGTTGTTGTCCAGGCTCTCTGACACGGCGAAAGGAGAACGCGATGAGTACCGTAACGAAGTGGTGTCTGACGTGGCTGTTGACCGTCCTGGCCGTCGCGGCAACTGTGCCGGCGGCCGCCGCCGATCGCCCCCCAAACGTGATCCTCTTCGGATGGGACGGGGCGCAGCGAGATCACGTGAACGAATGTCTCGCGCGCGGCGAATTGCCCGTGTTGAAGAAGCTCGCCGACGAAGGCGCCTACATCGAGATCGACATTGAAGGCACCACCGACACGAAAGCCGGCTGGTCCCAAATACTCACCGGCTATTACCCGGAAGTGACCGGCGTCTACAGCAACGCCCGCTACCAGTCGATTCCCGAGGGACTCAGCATCGGCGAGCGGTTGGAGAAGCATTTTGGTGCAGACAACATCGTCACGTTGGCGGTGATCGGCAAGAAGGGCCACGTCGACGCCGATCCGGAGCGGAAGGTCAAGATCAAGGAGCCGGCCGACGCAGCCGCCCCCAAGAAGAAGCTGCAAGGGAAGATCGTTGAAGAAGACGGCGTCAAGTACCGCGTGATCCCGGGCAAGCCGCACTACCACATGAGCCAGAATACCGATCTGTTCGAGAACGGTCTGGCCAAGGACGAGAAGGTCGGCACCCGGGCGATC